>Ga0187773_10000432_pt1 | contig 16762 bp, 16 predicted proteins | sample 0216_BV02_MP05_1_FD_133133 | JGI IMG/M metagenome (GOLD analysis project Ga0187773, IMG submission 133133) | Tropical peat soil microbial communities from peatlands in Department of Meta, Colombia - 0216_BV02_MP05_10_MG | ecosystem: Environmental > Terrestrial > Soil > Wetlands > Peat | place...
ATTCCAGCACCATCGCCTCGTGCACCATTGTCAGCTCAAGATGCGTGGCGGGGTTGTCGACCGGGATGCGCGCGTTTTCAGCAATCGCCACCATGACCAGCGCAAACAGCGCAAGGGCAAGCGATACACGCAAGCCCACCTGCGAAGAGAGCATGAAGGCAGCGATAGCGGAGAGCTGCGTGGAGCCAGCAATAAGCGCCAGCGTGAACACGATCATCAGCATTGCCGGCTCGGCGAGCGAGGCGATCATCACCTCGCGGCTTGAGCCGATGCCGCCGAAGCTGGTGCCGACATCGAGGCCGGCGAGCGCCAGGAAGAAACGCGCGCTGCCAAGCAACGCGATGATGGCGATGAGATCGGCCGACCAGGAAAACAGAAGTCCGCCGCGGAAAGTCGGCACCAACGCCGCTGCGACCCAGGTGCCCGCAAAGATGATGTATGGTATGACCCGGAACAGCCAGGAAGCGCTTTGCGCGAGAACCACCTCTTTGCGCATCAGGCGGAACAGATCGCGATAGGGTTGCAACAACGGCGGGCCCTGCCGGCGCAAAAGCCGCGCCTTCACTTTGCGCACGAAGCCGGTGAGCAGCGGCGCGAGCAGCAGCACCAGCAGCATTTGCACCGCCTGGAAGACGAGATCGCGCATCAGGACCATATCGCGAGCACCAGCAACAGGAAGACCAGCGCCGCGAACACCAGCGTGAGATAGCGGCGGATGGTGAGAAACTGCAGAACGTTGATGCGCTCGGTGGCGAAACCGATGCCCATGGCAATCGGCGCATAGAGCGCATCCCAGATCAGGTCACGCAGTTCGACAGTCAGTCGCGCTGGCGCGGTTGCGCCCGGCGGCGGCATTTCGCCGATCTCCCGCGCGTGAAAAATTGTCGTGCCATACACGCGCCGGATCGGCTGCGCGAAACTCGAGGCCGTGTATTGCGTCATGGGATTCGGATCGGGATAGCCGCAATCCCAGGCGGGTCCGCGCCGCAACTTGTCAGAAGCGAGCCGGTGGATGGCGAAAGCGGCAATCGAGCCGGACATTGTCACGAAAATAAAGACGAGCAGCCCGTTATAGGAGCTGCGGCTTTCCGCAATTGGCACGATCGTCAACCAATCAAGCCCGGCCTGATGCGGCATGCTCACTCCGAGCAGCACGCGTGTGACCGGCGCCAGCGCATCGATGAAAATTCCGGGAAGAATGCCGGCAATCAGGCAAAGCGCGGCGAGCGCGAACATCGCAGCCAGCGAGTTGCTGTCGGTCTCGCCCGCGTCCGCCGCAGCCGGCGTGCGCGGACGCCCGAGGAAACTCACACCGAAAGCCTTCACGAAACAGGCGGCCGCAAGCGCCGCCGAGAGCGCCAGCAGCGCTCCGACCGCCGGCACCAGCAATCTCAGGCCCCAAGACGGCAATTGCGGGCTGAGCAGAATGGCCTGAAAAGTCAGCCATTCCGACACGAAGCCGTTGAGCGGCGGCAGCGCCGAGATCGCCACGCAACCAACGAGAAAGACGAAAGCCGTCTGCGGCATGCGATGGATCAGTCCGCCGAGGTGCTCCATGTCGCGCTCGCCGGTGGCGTTGAGCACGGCGCCGGCGCCAAAAAACAAAAGGCTTTTGAAAACTGAGTGGTTGAATACGTGGAACAGGGCGGCAGTCAGCGCCAATGCGGCGGGGGCTGCCATGCCATGCGCCTTGAAAGCGAGCGCAAGGCCGAGCCCGATATAGATGATGCCAATGTTTTCGACCGTGTGATAGGCGAGCAACCGCTTCAGATCGTGCTGCATCAGCGCGTAGAGCACGCCCATGACTGCGGTAATGCCTCCGACGGCGAGAACCAGCATGCTCCACCACCACACCGGTGGCCCAACCAGATCGAACACGATGCGCACGAAGCCGTAGACCGCAACCTTGGTCATTACGCCGCTCATCAACGCAGAGACATGGCTGGGCGCGGCGGGATGCGCCAGCGGAAGCCAGGCATGCAGTGGAACGACGCCGGCTTTCGATCCGGCGCCAACGAGCGCGAGGATCAGGACCATGGCCGAGAGCGCGGCAGTCGGATGTGCCACACGGATCGCTTCAAAGGCGTAGTCGCCGTTGTTGCCGGCGAGCAGGCCGAAGGCGAGCAGCAGCGTGAGCGTGCCGAAGCTCGCCATCAATAAATAAATGTAACCGGCCCGCAGATTTTCCCGCTCGCGGTGATGCGCAATGACCAGCGCCCAGGAAGTAAGCGACATGAATTCCCACGACACCAGAAAGCTGAAGGCATCGTCGGCAAGAACAACGAGGTTCATGGCAGCGATGTAAACCGGGTAAAACGGCAGGACGCGTTCCGGCGATTTTTCGTGGTGGCCATAGCCAAGCGCGAACAGACTCGCGGTTGCGCCGCCGAGGTTAACAACGACGATGAAGAACGCCGCAAGCGTATCGATGCGAAAATGCGCGCCCAGCCACGGCAGACCGAGACGCAGCGATGCCGTAGAGGTCGTTTCGGCGAACAGGCTTTGCAGCCCGATCACCCCGAGCGCGAGCGTAACAATAAGGCTTGCGCCATAGATGATGTTGCTCGCACGCGGCGACGCGGACATTGCGACCGCCATTGGCGCAAGCACCACGAGCACCGCAACGCCATAGAGCGCGTAAACCGCCATCAGCGTCCCCGCTCCGCGCGCTTTTTCTCCGTTGAACTGCCGCCGCTCATGAGGCGCACGCCGCGCCCGCCCAGGTTCGAGGTCGCGCCCTCCCCGATCAGTTCAATTCCGTTGGCCGCAAGCGCATCGACCAGCTTCATGAGCGAATCGACATTGCCGCGGACCACACCATCGCTGGCTTCCATGCGCTGGATGGTTGGCAGCGACAGACCCGCGCGTTTCGCGAGGTTACGCTGGTCAATGCCGAGTAAGGCCCGTGCCGCCCGCATCTGCCCGGACGTGATCATTGGATTATGCCTTCCGGGTACAATATGTGTGTTCTTATATTTTATTTGCTCATTATGATGCGTCAAGCATCAAATAGGAGATTTTATGTATCGGCAAAGCTATAGGATTATAATCTTATTTCAGCCGCAATCACCGGCTATACGGGCATCATCCCGCCTCGTTACCGAGGGGTGTCTGATCAGCGTCTCCAGACGCGAGGCGGGGAGCGGTGGCCGGGAATGAGCTCGCATCGGAGATGCGATGCGAGCGCCGGCGGTCCAAGCCGCGCTTCGATCCCGGCGTGCCTGCCGCACGCCGATGGCCCCTGATGGCCGGTAGGCTTGAAGCTTCCATCAGAGGAGCTTGAGCCGAGCGCCCGGGCCGCAACGGTGGAGAGTCACGTTATTGCGTGACGAACGGCCGACCACCGGGGACGACGCGGAGCAAACCTATAAACATCGCGCGCGGGACGCCCTGGGTTTGGCGGACTTGCGGCACTCACAAGGACTTCGACAAGCCTCGATGTCGCGAGGCGTCGAGGCCCGCGGGTCCTTCTCGGACCCTTGGCGTCCCGCGCGCCCTCGGTTCTTTACGGGGCACGCGACTGAATGGAGACGGGCCTGCCCGGGGCCTCGCAAAACAATACGGGCGATGACGCTCGGCTGTTTGACAAGTGAACCTGGATTACACGTGTCCCGGGCGTAGCGCAGCGCGCTATAGCGCGTCATCGGCGCGTTATGGCTCGTGCTGCGCCGCGTCCGGGGGAACGTAAAGTGTGCCGCGCGTCCTATTGGTCCTTGCTTGCCTTAACTCTGCGGCGGGCGCATCAGCTGCGTGATCACGTCCTTCAACGTGGTCAGATTGAAAGGCTTGGTCATGAAAAAATTTGCACCCGCGGCCATGGCGGCTTCCGCGTGCTGGGCATCGGAACTTGCGGACATGATGACCAGCGGAACGCTGCGGATCTTCGGGTCGGCGCGGATCTCGCGCACCAGCTCCAGGCCGTTCATGCCCGGCATTTCCCGGTCGGTTATGACGAACAAGTACGGCTTCTCGCGCAGCTTTTGCAGCGCTGTCGGTCCGTCATGAACCTGGTCGACATTCGTGAAGCCGCATTTTTGCAGCATGCCGCCCACGATGCGCGTCATCGTGTTGAGGTCATCAACAACCAGTACCGGATCGACGTAGTCGACCAAGTCGAGACCCCCCTATTCAGGCCATGCCCGCCAGCGGCGAGCCCCCACGCACACCCAAACGGATGCGCCAGCCCGACAGTCGCAATTTTATCCGATTCGGCATCGCGTGAGGCAAGAGCGCACCGGTTGAAAAACGGATAAAATTCCCGTATCCGCGCGCCGCCTCCCAACGCGTCAGCCCTTCACCGCTGCCAGACGGATCACGTTATGGGTGCCCAACGCGGGGTGCCGCGTAGTGTCATTCGGCACATATAGCCCGCGTTTGTCGGCCAGCGGCTTGAAAGCATCGGTAAGGCCGATCACCGTCTCAGCCGCGCCGAGCACCAGATAACCGTCGTCGGGTATCTGCCGCGCGATGCGATTAAGAACAGCAACTTTGCTTTCCTGATCGAAATAGATCAGGACGTTGCGGCAAAACACCACGTCGAAAGAGCCCAAAACCGAGAAATCGTTGAGCAGATTCAGCGGCCGGAATTGCACCATGCTGCGCAGCTCAGGAGCAAGCTGCCAGGATTCGCCATTTTGTTCAAAGAACTTGACCAGGAGCTGCACCGGAAGCCCGCGCTGCACCTCGAACTGGGTGTAGATGCCGGCCTTGGCCTTTTCCAGCACCTCCGACGACAGATCGGTGGCAACGATGTCAACCCGGTAGCCGGCAAGCGATGTACTCATGGCTTTGAGCAACATCGCCAGCGAATACGGTTCCTGACCGCTCGAGGCGGCGGTGCACCAGATACGGATCCGCTTGTCGCGGGCACGCGCGGCGATCAAGGCCGGCATCATGGTGTCACGGAAATGGTCGAACGGCAGCTTGTCGCGAAAGAAGAAGGTCTCGTTGGTGGTCATCGCTTCGACCACCTCGGCGATGAGCGCCGCCGGTGATTTATTCCGCAAATGCTCGATGAGTTTCGTCAGGCTGGTCATGCCGTGCCGGCGTGCGACGGGCACCAGGCGACTTTCCGCCAGATATTGTTTTTCGGCAGCCAGCACGAGACCGGAGCGTTCGCGCAACAACTTGCGGAGATAGTCGAAGTCCTGCGGGGTCACGAACGATCCCCGACAAACAGCCGCGTCAGCTTCGCAGCGATGTCAGACAGCGGCAGCACCGCCGAACAGAGGCCGGCGTTGGTAACCTGTCCCGGCATGCCCCAGACGACGCTGGTCGCCTCGTCCTGTGCGATGACGTGACCGCCCGCCGCGACGATGTTCCTCGCCCCGGCAAGTCCGTCCGAGCCCATGCCGGTCAGCACCAGCGCCAGCACCTTGTTGCCCCAGACTTCGGCGGCGGAGGCAAACAGCGGGTCCACCGCTGGCTTGCAGAAGTTCACCAGCGGGCCGTCCTCGACCGCAATGACCGCGGTGCCATCGCGCCGGGCGACTTTCATGTGCTTGCCGCCCGGCGCGAGATAGACGGCGCCGGCGACAATCTCCTCGCCATCGACAGCCTCACGCACCGGACGCTTGGCGATGCGCGTGAGATGTTCGGCAAGGACAGCCGTAAAGGTCGGCGGCATATGCTGTGTGATCAAAATGGGCGCCCTCTGGAGGACGCCGTCGAGCTGCGCCATGAGACTATTGAGGGCCTGCGGGCCTCCGGTCGATGATCCGATCAGCAGGACACGCGGCGGCGTTACCGGCAACGGTCGCAGCGTCAGGCGCGCGGGCGCGATCTCTTCCGCCGGTTCCGGCACGATCGATGGCGCCGGTTTCACCTCCGGTGGCGGAGCTACCGGCGCGCGCGGGGGTTCGGCCGCCGGACGCAGACGTTTGGCGCGCAGACCAAGGTGACGGATTTTTTCAATGAGGTCGCGCCGGAAGGCAATCGAGGCGCTGACTTCGCGATTGCTCGCGGGCTTCGGAATATAGTCGGCGGCGCCGAGCGACAGCGCCCGCAAGCTGATCTCGGCATTCCGCCGCGTCAGCGTGGACGCCATGATCACGACGAGGTCGCGCCTTTTCTCAAGCAACAACGGGAGTGCGGCGATGCCGTCAAGCTCGGGCATATCAACATCGAGCACGACGACGTCGGGATCGACGCGCTCAAGCTGATCTACCGCCTCACGGCCGGTGCGAAGTGTGGCGACGACTTCAAGATCGGGTTCGGATTCAACCCAGCGGGCGAACAACCCGCGGACGACGACGGCATCGTCGACCAGCATGACGCGGATACGCCGGTTGACTGCGTTCGCGGCGGACGACGATGGAGAAACGACGAGGTTCATTGGAACGGACTCTACTGACGACTTAAACGACGGCGCGGCGGAGCGCTTGTCAGATGAGGCCGACTTCCTGGAACTTGGCCTCGACGATCTCCTTGTCGAACGGCTTCATGATGTATTCGTTGGCGCCCGCATGAAGCGCGCGCGCTATGTGTGCCACATCATTTTCGGTGGTGCAGAACACCACTTTTGGACCGTCACCGCCGGGCAACCGGCGAAGCGAACGCAGGAATTCATAGCCGTCCATCTTCGGCATGTTCCAGTCGAGCAGGATCGCCTCCGGCAGCTGACGCCGGCAGGCTTCAAGTGCCTGCTCGCCGTCTTCGGCCTCGACGATCTGGAATTCGAGTCCTTCAAGGATACGCCGCGCCACCTTGCGAATGACGCTTGAGTCGTCAACAACCAAACAGGTTTTCATCGTCAGCCTCTTTGTGTTCGCACCTAAGTTTCACTCACTCTTTCTTGAGGACCGCGTCATGCCGCGGCCGCCTTCTCCGCGATGTCGAGCACGCGATCGACATCGAGCACCATCAACAATTGCCCATCGAGCCGGTAGATGCCGGTCGATACGCTTGCCAGGCGGGGATCGAGATTTGACGGGTTTGGCTCGCACGCCAAACCGTCGAGCTTGAGCACCTCGCCAACGCTGTCGATCAGCAAGCCGTAGGACTCCCCGCGCGATTCAACACCTATCGCCATCGCTGGATGATCGTCCTCGCGCTGGCCCAGCCCGAGTCGATGCCGCATATCGATCAATGTGACGATGCGGCCGCGCAGATTGAGCACGCCGGCGATGTCACGTGGCGCCAGCGGAACCTGGGTCAGGCGTTCCGGCGCAAAAACGTCCTGCACGCGCAGGATCGGCAGGCCAAACAGCTGACCGCCGATCATCGCGGTGACATATTCGTGCAGGTTATGGCCGGCCGTTTCGCTCATTGTTCTCCATCACGCGGCGTGACCAATGTCGGTCTGTTCTTTCAGGGCCGCGATCAGGCCCTGGCGGTCAAATTTCGCGACATAGTCGTGGAAGCCGACCTGGCGGCCGCGTTCGATTGCTTCCGCCGACACCACCGACGACAAGGCGATAACCGGCAATTCGGCGGTGCGCGGGTTGCTTCGTACGGCTTCGGCGAACTGAAAGCCGTTCATCTCCGGCATCTCGATATCGGTGATCACCACGTCGAACGTTCGCCCGTCCCGCAACATTGCCAGCGCGTCCTGCGCCGAACCGACCGCCGTCACCGCGTAGCCGGCGGCCTGCAAAACCGGGGTAAGCATATTGAGAAAGAACGGAGAGTCGTCGATCAGCAGCAGGCTGCGCGCTCTGTTCTGCACTTGCTGTCCCTTGCGGCGGAACCAATCCTCAAAGGCCAGCGGCAGGAAATGACCGACGTCGATGATCTCGGTGGCCTGGCCTCGCACAACGGCCGAACCGAGCACGCCCGGAGTTTCACTTGCAACCTGAATGTCGAGATTATCTTCGACGATGTCGATGATCTCATCGACCACCAGTGCCATGGAACGGCTGCCGTCGGAAAAGACCAGCAGTGGCTGCGCCCCCTCGCCTTTCACGCGCACATCTTCGCTCAGGCCGATGAGCGGCATCAAATGACCGCGGTACTGGATCATGTGGCGGCCATTCGACAATTCGATTTTGTGCGCGTCGATCTCTTCGAGACGAGTGATGAGCGACAGCGGGACTGCCTTCGGCTGCGCCGATCCAGCGCGGAATACCAGCAACGATGTGGTCTCTTCGCCGGAAATCGCGTACTCGTTGTATTCCGTTTCAGTGGCGGCCAGTTGCGAAACGACCGTGCTTCCGAACGTCTGCGCGACGCCATTCGGGTCGACGATCATGATCACGGACCCGTCGCCAAGAATAGTGTTGCCGGAGAACATTGCGATGTGACGCAGCTTGCTCGACATCGGCTTCACCACGATCTCTTCCGTGTGGAAGACGCCGTCGACGACAATTCCAAACGTCTGGCTTCCGACCTGCGTGACCACAATAAAACCGCCGTCGATGTCGGTTGCCTCTTTTTTCAGATCGAGCAGGTGGCTCAGGCCCACAAGAGGCAACAGCTTGTCGCGCAGGCGTAAAACGCGGGTGTCCTTAATGCGTTCGATGCGATGCTCGCTGCCGGCGCGCGCGCGGACCAGTTCGACCACTGACAGCTGCGGGATCGCGAAGCGATGACCGCCGGCCTCGACGATCAGCGCAGCAACAATCGCGAGCGTCAGCGGGATTTTGATGGTGAAGCTCAATCCCGCACCCGTCACCGATTTCACGTCGACGGTGCCGCCGATTTGATCGATGTTGTTGCGCACCACGTCCATTCCGACGCCGCGGCCGGACACGTTGGTGACTTTCGCCGCGGTGGAGAAGCCAGGCGCGAAAATGAACTTGTGGATTTGCGATTCCAACAGCTTCTCGGCATCGGCTTCGGAAACCAGCCCTTGCGCGACGGCCTTGGCCTTGATGCGTTCAGTATCGAGCCCACGCCCATCATCGGCGATTTGAATGATGATGTGCCCACCTTCGTGATAGGCCGACAGGCGAATCCGGCCGGTTGCCGGTTTGCCGGCGGCGCGCCGCTGTTCGGGGGTCTCGAGACCGTGGTCCGCCGAGTTGCGCACCATGTGGGTGAGCGGATCCTTGATGAGGTCGAGTACCTGACGGTCGAGCTCGGTCTCGGCGCCCTGCATCTCGAGCTCGATCTGCTTTCCAAGCTCGTTTGAAAGATCGCGCACGATGCGCGGCAGTTTCTGCCAGGCATTTCCGATCGGCTGCATGCGCGTCTTCATGACGCCTTCCTGCAGCTCGGCAGTGACGTTGGAGAGCCGTTGCAGCGGTGTCTCGAACTCGGACTCCTCGTGACGCCGTACGATCTCCAGGAGCTGGTTGCGGGTGAGCACAAGCTCGGACACCATCGTCATCAGATGTTCGAGCGTGTCGACGGTTACACGGATCGATTGATTGGCGCTCTTGGCGGGTTCATCGTCCTTCACGGCCGCGTCGGCGGCTTTCGCGGGTTTTACAACCGGCGGCTCGACCGCGGTTTGACGGAACGCCCGCTCAAGGTCGTCGAGAGAATCCTCATCCGGTCGCAACGGCCGTTCCAGCACTTGCGGGATTAAGGTCCCGACCGTGTGCTGAGGCTTGGCCTGCGCGTCACCCGATCCGACGCGCTCGACCATGTGCTCAAGATCGGAAATCAGATCGCTGTCGCCACCTTCCGGTTCGCGCTGCTCTCGCTCGAGCGATTCCAGAATCGACTTGATCCGATCGATGGTCGTGAGAATGAGAGTGACGGCTTCGCTCGATGCCGGCGCGCCGTCGCGAAACTTGCCCATCAAGGTTTCAGCGGCGTGCGCGAGCGCTTCCAGCCGTGGCAGCCCGAGAAAACCGCAGGTGCCCTTGATGGTGTGTACGAGGCGGAAGATGTTGTCGAGAATTTTTGCGTTGTTCGGATCCTGCTCGAAACGCACGAGCTCGACGTCGACCACGTCGAGACTTTCGTTCGTCTCGGTGACAAATTCCCGCAGCAGGTCGTCCATAAAAACGCCTTCGGCGACGGGCTTTGGCCCGTCCACCGCTTTCCGTCGGAAGTGCGGCCAGTGTGTCGGTGAAGCGTTTAATTTTAGTTGCGCGATACCGATGCGAAGCGGGCCATTAACCGATTGTTAATCGGCGCGGCGCCCCTGCATTGCGCGGCTACTGCGCGGTGATGACGACCGTTTCGCCGTCCATGGTGACAGTGGCTTTGACCCCGCAGGCCTTGGCCAAAAGCCCGGCATAGAACGGCTGGATGCGGTGCGCATCGAGCCCTTCGGCACCCTCGCCGGCAACCAGCGATGGCACCGCAGGTGGAACTTTGGCATTGGGTCCGGCAGCGCTGACTTTAAATCCTATACTCTCGCCGCCTCCGATGGGATCCACGGTGAGCTTGCCGCCGCGCGGGACCGCCTGGCCGGCGATAACCAGCATATTAAGCAGCAATTTGACGCGGTTCTTGGCCAACAACGCGCGTGGCAGATTCCAGGCCAGCTTGGTCTTGTCGTCCTCGAGGAAGCCGCGGGCAATTGCTTCGGCGTCGCCGAGGTCGATCTGGGCTCCCGCGGAGCCGGCGGCTCCGAACGCGATACGGCAGAACTGCAATTTGGCGGAAGCGGTGCGGGAACTCTTTTTAATGAGATCGAGGGCGAATTGCTTGGTCGCTTCATCCTTCTCTTCTTCCAGCACTTCCAGCCCATTCACGATGGCGCCGACAGGACTGATCAAATCGTGGCAAACGCGCGAGCAAAGCAAGGCGGCAAGATCGAGCGCTTCAATGGAAGATCCGGACATAGACTAGTCTCCGCTGGCCATGCAGGCTGCCGTGACAGCCGAATCGTTGGTCACGCCGACCTGCCGGGGTGATACACCGCACCTGCACGACCGCCAAGGACCGCGAGACGGCAAGGGGACAGGGAAAGTGACGAGTTCAGAAATTCTGCCGGCGCAGGCCGTAAGACTGCTGGATGATTTGACCGCAATCGTGGCGAGCGCGTGCGCCCTGATCGGCTCGATTTCTCCGGCAACCGTCGTCAAGCGGATCAAGCCGGATCAATCGCCCGTCACGGCAGCCGATGAAGCTTCGGAGGCGTCTATCCTGGAAGGTGTGTCGCAGCTCCTGCCGGGGCTGCCCGTGATTTCCGAAGAATCTGCGGACGCCAGGCAGTCGGGCGAACTGGGCGGGAGCTTTCTGATCATTGATCCGCTCGATGGCACCCGCGAGTTTCTCGAGGGCCGTGATGAATTTACCGTCAATCTGGCAATCATCACGCATGGCGTACCGGTCGCCGGCATCATCGCAGCGCCGAAGCGTGGCCGCGTGTGGCGCGGTGTTGTCGGTGAAAAAGCCGAGCGTCTTCGGTTGTTACACGACGGCGCCGACGAGGCGGAAACCATCCGAACCCGGAACTGGCCTGGGTCTGGGGCGATCGCCGCCATCAGCCGTTCACACTTCGACAACGCCACTAATGTCTTTCTTGCATCGCTTGGACCGGTCACGCGGAATGCCAGCGGCTCGGCGATCAAATTTTGCCAAGTCGCCGAAGGAAACGCCGATGTTTACCCACGACTTGCCATTACCTGCGAATGGGACGTGGCGGCCGGCCATGCACTGGTTGCAGCTGCTGGTGGCGTTGTTGAGAGCCCGCAAGGCGCACCGCTGGCGTATGGCCGCGCGCGCGAAAACTTTCGTATTCCGGCCTTCGTTGCCTGGGGAGATGCACGCAAAGCAGCGGCGAAGCGAACCTAAGGTGGATCAATCACCGAGGCTGCGCGCGACCTCCGGCCATTTGCGTTCGGCTGTATCGATGATGCGGCCGGTATCGGCGAGAAAGGCGGCACGCGACGTCTCGCTGTAGAAAAGATAAAGCCGCTCCCCGATCACAGCCCAGATAAGTGGATGTCCCGGGACCGACCGGCCGTGGCCGATGGCGACCGGGTCGTAGCCCCCGAAGCGCGGGGCGTAGACTTCAGGATGGACGGCAAAGGCACCTCGGTTGCCTTCGTTGCAAAAACGCCAGACCACACCATTCAGGTTGAGTTCAAATCCCGGCTGACCAAAAAGCGCTTTGCCTTCAGTGAAATAGGCGACCGGGTCGAAGCCGCTGATTGCCAGCCCGGTATCCGCATTGACCGCCAGTTGGTTGTCGGTCGCGGCCCAAAGCGACAACGGCGGAGAAATGCCCCATCCCAGGGCCACTCCGAGCAACAGCCCACAAAGGAGCCACCGCTTCCGTTGCTGCCGTGCTGCAGTCATAGTTCTCGCCGACGATTAATGATTCGGGGGCAAACCCTTCGTCGCGACCCTACCAAGGTCGGCGTGAGCATCCGGTTAAGCAGGGGCCCTAGGCCCTTTATTCAAAATGGAGCACAGAATGCGGCCGATCTTGCGCCTTGCTGCCGTGGCCCTTTGCTTCGCCATAAGCGCTTCCGAATTCGCTGCGGCCCAGTACCAGCCGCCGCCACCGCCGCCTGCTCAGGAACTGCCGCCCCCACCGCCGCCGCCCAGCGACAATACCTTCACGCCGAACGAATTGGTTCGGCAGGGGCACCGCTTTTTCGGCTCTGTGTCACGGGGCCTCGCGCAGATCGTGGAGGCAGCGGTCAGCCGGTGGGGACAGCCGAACGGCTATATCCTCGGCCAGGAAGGCAGCGGCGCATTTGTGGTCGGCCTGCGCTATGGCGACGGCAAGCTCTACACGAAGAATGCGGGCGATCGGCGCGTGTTTTGGGAAGGTCCGTCGGTTGGCTTCGACTATGGGGGCGAAGGCGCCCGAACAATGATGCTGGTCTATAACCTCCCGGCCACCGATGCGGTCTATCAGCGTTTTGCCGGCATTGATGGTTCTGCCTATTTCATTGGCGGCTTCGGCATGACGGCACTCGCATCGGGCGACATTATTGTAGTGCCAATCCGCTCTGGTGTCGGGCTCCGGCTTGGCGCGAACATCGGTTATCTCAAATTTACAGCGCGTCCGACCTGGAACCCGTTCTGATCTTCGCCACATTTACTATTTCTGTTGTCATCGGCCGTCGGAATCCATTGCACCCGCGACGCGACGGCGGCTTTAGGCTAGTCTCGGCACGAACCGGCCCGGCTCCGGGCCAGGTGTCCTGCGCCTTGTGCGCCGCGAATGAGTTGGAGGCGTATCTTCCATGATTGAACCGATCATGTATTTCGGGATCGGATTTCTTTTTGCAGCACTGATCGGTCTCGTTGTCGTTCCACTCGTTCATGGCCGCGCGGTACGCTTGACAATGCGACGGCTCGAGGCCGCGACACCGTTGTCGATGGCGGAGATCCAGGCCGACAAAGACCAGCTGCGTGCGGAATTCGCCATGTCGACGCGGCGTCTGGAAATGAGCGTCGAACAGCTCAAGGCGAAAAGCACCAGCCAGCTCGCCGAACTCGGCAAGAAAGGCGATGCCATCAATCGTCTCAAGATCGAACTCGGCGAAAAGACCGCCGCGATCTTCGCCCTGGAAGCGCGCGACAAAAGCCTGCGGGACCAGTTGCGCGCCACTGACGAGGAATTCGCAGTAAAGACCAATACGATGCACGAGACTCAGCGCGCGCTGTCGGACAAGCAGGCCGACCTCGCCCGGCTGACGGGTGAATTGGACGAGCGGTCGGCGCTCGCCGATTCGCAAAAAATCGAAATCGTCGTGCTCAAGACTCAGGTCGAAGCCCTGAAAGAACGGCTGGACGGCGCCAGCGTCGAATTGAAAGCGGTGGAAGACCGGCGCGATGCCGAACGCGTCGAACTCAAAGCCGTGACGCAGGAATTGTTGGACGAACGCGCAAAAGTCGACAATTTTGAGCGGCGTATTGCCGAGCTTGAGCAGCATCTGGCTGCGCAAGCCAAGGAAGCGGAAATTCTCGGCCGGCGCGCGCAGGACCTCGAAACGCGCCTGGCAGAGCAGACTCGGCTCCTCAATCAAAGCGAATTCGAAGTCAAACATTTGCGCGGGGAAATAGAAATGGCGCAGAAGGTCGAAGGCGATTTGCGCACTGCGATCGTCGAAATTGAGGGCCGCTCCAATTCGGGATCGCAGAGGCTCAGGACCGAAAATGCGCAGCTGCAGGCCGAAATCGGTCACGTCAGGGAAGAGCGTGACCGCATGGCGCGCGAGCTCGCCACCATGAAGCGCGAGACCGAGGAAGCCTGGGCGTCCGAGCGCGTGGAAAACTCGCTGCTGCGTGAGCGCATCAATGACGTCGCTGCCGAAGTGGCGCGTCTTGCCTCCGCGCTGGAAGGCCCGAACTCGCCGATCGATGCGCTGCTGACCGCTGAAACATCGCGCGAGCGGTCAACCAGTATTGCGCCGGCCGGCGGTACCGAACTTGCTGAATCGCCGAACAACGGCAACCTTGCCGACCGCATTCGCGCACTGCAGACCCAGGCCTCGCGGTTTGCGCAGAACGACGACAGCAAAACACGCAATTAGAAGTCCACGTCGGACGTTCGCTTGACACGTCTCGGAGCCGCTCATTATATCGCGTCGGCCAATCGGCGGGCGCTTAGCTCAGCGGGAGAGCGTTCCCTTCACACGGGAGAGGTCGTAGGTTCAATCCCTACAGCGCCCACCATTTTAGAAGCTATCATTTCCGCCGCGCCGGCGGATCGCGTGTCAGATTTTTCGCCGCGAGCTCGTCGAGATAGTCCTGCCAATAGGCGGCGTGGTTCTGGCCAAGCTCGCGCAGGTAGTCCCAGCCGAAAATTCCGGTCGAGTGCAGATCGTCGAAAACAAGCCGCACTGCGTAGTTGCCGACCGGGAGCACCTCGATGATCTCGACATCGCGTTTACCGGGAACGGTCTTTCGCTCCTCTGCGGAATGACCCTGCACCTCGGCGCTCGGACTTTTCACGCGCAGATACTCAGCCGCCAGATCGTAGTTCTCGCCGGTGTCAAACGTGACGGACAGGGTTCTGCGATCCTTGTGCAGGCGCAGTTCCATCGGCCAGGCCTGTGATTCCGCCATCAATTCGCTCTGTTTCCAGACGTCGGCTCAGCGAGCCTTGTTGCGCTCGTCTCTTACACGTACGGCCTTGCCCTGCGAGCGCGGCACCTCACCTTCCGCCTTGACCGCAATCTTGCACGTGACGCCGATCAACGACTTGATGTGATGGGCCACGTCCTCTGCTTTGCGCGTGCGCTCGGCGTCGCCCAGCGTTACGCCGGGCACGAGCTCGATTTCCACGGTCATTTCATCCAATGCGCCTTCCCGCGTCAGAACGATCTGGTAGTGCGGCGCGAGGCCGGGAAATCCGACCAGCACCGCCTCGACTTGCGACGGATAGATGTTGACGCCCCTGATGATGAGCATGTCGTCGCTGCGTCCGGTCACGCGCATGACGCGGATATGCGTACGGCCGCACGCGCAAGGCTCGTTGCTCAGACAGGTGATGTCGCGGGTCCGATAGCGGATCATCGGCTGCGCCTGCTTGGTCAAGGTCGTTATGACCAGCTCTCCGGTAGCGCCAACCGGCAACGGTTGCAGGGTTTTCGGGTCAATCGTCTCAAACAGAAAATGATCTTCCCAGCCGTGCAGCCCGGATTGCACGGTATGGCACTCGCAAGCGACGCCCGGCCCCATGATTTCAGACAGGCCGTACATATCGATGGCCTTGAGACCGAGCTTGTCCTGGAGATCGTGCCGCATGGCATCGCTCCATGGCTCCGCACCGAACATGCCAACCTTCAACGATGAATGCCTGAAGTCGCAACCCATCTTTTGCGCGATCTCGGCAATATTCAGTGCGTAAGATGGCGTGGCGCACAGCACGCTCGCCTTGAAGTCATTGATCAATGTGATTTGCCGTTCGGTGCCGCCGCCCGAGGCCGGAACGACGGTACAGCCAAGACGTTCCCCGCCGTAGTGCGCTCCGAGGCCTCCCGTGAACAGGCCGTATCCATAGGCATTGTGAATGATGTCACCGGGCATTACACCGCCGCTGGCAAAGCAGCGCGCCATCAAGTCCGACCAGATGTCGAGGTCCTGCTTGGTATATCCGACAACGGTGGGCTTGCCGGTCGTTCCCGATGAAGCGTGGACACGCATGGCCTGTTCGCGCGGCACCGCAAACATTCCGAATGGATAGTTGTCACGCAGATCGTTCTTCAGAGTAAACGGGAAACGGACAATGTCGGACAGTGACTTGAAATCCGACGGGCTTACGCCGGCCGCATCAAACTTTTTCCGATAGTGGCCGACGTTTGCGTAAGCGAGCGCGAGCGTTTTCTTCAGGCGTGCAGTCTGCAGCGCGGCCAGCGCCTCGCGCGGCATGGTTTCCGCATCCGGATCGAACATGAAGATGTCCGGTGCCTTGGCTGCCCTGCGCGTGCTCATGTCAACATCCCGATCATCCCGATTTGGCGAGTTTTGTCGCCTTCGCTTTCAGGCGTTCGATGGTCTTGTTGACGTCTACCACGAAACGGCCGTGCGTGCCGGTGCAGATCGTGTCAAACGCATCTTTAGCTGACACCTCAAATGCGATCCTGCGCCCTTCCACCGCCGTCACGGCAACCGTGATCTCGACCGACATCCCCAGCAGAGTCGGAGCAAGGTGCTTGATCGCGACTTCGGTGCCGACGGAGTCTTCTCCCGTATCCGCGTGTTCAAGGATCAGATCGCGGCACGTCCGCTCAATATCGTGCACCAGAAAGGGCGTGCCGTAGACGCGTCCCTCTTCTCCCATGAAGCCGATTGTGCGGTCACGGTCGACTTCAATGCGGCTGACCCGCCGTACGCCGGGACGAAGACTCTCCTTCATCGCCACCCTCCCCTCTTTGCGATGGCGGTCACTTCACCAGCTTGCGGCCGGTAACGCGCTCGAGGTTCTTGAAGAATATTTTGTCGCTGGTTTCCTTGTCGA
>Ga0187773_10000434_pt1 | contig 16699 bp, 15 predicted proteins | sample 0216_BV02_MP05_1_FD_133133 | JGI IMG/M metagenome (GOLD analysis project Ga0187773, IMG submission 133133) | Tropical peat soil microbial communities from peatlands in Department of Meta, Colombia - 0216_BV02_MP05_10_MG | ecosystem: Environmental > Terrestrial > Soil > Wetlands > Peat | place...
AACGCGGCCGGATCACCGAAGAACGGGACCAGCGCGTCGCCACGGCCGCCGGTGGGCCGATCCGCCTGCATCGCGACCAGCTCGCCACGCCGCAGCGCGGCGAGCAGGCCCAGGGTCGAGGTCGCGTGACGACGGGTCACGAAGCGGAGCTGCGGGCCATCCAGCCGCAGGTAGCGCTCCAGCGCAGGATCCTGCTCCGCGGAGAGCACGACGTGGGCGGTCCGGGCGCCGCGCGTGGACAGGAGCCGGCCCGCGAACTCCCAGTTGCCGAGATGCGCGGTCAGCAGCACCACCCCACGGCCGAGAGCCAGCGCCGCGTCGAGATGGAGCTCGCCGTCGGCGCGGGCCACGTAGGCGCGCAGCTCGCCGGCGGGCCGGCGATTCAGCGTGAGCAGGTCGGCGAAGAAGGCCCCGAAGTTGGCGAACGTCTCCGACACTCTTGCGTCGATCTCGCGAGGCGGCGCTCCGGCGAGCACACGGGAGAGGTTCGCCCGCACCGCCCGCCGCTCCGCGGGCACCGCGCGTGCGAGCAGCCGACCCAGCCCGCGGGCGACGCGGAGGCGCGCCGGGCGCGGCATAACGCCGGCCGCCGCGGCGGCGAGCCGGTAGTACGCGACGCGGTTGAAGCCGTGCGAGTAGTAGTCGGGTCCGGCCGGACCCGTGTCGTCCCTGAGCCCAGGCGTGGCAGGATCCGGGGCCGACATCAGCCTAGAGCAGAGCCCAGTAGTACATGCGGAAGGCCCGGATGGGCCCCACCTGGGTGTCGTAGAGCCGGCTCGCCTCGAATTGGCGCTCCGCTCGGTCGAAGGTGACGCGCCCCGGCTCGTGGGGATCGTTCGGGTCGTAGACCGTGAACAGCACGTTGCCGACCCGGTCGAGCGCGTAGGCGTAGGCGAGCACGGTGTGGTTCAGCTCCCAGGTCGGGAAGTTCGTCACGAGCAGCTGCACCGGCCGCCCCTCGCCGATCTCGACGACCGCTTCGCGCGCCACGCGCTCCTGCTGCCAGCGCGGCATCGGGAACACCACGCGCCAGTTCGTCCAGTGCACGAGGCTCCAGAACCGGCCGACCAGCCCCGCCTTCACCGCGTGCTCCTGGTCGCGGGAGAACTCGTTGAGCGAGCCGTAGCCGGGGATCACGACCCGGTCGTCCGGGGGCAGTGGATCCTGCCAGGGTGCGTGGGATACCACCTCCTTGACCCGCTCGGTGTACTCCTCCGCGCTGAGCCGGGGCGCGGTCGGGTCGAAGCGCGCGAAGCGCTGGAACTGGGTGACCCCGCGCGCCATCACGAAGCAGTAGTTGGCGTAGAGGTCGGGCTTGTCGGGGTTGTTGGTACGGCTCTCGTTGGCGAAGGCGAAGGTGTCCACGCCGAAGCGCAGGAGATCCGGCGGCGACGGGTGCCGTACCGCCACGTCCAGGGGTGCCACCGACGCGCAGCCGGACACCGCGACGGCCAGAAGGAAGAGTCGTGCCGACGGCCGCATCACGCGTCGTCGAGTGTACCGCACTTCAGCCCTGGATCGAATAGCCCCCGTCAACCGGAATGGCCGTACCGGTCACGAAATCCGAGGCGGGACCGGCGAGGAACACCGCGATCCCGGAGAGATCGTCGGGAACGCCCCAGCGGTCGGCCGGCGTGCGCGCGAGCACGCGCTCGTGCAGGCCCTTAACCTCCCGGCGCGCGTTCATGGTCAGCTCGGTGTCGATCCAGCCCGGCAGGACCGCATTCACCTGGATGTTGTCACGGGCCCACCCGCTCGCCATCGCCCGGGTGAGCTGCACGATCCCGCCCTTCGACGCCGCGTACGCGGGAGCGAACGAGGTGCCGAAGATCGACATCATCGAGCCGATGTTGATGATCTTGCCGCCACCGTTCTTCTTCATGATCGGGTAGGCGGCCCGGCTCGCTAGGAACGCGCTCGTGAGGTTGGTATCGATCACCTGGCGCCACTCGGACAGGGCGAGCTCGTGTACCGGCTTGCGGATGTTCATGCCCGCGTTGTTGACGAGGATGTCGAGGCGCCCGAGCCGGTCGACGGTGGACCGGACCAGCGCGTTCACCGCCGCCTCGTCGGCGACGTCGGCCTCGATCGGGACCGCGGTCGCGCCAAGCTTGGCGAGCTCGTCGACGGCCCGGCGGCTCTTCTCCGCGTTGCGGCCGGACACGACGATGGCGGCCCCCGCGGACGCGAGCCCACGTGCCATGCCGAGGCCGATGCCTCCGTTGCCCCCCGTCACCACCGCCACCCGCCCCTTCAGCACCCCGTCCGCCACGCGCGCGCCTCCTGTGGGCCGGCGCACCGGGAGCGCGCCGCCGTCATGAGTGGTCGCTGAAGTCTACCCGGTCTGCCCCGGTCGGGGAAGCCCGCCGCGCCGGCCGGCCCCGGTGTCGGGACCGGTCGGCACCCCGGTGCCAGCGTGCTACGCGGGCGCTACCGACGCTCGTGGAGGAACTCGCGCCAGGCGACGCGGTGCTCGCGGAACAGGAAGCCCAGCATGACGATCGCGGCGACGAGGTTGCCGCCGAGGATCGTCCACCAGGGGATGGCCTCGAGGAGCCACTCCGCCATGATGGTCAGCAGCGCGGCGAAGAAGACCTCGAAGCAGCAGAACAGCATCACGAACGCGAAGAGCAGCCGCGGCTCGCGGTCGGCGAGCGCGAGAAGCCCCGCGGCCAGCAGGCCGAAGGCGATGAAGGCGGCGCCGTGCACGACCGTGTACTGCAGCACGAGCGACACGGTGATCTGCAGCGCACTTGGCTCGCGGAGCCCCTGGAACAAGGTGGCGCCGAGGAGCGCGGGCGTGCGGAGCGGGACGCCTGCGGCGGCGTCGTAGACGAGGAACCAGACCGCGACGGCGGCCGCCCCGAGCAGCCCGGCCCAAATCCCTTCCCGCACCGTCCGGTTCCAGAACGGGCTCAGGAGCGCGCGCCCGAGCGCGCGGTGACCGAGCACGAGGTAGGCGAGCATCCCGAAGGCGGCGAGCGCATTGCCGACCAGGATGGCCCACCACGCCAGCTCGTTGAGCACCGGGTGGGCGAGCCACGTGACCACCGCGAGGAAGAAGACCTCGAAGCACATCAGCGCGATGAACAGCATCAGCAGACGGCTCGGCTCGCGCTGCACGGTGATGATCAGGTAGGCGAAGAGGACGCCGATCATCGCGAAGACCACGCCGTGCAGCACCGTGTAGGGCAGCACGAGATGCGCCGCGGTGGGCACCGCGCCGGTATCCTTGACGCCCTCGAACGTCGCCGCGCCCAGCAGGGCCGGGGTGCGGAACGGCCGACCCCGGGCGGCATCGTAGATGAGGAACCACACGGCAACGAGCGCGGCCCCGATGAGGCCGGCGATGACACCTTCGCGGAAGTACCGGGAGTGGGAGGCCATGGTGACCCTCCTTTCCGATCCGCCAGTCCGATCAGACTGCCTAGGGCCAGGGGTACCACCAACGGACTGCGACGGCAAGGTGGGGCGCCGCGCGCGAATGTCGGCGGCGGGGCGAGCGATCAGGCGGAGGCGATCGCCTGGAGGATCCCGGGGCCGAGGAGGCCCACGCGCCAGTCCCGCACGCCCTCGACGTGTCGCAGCGCGGCAAGGTCGGCCGGCGGCGACGCGGCCAGCCGATCGATCAGCCGCTGGGGAAAGAGCACGCCGGGATCCAGGCCGACCTCCTTCGAGGCCTGCGTTCGCCACGCGCGCAGCGCCTCGGCCCGGCGCCGCACCGCCGCGGGCAGGTGCGGGCGCGGCGCCGACCGGTATGTCGGCAGCTCGGCGTCGGGTAACGCCTCCGCGCGCGCGACCGCCTCCAGGATCGCAGGGCCCGCGCGGCGCACCACCGGCGGTGTGCAGCCGGGCACCGAGAGGATGGCCTCGGCGTCGTGAGGCTGCCGCTTGGCCAGCCCGACCAGGCTCTCGTTACCGACGATCATGAACGGCGGGCGGTCGAGCCGCCGTGCGAGCGACTCGCGGGCGGCGTACAGCTCGCGCAGCACCGCGAGCCCACGCGGCGGCAGCTCCCGCGCGCCCTTGAGCTTCATGTAGGCGTCGGGGTCCGGCGCCTTCTCGGGCACCATCAGCGCCGCGAGCCCGGCGCACTCCTCCTCCACCCACTGCTCGCGGCCGAGGGCCCGGAGGGCTTCGAGGAGCTTCTCGCGCAGCGGGATCAGGTGGAGCACGTCGTCCAGGGCGTACGCCTCCTGCTCCGCGGTCAGCGGACGACGCGACCAGTCGTCCTTCTGGCGCGACTTCACCGCGGTGACGCCCAGGAACTGGGTCAGCAGGCCTTCGAGCCCGAGCGAGGTCGCGCCCAGGAAGCGCGCCGCGACCGCGGTGTCGAAGAGCGAGACCACCGTCACCCCGTACAGGCGCTTGAGATAGGCGAGGTCGTTGTCGGCGGCGTGCAGCACCTTGAGGGTCCTCGGATCGGCGAGGAGCGGTGCGAGCGGCGAGAGGTCCCGGAGAGCGAGCGGATCGACGAGATGGCCGCGTCCCTGCGCCTCGGCCAGCTGGACGAGGCAGAGCTTGCCCGGGTAGTGGTGGAGGCTGTCGGCCTCGGTGTCGATCGCGAGGGCCGGCGTGCCCTCGAGCTCGCGAACCAGGGCCCGGAGGTCGTCGGGAGTCCGGATCCACACGGGGAGCGACATGGTGTGCTCGGTTATACTACACCGTCAGCGACACTCCCCTTCCCAGGAGGACGGCATGCGGATCTCGGGCTCGACGGCGGTGATCACGGGTGGGGCCTCCGGCCTCGGGCGGGCCACCGCAGAGCGTCTCCACGCCGCCGGCGGCAACGTCGTGCTGCTCGACCTGCCGCGGTCCCCGGGCAAGGAGGTCGCTGCCGGCCTCGGTGACCGCGCCCTGTTCGCGCCCGCCGACGTCACGAGCCCCGACGAGGTCGCGGCCGCGCTGGACGGAGCCGTCGGCCGCTTCGAGCGCGTCCACGTCCTCGTCAACTGCGCGGGCATCGGCACCGCGGACAAGACCTTCGGCAAGCGCGGCCCCGCCGACCTGGCCACCTTCTCGCGCACCATCCAGATCAACCTGATCGGCACGTTCAACTGCATCCGTCTCGCCGCCGCACGCATGGCCGGCAACACCCCGAACGAGGAGGGCGAGCGCGGCGTCGTCATCAACACCGCGTCGGTGGCCGCCTTCGACGGCCAGATCGGCCAGGCCGCCTACTCCGCGTCCAAGGGCGGCGTGGTCGGCATGACGCTGCCGATCGCGCGCGATCTCGCCGAGTTCGGGATCCGCGTGTGTACGATCGCCCCCGGTATCTTCGAGACGCCGATGCTGGCCGGTCTGCCCGAGCCGGCGCGGATCTCGCTCGGCAAGCAGGTCCCCTTCCCGCCCCGCCTCGGCCGCCCGGCCGAGTATGGAGCCCTGGTCGCCCACATCATCGAGAACTCGATGCTGAACGGCGAGACCATCCGGCTCGACGGGGCCATTCGCATGCAGCCACGCTGAGAACAGGAGCCTCCATGCATCCCACGATCTTCCTCGATCCGCAGTTCACCATCGGCGTGATGGCCGGCTGGATCCTCAGCGTGCTCGGTGTCGGCGCGCTGCTCCTGGCCAGCGTCTGGTACTCGCTGGCGGGGGAATGGCGCGGCGGGTCCGTCCGGCCGCCCTCTGCATTCCGGGCTCTGCTCGGGCTGGGGTTCGTGTTCTGGCTGGGCGGGCTGCTCTGGCAGTTCGTGGGCTACTGGAAGACCGGCACCCTCAGCTGGTGAGGCTCCGCGACGCGTTCGGCCCGTTCACTCAGCCGTCGACGGTGAGGATCCCTCGCCCGACCGCATAACGGACCAGGTCGCTCTGCCCGCGTAGCCCGAGCTTGCGCATCAGGTTCGCGCGGTGGACCTCCACGGTGCGTGGGCTGATGTTCAGCTGGGCGCCGATCTGTGCGCTCGTCCGCCCCTCCGCGGCGAGGTGGAGCACCTCGCGCTCCCGCTGGGTCAGCGTGCGATAGAGATCGAGGCCGGTCGGCACCGCGCGCTGGGCGTAGGCCTCGACCATCTCCTCGGACAGGGGCGGACTCAGGTGCCGCGCCCCCTCCGCGACCGCCCGGATCGCCCGGATCAGCTCGGCGGCGCTCGAGCCCTTCAGCACGTAGCCGGCCGCGCCACTCTGCATCGCCTCCACCACGTAGGCCGGGTTGGCGTGCATCGAGAGCACGAGCGCCCGGGTGCGGGGGCAGACCCGCTGCACCCGCCGCACGATGTCGGGGGCGTTCAGGCCCGGCATGACGAAGTCCACCACCAGCACGTCCGGCTTCACCCGCTCGACGAGGTCCGCCACCTCGAGGCCGCTCGCCGACTCGCCCACAACCGTGAAGTCGGGCTCGGCGGTGAGCAGGGCCCGCAGACCCTGGCGGACCACGTGATGGTCCTCGGCCAGCACGATGCTCACGCGCTTCACTCGGCCGCCCTCCTCAGCGAGCCGTTGAGCGGAACTTCCGCGGTCAGCCGCACGCCGCGGCCCGGCTTGGTCTCCACGGTCAGGTGCCCGTTCAGGAGCGCCGCGCGCTCCCGGAGCCCGGCGAGGCCGCCGCTCCGCCCCGCGTTGACCGCGCCGGGATCGAATCCGGCGCCCAGGTCCTCGACCTGCACCCCGAGCACGTCGTCGGTGGCCCACAGGCGGACCGTCACCTCCTCCACCTGGCCGTGGCGAGCCACGTTGGTCAGGGCTTCCTGCACGATGCGGTAGACCGCGGTCTCGGTCTCCGCCGCGAACCGGCGGTCGAGCCCGCTGTGCTCGAGCTGCACGCGCATCTTGGTCTGGCTGGTGTAGCGCTCGATGTGGCCGAGCAGGGCGGGCAGGAGCCCCAAGTCGTCGAGGATGCTCGGTCGCAGGTCCAGCGACAGCGCACGGATCCGGTCGAGCAGCTCCGCCACCAGGCCCTGGGCCTGGGCGAGGCGCTCGCCCATCACCGGCGATGTCGGCTCGGGCACCTCGAGGGTCAGACGGAGGCCGGTGAGGAGCTGGCCGATCTCGTCGTGCAGCTCGCGCGCCAGGTGGCGGCGCTCCGCCTCCTGGACCTCCATGAGGCGGCCCGACAGGCCCTGCAGCCGGCTGAAGAGCGTCGCGTTCTGGATCGCGATCGCCGCGTGATCGGCGAGGCGGATCAGGATCGCCTCGTCTTGATCGGTGAAGGAGCGGGCGGACCGGTTCGACACGTAGAGCAGCCCCTCGACCTGGCCGCCGATCCAGATCGGCACCACCAGCGTCGCGACCACCCCTTCCCGCTCCACCGCTTGCGCGTAGTGGTCGCGCACCCGCGGATCGCCGGGCCGGTCCGCGGTGCGGAACGGCCGGCCGGTGCTCCACGCGATCCCCCCCGCGCCCTTGCCGCGCTCGATCCGCGGATTCTCGGCGGGCCCGCTCTGATGCCCGACCCCGAACTGCCCGGACATGGTGTCGGACTCGGCGTCGCGCAGGAGGATCTGGCCGAGGTCACTGCCGCAGAGCTCGCGGGCCGCGGCGGCCACGTGACGGAGGACCGCCTCCAGGTCGAGCGTCGCGCTGATCGTTCGCACGAGGCTGGCGAGGGTGTCGGACTCGGTGCGCCCGCGCTCGGCCTCGGAGTAGAGCCGAGCGTTCTCGATCGCCACCGCCGCCTGGTCGGCGAAGGCCTGGGCGAGCCGGACGTCCTCCGCGGTGAAGATGCGGCCGGCCCGGTCCGCGAGTCCGAGCGCGCCGATCACCTGCTCCTTGAGGATGAGCGGCACCGCGAGCACCGCCCGGATCGACGAGGTCTCGATGAACGCGCGCACATCCGGTGCGAACGACAGCCGCGGATCGACCAGCACGTCGTTGGACACCACCGCCCGGCGCTCGGCGACCGCGCGGCCCGCCGCGCCGGCGCCGCGCGGGTGGCGGAGCGGGCGGTTGCGAAGCGGCGAGCCGCCGGAGCACGCGGTCTCCTCGAGCGCCCCCTCCGGGGTCACGCAGTACAGGGAAGCGGCCATGACCCCGACCAGCTCCCGCACCGAGTCGACCACGCGCTGCGCGACGCCGACGGGGTGGAGCGACTGGGCCAGCGTCTGGCTCACGCGCCCGAGGGCCACGCTCTCGCGTCGACGGCGCTCCGCCTCCTGGAACAGCCGCGCGTTCTCGAGGGCAACCGCGGCCTGGTCCGCGAAGGTCTGGGCCAGGCGCAGGTCCTCGTCGGTGTAGGCCCGCCCGAGCACGTCGCCGACCGTGAAGCCTCCCACCACCTGTCCCTTGACCACCAGCGGGAGCGAGAGCGCCGACGGGCACAGGGACTGCCCGAGACGGACCTCCGGGGTCGACGCCACCCGGGAATCGGCGCGAACGTCGGGGGCCAGCACCGGCTGCCGCCGGTTCACCGCGAGCCCGACCACGCCGTGACCGGCCGGGATCACGACCCCGGGGCCGAGGAAGCGCTCCGCCTCGCCCGCGCGCCCGATCACCTCCAGGTCGCCCGACACAGGGACCAGACGGTAGAGCGCGACGGCGCGGACCCGCATGGCCCGCAGCATGACGTCGGCGATGCGCTGGCCGAGCGCGGTCACGTCGAAGGTCTCGGAGAGGAACCTCCATACCTCTGCGAGCGCCTCCGCGGTGCGCCGGCGCGCCTCGCTCTCCGCGAACAGCCGCGCGTTGCCGATGGCGACCGCGGCGTGGCTCGCGAGGAGATCGACGATCTCGCGCTCCTCCTCGGTGGGCTCGGCCGAGTCGGTCAGCGCCACGCTCAGCACGCCCATCAGCTCGCCGCCCGCGCTGATCGGGACCCCGTAGTAGACCTTGAGGCCCTGCTCCTGTCGCCACATCGCGGAGACCAGCCGCGGGTCGCCGAAGGCGTCGGGCAGGAGCATCGGCCGATTGCTCTGGGCGACGGCGTGCGTCATGCCGAGCCCGAACGGGATCACCGTGGCGAGGCTGTAGGAATCGTCGCCGGCCATCGCGGCCAGCCGGTACCCGCCCCGCTCCTGGTCCACCAGCCGTACCGTGCAGAAGACACCGGGGCGAAGAGACATCACCGCGTCCACCACCTGGTGCAGCACGCGGTCCAGGTCGAGGGTACTGGCGACGGAGCGAGCGAGGCTCGCCACCTGGCGCAGGCGGGCGAGCGAGACGTCCGGCATGGTGTGCAAGCCTCCTTGGCGAACTGTGACGTTAGCGACCCGGTGTGGCGGTGTCAAGCCGAGGGAACCGGCCGAGGCGGAGATCGGAGATGTCGAGGTCGCATCGCCCGTCGCGCAGGAGCGAGGCCACCACCTCGCCGACCGCCGGGGAGTGCTGGAAGCCGTGGCCGCAGAAACCCACCGCGAGGAAGAGGCCTTCGACGCCCGGGGCCCAGTCGAGGATCGCGCGGCCGTCCGGGGTGAGCGGCCGCAGCCCGGCCCACGCGTGGCGCACCTGCGCGCCCTCTAGCGCGGGGATCCGGCGCACCGCCTTCTCGACCGCGCCCTCCAGCACGCTCCAGTCCACCTGCGCCTCGTACGCGGTCGACTCGCCGATGTCGCCCGGGCTCATCAGCACCGCGCCCTGCTCGCTCCGGCAGTAGAAGCCGCTGCCGCAGTCGGTGACGAGCGGCAGCGGATGCCGCACGCCCTCGAAGGCGTCGGTGACGAAGATGTGGCGTCGTCGTGGATCCACCGGCAGCTCGAGGCCGGCCATGCGCCCGACGAGCGGAGCCCAGGGCCCCGCGGCATTGACCACGAGGCGAGTGGCGATGCGACCAGCGGGAGTCTCCACCCCGGCGACGCGCCCGCTCTCCAGGCGGATTCCGGTCACCGGCGTGCCCTCGAGGATCCGAACCCCGTGGGCGCGCGCGCGGGCCGCGTAGGCCTGGACCACGTCGTTGGGCGATGCGTAGCCATCGGTGGGGCCCCACACCGCCGCGAGCACGTCGTCGACGTTCAGCGCGGGCACCAGGGCGCGGGCGTCGTCGGGGGTGATCACCCGCACATCGGCGCCGAGGCTCCGCTGCAGGGCGACGTTGGTCCGGAACCGCGCGAGGGTCGGCTCGTCGGTCACCACGAAGAGGTAGCCCTCCTGGTGGAAATCGCACGGCACCCCCATCTCGTCCTCGAACCGCTTGAAGAACTCGACGCCGCGCAGCGAGAACTCGATCTCGACGCGGGTGGAGAACTGCACGCGGATGCCGCCGGCCGCCTTGCTGGTGGAGCCGGCGCCGACCGCGTCGCGCTCGAGCACGACGACGTCGCGAACCCCACGACGGCCGAGGTGGTAGGCGATGCTGGCGCCGATGGCGCCAGCGCCGATGATGACCACGTCGGCGGCACGTGGGAGCGCGTCGCTCACCGGGGCTCCACGCCGGGCGCGGTCAGATCAATAGAGCGTCTTCCGCAGACGCTCCTGCTGGTCCCGCTCGTAGTCCTCGACGCACGCGTAGCCGGCCGGCTTGGCCTCGATCTGGTCCCAGAGCATCCGGGCCATCGAGGGCAGCCCGATCACGTCCGGCCAGCGCTCGCGCTCCCAGAGCCCGGAGCGCTTGAAGGCCTTGGCGCAGTGCAGGAAGCACTCCTCCACCTCGACCCCGATCGCGACCTTGGGCCGCTTGCCCTGCACCGCCAGCGCGGCCAGGATCTCCTCGTCGCGGACGAGGCAGGCGCGGCCGTTGACCCGCAGGGTGTCCTCGCGGCCCGGGATCACGAAGATCATCCCCACGTGTGGGTTCGCCACGATGTTGGTGAATCCGTCGATGCGGTTGTTGCCGGGACGGTCCGGGATCACCAGGTGCTTGTCGTCGAGCACGTGCACGAAGCCGGCGGCGTCACCCTTCGGCGAGACGTCGCACCGGCCCGCCGCGTCGGAGGTCGCGAGCAGCACGAAGGGTGCGCTCGCGATGAAGGCCCGGGAGTGGACGTCGAGGCTCGCGCGCTCCTTGAGCACGGCCCGCTCCATCGGGGCCCCGAAGATGGCCCGCAGCTCCGCCAGTGAGGTGACGGTGTCCTTGAACATGGAGCCTCTCCTATCGGGCGCCGGGTCCGCTAGCCGCGGGTGAGCGGCTTGTAGCGGATGCGGTGCGGGGTGTCCGCGGCCGCCCCGAGGCGCTTCCGCCGGTCGGCCTCGTAGTCCTCGTAGTTGCCCTCGAACCACACCGTGCGGCTGTCGCCCTCGAAGGCCAGCATGTGGGTCGCGACCCGATTCAGGAACCATCGGTCGTGACTGATCACCACCGCGCAGCCGGCGAAGGACAGCAGCGCGTCCTCGAGCGCCCGCAGCGTGTCGACGTCGAGGTCGTTGGTGGGTTCATCGAGCAGCAGGAGGTTGCCGCCGCTCTTGAGCATGGTCGCCAGATGGACCCGGTTCCGCTCGCCGCCGGAGAGGTCCCCCACCCGCTTCTGCTGGTCCGACCCCTTGAAGTTGAACGAGGCCACGTAGGCCCGCGAGGCGATCTGGCGCGTGCCGAGCTGCAGCTGCTCGGCGCCGCCCGAGATCTCCTCCCAGACGGTCTTGGTCGGATCGAGGGCGTCGCGACTCTGATCGACGTAGGCGAGCCGGACACTCTCGCCCACCTGCAAGGTGCCCCGGTCGGGCTTCTCCTGACCGGTGATCATGCGGAACAGCGTGGTCTTGCCCGCGCCGTTGGGCCCGATGACTCCGACGATGCCGCCCCGGGGTAGGCTGAACGAGAGATCCTCGATCAGCAGCCGGTCCCCGTACCCCTTGGCCAGATGCTCGGCCTGCACGACCAGGTCCCCCAGCCGCGGCGGGGTCGGGATGACGATCTCGGCCTGACCCTCGCGATCGCGCCCGCCCTCGGCGAGCAGCTCCTCGTAGGCCTGCAGGCGGGACTTGGACTTGGCCTGCCGGGCGCGCGGCGACATGCGCACCCACTCGAGCTCACGCTCGAGCGTCCGCTGCCGCGCCGTCTCCTGCTTCTCCTCGACGGCCAGCCTCTGCTTCTTCTGGTCGAGCCACGAGGAGTAGTTGCCTTCCCACGGGATGCCGGCGCCGCGGTCGAGCTCCAGGATCCAGCCCGCGACGTTGTCGAGGAAGTAGCGATCGTGGGTGATGGCCACCACGGTGCCCGGATACTCCTTGAGGAAGCGCTCCAGCCAGGCTACGCTCTCGGCGTCCAGGTGGTTGGTGGGCTCGTCCAGCAGCAGCAGGTCGGGCTTCTGGAGGAGGAGCCGGCAGAGGGCCACCCGGCGCACCTCACCGCCGGACAGCGTGCTGACGTCCGCGTCGCCCGGCGGGCAGCGCAGGGCGTCCATGGCGATCTCGACGGTCCGATCGAGGTCCCACCCGTTCGCCGCCTCGATCGCATCCTGCACCCGTGCTTGCTCGGCGAGCACCTTCTCCATCTCGTCGTCGTCCAGGGGCTCCCCGAGCTTGGCGTTGATCTCGTCGAAGCGGGTGAGCAGGGTGCGGATCTGGGCCACCCCGTCCTCCACGTTGCCCCGGACGTCCTTCGTCCGGTCGAGCTGCGGCTCCTGCGGCAGGTAGCCGACCCGGACCCCGTCGGCCGGCCAGGCCTCCCCGAGGAAGTCCCGGTCGACGCCCGCCATGATGCGCAGTAGCGTGCTCTTGCCCGCGCCGTTGGCACCGATGACCCCGATCTTGGCTCCCGGGTAGAACGACAGCCAGATGCCCTTGAGGACCTCCCGCTTGGGCGGGACGATCTTCTTCAGATCCTTCATCACGAAGATGTACTGGTGCGCCATAGACCCGAAATTATACCGGCGAAGTGGTGTTTAGGATTGACAAAAGCACGGCTCACCCCTATAAGTACGGAACCGTGACGCCGGCCGTGGGAGCCGACCTCCTGTCTGTTCGAAATGTCTCGATGCGCTTCGGGGGTATCGTCGCCCTCGACAACGTCTCCTTCGACATGACGGCGGGCCAGATCGTGGGCCTGATCGGCCCGAACGGCGCGGGCAAGACCACCCTCTTCAACTGCGTGAGCCGGATCTACACCCCCGACGCGGGCGATCTGATCTTCGAGGGCCGGTCGATCGTCCGCGAGACCCCGCACCACGTGGCCTCGCTCGGGATCGGGCGTACCTTCCAGAACCTCGCGCTGTTCCCGAGCATGACCGTGCTCCAGAACGTGATGATCGGCGTGCACGCGCGGACCGGCAGCGACTTCCTCAGCAACGCGCTCCGCCTGCCCTCCGTCGCCCGGGAAGAGCGGATGATGCGGGAGGCCGCGATGGAGGCCATCGCCTTCCTCGAGCTCGAGGGGATCGCCGCGCACCCGGCTGCGGGGCTTCCGTTCGGGACGCTCAAGCGCGTCGAGCTCGCTCGGGCGCTCGCCGGCAGCCCCAAGCTGTTGCTCGTGGACGAGCCCGCGGGCGGGCTCAACCACGAGGAGGTCTCCGTGCTCGGCGGCATCCTGCGGGCGATCCGGGAGCGGCGTGGGATCACGGTGCTCCTGGTGGAGCACCACATGAGCCTGGTCATGCAGGTCTCCGACCGGGTGGTGGTGCTCGACTTCGGCCGGAAGATCGCGGAGGGACCGCCGGCGGCCGTGCAGCGCGATCCCGAGGTCATCCGCGCCTATCTCGGGGAGAGCTGATGCCCGCCCTGCTCGAGGCGACCGACCTGCAGGCCCAGTACGGCTGGACCAAGGTCCTCCACGGGCTCTCCTTCGCGGTGGAAGCCGGCGGGATCACCACCATCCTGGGCGCCAACGGGGCGGGCAAGACCACCACCCTGCGCGCGGTCTGTCAGATGGTGAAGACCGGCGGACAGGTGCGCTTCGACGGCCAGCGCATCGACGGCAAGAGCACCGAGCAGATCGTGCGCCTCGGCATCGCGCACACCCCGGAGGGGCGCGGCACCTTCGTCGATCTGTCGGTGGAGGAGAACCTGCGGCTCGGAGCCTACGCCCGCCGCGACCGGACCGGCCTCGCGGAGGACTACGACAAGGTCTTCGAGTACTTCCCGGTGCTGGCGCAGCGTCGCCGCCAGCAGGCCGGCACTCTATCGGGGGGCGAGCAGCAGATGCTGGCGGTAGCCCGGGCCCTGATGTCGCGCCCCCGCCTGCTGCTCCTGGACGAGCCCTCGCTGGGCCTCGCCCCCCTGGTGGTCCGCGAGATCTTCCGCATCGTGCGCACGATCAACCAGCACGAGCGTGTGAGTGTCCTCCTTGTGGAGCAGAACGCGGCGATCGCACTGGACTTGGCCCACCACGCGTACCTGCTCGAGACGGGCCGCGTCGTCATGTCGGGCCCGGCCGCCGAGCTCAAGAAGAACGACGCGATCCGCCGCTCCTATCTCGGATACTGAGGCCAGCAACCGATGACCCACGACCGACGTCAACTGGCCCGCCACCCGTCGCCGACGGCGCCCGATCCGACGCCCCGGGCAACACCGCCGCGGCCGACCGATCCAGAGCAGTGGGGGGGCTTGGGGGAGGAGCGGCGCTCGCTCCCCCGACCCGGGACCCCGATGACCCACGAGCGCGACCAACTGGCCCGCCACCCGTTGCCGACGGCCCCCGATCCGACGCCCCGGGCAACACCGCCGCGGCCGACCGATCCAGAGCAGTGGGGGGGCTTGGGGGAGGAGCGGCGCTCGCTCCCCCCCAATTAAGAATGGACATCTTCGTTCAGCAGGTCGTCTCCGGGCTCGCGACCGGAGGTATCTACGCCAGCCTCGCCCTCGCGCTCGTGATGATCTACCAGGCGACCGACGTGGTGAACTTCGCCCAGGGCGAGATGGCGATGTTCAGCACCTATCTCGCCTGGTCCCTCCTCCAGGCCGGCGTGCCGTACTGGCTGACCTTCGGCGCCACCGTGGCCATCGCGTTCGTGGGCGGGCTGCTCATCGAGCGGATCGTGATCCGCCCGGTCGAGGGCGCCCCGATCCTCACCATCGTCATCGTCACACTCGGCCTGCTCGTGATCTTCAACAGCGTGGCCGGCTGGATCTACTCGTACATCCAGAAGCCGTTCCCGAGCCCGTTCCCGGAGAAACCGATCCAGATCGGCAACATCGTCTTCGGCGCCCACGACCTCGGCGCCATCGGGGTCACGCTCCTGGTGCTGCTCCTGCTCTTCCTCTTCTTCCGCTTCACCACCCTCGGGCTCGCGATGCGCGCCGCCGCCCAGAACCCCGTGTCGAGCCGGCTCTGCGGCATCCGGGTGAGCTGGATGCTGGGCCTCGGCTGGGGCCTCGCCGCAGCCTTCGGAGCCATCGCAGGGATGATGGTGGCGCCGGTGGTGTTCCTCGATCCGAACATGATGGGCGGCATCCAGCTGTACGCCTTCGCGGCCGCGACGGTGGGCGGCTTCACGAGCCCGGTGGGCGCGGTGGTGGGGGGTGTGCTGGTGGGGGTGACCGAGAACCTCGTCGGGACCTACGTGTCGTTCATCGGCACGGAGCTGAAGCTGACCGTCGCCCTGGCGATGATCATCATCGTACTGCTCGTGAGGCCGAGCGGCCTCTTCGGCCGCACCGCCGTGAGGCGAGTGTAGCGTCATGGCCTCCGGCAGCGGCACCGCCGCCGAATCGAGGCGGACGCGCGAGCGCTCCACCGCGGAGCCCGCGCTCCGGCCGGCGGTACAGCGCTACGCGGGACCGCTCGTGGTCGCGGCGATCGTCGCGACGGCGCTGCTCCTGCCGCTGTTCGTGAGCGGCTTCCGCCTGTTCCAGTTCACGCAGGTCCTGATCTACGCGATCGCGCTGCTCGGCCTGAACCTGCTCACCGGATTCAACGGGCAGATCTCGCTCGGCCACGGCGCCTTCTACGGCATCGGGGCCTACACGACCGCGATCATGATCGACCGGTGGAGCGTCGGCTACGCGTGGACGATCCCCGTGGCGGGTCTCATCTGCCTCGTCGTCGGCTTCCTCTTCGGGCGCCCCGCGCTGAGGCTGGAGGGCCTCTACCTCGCGCTCGCGACCTTCTCCCTGGCCCTGGCAGTGCCTCAGGTCCTCAAGTACTTCGAGAACTGGACCGGGGGCTCGCAGGGCATCGTCCTCAGCAAGCCCAAGGCGCCCTTCGGGCTCAAGCTCACCGACGATCAGTGGATGTACTTCTTCACGCTGGGGGTCACGATCGTCCTGTTCGTGCTCGCCTGGAACCTCCTGCGCGGGCGCACCGGCCGGGCCATCGTCGCGATCCGGGACAACCACATCGCGGCCGAGGCCATGGGCGTGAACAATGCACTCTACAAGTCGGTGACCTTCGGGGTCAGCGCGGCCTACACCGGCATCGCGGGGGCCCTGTCGGCCCTGGCCGTGGCCTTCGTGGCTCCGGACACCTTCAACGTGTTCCTGTCCATCACCTTCCTGACCGGAATCGTGATCGGCGGGTTCGCCACCATCTCGGGCGCGATCTGGGGAGCGCTCTTCATCCAGTTCGTGCCCAACTGGGCCCAGGACATCTCCAAGGCGGCGCCATGGGCCATCTTCGGACTGTTCTTGATCGGCTTCATGTATGTGATGCCGCGAGGCATCGCCGGATTCCTGCACATCCTGTGGATCCGGCTGACCAGGCCGAAAGTTTCAAGGGGCGAGGGCCGGTGACGCGGACGCTCTTTGCCCGGCCTGAGTGTCCCACACTCAACCTGAACGGGAGGAGCTAGCTCATGAGTTTGTCGACCCGCTTCATTGCAGGGCTGCTGGTGTGCCTGACCGCCCTGGTACCCGCGGCGGCCGCGACGGCCCAGACGGTGGTCGGAGTCACCGCCACCGAGATCAAGATCGGCAACACCAACCCCTACAGCGGCAACGCCTCCGCGTACGGCACCATCGG
>Ga0187773_10000436_pt1 | contig 16691 bp, 13 predicted proteins | sample 0216_BV02_MP05_1_FD_133133 | JGI IMG/M metagenome (GOLD analysis project Ga0187773, IMG submission 133133) | Tropical peat soil microbial communities from peatlands in Department of Meta, Colombia - 0216_BV02_MP05_10_MG | ecosystem: Environmental > Terrestrial > Soil > Wetlands > Peat | place...
AAGCGCTACTTCACCATCGGCGAGGTGAGCGAGCTGTGCGGCGTGAAGCCCCACGTCCTGCGCTACTGGGAGCAGGAGTTCACCCAGTTGAAGCCCCTGAAGCGCCGGGGCAACCGCCGCTACTACCAGCACCACGAGGTGCTGCTCATCCGCCGCATCCGCGAGCTCCTCTACGAGCACGGCTTCACCATCAACGGCGCGCGCAACCGCCTCGAGGAGCCCGTGCACGCCGCCGCCGGCACGAAGACCATGACGGTCCCGCAGCCCATCTCCCCCGGCAACATCCGCAAGGAGCTCAAGAGCATCCTCAAGATGCTCGAGCGCTGAAGGGCTGTCGCGTAGGCGGGAAGCCCGTTCTCCCGATATAATTCCAAGTCCGGTCGGGGCGTAGCGCAGCCTGGTAGCGCACCTGCATGGGGTGCAGGGGGTCGTGTGTTCGAATCACATCGCCCCGACCAACCTCCCTCGCGGCGTTCCAGCCGCATCCGACGACGACCTGGAGGAGGCACTTCCATGAAGGGAAGCAAAGTCGCGCTTTGGCTCGCGGCCGTCGCGACGGCGATTCTCGCGCCGCTCGCGCGCGCCGAGGTCGGCACGGTGCACATCGCCCAGCAGTTCGGCGTCACCTACCTGCCCCTCATGTACATGGAGCACCAGCACCTGCTCGAGAAGCACGCGAAGGAGATGGGCCTGGGCGACGTCAAGGTGGAGTGGGTGCGCTTCGGCTCCGGCACCGGCATGAACGACGCGCTGATCTCCGGGCACCTCGATTTCGCCTCCGGCGGGCTCGGGCCGTTCATCACGCTCTGGGCGAAGACGCGCGGCAGCCTCGACGTGCGCGGCGTGTGCGCCATGAACAACATGCCGCTCTACCTCAACACGCGCGACCCGAACGTGAAGACGATCGCCGACTTCACCGCCAAGGACAGGATCGCCCTTCCGGCGATCAAGGTCTCCTTCCAGGCGGTGAACCTGCAGATGGCCGCCGCGAAGGCGTTCGGCGAGAAGAACTACGCGAAGCTCGACCCGCTCACCGTCTCGATGAAGCACCCCGACGGCATGGCCGCGCTCGTCTCCGAGGGCAACGAGGTCACCGCGCACTTCACGGCGCCCCCGTACCAGTACCAGGAGCTCGAGCATCCCGGCATCCACAAGGTGATCGACTCGTACTCGATCGTCGGCGGCCCGCACACCTTCACCGTGGTGTGGGCTTCGGGCAAGTTCCGCGAGGCGAACCCCGGCATCTACAAGGCCTTCCTCGCCGCGTTCGACGAGGCGATCGGGGAGATCAACAAGGACAAGCAGGCCGCTGCCGACAACTACATCAAATGGCAGGGCTACAAGGGACCGCGCGACCTCGTGGTGAAGGTGCTAGACGACCCGCTGGTCAAGTTCACGACCACGCCGAGCAAGGTGACCACGTACGCGGACTTCATGTACGGGATCGGCTCGGTGAAGGTGAAGCCGCAGTCGTGGAAGGACATGTTCTTCCCCGAGGTGCACGACCTGCCGGGAAGCTGAGCCGGGCGGGCGCGAGGGCCCGCGCGAGCCATTCGCCGGCGGATCAGGCGGCGCGCAGCCCGAGGAGGGCGCGCGCCTCCGCGGGTGTGGCGGGCCGGCGGCCGTAGCGCTCGCAGGCCTCGACGATCCGCCTCACCAGCTCGGCGTTGCTCGCGGCGAGGCGGTCGCCATCGATGCGCAGGTTGTCCTCGAGGCCCGTGCGGCAGTGTCCGCCGGCCTCCAGGCACCACTGGTTCACCTCCCACTGGTGGCGCCCGACGCCCGCCGCGACCCAGGTGGCGCGCGGGAGGATCTGCGCGAGCTCGCTCCTCAGGAAGTCGAACACCGAGCGCCTGGCGGGCAGCGCGTTGGGGATGCCCAGCACGAACTGCACGTGCGGCGGGTCCTTCACCATCCCCTTCTTCACGAGCCCCGCCGCGTTGTAGAGCATCGCGAGGTCGAAGACCTCGATCTCGGGCTTGATGCCGTGCTCGAGCATCGTGGAGGCGAGCCGTTCCACGAAGTCGGGCGGGTTCTCGTACACGCTCGCCGGGAAGTTCACCGAGCCCGTCGCGAGCGAGGCCATGTCGGGCTCTAGGTAGAGCATCGCGCCGCGCGCAGCCTGGTCGCGGCCCCGGCCGCCGGTGGAGAACTGCACGATCATGCCCGGGCAATGCTTGCGCACGCCTTCCTGGACGCGCGCGAAGAGCTCGGGATCGGAACCGGGCGACTCGTCGGGATTGCGCACGTGGACATGGACGAGGGAAGCGCCGGCCTCGAAGGCCTCGTGGGCGGACTCGATCTGCTCGGCGGGCGTCACCGGGACCGCGGGATTGTCCTTCTTGCGCGGCACGGCGCCGGTGATGGCGACGGTGATGATGACGGGCTGCGGCACGGGATGCTCCTCGCTCCTTGCGCCGATATTGGCGGGTTTTCACGGGGCGCGCAACGCGGCTGCGGGGCGCATCGCGCTGGACAATGCCCGCGAGATGGCCGAAAATGCGCGCCATCCGATCGGGAGAGCGCGCCGGCACGGCGCCGCCGAAGGGGTAGCACCCGCAAACTCTCAGGCAAAAGGACCGGTCGGATCCGGGAACGATCCCGGACTCTGGAGAGCGGCCGCTCGACGGCGATCCCGTCGCGGCGGTCCACCGAAGGGGCATCGTCCGCGCGGCGGGCGTAATCTCTCAGGTACCGAGGACAGAGGGGTCAGGAGGGCGGCGACGCTACCCTGGCCTTTTTCGATTCCGGGACCGTCCTTGCCGAAGATCACGCCACTGAACGCCCAGCATCGCGCCGCCGGCGCGCGCATGGTGGATTTCGGCGGCTGGGACATGCCGGTGCACTACGGCTCGCAGGTCGAGGAGCACCGCGCGGTGCGCGGCGACGCGGGCCTGTTCGACGTGTCGCACATGCGCGTCGTGGACATCCGCGGCGCCGGCGCCCGCGACTTCCTGCGCCGCGCCCTCGCCAACGACGTCGACAAGCTCAAGGTTCCCGGCAAGGCGCTCTACACGTGCATGCTCGCCGACGACGCCGGCGTGATCGACGACCTCATCGTCTACTTCCTCGGCGAGGGCCGCTACCGTGCCGTGGTGAACGCCGCCACCGCGGACGGCGACCTCGCCTGGCTCGAGGGGCTCGGGCAACGGTGGAGGGCCGAGGTCGCCCTCGAGCCGCGGTGCGACCTCGCCATCCTCGCGATCCAGGGGCCGCGCGCGCGCAGCCGCTTCTGGCAGGCGTTTCCCGAGATGCGCGCGCCTACCGAATCCCTCGCGCCCTTCCATGCGACGGCCGTGGGCGAGCTCATGGTCGCGCGCACCGGCTACACGGGCGAGGACGGCTTCGAGCTGGTCCTTCCCGCCACGCAGGCCGCAGGCGCGTGGCAGGCCCTCGTCGATGCGGGCGCCCGTCCCTGCGGGCTCGGCGCGCGCGACACGCTGCGGCTGGAAGCGGGCATGAACCTCTACGGCCAGGACATGGATGCGCGCGTCTGTCCGCTCGATGCCGGGCTCGCGTGGACCGTGGACCTCGCGCCCGGGCGCGATTTCGTCGGCCGTGCGGCCCTCGAGGCGCGGGGCGAGCACAACGCCTTCCTGGGCCTCGTCCTCACCGACGCGGGCGGCGTGCTGCGCGCGCACCAGAAGGTCGAGACCGCGCGCGGCGCGGGCGAGATCACCAGCGGCACGTTCTCTCCGACCCTCGGCAAGTCCATCGCGCTCGCGCGCCTGCCGCTCGGCACGACGCCAGGCGAGACCGTGCACGTGCAGGTACGCGACAAGCGCCTCGCCGCGCGCGTGGTGAAGCCCCCGTTCGTGCGCAACGGCAGGATCCTCGTCCACTGACCCACAGGAACGCGACATGAAGCTTCCCCAGGAGCTGCGCTACACCGCCACCCACGAATGGGTCCGGCGCGAGCCCGACGGCACGTTCGCCGTCGGCATCACCGACCACGCGCAGGAGCAGCTCGGCGACATCGTGTTCGTCGAGGCGCCCGCGGCCGGCCGCAAGGTGGGCGCGGGCGACGCCGTGGGCGTGGTCGAGTCCGTGAAGGCCGCCTCCGACATCTACGCGCCGGTCGCCGGCGAGGTGGTCGAGGCGAACGGCGCGCTCGCGGAGGCGCCCGAGAAGGTGAACCAGGACGCCTACGGCGCGTGGATGTATCGCCTGAAGCCCGCCGATCCCGCGGCGTTCGAGGCGCTCCTCGACGCGGCCGCGTACGAGAAGGCCGCCGCCGACTGACGCCCCGAGGATCCCATGCCCGATACGCCCCTTCGCACGCCGCCGCGCCCCAGCCTCGAAGAGCTCGAGGACTACGTCGCCTTCGCGCGCCGCCACATCGGTCCCGACCCCGAGGAGCAGGCCGCGATGCTCTCCTTCCTCGGATTCCCGACGCGGGAGGCGCTCGTCGACGCCGTGATCCCGAAGGCGATCCGCCGCAAGTCCCCCATGGGACTGGGAACGCCGCGCACCGAGGGCAACGCGCTCGACGCCCTGCGCCGCATCGCGGAGAAGAACCGCCTCTTCAAGTCCTACATCGGCCAGGGCTACTACGACACGCTCACGCCGGGCGTCATCCTGCGCAACGTCTTCCAGAACCCCGCCTGGTACACCGCCTACACGCCCTACCAGCCCGAGATCTCCCAGGGAAGGCTCGAGGCGCTGCTCAACTTCCAGACGATGGTGGCGGACCTCACCGGGCTTCCCGTCGCCAACGCGTCGATGCTCGACGAGGCGAGCGCCGCCGCCGAGGCGATGACGCTCGCCCTGCGCTCGGCGAAGAGCGCCTCACGCGTGTTCGCGGTGGCCGCCGACGTGCTTCCGCAGACGATCGACGTGGTGCGCACGCGGGCCGAGCCCCTCGGCATCGAGGTGCGGGTGCTCGATCCGGGCGCGCTCGCGGCCGAGGACGCGTTCGGCGTTCTGGTGCAGTATCCGGGCGCCGAGGGCGAGGTGCGCGACTACGCGGCGCTCGCCCGGGCGGTGCACGCGCGCGGCGCTCTCCTCGCCGCCGCCGCCGATCCGCTCGCGCTCGCGATCCTCAAGCCCCCGGGCGAATGGGGCGCCGACGTCGCGATCGGCAGCACGCAGCGCTTCGGCGTTCCGATCGGGTTCGGCGGCCCGCACGCCGCCTACATGGCCACGCGCGACGAGCTCAAGCGCAACCTTCCCGGGCGCCTCGTCGGCGTCACCGTGGACGCGCAGGGCGCTCCGGCCTACCGCCTCGCGCTGCAGACCCGCGAGCAGCACATCCGCCGCGAGAAGGCGACCTCCAATATCTGCACCGCGCAGGTGCTGCTCGCCGTGATGGCGTCGATGTACGCGGTCTACTACGGGCCGCGCGGCATCGAGCGCATCGCCCGGCGCGTGCAGCGCCTCACCGCGATCCTGAAGGCGGGGCTCGAGAAGGCGGGGTTCGCGGTCGAGACGGGGGATTTCTTCGACACGATCACGGTGGCCACGGGCGAACGCACGGAGGCGATCGTCGAGCGCGCTCGCGCCGCCCGCGTGAACTTCCGCCGCGTGGACGCCGCGCGGCTGGGCATCTCGCTCAACGCGACCACCACGCACCCGGAGGTGGAGAACATCTGGGCCCTCTTCGCCGGCGCCGCGGTGCCGTACGGCGCTTCCGACCTGGACCGCGGCGAGGTCCGGGCGATCCCGGCCTCGCTCGCGCGCACCACGCCCTACCTCACGCATCCGGTCTTCGACCGCTACCACTCGGAGACGGAGATGCTGCGCTACCTGCGCAGCCTCGCCGACAAGGACCTCGCGCTCGACCGCTCGATGATCCCGCTGGGCTCGTGCACCATGAAGCTCAACGCGACGAGCGAGATGATCCCGGTGTCGTGGCGGGAATTCGCGCACATCCATCCCTTCGCGCCGCCCGAGCAGTGGGAGGGCTACCGCGAGCTGATCGCGAGTCTCGAGAAGCGCCTCGCGCAGGCGACGGGCTACGCCGCGGTCTCGGTCCAGCCCAACGCGGGCTCCCAGGGCGAGTACGCGGGGCTGCTCGTCATCCGCAAGTGGCACGCGAGCCGCGGCGAAGGCCATCGGAATGTCTGCCTCATTCCGGGCTCGGCGCACGGCACCAACCCGGCCTCGGCGCACATGGCGGGTTTCGAGGTCGTGGTGGTCGCGTGCGACGCCGAGGGCAACGTGGACCTGGCGGACCTGGAGCGCAAGGCGGCGGGGCACGCGGACCGGCTCGCGGCGATCATGGTGACGTATCCCTCGACCCACGGCGTGTTCGAGCCGGGCATCACGAAGGTCTGCGACATCGTGCACCGCCACGGCGGCCAGGTGTACGTGGACGGCGCCAACATGAACGCGATGGTGGGGCTGTGCGCGCCGGGCGAGTTCGGGGGCGACGTGTCGCACCTCAACCTGCACAAGACCTTCTGCATTCCCCATGGCGGCGGCGGACCCGGCGTGGGTCCCGTCGCGGTGGCCGCGCACCTCGAGAAATTCCTTCCCGGCCACCGCGTGCTCGCCTCGCCGCCCGAGGCGATCGGCCCGGTCGCGGCCGCCCCCTTCGGCAGCGCCTCGATCCTGCCGATCTCGTGGATGTACGTCGAGATGATGGGGGAGGCGGGGCTCACCGCCGCGAGCGAGGTGGCGATCCTCAACGCGAACTACGTGGCCCGACGCCTGGCGCCGCACTATCCCGTGCTCTATTCCGGGCCCGGCGGGCTCGTCGCCCACGAGTGCATCGTCGACCTGCGCGCGTTCAAGGAGAGCTCGGGCATCGGCGTGGAGGACGTCGCCAAGCGGCTCATCGACTACGGCTTCCACGCGCCGACGATGTCGTTCCCGGTGGCGGGCACCCTCATGGTCGAGCCCACCGAGAGCGAGTCGAAGGCCGAGCTCGACCGCTTCTGCGACGCGATGATCGCGATCCGCGCCGAGATCCGCGCGGTCGAGGAGGGGCGCATGGACCGGGAGGACAACCCGCTGCGCCATGCGCCCCACACGGCCGCGGCGACGTGCTCGGACTCGTGGAGCCACGCCTACTCCCGCGAGCTCGCCGCCTATCCGGTCGAGTCGCTGCGCGCGGGCAAGTACTGGCCGCCCGTGGGGCGCGCGGACAACGCCTACGGCGACCGCCACCTGGTCTGCACCTGCCCGCCGACGGCCGACTATTCCTAGGGCCGGGCCCGCCCCTCACTTCCAGCGCCAGAAGTCGCCGCGCTCCTCCATGAACAGGCGCGCGAGCACCTGCTGGTGCACCTCCGAGGCGCCGTCCACGAGGCGGGCCTGGCGCGCGTAGCGGTAGATCCACTCGAGGGGCGTGTCCTTCGAGTAGCCGCGCGCCCCGGTGAGCTGGATCGCGCTGTCGGCGCAGAGGTGCAGCGTGTCGGCCACGTGCACCTTCGCCATGGAGATCTCCTTCCGCGCGAAGTCCCCCTGGTCGAGGAGGGTCGCCGCCTTCATCGTGAGCAGCCGCCCGATCTCGACCTGCATGGCGCAGTGCGCGAGCTTCGCCTGCACGGATTCGCGCTCCGCGAGTCGCCGCCCCTGGGATTCGCGCTCGGCCACGTAGTCGGCGGCCACGTCGAGCGAGCGGCGCGCGAGCCCCAGCCAGCGCATGCAGTGCGTGAGGCGCGCGGTCCCCAGCCGGATCTGGGTCGCCTTGAGGCCGTCGCCGACCTCCATCAGCCGGTTCTCGTCGGGGATCTCGAGGCCGTCGAACTCGAGCTCGCAATGGCCGCCGTGCTCCTCCGGCCCCATGATCGGGATGCGCCGCACGACCCGCCAGCCGGGCTGCGCGGCGTCGAAGAGGAACGCCGTAAGGCCCCGGCGCATGTCCTCCGACGTGCGTGCGACGAGGATGAAGTGGCGCGCGATCGCGGCACCCGTGATGAACCACTTGCGGCCCTCGATGAGCCAGCGGTCGCCGTGGCGCGTGGCGGTGGTGAGCATCATCGACGGGTCCGACCCGGCTCCGGGATGGGGCTCGGTCATGGCGAAGGCGGAACGCACGCGCCCGTCGACGATGGGCTGCAGCCAGCGCTCCTTCTGCGCGTCGGTGGCGACCTTCTCGAGCAGGATCATGTTGCCGTCGTCGGGCGCTGCGCAGTTGCACGCGACGGGGCCGAAGAGCGCGTAGTTGAGCTCCTCGTAGCAGGCGGCCATGCCGGCGACCGTGAGCCCCTGGCCGCCGCGCGAGACCGGCATCTGCGGCGCCCAGACGCCGGATTCCTTCGCGCGCTCGCGCAGGGACTCGAGCAGGTCCTCGCGCAGGTTGTCGTGCTCGTCGAAGGACTCGGGGGTCGTGTCGTAGGGCAGGACCTGCTCGCGGGCGAAGGCCCGGAACTTGTCCCGCTGGCGGCGGATCTCGGGCGGAAGGGCGAAGTCCATGGCGGGGATTCTAGCCGGGCGGGGCCGCGGGCGGAGGCGCGCTCGCGCACGGTATAATTTTCTCCCGCATGCGCATCCTCCTCTCGAACGACGACGGCTACTTCGCGCCCGGACTCGCCGCCCTCGCCGAGGGGCTGGAGTCGCTGGGCGCGATCACGGTCGTCGCGCCCGAGCGCGACCGCAGCGGCGCCTCCAACTCGCTCACCCTGGACCGGCCCCTGATGCTCAGCCGTGCGCCCAACGGATTCCGCTACGTGAACGGCACGCCGACCGACTGCGTCCACATGGCGGTGACGGGGCTGCTCGATTTCGAGCCGGACGTGATCGTCTCGGGGATCAACTCGGGGTCGAACATGGGCGACGACACCCTCTACTCGGGTACGGTCGCCGCGGCCACCGAGGGCTACCTGCTCGGCATTCCGTCGATCGCGGTTTCGCTCGTGGGCCAGGAGTTCCGCCACTTCGCCACCGCCGCCCGCGTGGCGCGCGACCTGGTGGAGCGCCTCGCGCGCGAGCCGTTCGGCGCCCCGGTGCTGCTCAACGTGAACGTGCCCGACGTGCCCTACGACCGCCTGCGGGGCATCGAGGTGACGCGCCTGGGCCGCCGTCACAAGGCGCAGCCGGTCGTGGAAGGGAAGAACCCCCGCGGCGAGACGGTTTACTGGGTGGGCGCGGCGGGGCCGGCGCGCGAGGCGGGCCCGGGAACCGACTTCAACGCGCTCGAGCGCGGAGCCGTGTCGGTCACGCCCCTGCAGGTGGACCTCACCCACGGGAGCCAGATCCCGCTCGTGGGCGAGTGGCTCGGGCGATGAGCGCGCGGAGCTATCGATGACGCGGCGCCCCGCGCTCTCCGGCATCGGCATGACCTCGGAGCGCACGCGCCTGCGCATGATCGAGGCGCTGCGCAAGCAGGGCGTGGTCGACGAGCGCGTGCTCGCCGCGATGCTGGAGATCCCACGCCACCGTTTCGTCGACGAGGGGATCGCCTCGCGCGCCTACGAGGACGTGGCCCTGCCCATCGGCCACGGCCAGACCATCTCGAGCCCGACGACGGTGGCGCTCATGACGCAGCTGCTCCTGGAGAAGGGGCCCATGGGCAAGGTGCTCGAGATCGGCACGGGGTGCGGCTACCAGACCGCGGTGCTCGCGCGCCTCGTGAAGGAGGTCTACACCCTCGAGCGCATCGCACCGCTCATGGACAAGGCGCGCAGGCACCTGCGCGACCTGCGCTTCTACAACGTGCGCTACAAGCACGCGGACGGGCACGCCGGGTACCCCGAGGGCGGGCCCTACGACGGCATACTCATGACGGCATCGGCGACCCATGTGCCCGAGGCTCTCAGGCGCCAGCTCGCCGTCGGGGGGCGCATGGTGCTGCCCGTGGGAACGGAGGACCAATGGCTGTACGTGGTCGATCGCAAGGACGGCGGGTTCGTCGAGCAGAAGCGCGACCCGGTCCGCTTCGTGCCGCTGCTGCCGGGGCTCGCGTGATGCGCGCGCCCGCGGCCGTGCTGGCTGTCGCGCTGCTGCTCGCCGGATGCGCGGCGCACGAGGCCGCTCCCGTCGTGGAGCGTCCTCCGACGCCCACCGGCGCGCCCGGGGCGGCACCTGCGGCGCCCGCGCCGGCACCGTCCGCCGCCGCGCAGCCCGCGGTTCGCACCCACACGGTGATGCGCGGCGAGACGCTCGTGAGCATCGCCCTGCAATACGGCCTCGACTACCGCGAGCTCGCCGCGTGGAACGGCATCAAGGATCCCGCACGCCTCAGCGTGGGCCAGGTGCTCGTGCTCGCCGCTCCGCCGGGCGTGGCGGTCCCCCCGACGCCGCCGGCCACCGTGACGACGCCGCTCGCGAGCGTGGGCCCGCCGATCGAGGCGCGGCCGCTCGCGAACACGGCCACGCTCAAGGTCGAGCCGCGCGGCTTCAAGGTGCCCTACTCGGACAAGGCGATGGAGGACTTCTCCGTGCCCGAGCCGCCCCCGCCGCCAGGCGCGGTCGCAGCGGGCGCATCGCCCGCGCCCGTGCCCGGGCCGACCGGCGCGACGCCTGCCCCCGTCCCCGGACCGGGCGGCGCGCTGCCCGCACCGGGACCGTCCGCCGCCGCAGTGCCGCCGTCACCGGGTCCCGCGCCCGAAAAGGGAACGGCGAAGGAGGACGTCGACTGGATGTGGCCGGTGAAGGGCAAGGTGATCGCGCCGTTCACCGATGCGGCCAAGGGCGTGGACATCGCCGGCAAGCGCGGCACGCCGGTCGTCGCCGCGGCGAGCGGCCGCGTGATCTACGCCGACGCGGGGCTGCGGGGCTACGGCAAGCTCGTCATCATCCGGCACAACGACACGTGGCTGTCGGCGTACGCGCACAACGACGCGGTCCTCGTGAAGGAGCAGCAGGAGGTGCGCAAGGGCCAGAAGATCGCCGAGATGGGCTCGACCGACGCCGACCGCGTGATGCTGCACTTCGAGATCCGCCGCCATGGCAAGCCGGTGGATCCCGAGAAGATCCTACCGCCCATGTAGCGCGGCCTCGAGGCCGGAGCGAAGCTCGCCGAGCGCGGCGTCCCATGCGCCGCCGGCCTCCTGGCGGTGCACGCGGGCCTCGGGGAACCACGGCGACCCGGGTCCCACCGCGGCCCAGCGCCATTCGGCCGGGTAGGGCACGAGCAGGCGCATCGATCGGCCGGTGCCTGCGCGCAGGTGCACGTTCGCGTTGCTCACCGCCACGTAGTCGTCGACACAGGACTGGATCGCGAGCATCCGCTCGAGGTCGTCGTTGGCGGCGCTCCAGTCGTGCACGGGCGCGCCGAGCGCCTGCGCCACGGCCTCGTAGTCGCCCGCACGGGGCAGGCGCTGCACGCCGATCCACGTCGCGCGCAAGCCTCGAAGCGCCGCGCCGAGCCGCGCCGGCGCGATCTCTTTCACCTGCGTGCGCGACGGACCCGTGGAGGCCACGCCCGCGCGCCACGTGAGGGCGATCCAGGGCCTCGGGCCGAGGGCCTCCAGGGCGGAGCGGGTCTCGTGCGCGCGCCCCGCGAGCGGCGCGAGGGGCAAGGCGCGGGGAAAGCACGCGGGATCCCGCGCTTCGAGCAGCCACGGGAGGTCGCCGAGCGCGAGCGGCTCCATGCCGGCCGCAGCCTCGCCCTCGCGCGCGACGCCGAGCTCGAAGAGCCCCGTGCGCTCCACCATGCCGTGCAGCCGCGCATCGCCCCGGAACGCGAGTTTCGCGCCGCGCCCCGCGAGCTCGGGCGCGAAGCGCAGGAAGAAGAGCACGTCGCCCAGCCCCTGCTCGGCGAGGAGCGCGAAGCGGCGCCCGGCGAGCGAAGGGCCGAACGGCCTCGCCCCCGGGTCGGGCGCTGAGGGCGCGAGCCCCTGGGCGAGCAGGCGCCAGCGGTACTGCTCCCAGCCTTCGGCGTAGTCGCCGCGTGCGACGAGTGCCCGGCCCAGGTTCTGGCGCGCGGCGGCGAAGCCGGGCTGCGCGGCGATCGCCGCGCGCCACGCCGCGATCGCCTCGTCGGAGCGTCCCGCTGCCTCGAGCGCGAGGCCGAGGTTGTTGTACGCCTCGTACCAGCCGGGGTCGACTTCTAGGGTGCGCCGGAAGCAGCCGATGGCTTCGTCGAGGCGCGTCGTGTCGCGCAGGAGCAGCCCCAGGTTGTTGTGGAAATCCGGGATCGAGGCGTCCGCGGCGAGGGCCGCGCGCATCATGGACTCGGCCTCCTCGATCCGGCCGCGTTGCCACGCCGCGAGGCCGAGGTAATGCGTCGCGACGGGATGGCCGGGCTCGCGCCCGAGGATCTCCCGGTAGCCGCGCTCGGCCTCGTCGATGCGTCCCTGGCGGTGCGCCTCGAGCGAGCGGCGCACGAGCGCGTCGAGGGTGGGCTCGGCGGCGTCGAGCCGTCCGTGGCAATCCTTGTAGCGCCGCCCGCTGCCGCAGGGACAGGGGTCGTTGCGTCGGATGGGGGCGGCCAAGGCGCGCGGCTTTCGGCGGGCGGCGCGCGCCCTACGCGGCGCGGAATCGGCGCACGCGGTCCGCGAGTTCGCGCACGTCCTCGCGCGACGGGCGCGGGCCGTAGCGGGCGGCGACGTAGCGGCGCGTGATGTCCTCGGCGCTCTCCGCCCACTTCGGGCGCGCCGCCTTCACACGCGCGAGGAAGTCGAGCGGGCCTTCGTGCGGCGCGCGGGCGAGCCCGGCGCCGGCGAGCTTCGCGCAGTAGCGGTTCCACGCGGCGAGCGACGGATCGGGGCGGCGCGGGCGTTCCCGGACGAGCAGCCCCACCGCGACCGCGCCGCCCACCACGAAGGTCGCCACGAGCAGCCACAGGCCCAGCGTGCGCCAGTCGATCGAGGCGAAGCCCAGGCTCGCGAAGAAGTCGCGCTGGCGTTCCGTGTCGTAGCCCACGACCCATTGCTCCCAGCGCCCGTTGAGCGCCTGCCAGCCGAAGCGCAGCGTCGCGAGCAGGCCCAGCCGGTCGGCCGCGATGATCGAGGGGATGACCCCGATGGGGCCGAGCGCCGCGTTCACGCCCTGCTCGACGCGCAGGGGCGAGACCGCCGCCGTCGGATCGACGCGCACCCACCCCCGGTCGCGCAGCCAGATCTCGGTCCACGCGTGGGCGTCGGCCTGGCGCACGATGAGCTCGTTGCTGAACGGGTTCACCTCGCCGCCCTGGTAGCCGGTCACCACCCGCGCGGGAATGCCGGCCGCGCGCATGAGCAGCGCGAAGCTGCCCGCGTAGTGCTCGCAGAAGCCGCGCTTGGTCCCGAAGAGGAAATCGTCGTAGGGATCCCGCCGGCCGAGCGCCGGGGGCTCGAGGGTGTAGGTGAACTCGCGGTTGAAGAGCTGGATCGCGCGCTCGACGATGGCGCGCGGATCCGGATCGGCGGCGGCCCACGAGCGGCCGAGCGCCACGGTGCGGGGATTGCGCGCAGGATCGAAGGCGCTCGCCCGGCGCAGCGCCTCGGGGGACTCGCCCGCGCCGTAGCGGTAGTCGAGCCACGAGGTCATCTCGTAGCGGCGGCGCTCGTCGGTCGGTCGGCGCGCGCGAAGCTGCATGTCGGCCGTCTCGATCGCGTCGGGCGGCGCCTTCGCCGGCGCGTCGATCGCGAAGAGATACGGCTTGCTGCTGGGCTCGAGGAGCACGTCGTAGCGCGCGGGCTGCTGCGCGCGCGCGAGCTGCGGCGCCGAAGACGGCCGCTCCGGCGCCATGCGCCACGTCCGGCCGTCGAAGTCCGTGAGGACCGGCCCGCGCCAGTAGAGCGCGGCGTACGGCGGGCGATCCCCGTGGAAGCGCACGCGGAACGCGACGGCGTCCGACTTGATGAGCTCCGAGATGTTGCCGGGCGACATGCTGTCCGAGAGCCCCGTCCTTCCCGCGAGCGTGTCGCGCGGCAGCGCCCACAGCGGTCCGTGGACCCGCGGGAACAGCACGAAGAAGGCGACCATCAGGGGCAGGGCCTGCACGACGAGGGCCGCCGCCGGCCGCAGGCGCTCGGCGAGCGTCGGCACGCGCCCGGGCCGGTTGAAGCCGATGAGCGTGGCGGTGAAGATCCAGACGCAGGCGAGCATGTAGGCGCCGAGCGGGATCGACTGGGAGAAGAGGAAGTTCGTGAGGACGAGGAAGAAGCCGAGGTAGATCGCGAGCGTCACCTCGCGCTGCGTGCGCATCTCCAGGAGCTTCAACGCGGCCATCACGACGAGCAGCGTCACGCCGCCCTCGCGCCCGGTGATGCGGCCGTACTGGAGGAAGGTCGCGAGGGTGGCGGCCCCCGTGATCAGCACCACCACGAGGCGCGAGGGGAAGCGGCCGGCCGACCACGAGATCCACGCGCGCCAGCCCACGATCGCCACGAAGAACGCCCCCACCCACGCAGGCAGGCGCAGCAGGTGCGGGGCGACCACGAAGACCATGGCCGCGAGCAGCCATGCGACGTTGCGCACGTCGAGATGCGGCGAGACGGCGCGCGCGGTCATCGCGGCGCCTCGAAGAGCGCGAGCGCTTCCAGGCAGCGCGCCCGGTGGGCCTCTCCGCGTCCGGGCGCGACGCTCACGCCGGGAAGCCGCAGCCCGTACGCGCGCCCGAACTCCTCCGCGTGCAGCACCCATTGCGCGAGGATCGACAGGCGGGCCTCGGCGTCGCGCGCGCGGGCGTCGTCCCAGTCGAGCCAGAGCTCGCTCGAGGCGGTGGCGCTGAACTCCTTCGTGAGCAGCCCCCGTTCCCGCGCGAGCGCCTTCCACGCGATCTGCCGCGGCGCGTCGCCCGGGCGATAGGCGCGCAGCATGTTGAACTCCTCGTCGCCGGGCACCGGGATGCCTTCCTCCGAGGCATCGCCCGTCGCGCCCGGCGGCGCCCCCGCGTTCTCGTCGGGCTTCGGGTAGACGACGACGGCGAGGTCGAATTCCACGTACGACCAGGCGTGGAAGAGCCCGAGCGGGTAGCGGGTGAAGACCTCGAGGCGCCCGCAGCGCGCGAGGCCGCGCCGGCGCGTGCGCAGCGGCACGGCCAGCGTGACCGGCTCGCCCACGCCGATGTCGGCGTGGATCGGCTCGTCGCCGCGGCGCCTGAGGCCGATCGCGAAGCGCTCGAGCGCGGGCGATTCGAGGGTCACGCCGAAGTGCGCGATGTCGCCCGCGAACACCGCGTCGCAGCGCCCGGGCCGCAGGCGCAGGTGCGCGAGGTTGCGCCACGTATGCAGCATCGCGACCCCCGCCATGCTCGCGAGCAGGAAGGTGAGCACGAAGCCCAGCGAGAGGCTGTAGTTGATCGAGGCGACGAGCAGCAGCACGATCATCAGCCCGAACCCGTAGCCCTGGCGCGTGGGCAGTATGAAGATCCGTCGCTGGACCAGCGTGACCGGCGGGACTTCCGGCACGGCGGGCCGGAAGATCCAGTCGGCGATGGACTGCCTCAGGTCGGCGAGCAAGCGCGGGGGGCGGGCAGGGGGCTCAGGGGATCGGGACGGCGGCGATGAGCTCCCGGGGCGCGTCGAAGCCGCTCTTCACCGCGTCCGCGTTGCCGTGCAGGCGGTGGCCCACCACGGCCGGGAGCGTGGCCTGGACGTCCTCGGGCAGCACCTGCCGGCGTCCCTCCATCATCGCCCACGCCTGGGCCGCGCGCAGCATCGCCACGCCGGCGCGCGGCGACAGCCCCTGGGTGAAGCGCGGCGAATGGCGCGAATGGTGGATGAGCGCCTGGACGTAGTCGAGCAGGGCGTCGGAGGCCTGCATCGTGGGCACCGCGTCCTGCAGCTCCTTGAGCTGGCCCGCGGTCATGGCGGGCTGCAGGTGGGAGATGAGGTCGCGCCGCTCCGCCCCCCGCAGCAGCTCGCGCTCGGCCTTCGCGTCCGGGTAACCGAGGCTGATGCGCATGAGGAAGCGGTCGAGCTGGGATTCGGGCAGCGGGAAGGTCCCGACCTGGTGCAGCGGGTTCTGCGTGGCGATCACGAAGAAGGGCTGGGGCAGGGGGCGCGTGGCGCCCTCGGCCGTCACCTGGCGCTCCTCCATCGCCTCGAGCAGCGCGCTCTGCGCCTTGGGGCTCGCGCGGTTGATCTCGTCGGCGAGGATCACCTGCGCGAAGATCGGCCCGGGATGGAAGCGGAAGGTCGACGTCTCGCGGTCGAACACGGATACGCCGATGATGTCGGCGGGCAGCAGGTCGGAGGTGAACTGGATGCGCTGGTATTCCAGCCCCAGAAGGCGCGCGAGCGCATGAGAGAGCGTGGTCTTGCCCACGCCGGGGACGTCCTCGATCAGCAGGTGGCCGCGCGCGAGGATGCACGCCATGGCGAGCCGGATCTGGCGGTCCTTGCCGAGGATGACGCCGCTCGCGGCCGCCACGACCGCCTCGGTGGGACCGGCGGAGATGCGGCTTCGCGGGTCGATGAGCATGGACGAACTCGGGTGCCTCGTCGGCGATTCGCGTTGCGCTGGGTCGTGCGAGCACGAGGATATCACGCCCCCGGCGCCGCCCCGGGGCGCCTGCGGGCGGGAAGTCTGCCTTAAACTCATGGTTTGAGCCGGGCCGTCGCGCCCGGACGGAGACGACCGGGATGCTTCGACGATTGCTCGCGACGGCGCTCGCCGCCCTCGCGCTTCCGGCCGCCGCCCAGGTGGCGCCGGCGGCCGACTACACGGACCTGTGGTACGTCCCGGGCGAGTCCGGCTGGGGCGTGAGCTTCACCCAGCATTCCGGCACCGGCCAGGTGTACGCGGTGTGGTACACGTACGATCCGCGCATCCCCGATCCCGCCCTGGCGGGGCGCTACAAGCCGCTGTGGATCGTGATGCCGGGCGGCACCTGGACCTCGCCCACGTCGATCACGGGGGCAGTGTACGTGACG
>Ga0187773_10000437_pt1 | contig 16672 bp, 14 predicted proteins | sample 0216_BV02_MP05_1_FD_133133 | JGI IMG/M metagenome (GOLD analysis project Ga0187773, IMG submission 133133) | Tropical peat soil microbial communities from peatlands in Department of Meta, Colombia - 0216_BV02_MP05_10_MG | ecosystem: Environmental > Terrestrial > Soil > Wetlands > Peat | place...
AGTGAGCACATCCCCGATCTCTTGCCTTTAACTACAAACTCCTGTAAGTTCCACCGGCCAAAATGTTCGATCCACTCCATCAGCTCTACACCCGTTAACATGACGTACCTCCCCTCCTAATATGGAAACTTATTTTTCAGCCTGCTGATTAGACCAAATATTCTTATCAATGCTTTGAGGTATAGGAATCTGAATGAAAACCAATTAATTCTAAGAGAATGCATCCCTAACATGGATCCTTTGCTGATAATCATGGTTTAAACCTCATCCAATGAAATTTCCTAAAATTCTTTCAAGCAAGCAACGATGACTATGACAAAAACAATCCATTGAATTAATGCAATTGTGTAATCACTCATGAAGAATATTCCTTAAAACAAAAACCGGATTACCGTTTTGATTAAAGCCACGGGAATCCGGTTCCTTTGATCTGATTTCGGCAACCCGGCAATCCCATAAATCTGGGACCCGTGGCTTTCCGTCCCACGATTGCTCGTGGTTTGGCTTTATCGGTCATTCAATTGTCAATTTCTTAATAAGCAAACTGCATGCCAAGGAGGCTAGAGTTTGTAACCCTTAGATATATATTAAGTTTTTGATCTATACCTTTTTAATCAAAACACAAATAGTACATTTTTTTGTCATGACGGAATGCCGATTAATCGTCTCGTTTTAGGATGGAGAATCATCTCTTCACTCTATCTCTCTGTCCCCCCTTCTCCTTAATCAAGGAGTCTCTTGCTGCCCTCCGACGATCAATTCCGGAATTCTCAGGGTCGGCTGGGCATCGGCGACCGGGACACCCTGGCCGTCTTTTCCGCAGGTTCCGATCCCGAAACCCAGGTCGTTTCCGACCATATCAATGTTCTTCAGCACATGAGGTCCGTTGCCGATCAGTGTCGCACCGCGGACGGGCTCGCCGATGCTTCCTTTTTCTATCAGATATCCTTCGTTGACCTCAAAAATAAAGTCCCCATTGACCGTATTGACCTGTCCCCCGCCCATTTTCTTCACGAACAATCCCTTCTCTACGGAATGAACAATCTCTTCAGGCATCATCTTCCCGGGAAGGATCATCGTGTTACTCATTCGGGGAATAGGTTTGTCCTGGTAGGATTCCCTTCTTCCATTGCCGCTTGATTCCACCCCGTCTTCCAGCGCCGTGAGTCGATCATAAAGATATCCTTTCAAAACTCCTCCTTCCACCAGGATGGTCCTTCGGGATGCCACCCCTTCATCGTCAAAGGAATAGGACCCCCTTCGCTGAGGAAGGGTGGGATCATCGACAACGGTGATTAAAGAAGAAGCGACAGTCTCTCCGACTTTCTTGGAATAGACAGAGAAACCCTGCTGGGCAAGATCTGCCTCCAATCCATGGCCGATCGCTTCATGGATCATGGTTCCCCCTGCGTCGCTCGATAAGATCACCGTCATTTTTCCCATCGGAGCTTTTCTGGCAGAAAGCATCCTGAGAGATCTCCGGGCGGCCACCTGAGCCACTTCTTCTGGAGGATGAAGGTCAAAGAGTTCAAAGCCCATCGTTCCTCCCGCTGGTTCATACCCAGTTTGAACCACATCCCCTTTTCCAGAAACGACCTGAACGGAGAATACTGTTCCCACTCTCTCCCCCTCGACGAAGAGCCCTTCCGAATTCGAGATGGAAATTTTCTGATTCACATCCCGATAGAGGACTTTGACCTGTTGAACATGGGGGTCCAATCTCCGGGCCACTTCATTGGCTTGTGTCACGACGGAAACCCTTTCTTCTATCGAGAGCTTCTCGGGATGCCTCTGAATTGAGTAAAGAGAATTGGAAATCGGAAGAGACGAGAGTGCCGGTCGTTTTGGCTGGGGAGGGACGACGGTTTTTTCCCCTCCTCCCTCTTTTGCAGACCGGCTTATCCTCCTCGCTAAATTAAAGAGGGATTCCTTTGAGAGTTCTGTTGTAAAACCATAAAACGTTCTTCTGTTGAAGAGGATTCGAAGTCCTACTCCACTATCCAGGCCTGAGACCACTTTCTCAATTCGATCCTCTTCACAAGTGATGACCACCGAATGGGTCCGTTCAAAAAAAAGATCTGCGAACTCCCCTCCCTCCCGGAGGGCTTCACGCAATATTTCTTGGTATGGGATGGTTTCTGTCACATTTTCCTCCTGCCGCGGGTAACGAATGGCCAAAGGGGTTAATGAAAATTGGAAATCCGAAGTTGTTCAAACTCCAAACACTAAATTCTAAATCTTTACCCTGTTGAATAGTTCTGCACGATTGGTGACCTCAGTGTTCCGCAAGAGTGATGGAAATCAAACCAGAAACAATTCAAGCTATGCTTAACGGTACGAGCAACCCAAGATATAAAACTCAAAAGGTAATTTTGACTTCTCAACAACCGGTTTTGAGTTTTGCACTTTGGTCCTTTGAGTTTGCTCGTCCTGTTAAGTATGGGATTAGTTATTTCAAGTTCAATTTTGGTGACTGCTCCGAAACAGTGATGTCATCAACTTGGAGCAGAATTACTTAACAGGGTAAAAGTCTAGGGTTTCGAGTTTAGGGTTTGACATCTTTGTTTCGAAATTCGCCTGTCTTGGCCCCGCAAGGCGGGGCTTCGCGCAGGCAGGTGCTTCGGATTTAGGAAATTCGTTCGATGGTCATCTCCTTTCGGAGTCCTTCCAATACCTCCTCCAGATCTTTTTCAAATCCTGGAGCCACCATCAACTCCACAACCGCTTCGTAGGGATCTTTGGTCCTCACCACAGCCATTCCCTCATAGGATTCGATGATGAATTTGAAATACGCGATATCTTCCCGGCGCAATCGGATATATTTGGTTTGAGTGTCCATCTCTTTCATTAAGTATACTCCTGTCCCGCTTTTTCGCAACCCTTATCGGAGGGCTTTCCCATCTTGACACTTTTGACCTTTTGAATGGACAATAAATAAATATGGAGGATTGGGCTAAAGGAAATATCCCTTCCTTTGGTTCGTGGTTCGATTCCGAGCCGTGGAGGGAGCGGAAACCGATCGGATTGACCCGTCTTGCAGGTTCTTCCAAAGCCTACTTCTTATCTCATTGGAAAGAAAAGGTGGGAGGACCGTTGCTGGTGGTAGCACCGCATCTGAGAGACGCTGAGATTCTTCTTGAAGATCTTCGATTTTTTCTGAAAGATTCAGAAGTTCCAACTTTTCTCTTCCCTCCCTGGGAAACCCTTCCTTATGATGAAATTCCACCTCACCCTGAAATTATCAGGGAACGGGTGAGAGTCCTTTTCTCTCTCCTGAGAGGGGAAGAGGCGATGATCGTCTCCTCCACGAAAGCACTGATGCAAAAAGTTCTGAGTCCGGAGCATTTGAAAAAGTCTGTTTTTTCTCTCTCTGTCGGAGAAGAGACAGATCGCGACCGATTGATTCGTTTCCTCCAAGAAGGAGGGTATAACCCAACCAGGATTGTCGAAGAGAGAGGAGATTTCAGTGTCCGGGGAGCCATCATTGACCTTTATACCCCCTTCTATGAAGAACCCCTTCGGTTGGAATTTGACGGGGACCGCATCGCATCAATCCGCCGGTTCGAAACAGAGACTCAGCGGTCCCTTCCGGATGGGATGATGGAAAATGCCCTCCTCCTTCCGGCGAGAGATATTTCAGCCGACGCGACCCTTCAACCCCTGAAGACGCTTTTCGATTACTTGAAGCGGGATGAAATCCTATTTGTAGATGAGGGGGAAGAAGTGGAGAAAGAGGCCCAGGCCTTTTCCCATCTGATCGAGGAACATTATGAAAAGGCCTCGTTGAAAACAGGCTCCGCCCTTCCGCCGGAGGCCACTTACCTCCTCGACCAAGAAGCCTCGCTCTATTTCAAGAAATTTAGAAGAGTCTATCTCCAGGAAGGGCCCGTTGCTCCCTCCCCCTGCCAGCGAGTTTTCTCTTTTGAGATGGAGACCAATGAAAATCTCCAAAGGGAGATGAAAACGCTCCTCTCTGCGAAAGCCGGTTCCCCAGAAACTTTTCCCTTTTCGATCCTCCTGAAGAACCTTAAGGATTGGCGGAAAAAAGGAAGGAGGGTCCTTATTACTTCTCACACCCAGGGGCAGGCCGAGCGATTGAGAGATCTTCTCTCTGAGTACGGATTGGAACCCAAACTGGAAAAAGCGAAAAAGTTCAGAGAGGTCCTGGGCCAATCCAAGGAAAGCCTCATCCTCCTTGTCGGTTTCCTCTCCTCAGGGTTTCGAAACCCCGGGGAGGGCTGGATGATTCTGACGGAAGAGGAGATTTTTGGGGAGAGAAGAAGGCTTCCCGAAAGAAGGCGGCGGGCTTCCGTTTCCTCCTCGTCGTGGGAGAGAGGGACTCCTGGCGTCTCTTCTTACCGTGAACTTCGAGAAGACGATTTTATCGTCCATATCGATTACGGAGTGGGCCACTACAGAGGGTTGCGGCATTTAAAGATCTGGGGGGTCTCGAACGACTACCTTCTCCTGGAGTATCAAGACGGGGATAAACTCTACCTTCCCGTGGACCGGCTCAATCTTATTCAACGTTATGTCGGAGGCGACGGGAAGCCTCCCAGGCTGGATAAACTGGGGAGCCATTCATGGGAGAGGGCGAAGAGGAGGGCTAAGGCCGCTGTTTCTGAGATGGTGAAAGAGCTTCTCGACCTATATGCGGCCAGGCAGGTTTTCGAGGGTTTCAAATTCCCGCCTCTGGATCAATTGTATAAAGAGTTTGAAGCCACGTTTGAATACGAGGAGACCCAGGACCAGATGCTAGCGATTGATGAGGTGATGAAGGACATGGACAAGCCCAAGCCCATGGACCGGCTGATCTGCGGGGACGTTGGATACGGGAAGACAGAGGTGGCCATCCGGGCGGCCTATCGTGCTGTGATGAGCGGCAAGCAGGTTGCAATTTTAGTCCCAACCACGGTTCTGGCCCAGCAGCATTTCCAAACCTTTAGCGAAAGATTCAAGATTTATCCGGTGGCGATTCAGGTCTTGAGCCGCTTCAAGGGCCTCCAGGAGCAGAAAGAAATCCTCCAACGGACGAAGGAAGGCAAGGTAGACATCCTCATCGGAACCCACCGGCTTTTACAGAAGGACGTCTCCTTCCGGGATTTGGGACTGGTGGTCATTGATGAGGAGCATCGCTTTGGCGTCTCCCATAAGGAGAAATTGAAACAGATGAGGAAACTGGTGGACGTGATCACCCTCACGGCGACCCCCATCCCAAGAACGCTCCAGATGGCTGTATCCGGAATTCGGGATCTCAGCCTCATCCAGACTCCCCCTGAAAATCGCCTTTCGATCCGGACGTTTGTCATCCGTTATGATGAGGAAGTCATTCGAGACGCTATCCGGAGAGAGTTCCAGCGAGGGGGTCAAGTTTTTTTTGTCCACCACCGCGTCCAAAACATCCATACGATCGCGAATCATTTAAAGCAGGTTGTTCCTGAAGCCTCCTTGGCTATTGCCCACGGTCAGATGGAAGGAAAGGAATTGGAGAAGGTGATGCTCCGATTCGTCAGGAAAGAAGTGAACCTTCTCGTTTGCACGAGCATCATCGAGTCGGGTTTGGATATCCCGACTGCCAACACCATCCTGATCAATCATGCCGAGCGGTTTGGCTTGGCAGACCTCTATCAGATCCGTGGTCGGGTAGGCCGGGGGAGCCATCAAGCCTATGCTTATCTGATCATTCCCGGAGAGCTCACCCTTTCCAGGGACGCGATGAGAAGGCTTCGGGCGATTCAGGAATTGAGTGAGCTAGGGTCCGGGTTCAAGCTTGCGATTCAGGACTTGGAGATCCGGGGGGCGGGAAACCTCCTCGGACCCTCTCAATCCGGACACATCGCCGCGCTGGGGTTTGAACTCTATACCCAATTGATGGAGAAAGCCGTCAAGGAATTAAAGGGAGAGGAAGTTATTGAAGAGATCACTCCGGAAATCCGCTTTCACCTTCCCGCCTTCATTCCGGAGACCTATGTGGAGGATCCGGGGGAACGGTTAAGCCTTTATCGAAGACTTTCCCTTTCACGTTCTGATGAAGAAGTGGAGAGGATACGAGGGGAGCTGATTGACCGATTTGGGAAGAATCCCGAAGAGGTGGATCATCTCCTCGAGGTGATCAAGGTAAAAATTCTCCTTACGAGATTATCGATCAGGAAGCTTGAGGAGACCTCCTCTCAATTCGTCCTCACCTTTGATGAAAGCACCCTGGTCTCTCCTCAAAAGGTCGTAGATTTCGTGCATCAGGGAGGGGGTAAGTATCGATTCACCCCAGACTCTAAACTGGTCATTGAAGGATGGGCAGGTGCAAGACAAGACCCCTTCGGCGCGGCCAAAAGGCTATTGCAAGCATTAGCTTGATATGGTAAATAACGTGGTGTCCTTTAACGTAAAGAGGCAGAAATTCGTTCTCAGAAAGGTCCATTGGGTGAAGACGATAGCGAAGAGATTGATATTTTTGTGGATTTTACTTTTCTTGGCCGTTTCGTTTTCGGGCTGTCAGAAATCAGAAGAGAAGGAACTGGGGGAAAAAGATCTGGTGAAGATCAACGATGTTTCCATCTCCCTGGGAGAATTTCAACAGATGCTGGAAAGACAACCTTTGGAAGGGAAGATGAAGTTGTTGAGCCAAAAGGGGACGAGAGATTTTCTTGAAAACTATGTCATCCCCCGGGAAGTGCTCTATCAGGAGGCAAAGAAGAACGGTCTGGATAAGAATAAAGAAATCCTGGCCAAGATCGAGGATGCAAGAAGGGCCATTCTCATTGATGCCCTTCTCGAGGAGGCGTTGAGAAAAAGAGGGGAGGTTTCAGAAGAGGAAATTCAGCGATACTATAAGGAGAACCCGAGTCTCTTCACGGAACCCCAGGAAGTAAAGGTCCGTCACATTGTGGTCAATACGGAGCCCGCTCTGAAAGAGGTGGTGACGAAGCTCTCGCAGGGCGAAAGCTTTGAGAAGTTAGCCTCTACTTACAATATCGGTCACTTCAAGGAGGATGGAGGAAACCTCGGCTACATTCGCCGGGGGCAATTGGCCCCTCCCTTTGCTCAGTTTGAGGAAGCGGCCTTTTCCCTCAGGAAAAGGGGGGAGATCAGTGAGGTCGTCAGTACGCCTTATGGGTATCATATCATCCGATTGGAAGATCTGCGGGGTAGCACCTTGAAGCCCTTGAATCGAGTCAAGGAAAGAATCCGCTTTTTCCTCCAGCCGAAAAAGAAGCAGGAGGCCTATCTTGAATACGTGAAAGAATCAAGATCGAAAAGCAAAGTTCTTATCAATGAGAAGCTCTGGGCTGAAGAAGAGAAGAAGGAGGCGAAGCCTGAGGAAGGCAAGAAATGAAGCAATCCCTTATCCTCTTCATCTTAAGCCTCCTTGGGTGTTTCCTGGGAGGATGTAACCCGTGGGGAGCGGGGCTGCCCGAGCAAATTATCGCTCAAGTCAATGAGGAACAAATCCCCGTTGAGCAATTTGATCGTGAGTTTAAGGAGTTGATCCTAGAATCGGATAAGGACGCAAAAGGAACGGATCTTGGAAACTTGAGGCGGGCCTGTCTCGATCAGATCATCGAACGCAAGATTCTGGTCCAGGAGGCCCGACGCCTGGGCATCAAGGTTTCTCCGGAAGAGCTCAATCAGGCCATTGCAGATATAGAAACCGATTATCCTGAAAAAGGGTTTGGAGAAAAATTGGGTCTCAAAGGAGTGACCTTGGAGGAATGGAAAGCTCGACTGGAAGAGAAATTATTGGCCGAGAAGGCCATCCGAGGGACCTTCCATGCCCAAGAAAAGATCGATGAAAAGGAAGCCCTTCAATATTATGAGGATCATCGGTCTTCGTTTCAAATTGACCAGAAGGTGAGGGCACGTCAAATCGTTGTGGCGGATGGGGAAGAAGCGATTCAGATTCTGAAACGACTGAAAAGAGGAGAGCCGTTTGAGAAGGTGGCCAAGGAAAAATCCCTGGGACCCGAAAAGGTTCAGGGAGGGGATTTGGGTTATTTCAGCCCAGGAGAGAAACCCTCTGAATTCAACCGTGTCTTCGATATGGAGGTTGGATCGGTCAGTGAAGTGATCAAAAGTCCTTACGGGTATCATATTTTTAAATTGGAAGAGAAAATCGAGCCGAGGCAGGTTCCGTTCGCGGAAGCTAGGCTGGGAATTATGCAAGCCCTTGGGCAAAAAAAAAGCGAGGAGAATTATCAGAAGTGGATTAAAGATCTCAAAGGGAAAGCGAAGGTAAAGATCAACAAGAAATGGCTCAGTTGAGAAAGGGAGTCGGGGGACGTGAAAAGGCACTTTTACCTTTTGGGGTTCATTCTCTGGTTATGCGGACCGATCCCGTTCAGTGAAGCCGTTGTGGATCGCGTCGTGGCTGTGGTGAACAAAGAAATTATCACTCTCTCCGAAGTGGAAAAGCGAATCCCCCCACTGAAAGAAACGATGGTGACCGAGCATCGTTTAGAAAAGCAGGAACGAATGCAGGCGCTCTGTCGAGAGGTGTTGGAAAGGCTGATTGAGGAGAAACTGATCGACCAAGAGGCGAAGCGAGCGGGAATCAAAATTTCCAGCAAAGACATAGAGGCCACCGTGGAGGAAATCAAGCGCCGGAATAATGCTAGCCAGGAGGATTTGGAAAAGGCCTTAGCCGTCGAGGGTCTGACGATAGAGACCTATAAGAAACAGATCGAAAAAACCCTCCAACGACAGAAGTTGATCAACTGGGAGGTGAAGGTTGAGGAGAAACCTGGGGAAAAAGAGTTGAGGGAATTTTATCAAAACAATATCAGTCGCTATCGAACCAACGAAACCTATCGACCCGGTCAGATCCTCTTTGCCATTCCAAAAGGGGCGACGCCGGAGGAGATTCGGGAGATTAGAAAAAGGTGTCAGAATGTTTTGGAGAAGATTAGAGGAGGAGAGGATTTTGGGGAAATGGCCCTTCTCTATTCAGAGGATGCTTCGAATAAGGATCGTGGAGATTTGGGCTATTTTAGGAAGGGCGAACTCCTCCCCGTTTTTGAAAGAGAGGCGCTGCACCTCAAGGTCGGAGAGGTGAGTGGAATTATTCGAACAGACTTTGGTTTCCATATTATTAAACTTCTTGATCGGAAGGGAACGGACCCCCTCCCTTTTGAGGAGGTGACCGAGAGGGTTAAGGCGGATTATTATGAGGGTAAAATGGAAAAGGCATTCAAGCAATATCTCAGCACTTTGAAAGAGAAGGCCATCATCGAAATCAAACTTTGACTTTAGAACCCCGATTTGGAGTCCCCGTACTTTTCTCCCGTTTCGATTTTTCCTCTTTCTATCTCAATTCTTACTGAACCGTTAGAGACCTCCTTTAAGACCAGATGCGAAGCGCCGCCGGATGGTCATTCCAATTTTTTCTCATACCCTCCTTGTTTCTGACTTACCTGAACGGCATATTTTAAATTGGGCTTCGTAGCATTTTCACCGTTATTGTAATCCGTCAGGGTTTTGGCCATTCTCGCCTTGTAATCGGTTAAGTGCTTATTTTGGTTGTAGAAATCCTTGAGAATCTCGCATCCTACCGCGATATTCAAATACGGATCGGTCATCGCCCTCCGATCCACATTCAGATTAAGTTTAACCACATAGGCATCCCATTTGAAAGGCATGATCTGCATCAGTCCTTGAGCTCCTTTAGATGACCTGGCGTTGGGATAGAATTCGGACTCTTGATGGATGACAGCCATAATCAGCGACAACGGTAGCTCCAGTTCTTTTGATTTCTTGACGATCGCTTCCGCAATATCAAGCCCTTGGCCGAGGCTGTACCCCTTGGTCCTCAGGATCCCATAAAGCTTATCCTTGATGCGATACTCCTCTACAATCTGCATGACATCAGAGATGAAAGGGGTCGTATTTTCTTTCTCAAAGGCGACTCTCGCTAAACCCGCGATGGCGAACAGATAGACCAAATTTACAAGGATAAATCGGAAAATCCATCTTTTTCGAAGCTTCACGAACCTTTCCTTTAAAACGACTCCGGAATTGGATTTTTCTCCCATAGTCCAACCACTCCTCCGCCAAAAGAATTCTCTGCACCGCGTGCAAATGCAGCCTAACAGTCCGGTCTGCCCAATGCCTTCTCCAGCCCACTCATGAAAATTGAGATCTATCTTCTTCAAAAGGCCCTTCCTGGTGTTTATAAATTCCAAGTTCTATGCCAAGACTGCGTTTTTACATGAACACAGCCAGGTTACCCTCATTTTTGTCCAAATGCATAAGGGGCCTCTTTGAAAAAGAAATGTTTTTCTCTTTTTTCCTGTTCTGTTTCCACATTTCTTTTGCGGTCACCAGGCCTTGTCCCGCCGAGGGGAAAAGAGATCTGAGGCGAACGATGAAATCTGAGAGATGATATTCTACGTTTGAAGACACACAGACTAATGCTATCTCATGACAGGCAAGTGGAGCATAGTGATGGGTATTCTGGGGAGGATACTCTTCAGTACTGTTGCCGACTACGCCCTGATGACCATACCGATGTTCATTCTAATGGCTTGTTTTTCTTCTGCAAGTGGTCTTAAATCTTCCTGCACTGGAGTAATTAATTTCAAGTCACCAAGGCCAAATACGCAAACTGTCGGCAACCTATCGCGCACTCTGAACAACTTGATTGCAGGGGCCATAAGTTTGATGAAGTTTTTCTTGATAAGATTTCGCTTGGGGGGTGCGTTGCGTCCCTGCGCTAGGCCAGTGTCAAAGTTGACCACCTTTGTTTCTTCAAATCTGTAATCCTGATCCTCCCGCTTGTCAGAGGAATAAACATTGTGTCATGAATGCGGGCTAGGCATGCACACAGATCTTCACCTTCGTAGGTTTGACCACCAGTTTCTCCATTCTGGCATGGATCTTCCGCGTTTCTGGGAGCTTTTCATATTTTTCCCAGTCAACAACACTTTGCCAAGCCGCGATCACGATATAATTCTGAGGTTTATCCCGGACGCGAAGAATCTCACCCGAGATATAACCTTTCGCAAAAATTGCTTGTGCTCTCAATTTCCTGAGGGCCTTAGCAAAATCCACTTCTTTTCCCTTCTTTACCTCCCGATCGATAATGATTCTCACCGACATTGTCTTATACCTCCCATTTCAGCTCTTCTGACCTTCGATGAATCCGAAGCAGGATTGCGATGAGGCTTATCGTATCGCTTCCCGAATAAGAATCTCACAAGTTAAGATTTACTCAGGATCGAACTCCTTCTGTCGACGTTCGCCTTTTCACCCTGCCGATTTTACCTTCTTCTCTTTCTCTGATCCCTTCCCATTTCCACCGGAGACGGATGCTTCTGCGGGAGAAGAAGTCATCCCCCGGATGGAATCCTTTGCGGCGAGAGGGATATCTCCTGTCACTTCATTATTGGCCATAGAAGCAGATACCTTTTCAGCCAGATCGGCAAAAAGGTCCACACCGTTCTTGCCTCTCATCCCTTCTATGCCTTTCAACCCAATACTCTCCTTCATCTCTTCCGTTGTTTTCTTAAACTCTCCCATTGCCTTGCCAATTGTTTTGGCCAATTCTGGAAGTTTTTTGGGCCCAAAAACAATCAAGGCAATCCCCAAAATGACCAACAAATCAGGCCCTGCAAGCATAAACCCTCCCTTCTAAATTTCCCGGAAGAAACAATTCAAATGACGAAGGATACAAATATCCTCGTATTATCCGCGGTCTCCAGAAAGCCCATCGGGTCTTTTCGGGGTCACCTCGATCTTCTCTTTCTCTGTCGCATTCTTAAAGTTTCGGATGGCCTTTCCCATGTTTTCCCCAATCTGAGGAAGCTTGCCAGCACCGAAAATGATTAAGGCAATGACCAGAATGATGATCAACTCCGGCATTCCAATACTTCCCATTTTTGTCCTCCTTTCAAGGGATGATATCTTGAAATAATCCAACCCCTTACTTCATGCTTATATCCCTTTGTTTGATAAGATCCTCACCAGGTTGGGTTGTGACTGAATCAGAGCATGAAAGGTTAATTAAGAAATCGAAGGCAAAGGGGTCTTCTTAGCAACGAAGGACCAATATTTTGTGATCGAGAGAAGAAATTTGTGAAGAGATGGAGGAGGGCGGCCCGAAGAAGTAGGCTCCCGGCTGAAATCCGCTGAACAAACCGACTAAGGACGATACTTTCAATTCGCTCTGATTAGCCGCCAACAGATATTCCTGGTCAAAAGCCTCAAAACCTAAATTCGAAGAGAGAAAATCGGCTGACGCCACCGTATAGTAACCGACGTAAGCTGATGACACTGGGATAGCCAGTGAAATCGCCATAACCAGAATAACCCGGATCGTTTTCCTACTCATGTAAAAAATCCGAACCCTGGCGTATCTTGCCAACGGCTTTGATGAGATGGTGTTTTTTAACTTAACAATTTGAAATTTGTCATAAATTCCTCTAAATGTCAACCAAACCAATTCTGTCTTTCCTCTTTCCTCAGTTTTGTTTTCCCGAAGCCTTCCGAAGGTCGCTGAGGAAGTCAGGGGGAACTCGGTAGCCCAAATCCTGTGCCTTCTTAATATCCGCCCAGGATTTATCGTACTCTTGCTTCGAGTAATAGGCAACGCTCCGATTAAAGAAGACCTGGGGATCTTTTGAATCTATCTCAAGCGCTTTATTATAATCAAAGATGGCCTTTTCATACTCACCTTTTTCGAGATAGGCGTTTCCCCGGTTACAGTAGGCTCGAGCCTCCTTTGAATCTATCAGAAGCACTGCGCTATAATCAGCGATGGCTTGATCATGTTGGCCTTTGCGCCTGTAAGCAATCCCACGATTAAGATAGGCCTCCACATATTTCGGGCTTATATCAAGAGCCTTGTTGAAATTCGAGATTGCTTGATCATAGTCCCCCTGTTGCAGGTATCGTGTTCCTAAAGCAAAATAGGCTTCCGCCTGTTGGCTCGGCACCGGTCGGTTTGATCCACACGAGAATAACACGGGAATGAAGACCATAATCACCGTACCAATCCATCTCGTCACCTTGTCTTTCATGGGAAGGCTCCTTGCAAATTGCTAATTTTCCTGCTGAAAAGTATCGCATTTTTTTGGTGAAAAGGCTCTTTCCGTGTTCTTGTCAGGACATAATCCATGGACTTTGTTCCAGAAGAAATAAACACGGTCAGTAAAAGCTTCGGACATATCCTCGATTTGGCTTAAGGATGAAACATTTGAGCGAGGTCTGGTATCAATCATGGAATAAACTCTACATCCTTTGGCGAAATCTGTCAATCGCTGATACACAAAGGCCGGAGAAAAATCCGGTAATCTCTAATCAGCCTGCATTAGGTCCTGACAATGAACAAAATTATTTTGACCACAGGCAATTTTTTCGTGTCATAGGCACGTTTTTAAGCAGTTTCGGAAGTGAGAATTTCGGAAAAGAGCTCTCAAATAAAATACATCCTGGCTTATCGATGCCGCTTTCATACGGCAGATGACCGATTCCCGAAATCTTTGACTATTGAATATCAGTCTATTTTTTAAAGGTCTTCCTAAATCCCTAGAGACCGGCTAGACCAGACCCGATAAGAAGCAGGGGTGTAGGTTCGGGAACGGAGTGGGAATAGGATCCGTGGATTTGAAGATCCCCCTCCATTTATGACCGGTGATAAGAAGGGCGTAGGGTCCGACGGAGGGATAGCAGCTGGTAGATTTCCTTCAGAACTGACTTTTAAAATCGCCCTCTGCCACAGTCGAGACTCCGTTGCATTTCTTATGAAGAAAAAGGAGTTCATCTGTAGAGCTTATATCCTCTCATAAGTTAAGGATGTTTTCTAATAAGGAGAAGAAAAGAAAGTATCAAAGACATCGGTTAAGATCTCATTCACGATTGCCCCCACCCTTTCAGGGGTGGATCTCGGCACGGTTATTTCCTTTTCCATCTCTACGTTTCGCGTAAAAACTTTGCCTTCACTTTTCACCCCAAGATGAATCACCAATTGAACTGATGTCTTAATGCTTGATCTGAACAGACTTCCCGTCCCCTCCGACCAGAATTTCTTAATTTCGATCGTCAAAACAGAATCAGGATCCATATTTTTCAAAGATTCGGGTGTCCCGTCCCAATTTGAAACTGGAACCACCTTCACCCCTAACCCCGAGAGCGCATCGCCCAAAGACTTCTCGAGGGCACTTTCCAAGGGCGTGGGAAGGCTTTCAAAATGAGTTGCGAGTCCTTGAACCGGGAAATGGATTCCAATGTAAGATTTTTCCTGGCGCTCGTCTCTAAAGGGAGCGATGCCGACTCTCGAACCAAGCTTTTGTTTGAGGGAAGGAAATCCCTTCCTAGGTTGATAGCGGATGGGAATGGAGTAAATTCGTGCCTCAGCATAACCCACGATAAAGATGATAAGAAGGAGAATCAAAACCGAATGGACCTTTAATTTCATACATCATCTCCTTATCCAAGCCTTCAATGGATGGCAATCTTCTAAGATGGAATAGGTGTTTTGTCAAATTTTCGTTCAAGAAGGCCACATAATCCGCTGACTGCTGCACGAGGTGTGTTTCGGATGGGTTTCATTGTTTTTAAAAACGCCCTTTCCCCCGCGGATTCAGAGGGGGATTACCTGAATCGGACCGAAACGAAGCTTCATTACCATTCCTTCAATAAGGGCGATACGGGTAGTAGTATGGATACGGATAATAATACCGGTAGGGATAATAATAAGGATATGGATACACGTAGTAAGGGCTTGGTTGCTTACGGCAGTTCGTGCTGACTACTCTATCTTGAAAGAAAGTAACCCAGCAATTAGAATCAGTGGTAGCAAAATGATATTCCCAGGTTTCATAAGTCTTACCATTAACAGTCTTATGAGTGATCAGAGATGTTCCTCCCCACAAAGCCACCACTTCTTCTTTCGTCATGTCAGGCCTAATATCTGAGGCATTACGGGGGTGACATGAAGAAAAAATAAGAATAAAAGCGACAAAAAACAATGCGTAACTGATCCTTCTTGTTTTCATTTCTTTTTGTCCTCTTCTTTCGGGAAGGCTTTTTAGCCTTGGTTCTCTCAGAGCATTAAGAAGTCACTCTATAGTAAATACTAGTCATAGCTCCTAAAGAAATCAAGCGATATCTTTCAATTTAAAGGTGACAACACGAGGACACAGATTCTATCCCACATTCTCGCGGACTCTGTTTTCACGAATTCGCCAGCCTTGTTCTCTGGCCTGTTATCGTAAATTGGAGCGGCGGTCATGGCGGATTGATGCATGTTATCAATTAGGTTTTGTCTTGATGAGACTACCAAGATGTGACCATCCTTATTCTTCTTCATCGAACCCTTAGGGGGTCCGGGAGCAGCCACACTTCAAAAATAATTCAGCTAAAAAGAAAGGAGGTGACACTTCTTGTTCCAGAGAGATGGAAGTTTAGTAAGGATCGTCGATTTATTCTATTGTTCTCCTACGCCTCAAGAGCGGCAGAGCTATTTCTGGCCTTACTTTTGTTCTTTGGCCTTAGAGGCTTCAGCCTTCCCCCCAGCCTTTCCTTCCGGTGGGCATAAGAAAGACAAGAGGAATCGTAAACAAAAGCCCCAGCCCAAAAGAGAGAAAGACCGTCCTAAAACCACTGTCGGGAGTAGAACTTAAATGGAGGATCACTGCAATTAATGAGATTCCTAATGCGCCCCCGATGGACCTGAACATCCCTCGAAGTCCTGTGATCGTCGCGACCTTGTCAGGCATTAATTCAATACATGCATTATTCGAGGCAGGAAATATGAACCCCATTCCTATTCCGAAAAGCATGACAATGAAGATGACGGCTTCTACGATTCCGCGCTGGATTCCGATTACTCTGAAGAGATGAAACCCCTGGTCGAGCAGGAAAGTGGTTAGGGAAATGACGATCAACCCCAACACCATGGGCCAGCGGTACCCCCATCGTCTCAGCTGAAAACTGACAATGATTGCGGTGCAAATGTTCCCTACTGCGCATGGCGTCAGAATCATCCCGCTAGCCATGGTCGACAATTTCAACACGGAGGTGGCATAGTAAGGGATAATGTTAAAAATTCCGAAGACTGCGACACCTACGGCGGTGTTATAAAGGTTTGCAGCCATAAAGGGTCTGGATTTCAGCAACGCAATCTCCAGAATTGGGCTTGGGTCTTTCTTTTCATGACGCAAAAATAAAAAAGCAAAACAGATACTGATACCCCAGGAAAGAACCGTTAGAAGAAGTAACTCAACCGAGGGCCCTTCACCGATAAGGTTTAGGCCAATCATCATGAAAAGGATTGCTCCGAAAAAAAAGGAGGCCCCGGCAAAGTCGATATGGGGGCGAGACAAAACCTTTGAGTCCTTTAGCAGGACAAGAATTAATCCTATCAAGAGCATGCCGATGGGCAAATTAATATAAAAAATATATCGCCACGAATAGCGGCTGATAATCCAGCCCCCTAAGTTCGGGCCAACGATGCCCCCGATGGGGAAGATGCTTGACGTGAGTCCAACGACACTTTGTCGGCTCTCAGGAAATTGATCGCTCACGATGGCGGTCGCTGTTGGGATAAAGCTTGCCCCTCCCACCCCCTGGAGGAACCTAAATGCGATGAGAGTGTGGATATTGGGCGCAAAGCCGCAGGCAAGGGAACTGCCTGTAAAAAGGATGAGAGAAACCAGAAATACCTTCTTGGAGCCGAAAC
>Ga0187773_10000438_pt1 | contig 16671 bp, 18 predicted proteins | sample 0216_BV02_MP05_1_FD_133133 | JGI IMG/M metagenome (GOLD analysis project Ga0187773, IMG submission 133133) | Tropical peat soil microbial communities from peatlands in Department of Meta, Colombia - 0216_BV02_MP05_10_MG | ecosystem: Environmental > Terrestrial > Soil > Wetlands > Peat | place...
GCTCGGGGCACGGCTCGCGATGGAACGCGCGCTGAGTTCGGCGCAACTCGAAACCGCGAAGATCGATTACGTCAACCTCCATGGAACGGCTACGAGAAGCAACGACGCGAGCGAAGACAAGGCGGTGTTCGATCTGTTCGGCAGATCGGTCCCGTGCAGCTCGACCAAGGGCGCGACCGGCCACTTGCTCGGCGCCGCCGGAATCACCGAAGCGATCATTTCCGTTCTCGCGGTTCGGCACGGCTTCCTCCCGGGCGGCGTGAACACGCAGACCCTCGACCCGGAGCTGAAGTGCAACTACCTCCTCGAGAATCGGGATACGACCGTAAGGCGGATCTTGAGCAACTCGTTCGGCTTTGGCGGAAGCAATTGCAGTCTGGTGCTGGGGGTGGCGCAATGATCCGGGCGTTTGTCGATGGCATCGGACTGCTCGGACCGGGATTGACCGGGTGGTGTCAGAGTCGCTCGGTCCTCGCCGGCGCCGAAGCCTATCGCGCGGCGCCGACGGTCGTTCCAGCGGGAGATCTGCTTCCTCCGGCGGAGCGTCGCCGCACCCCGAATTCGGTCAAGCTTGCGCTTGCCGTGGCGCACGAGGCGCTCGAGGCCTCGGGGCGCAGCCCCGATTCGGTCGCAACCGTGTTCACAACGTCTTCGGGCAACGGTGACACGCTGCATCAGCTGTGTGAAACGCTGGCCCGCCGTGAACGGGATGTGTCGCCAACGCAGTTTCACAACTCCGTGCACAATGCCGCGGCCGGTTACTGGGGGATCGCCGTGCGCTCGCGCGAGGCTTCGACGAGCTTGTGCGGTCACGATTGGAGCTTTGCCGCCGGGCTGCTCGAGTCCATGGTGCGGGCCGCAATGGAAGACAGACCCGTCGCACTCGTCGCTTACGATCTGCCGTATCCGGAGCCGCTGCACTCGGTGCGCGCGATCGCCGCGACGTTCGGGCTGTCGCTGCTCCTTGCTCCCGAGGCCGGTGCACGTGCGGTGGCAGCGATCGATATCGAGCTTGTTCCGGAGAAAGCGGCCGCGACGTGCATGATGGACCCGGCTCTGGAAATTCTGAGGCTCGGCACACCACCGGCGCGCGGGCTCCCTTTGCTCGCCGCGCTGGCGAAGGGAGTCGCAGCATCGATGACGATCGACTATCTTTCGACGGCCCACTTGCGGGTTACGCTGAATCCATGCTGAAGAACCGGACCGAGATCGCAGCGATGATCCCCCACGGGGAGGCGATGTGCCTTCTGGACGGTGTGATTTTTTGGGACGCGAACAGGATCCGGTGCGTGAGCCGCACGCACCGCGACGAGCGTAATCCGATGCGCACCGGCGGGCAATTGCGGGCGATGTGCGGCATCGAGTACGCGGCCCAGGCGATGGCGGTGCACGGCAGGCTCGCGGGAAGCGTCGCCGCTCGGCCGCAGCTCGGCTACATGGCCAGTTTGAGAGACGTGGTGTGCAACGAGGATCGTCTCGACGATCTCGAGGGCGATCTGGTCGTCGACGCGGAGCGGCTCATGGGGGAGGAGACGCGAGTCCTCTATCGATTCAACGTGCGCGTGGGGAACACCGAAGTCCTTTCCGGCCGTGCCGCGGTCGTGCTCGACGCGGAGCAATCCGGTCGATGAGAAGAGCGCTCGTCACCGGAGGAAGCGGCGGAATCGGGGGGGCGGTCTGCCGGCGGCTGGCGGCAGACGGCTGCCACGTGCTCGTGCATGCCAACAGACATCGCGAGCACGCGGAGCAGCTCACGGCCGAAATCGTCGCTGCCGGCGGATCGGCCGTGGCGGTCGTGTTTGACGTCACGGATACCGCGCAGACGAAATCCGCGCTCGAGGGTCTTCTCGCCGAGGGCCCGATCCAGATCGTCGTCAATAACGCCGGGGTCCATGACGACGCCGTCATGCCCGCGATGAAACCCGAGCAGTGGTCGCGAGTGATCGACGTGTCGCTCAACGGGTTCTTCAACGTCACGCAGCCGCTGCTGATGCCGATGATCCGCACGCGCTGGGGACGGATCGTCAACGTGTCCTCGGTGGCCGCGCTCGCAGGCAACCGCGGACAGGTCAATTACGCGGCCGCGAAGGCCGGCCTTCACGGCGCGACGAGGGCGCTGGCGCTTGAGCTCGCCAGCCGCGGCATCACAGTGAACACTGTCGCGCCCGGAATCATCGCCACGCCGATGACGAATGACTTGTTCCCGCAGGGGGAGATCGAACGGCTGATTCCGATGAAGCGTGCAGGGACGCCGCAGGAAGTCGCCGACCTCATCGGGTTTCTTGTATCCGAACGCGCAGGCTACATTTCCGGCCAGATCATCTCCATCAACGGTGCGATGATGTAGCGGGGGCACTGTGGGAACGCGCTGCGCGCTGCCGATCAGTGGAAGGCTTCGACCTTCGTGCTGGATTCGCCGAAGACCCAGGCGGCCGCGATGCCGGAGCTGAAGTTGTGCGTGCTCTTGACGAGCGGACTGTCTTCGAATGCCGCGCCGTGCACGCTGTCCCATTTCGCGAATCCGCCGATCCACAGCCGTCCCGAGCGCATTCCGACGGCGGCGATCGCCTGCATGCCGCCGAAGCCGCCGCCCGCGCTGAACGCCGGCCTCTCGGGCGTCGCGAACGCCGGGTCGACCTCGTAGAAGTATCGGTTGTAGCCGCGGTCGGCGTATACAGGTCCGGCCAACAATCCCAGCGTCCAGCCGCGGAATCCGAAGGCGTCGTAAAGATCGAGATTCAGGTTCGGCTGGAAGATCCAGCCGACCTGATGGATATGCGAGGAGCTCACCGCGACGACGGCGCGCGCCGGAAAGCGCAGCTCGAGGGACTTCTTTCTGTCATCGGAGCGCAGAAGGAACACGTTAAGCGTGGGACCGATCTCGAACGTCGCGTCGAGGTCAGGCATGCCGCGCCGCGCATCGTTGTTGCGCACGGGCGGCGCGGCGAAGACACTGACGTCAAGTTCGGACCGGTCGGTTCGGAAAAATAGTCCGCGCATGCGGCGCTCGTCTGCGTCCAGAAAATCGCCGCGATAAATGAGGTAGGGAATCGGCAGCACCCACGTCTGGTACTGGTTCGAGCCGCGATAGTGGGACAGATGGAGGACGGTGACCCCGGCGCCGGCCTCCCAGAGGGGAAGCTGCTCGGCGCGGCCAGGGGCCGCGCCGAGACAAAACGCGAGGAGAGCGGCCCCGACGAATTTCAACGCGGCTGAACGCACATCGTCGATGATCTTCCGGATTCTCCCCAGGCCTCGCACCCGAGTTCCGGAACGCTCCGTCGCGAGTCTAGCGTCGGAATACTGGCCGGGCGCCGGAGAAGCTACAATCCTGGAGACTTGGTGCCGAGGAAGGGACTCGAACCCCCACAGTGTTGCCACCGCTAGGACCTGAACCTAGTGCGTCTACCAATTCCGCCACCTCGGCGAAGCGCCGCGCCAATTTCGGTCTTCAGCCCGAGCGCGCGATTCTATAGGAAGGCGAGGAATTGTCAATAAAGAAAAGGCGCCATAGCGCGAGAAACATGGATCCGTATCGCGAGCGCGAAGCGGCGCGTTACGAACGACCCATCGCAAGCCGTGAATTCATTCTGGACATCCTCGCGCGGGCGGGCGTGCCGCTCGCCGATCGCGAGCTCGCGCAACGCGTGAGAGTGAAACCGCGCGAGCGCAATGCGTTCGCGCGGCGCATAGCGGCGATGGAGCGCGACGGGCAGATCCTGCGCAACCGCAAGGGAGCGCTCCTGATCGCGACGAAGCTCGACCTCGTCGCCGGACGCGTGGAAGGGCATCCTGACGGCTACGGGTTCGTGGTGCCGGAGGAGGGCCCCGACCTGTTCCTCGGTCCGCATGAAATGAGAAAGGTCCTGCACGGCGACCGCGTCATGGCGAGAGAGTCGGGAGTAGACCGGCGCGGTCGACGGGAAGGAACGATCGTCGAAGTCACCGAGCGTGCCAACCGCCGCGTGGTCGGGAGGCTGCATCGGGAACACCGTTTCTTGTTCGTGCGCCCAGCAGACCGGCGCATCAGCCAGGATATCCTGATCGGCCCGGGTGACGCGGGTCGTGCCGAGGTCGGCGAAGTGGTCGTCGCCGAGCTCACCGCACAGCCGAACGGCGATACGCAGCCGATCGGGCGCGTCGCCGAGGTGCTGGGCAGCGCGACCGATCCTGGCATCGAAATAGAGATCGCACTTAGAAAGCACGATCTGCCGTTTGAATTTTCCGGGCGGGCCGAAGCGCTGGCCGCACGATTTCCCGATGCGCCGCGTCCGGGCGATCTCATTGGGCGCGAAGACTTGCGCTCACTGCCGCTGGTGACTATCGACGGGGAGACCGCAAGGGACTTCGACGATGCCGTCTGCTGCGAAGAAAGAGGTCGCGGCTGGAGGCTCGTCGTCGCGATCGCCGACGTCAGCCACTACGTGCGCGATCGCGATGCGCTGGATACGGAGGCGCGCGAACGCGGCAACTCGGTGTATTTCCCGCGCCGCGTCATCCCGATGCTCCCGGAGCAACTTTCGAACGGCCTGTGCTCGCTCAATCCGGACGTCGATCGATTGTGCATGGCCTGTGACATGACAGTCGGCCCGAATGGAGCGATCGACGGCTATCGCTTCTACCCGGCGGTGATGCGCTCGCGCGCACGCCTCACCTACACGGCGGTCGCGGCCGCGCTTGCCGAGCCACACGGCGAAGCGGCGCGGCGGTTGAAAGCGCTGCGACACGATTTGCAGCTGCTCGACCGGCTGTTTCGTTCGCTCCTCAAGGCGCGGGAGGAGCGCGGCGCGATCGATTTCGAGACCGTGGAGACGGAATTCGCCTTCGACGAGAAGGGGCGGCTGCGACGCATCGAGCGCGTCGAGCGCAACGACGCGCACCGCATCATCGAGGAATGCATGCTCGCTGCGAACGTCTGCGCCTCGGATTTCCTTTCCAGGCACGGGCATCCGACGCTGTACCGCATTCACGAGGGACCCACCCCGGAGAAGCTGGAAAGCCTGCGCGAGTTTCTGAAGGAGTTCGGGCTTCAGCTGGGCGGCGGCGACAAGCCGAAAGCCAAGGACTACGCCCGGCTGCTCGCGAGCGTGCGAAAGCGCCCCGACGTGCAGCTGCTGCAGACGGTGCTGCTGCGCTCGCTGCAGCAGGCTCAATACAGCCCCGAGAACGTCGGGCATTTCGGCCTCGCCTACGAGCACTACACCCACTTCACTTCCCCGATCCGGCGCTACCCGGATCTCCTCGTGCATCGCGCGATCAAGGCGGCTTTGAAGGGCGAGCGCTACAACCCGGGAAACTGGCTGGAACTGGGTGCGCACTGCTCGCAGAGCGAGCGGCGCGCCGACGATGCTACCCGCGAAGTGGCGGCATGGCTCAAGTGCTACTACATGCGCGACCGCGTCGGGGAAGAGTTCGACGGCTCGGTCTCGGCGGTGACGAGCTTCGGCATCTTCGTCGCCCTCGATGACGTTTCCGTCGAGGGGCTTGTCCACATTTCCGAGCTGGGAAAGGATTATTTTCACTTCGACGCGACCAAGCATCAGCTGCTCGGCGACCGGACGCGCAGGCGCTTCCGCCTCGCCGACCGCGTCAGGGTGAAGATCGTCCGGGTGGACCTGGAAACGAGCCGCATCGACTTTGTGCTGGCGGGACGACAATGAAACCGTCGCGCACGGTATTCGGCTTTCATGCGGTGCTCGCGCGCCTGCGCGCCGACCCGAGATCGGTCACAGAGATCTATCTCGACGAGAATCGCAAGGACGCGCGTGCGAAGGATCTGGTCGCCGCGGCAGAACGCTGCGGCGTGCCGCTCATGCGCGTTCCGACGAAGCGCCTCGACGGCTTCTACGGCGGTGGCCGGCATCAGGGCGTGGTGGCGACGGTCGTCGAGAAGCAAGCGCGGGAGAGTCTCGAAGATCTGCTCGATTCGCTCGCGGAGCCCGCGCTTCTTCTCGTCCTCGACGGTGTGACCGATCCGCACAATCTGGGCGCCTGCCTGCGTGTTGCCGATGCCGCCGGCGCCCACGCTGTCATCGCTCCCAAGGACCGCGCCGCGGGGGTCAGCGCGGTCGTTTCAAGAGTCGCAAGCGGGGCCGCGGAATCCGTCCCGTATTACATGGTGACCAACCTCGCGCGCACGCTCGACGAGCTGAAGGACCGGGGCATCTGGATCATCGGCGCGGACGAGCGCGCCGAAACGACGCTCTACGACGCGAAGCTGCCTGCGGCGATCGCCTGGGTGCTTGGCGCCGAGGGCGAGGGGATGCGGCGTCTCACCCGGGAGCGCTGCGATCTCCTGGTGCGCATTCCCATGCGCGGGCAGGTGGAGAGCCTCAATGTCTCCGTGGCAAGCGGTGTCTGCCTGTTCGAGTCGCTGCGGCGGCGGTCGGGCGCCGGGTGAGAGGATATTCGGTTGCGGCCGCCCGCCCGGTTTTGATAGAATTCGGCCTTCCGCGACCGCTTCGGCGGTCGTTTGTTTTGGACAATTTGATCAACCCTGCCGCATCGGTGCTGTCCGGGTCGCAACGGATAACGAGCGAGCGGCTTCAACCATAGGGAGCAGGCATGCGACATTACGAAATCTGTTTCATCGTCCACCCGGACCAGAGCGAGCAGGTACCGGCCATGATCGAGCGTTACCGCGCGACGGTCACCTCGAGAAACGGCAAGATCCACCGGCTCGAGGACTGGGGCCGCCGCCAACTGGCGTTTCCGATCTCCAAAGTGCACAAGGCGCATTACGTGCTCATGAACATCGAGTGCGACGCTGAAACGCTCGGCGAGCTCGAACACTCATTCAAGTTCAACGATGCCGTGCTACGCCACCTGATCATCAGGATGGAGCGGGCCTGGACCGCGCCTTCGCCGATGATGAAGGAGGAGAAGGCGAAATCGGTGCTCGCAAGCGGCGAGACGCCCAAGAGCGAGCCTGCCAAGCTAGCCGAGCCGCAGGCGGATGCCTGAGCGCGTTGGCCCAAGCGAACCGCGCGACGGTTTCCGGGAGGCTCATCGAGCTGGACACTCTGCGACACACGCCGGCCGGCGTGCCGGTGCTGAAGTTCCGACTCCAGCACGAATCGTCGCAGACCGAGGCGGGCGGAGCGCGCAAGGTAAGTTGTGAATTGGCCGCGGTGGCTTTCGAGCGCGAGGCAAAGCTCCTCGCCGCCGCGAAACTGGGAAGCAAAGTGACTGTAACGGGATTTCTCGCGGCGAAGAGCCGCTCCAGCCGCGCGCTGGTGCTGCATGCCGTGGAAATCCAATTTGAGGAAGGAGACTAATCATGGCCCCTCCGTCAAGAGGCAAAGGTCGTTTCGGCAAGGGCAAGGGCAAGGGCCGCGACGGCAAGAAGGACGGCAAAGGTTCGAAGCAGCTGTTCAAGCGACGCAAGTTCTGCCGTTTCACCGCGGAAAAGATCGAGTGGATCGACTATAAGGACGTCGAACTGCTCAGAGATTTCATCGGCGAAAACGGAAAGATTATCCCGGCCCGCATCACGGGCACGCGGACGCATTATCAGCGTCAGTTGTCCGACGCGATCAAGCGTGCCCGCTTCCTGGGCTTGCTGCCCTACACGGATCTGCATTAGGAGCCGTCATGCAAGTGATTCTGCTGGAAAAGGTGGTAAACCTCGGCGGCCTCGGCGATGTGGTTAAGGTCAAGGATGGGTTTGCCCGCAACTATCTGCTGCCGCAGGGTAAGGCGAAGCGCGCAACCCCGGAGAACCTCGCGGAGTTCGAGAAGAAGCGTGCGCAGCTCGAGAGCGCGCAGGCCCAGGCGCTGGCCGCCGCGCAGGAAAAAGGAACGAAGCTGGACGGATTGATGGTGCAGATCACGCAGAAAGCGGGCGTCGACGGACGCTTGTTCGGCTCCGTCACCACGTTCGATATCGTCGAGGCGCTCAAAGCCCAAGGCTTCGACGTGGAACGCTCGATGGTGCGCTTGCCGCAGGGGCCGCTGAAGACCGTCGGCGACCATTCGGTGGCGATTGCGCTGCACAGCGATGTGTTGGTTCACATCAAGGTGTCGGTGCTCGGCGAAACCGCGCCGCAGTAAACTCGCAAGCCGTTGATGCGGAAAGGGCCCGCGCTGCGGGCCTTTTTTATTTCCGGCGGCTTGCCGACGGGCTCAAGTAGCGGTGTACAATTTTCTGCAACACTCTCTAGCGTATTCCAGATGATCCAAGCCGCGCCGCAGATTTCGCCGGATTCCCAGCTTCTCAATCTGAAGGTGCCGCCGCACTCGATCGAGGCGGAGCAATCCGTTTTGGGAGGGCTATTGATCGATAACGGTGCCTTCGACAAGATCGCCGATGTCGTCAGTGACGGCGATTTCTATCGCGACGATCACCGCCGGATCTTCCGCCACATCGCCCGTCTTGTGGAAAAGGGCAAGCCGGCGGACGTGGTTACGGTGGACGAAGCGATCAAGGGGAGCGAGGACCGGGACAAGACCGGCGGCCTTGCCTACCTTGCCGCTCTTGCAGGCAATACTCCGACTGCGCACAACGTTCGGCGCTACGCGGAAATCGTGCGCGACCGCGCCATCATGAGGAAATTGGTCGAGGTCGGGACGGAGATTGCAGATACGGCCTTCAATCCGGCAGGCAGGGAGGTCGGGCAACTGCTCGATGAGGCGGAGTCCAAGGTGTTCGAGATCGCGGAATCTGGTGCGCGGACGCGTCAGGGGTTCATCGAGATCCAGCCGCTCCTGACGCAGGTGATGGAGCGTATCGACATGCTCTATCACAAGGACAATCCTTCCGACATTACCGGGATTCCGACCGGCTACCACGATCTCGACCAACGCACCTCCGGGTTGCAAGCGGGGGATCTCATCATCATTGCGGGGCGGCCCTCGATGGGCAAGACAGCGCTCGCGCTAAACATGGCAGAACACGTAGCCGTCGAGAACCGCTTGCCCGTGGCGGTATTCAGCATGGAGATGTCGGGGACACAGCTCGCCATGCGCATGCTTGGTTCGATCGGACGGCTCGATCAGCACAGACTGCGCACGGGCCGCCTCTCGGACGAGGACTGGAACCGTCTCACGAACGCCGTCGGCAAGCTCCACGACGCCCCTATCCACATCGATGAGACGCCGGCGCTGAACGCGCTCGAGCTCCGCGCGCGCGCGCGGCGGCTACACCGGCAGTACGGAACGCTCGGGATGATCGTCGTCGACTACCTGCAGCTGATGGAATCCACGAGCGAAGGGGAAAATCGGGCGACTGAAATCTCCGAAATCTCGCGCTCGCTGAAGGCACTGGCAAAGGAGCTGAGGGTCCCGGTGGTGGCGCTGTCGCAGCTCAACCGCGCGCTTGAGCAGCGGCCCAACAAGCGGCCACAGATGGCGGATCTGCGGGAGTCGGGCGCGATCGAGCAAGATGCCGACCTGATTCTCGCCATCTACCGCGACGAGGTGTACAACCCCGACACTCCCGAAAAAGGCGTCGCCGAAGTCAATATTCTCAAGCAGCGTAACGGACCGATTGGTACCGTCAAGCTGACGTTCCTCGGCGAATACACGCGGTTCGAGAACTACGCGCAGGGCGGCGGCTACTAGCCGTCGCTAGAACGCTTCCGCTGCCTGAGATTGTCGCGACGCCACTCGTCGGGCCCACCACGTTAGGGGTATGGACATCATATGGCAGCGGTGCTTGACGATCGAAATGAGAACGGTTATCATTAGCTGTGCGCTCGCGAGACCTTGTCCAGAAAACGGTTTCCGGTCAGGAAGTTGATAGACTGCCGCTCCGGAACCCCATGATGCGAATCTCAAGCGCAAAGCTGCTCGGCGGGCAGGGCGAACTCGTCATCGAACACAATGGCCGTGAATATCGGCTGCGACAGACGCAGAGTGGAAAACTGATCTTGACGGCCTAAGATCACCGCCCGGCAAAACGGATAACAGAGGTCTAACGCAATGCTTCAGATGCTCGTTGTGACGCTACGGGAAGGAATCGAAGCCTTCCTCATCGTCGCAATCACTGCGGCGTATCTTCAAAAAACGGGAAGGCGCGTGTTGTTGCCCGCCGTCTGGTGGGGAACAGGCGTAGCCGTGACGGTGTCGGCGGTGCTCGGCGTGTTTCTGGCGGAAGTTGCGGTGCGCCCGATCTGGGAAGCACTGCTGGCGCTCGTCGCTGCCGTCCTTGTGATATCGATGGTCGTGTACATGCTCAAGCATGCGAAGAAACTGCGCGGAGAGATCGGTGCCCGCATCGAGGACGCTGCGCGCTCGCCAGGCACCGGCGCTTGGATCGGGGTGTTCATGCTGGTGCTGCTCATGATCACGCGCGAAGGCATGGAGATGGCTTTCATCACGGGGTCTCTGGCGCGGCAGGCCGAATCGAGCGCGCTGCTTTGGGGAGCGCTCGCGGGTATCGCGCTCGCGGCTGTGCTCGCCTGGGCCTGGTCGCGCTACGGGCATCGCGTCAATCTCGGGCTGTTTTTCCAGGTGACTTCGATCTTCCTCGTTCTGTTCGCGGTGCAATTGTGTATCTATGCCTTTCATGAGGCGACTGAAGCCAACGTACTGCCGATCGACAATCAGTATTGGCACGTCGCCACCGAGCCTTACGGTCCGGAAGGAAACTACGGCGCGGTTCTCACTTATGGACTGGTGCTGGTGCCCGCGCTTTGGCTTGTCTGGTCACTGTTCGCCAAAGGTGCGGGTACACCGGCGCACAGCGGGAAATCCTGACGAATCGACAGCCTGCTCAAGCGAGCAGCTGTTGCAGCCAGACGCAGATCCACGGGGAACGATGCGATGAATCGTCTCGGCTCGGCGCACAGGCGCCTGATCTACGCGATGGTGATGGTGCTGTTCGTTACCGGTGCCACCTGGGCGGGGCTTCACTATCTGGGCGGAGCAGTCGGACTTGACATGAGACAGGCGCTCGCAGTCAACGCATTCCTGATGAAGATTCATGGCGGGGCGGCGATGATGGCGCTCGTACTCCTCGGAACTTTGCTTCCCAGGCACGTGCGTATCGGATGGAAGCTCAGCCATAACGGCCGCAGTGGCGTGCTCATGCTCGTCCTCTGCGGCGCGCTTGCCGCAAGCGGGTATCTTCTCTACTACGCGGGCGGTGAGGCCGTACGCGACGCCACCAGCTGGATCCATCTCGCCGTGGGCCTTGCGTTGCCTCTGCCGCTCGCCGTTCATGTCTGGAGATTGGTGCGGGAGCGACGCGCACGTGCGCCGGCGTACGGCGCGGGCGTCCGAGAGGGGATGGATGGGCCGGCCTTCGCCGCCGGCATGCCGACGCAGAGTCGATGACTCGCGAGATCCGTGCAAGCGTGCAGGGCGCCTGGATCGAAGCGGCGACCGCGTGCGCATCCCTAGACTCGCTGCATTGACCGATTGGATTTTCAGGGAGCCAGCCAGTCAGCGCCATTGCTGAGTTAGCCAGCCGTGTTTCGCAACAACGACCTACTCAGCAGGAGCTGTCATGAAGAGAACAACGCTGGCGCTTGCGCTCGCAACTGCGTTTACCGCGCCCTCCGTGTTGGCCGAACCGACAGTCGACGAAAAGCTGCAAATTCTGCAGCAGGAAATCGACGAGCTTAAGGCGAATGCGCAAAGAACCGGTCCGCAATCGCAGCAGCAATCCGTACCCGAGACCTCCACCGGTTACGGGTCGATGCTAACTCGCGCGGAAGCGCTGAGCAGCGGGGCGACGAGCTTCACCGGGTATGGCGAGGCTGCTTACAGCAGGTATCGGGAAAGTGGCAGCGCGACGGCGGACCTGACGCGTTTCGTATTCGGCCTGAACCACCGTTTCAACGATCGGTTGACCTTTCAGTCGGAACTCGAATGGGAGCACGCGGTGGTGAGCGCCGAGGACCAGGGTGAATCCGAGATAGAACAGGCTTGGCTGAACTACAAGTTCAGCGACGCAGTCAATGCGAAAGGGGGCCTGTTTCTCATACCGCTTGGCATCCTCAACGAAACGCACGAGCCTCCCACTTACTACGGCGTCTTTCGCAACGAAGTCGAGACACGAATCATCCCTACGACGTGGCGCGAGCTGGGAGCCGGCGTGCACGGCCTGGTCGGCGGGGGCTTCCGCTATGACGTGGGGATCACCACGAGCTTCGACTCGGGCAAGCTCGACGATCCGGCGTTCGGCATTCGCAGCGCGCATCAAGAGGGGCAGCTCGCGAACGCTCACGATCTCGCGATCTACGGGGCGCTGAACTACCGGCGACCGGGCCTGCTTGTCGGCGGCGGAGTCTTTTCCGGCGACACCGGGCAAAACGGAGCGAGCAATCCGGCGCTTCAAGGTGTGCCTGCGCGCTTCACGATCTGGGATGTCCACGCGCAATATCGCGTAGCACGCCTGGAGTTGCAGGCGCTCTACGCGTCCGGCACGCTCGGCAACGCGGACGAGCTCAACGCCGCGGTCGGCACGACCGCAGCCACGCCCTTCGCAGTGCCGAAAACCATGAAAGGCGCGTATGTGCAGGCCGCGTACCACGTCTACCAGCGGGGCGATCTCGACGTCGCACCATTCGTACGCGTCGAGCGCTTCGAGATCCTGCAGCAGGAGGACGCGGCTCTCGGCCTGTTCCAGGACCCGAACAACAACGAGCACGTAAGCACGTTGGGGGTCAATTTCAAGATTCACCCCCAAGTGGTGCTGAAGGCTGATATCCAGCGCTACTCGACGGATCGGACGAAGAACCGGTTCGACCTGGGCATCGGGTACATGTTCTGATGCGTCGCGAAACGCGCCGCAGGTTTCTGATATCGGGCCTGGTGCTGGGCGCGTTCGCCCCGGATATCCTCCGGGCCGAGGTCTACCAGAAACCGGAGGCCTTTCTGGCTGAGGTTTTCGATTCGGTACCCAGACCCAAGGTGCTGTGGCTCACGAAAAGCATCCAGAGCGAAGCGGAGAAGATACTCGGGCACCCCCCTGCGGATCTGAGGCAGCGGTACTGGAGCGACGGGCGGCGCGACGTCTGGATCCTGGAGGAGATCGGCAAGGAGCAGCTCATCACCGCGGGCTTCGTCGTCGCCGACGGGCGCATCGAGCACGTGCGCGTGCTCGCCTACCGCGAAAGCCGCGGCCAGGAAGTGCGCGAACCGGCGTTCCTGAAGCAGTTCGAGGACGCCGGCCTGGCGCAAGGCGGGCGCCTCGATCGGAACATCGACGGCATTGCCGGTGCCACTCTTTCGGTCCGGGCGATGGAGCGCATGGCGCGCCTGGCGCTCTATTTCGACCGCGAGAGCCGGCGGTAGATGCCGTCCCTCGGGCTCCCACCTGCGCCCTTGCGGCGCGCGACGCGACCTCCTCGCAAGCGGAGCAGTTTTCCGGTCGCCTCGGCCGTTCGGGACGAGTTCCGCGCGGCGTCGTATGTGTTCGGGACCCTCGCTCGAGTGACGATCGTCGGTGTCGGCGCGACAAGCGCGCAGCGTGCGGCGGGACTGGTGCTGCGCGAATTCGACCGCCTACATCGCGACCTGCATGCCTGGCAACCGGGCGCGCTGGTTGCGCTGAACGAGGCGATCGCCCGCGGCGACCGTCAGGTCCGCACCACACGGGAGATCGCAGGTCTCATCCGCTGCGCCCGGCGGCTCGCATCGCGATCCGGGGGCGCATTCGATCCCGCCGCCGGGAAACTGGTAGGTATCTGGAATTTTCACAAGAACGAGGCGGGCGGACCCTCGCCCAGTCCCGACGAGATCGCTGCAATCGTGCGGGCTCATCCCCGCATGAGCGACCTCCGCGTACGAGGCGAAACGGTGATCAGCTCGAATCCCGCGGTGCAGCTCGATTTCGGCGGATACGTCAAGGGCTACGCGCTCGATCGCGGCGCAGCCATTCTTCGCGCGCACGGTATCGGCAACGCGCTGATCAATGTCGGCGGCAATGTGATGGCGCTAGGCCGGCATGGACGGCGTCGCTGGCGAGTCGCTCTCGAATCCCCGCGAGGCGACGGCCTGCTCGCCACGATCGATCTGCGGAGCGGCGAAGCCATCGGCACATCAGGCGACTATCGGCGCTGCTACGAGGTCGGCGGCAGGCGCTATCCGCACATGATCGATCCACGCACCGGGTATCCCGTTCCCGGGGTGGAATCGGTGACGGTGCTGATCCAGTCTCGCGAAGGCGTGGGCGCGCTGTCCGACGCGGCGTCGAAACCGATCTTCATTGCGGGAACAAGCGGCTGGCGAGATGCGGCGGCACGCATGGGGACTACATGCGCGATGCTGGTCGACTCCGACGGTGTCGTTCACATTACGCGCGCGCTGAACGCGAGATTACGTTTCGGCGACCCGACGGTCGTCAGGATCGTGGTGCGCTAGGTCCGCTTCGAGCAGATATCGCTGCGTCTCGAGGCGACGACGATCCCCTAACCGAGCCGCACGTACTCGTAATCCACGGGGAGATTGTTGATGCCCCGCTCCGGCGGGGCGATCCAAGCGGCCATCTTCCCCGGTTCCACGACGCGCTGCATCAGGCTCTTCACAAAAGCCTTGTCGGCCGCGCTTGGCAGCCAATCGGAGAGGTGGCGCTCGAATTCATCGCGGACGACGAGTCTGCCTTCGGGGTCGGTCGGGACGTTTGCCCACGCGCCGATGGCGCGGCGAAACCTCGAGCTCGGCAGCTTCAGCTCGAAATCGTGACCTGCGCGCCTGATTTGCATGTTCCAACGCTTCACGCCGATCTCGCAGTCCTTCACGTAGGCGCTGCGCAGGACCTCGTTCATGGCGTTTCGCATCGCGACCGGTTCTTTCTTCACCCCGCCCCGCCCGTCCGGGATTTCGAGGTCGAAGCTCGCGTCCGTACAAGCGTGGTCCTGATATAGCGTCGTCTCGTCGGGCCGCCCTTTGATGCCGTTCGCAAACGAGCTCGCCGCGTTCGATGAAATTTCCGAACCGAACAAGTCCAGCGACGAGCTGAACCAGAAGTTCAGATAGCGCTGCAGCAGCGGAAGGTCCACCGCGCCGTGGCGGCGGACCACTTCGGGGTCATCCGTGCCGGTCTCCTTCATGACCTCGAGCGTGCGCTTCACCACGCGGCCGATGCCGGTTTCGCCGACGAACATGTGATGGGCTTCCTCGGTCAGCATGAAGCGGCAGGTGCGTGCGAGAGGATCGAACGATGATTCCGCGAGACTCTTCAACTGGAATTTTCCGTCGCGATCGGTGAAGTACGTGAAGCAGAAAAACGACAGCCAGTCCTCGATCGGTTCGTTGAAGGTACCGAGGATGCGCGGTTTGTCGGCGTCGCCGGAATGTCGCGAGAGCAATTCTTCGGCTTCTTCGCGGCCGTCGCGGCCGAAATAGCCGTGCAGGAGATACACCATCGCCCAGAGGTGCCGGCCTTCCTCGACGTTGATCTGGAAAAGGTTGCGCAGATCGTAGAGCGAGGGACAGCTGTGCCCGAGGCGGCGCTGCTGCTCCACCGAGGCGGGTTCAGTATCTCCCTGCGTGACGATTAGGCGGCGGAACTGGGAGCGGAATTCCCCCGGCACCTGCTGCCACACGGGCTTGCCGAAAAAATCGCCGAAGCCGACGGTCCGATCGGCGATCGGATCGGCGAGGAAGATGCCCCAGCGGTAATCGGGCATCTTCACCGAGCCGTAGTTCGCCCAACCTTGCGCGTCGACGCCGATCGCTGTGCGCAGGTACACGTCCGCCGCCGAGAAATCGTGAGGGCCCATCTCGCGCCACCAGTCGAGGAAGCGTGGCTGCCAGTGCTCGAGCGCGCGCTGGAGCGTGCGGTCGTTCGAAAGACCAACGTTGTTCGGAATCCGCTCGGAATAATCGATGCCGCTCATACTAAACCCGCTCCCAGTCGAATTTTGCCTTGGTACCGCTGCCGTAGACTTTGAGCGCGCCTAGCTCGCCGATCGCATTCGGGCGGTTGAAGATCCAGTTCTGCCACGCCGAGAGTCGCCCGAAGATGCGCGTTTCCATTGTTTCCCTGCCGGTGAAGCGCAGATTGGATTCCATGCCTGTGAGCGCGTCGGGCGAAAGGCTCGTGCGCTCCTCGATGGCGATCCGGACTTCCTCTTCCCAATCGAGATCGTCAGGTGTAAAGGTCGCCAGGCCGAACTCCTCTGCAAGGGCCGCGTCCAACGAATTTCCGACGAGCGCGCGGGCCGCCGCAACCGGTCTCTCCATCCCGCAGAAGCGCGCGGCGATGCGCGTCAGGTGGTTTGCCATCGGGTAAGCGCCGAAGTTCATTTCCGAAAGTGAAATTCTGGGAGCGGCCTCGTTCTCCGGGAGCAGCAGCATGTAGCTCCGATCGGCCGCAAGGGCGAGCTCGAAGAGCGTTCCGGCGAAGCACGAGCCTTGATCGACAATCGCGAACATCGTCCGCGAGGAAACGTCGAGCCGCGACAGCGTTCGCCGCAGCAGGCCGGTCACTCGTCGCACGAACAAGTCGGTGTGATGCTCCTTCATGGTCGCGTCGACCGCGAGCACCTTGTCCGTGTCGCCGCGCGTCTTCAGGATCCAGGTGCCGATCTCGAGATCGTTCGTGCGCAGCATCAGGATGGCGTCGTCCAGCTCCCGGCCCATCGCGAGCGGCCACCATTTCTCCGCCGCGCCGTGAATTTCATCGATGCCCGAAGGAACGACTGTTCGCGGCGCGAACACCGTGATCGTAGCCGTGCGCGCCTTCCGATCGATGACGACGTCCACGTTGTCGTAGTGATA
>Ga0187773_10000439_pt1 | contig 16660 bp, 11 predicted proteins | sample 0216_BV02_MP05_1_FD_133133 | JGI IMG/M metagenome (GOLD analysis project Ga0187773, IMG submission 133133) | Tropical peat soil microbial communities from peatlands in Department of Meta, Colombia - 0216_BV02_MP05_10_MG | ecosystem: Environmental > Terrestrial > Soil > Wetlands > Peat | place...
ACCTTGCCGTCCTTCACGCGGCGGTACGGCGTCTCGATGAAGCCGTACTCGTTGGTGCGCGCGTAGAGCGCCAGCGAGTTGATGAGGCCGATGTTCGGCCCCTCCGGCGTCTCGATCGGGCACACGCGCCCGTAGTGCGTCGGGTGCACGTCGCGGACCTCGAAGCCCGCGCGCTCGCGCGTGAGGCCCCCGGGCCCCAGCGCCGAGATGCGCCGCTTGTGCGTGATCTCGGAGAGCGGGTTCGTCTGGTCCATGAACTGCGACAGCTGGCTCGAGCCGAAGAACTCCTTGATCGCGGCGGACACGGGCTTCGCGTTGATGAGGTCGTGCGGCATCAGGTTCTCGCTCTCGGCCTGCGAGAGGCGCTCGCGCACGGCGCGCTCGACGCGCACCAGCCCCGAGCGGAACTGGTTCTCGGCGAGCTCGCCCACCGAGCGCACGCGGCGGTTGCCGAGGTGGTCGATGTCGTCGATCTCGCCGCGGCCGTTGCGCAGCTCGACCAGGATCCTGATCACCGCGACGATGTCCTCGTTGGACAGCGTCATCGGCCCCGTGAGCTCGTCGCGGCCCACGCGGCGGTTGAACTTCATGCGGCCGACGTCCGAGAGGTCGTAGCGGTCCTCGCTGAAGAACAGGCCGTTGAACAGCGTCCTCACCGCGTCCTCGGTGGGCGGCTCGCCCGGGCGCATCATGCGGTAGATGGCGACCTGCGCGTTCGTCGCGTCCACGGTATCGTCGATGCGCAGCGTCTGCGAGATGTACGGCCCCTGGTCGAGGTCGTTCGTGTAGATGGTCCTCACCTCCTCGGCGCCGGCCTCGAGGATCTTCTTGAGCACCGCCTCGGTGATCTCGTCGTTCGCGTTCGCCGCGACCTCGCCCGTCTGCTTGTTGACGACGGCCTTCGCGAGCGTGCGCCCGACCAGGTAGTCCGGCTCCACCGAGAGCTTCTTCATCCCCGCGGCTTCCATGTCGCGGATGTGCTTCACGGTGATGCGCTTGTCCTTCTGGACGAGGACCTTGCCCGCCTTGGTGACGATGTCGAACTTCGCGATCTCTCCGCGCAGCCGCTCGGGCACGACCTCGAACTCGATGCCCTTCTTCGTCGCGTGGAACGTGTCGAAGGCGAAGAACTGCTCGAGGATCCGCTCGGAGCTGTAGCCGAGGGCCTTCAGCAGGATCGTGACCGGCATCTTGCGGCGCCGGTCGACGCGGAAGTAGAGGTAGTCCTTCGGGTCGAACTCGAAGTCGAGCCACGAGCCGCGATAGGGGATCACGCGCGCGCTGAACAGGAGCTTCCCGGAGGAGTGCGTCTTGCCGCGGTCGTGCTCGAAGAACACGCCCGGGGAGCGGTGCAGCTGGGAGACGATCACCCGCTCCGTGCCGTTGATGATGAAGGAGCCGTTGCGGGTCATGAGCGGGATCTCGCCCATGTAGACCTCCTGCTCCTTCACCTCCTTCACCGTGGGCTTGGAGGCCTCGCGGTCCATGATGGTGAGGCGCACCTTCGCGCGAAGGGGGCTCGCGAAGGTGAGGCCCCGCTGCTGGCACTCGACCACGTCGAACGGGGGCTCCCCGAGGGCGTAGCTCACGAACTCGAGGCGGGCGTTGCCCGAGTGGCTCGAGATCGGGAAGACCGACGAGAAGGCCGCCTGCAGGCCCACCATGCGCCGGGCCTCCGGGGCCGCACCGGCCTGCAGGAACTCGGCGTAGGAGTCGATCTGGGTGGCGAGGAGGAAGGGCACGTCCAGCACGGCCGCGCGCTTCGCGAAGCTCTTGCGGATGCGCTTCTTCTCGGTAAAGGAGTAGGTCATGGGGGCTCCGATTGGGCGTCCCGGAACGTCTTTCCCCCGCAATGGGGATCCCGGGCCGCGCTGCACCCGACTGCCGCTGCTCATGGCCTGGTGGCTCGCCCCTACGAGCCGCTGGCGGACGGCCGGCTGGAACGCCGGCCCGACCAAACCCTGTCTCCTGCAGTCGCTTCAGAAGACAAATCGAAGCCCGTCTGGGGCTTCGATTTGGCATCTGGAACGGTGTTGGAGCGGACCGAAGGACGGCTTGCACGAGCCCGTCACCGCGGCGGCCGCCCAACACCGGCCGACAAAAGGCGCCTGTTGGTGGGCAATCGACCGACATGGGGTCGACCTTCCAGCTTTCCAAGCACCCAAGATCCCAAATCGTTTCCTGCCCGAAGCGCCGGGAGGCGTTGAGCGGCACGCGAGTGTCCGCTCCAACGCCGCTGCCGGCGATGAGCGGAGGGCCCTCCGGCCCTCCGCTCCATCTCCGTCCTACTTGACCTCCACCTTGGCGCCGGCCTCTTCCAGCTTCTTCTTGATCGCCTCGGCGTCGGCCTTGTTCACGCCTTCCTTGAGCGGCTTGGGCGCGCCGTCGACGAGGTCTTTCGCCTCCTTGAGGCCCAGGCTCGTCACTTCGCGCACCGCCTTGATGGTGTTCACCTTGTTCTCGCCGGCGGCCACGAGGATCACCGTGAACTCGGTCTTCTCCTCGGCGGCGGCCGCCGCGCCCGCGCCGCCGCCGGCGGCCGGCGCGGCCACGGCCACGGCGGCCGCGGCGGAAACGCCGAACTTCTCTTCCATGTCCTTGATGAGCTGGGAGAGCTCGAGGACGCTCATGCTCCCGATCGCGTCGAGAATGTCCTGCTTGGCGATAGCCATGATGTGGGGCTCCTGAACTGGATGTGGATGGTCTGGAGGATCAGGCCGCGGCCTTCTCCTTCTGGTCGCGGATCGCGGCGAGCACGCGCACGAACTTCGACGGCACCTCGTTCAGCGTCCGGACGAGCTTGGCGATCGGCGCCTGCATCGTGCCCGCGAGCTTGGCGAGGAGCTCCTCGCGGCCCGGCATCGACGCCAGGTTGCCGACATCCTTGGCCGTCATCACGTAGTTGGGCATCATGCCGCCCTTGATGACGAGCTTGTCGTTGCCCTTCGCGTAGGCGTGGAGCACCTTCGCGGCGGCCACCGGGTCCTCGGAGATGCCGTAGGCGAGCGGCCCGACCATCTGGTCGGCGAGCTTCTCGAACGGCGTCCCCTTGACCGCGCGGCGCGCGAGGGTGTTCTTGACGACGCGAAGGTAGACGCCGGAGGCGCGCGCCTGCGAGCGCAGCGCGGTGATGTCCTCCACGGGCAGGCCGCGGTACTCCGCCAGGACGACGGTTTGTGCCTTGGCCAGCCGCGCGGAGACCTCCGCCACGACTTCCTGCTTCTCTTCAAGATTGAGACTCAAGGTCCTTCTCCTGTCTTTCCGGCTCCGCCGCCGTACCGCGCGGCCTCGCCCTTGCTAGCGACCTTTCGTCAGGAGCGCCCGCTCGCGCGGGAAACCTGCCTGGGGTTCGCCATCTGCGTAGGCTTCGGGAATATCCCTCGTTTGAGTCTCGGTTCTCGAAGCGGCCCCGGCAAGCCGGGACCCACGGGACGCCTACGGTCTTTGACAACCCGCAGCCCTTGCGGCGGCTGCGGCCCAAAGTTCGTCATCTACGCCGGTCCCGGCACCGTGCCGCCGGCGAAGCTCGCCTGGTCGACGCGGATGCCCACGCCCATCGTGCTCGAGACCGACACCTTCTTGAGGTAGATCCCCTTGGTCGCGGACGGGCGCGCCTTGTTGATCGCGCCGATCAGCGCCTCGAGGTTCTCCGCGAGCGCGTCCACGGGGAACGAGGCCCGGCCGATCGTGCACTGCACGATCCCCGCCTTGTCCGCCCGGTACTGGACCTGGCCGCCCTTGGCGTTCCTCACGGCCTCCTCGACGTTCGGGGTCACCGTGCCCACCTTCGGGTTGGGCATGAGGCCGCGCGGGCCCAGGACCTGGCCGAGCGGCCCCACGACCTTCATCGCGTCGGGGGTGGCGATCACCACGTCGAAGTCCATGAAGCCGCCCTTCACCTTCTCGGCGAGGTCGTCGAAGCCCACGATGTCGGCGCCCGCGGACTTCGCCTTCTCCGCGTTCGCCCCCTGGGTGAACACCGCCACGCGCACGGTCTTCCCCGTGCCGCGGGGCAGCACGACGCTGCCGCGCACCACCTGGTCGGACTTCTTCGCGTCGATGCCGAGGTTCACCGCGACGTCGACCGACTCGTCGAACTTGGCGGTCGCCGTCTTCTTCACCAGCTCGAGGGCGGCCTTCAGCTCGTAGGCCCTGCTGCGGTCCACGAGGGCCGCGATCTTCTTCACCCGCCTGGAGTCGCGCCCCATGTCAGAGGCCCTCCACTTCCACGCCCATGCTGCGGGCGCTGCCGGCGATGGTGCGCACCGCCGCGTCGAGGTCGGCCGCGGTGAGGTCCGGCTGCTTGGTCTTCGCGATCTCCTCGGCCTGCTTGCGCGTGAGCTTGCCCACCTTGTCGGTGTGCGGCTTGGAGCTGCCCTTCTCGAGCTTGAGCGCCTTGCGGATCAGCACCGAGGCCGGCGGCGACTTGAGGATGAAGCTGAAGCTCTTGTCCGCGTAGGCCGTGATGACGACCGGGAGCATGAGCCCCGGCTCCATCTTCTGCGTCTGCGCGTTGAAGGCCTTGCAGAATTCCATGATGTTCAGGCCGCGCTGGCCGAGCGCGGGCCCGATGGGCGGCGAGGGATTCGCCTTGCCCGCCGGCACCTGCAGCTTGATGAGTCCGACGATCTTCTTCGCCATTGCCTCTCTCCTGTGGGTTCAAGCGAGCGCCGCCTTCACGGCGCTCTCCCCGTCAAGTCCGGAACTAAGCCTTCTCCACCTGCCCGAAGTCGAGCTCCACCGGCGTCGCGCGGCCGAAGATCAGCACCGAGACGCGGATCTTGCTCTTCTCGTAGTTCACTTCCTCCACCGTGCCGTTGAAGTCGGTGAAGGGGCCCTCGGTCACGCGCACCGACTCGCCCACCTCGAAGAGGACCTTGGGCTTGGGCTTCTCGACCCCTTCCTGCACCTGGTGCAGGATGTTCTCGACTTCCTTGTCCGAGATGGGCGTCGGGCGCATCGCCGAGCCGCCGATGAAGCCGGTCACCTTCGGCGTGCTCTTCACCAGGTGCCACGTCTCGTCGGTCATGTCCATCTGGACGAGGATGTAGCCGGGGAAGAAGCGGCGCTCGCTGATCGCCTTCTGGCCGCCCTTCATCTCGACCACCTCCTCCGTCGGCACCAGCACCTGGCCGAACATCTCCTGCATTCCGGAACGCTTGATGCGATCGAGGAGCGCCTGCTGGATGCTCTTCTCCTGCCCGGAGTAGGCGTGCACGACGTACCAGCGCATGGTCATGTCAGCCTCCGGCTCCGAGGAGCTTCTGCGTGATCTCGAGCAGGCCCCAGTCGACGATCCAGAGGAAGAGCGCCATGAGGAACACGAAGAGGAAGACCACGCCCGTGGTCTGGAACGTCTCCTTGCGCGTGGGCCACACGACGCGCTTCGCCTCCTCCCAGGACTCGCGCGAGAACGCCGCGAAGGCGCGCCCCGCCTGCGTGAGCCACATGACCGCGACCGCCGCGCCGAGCAGGGCGAGCAGCACCGCGAGGCGCACCACCGTGGGCTTGTCGCCCAGCCAGTAGAACGCGACGAACGCGCCCACCGCGATCAGCGCCGCTACCGCAATCTTGATCCGTTCCGCCATCCGATGCTCGTCCGTTTCCTCTGCCGCCTGGGGCAGGCCAGGAGGGTCTCGAACCCCCAACCTGCGGTTTTGGAGACCGCCGCTCTGCCAATTGAGCTACTGGCCTAATTCCTCTACCGCCCGCTACTCGATGATCTTGGTCACGACGCCGGCGCCCACGGTGCGGCCGCCCTCGCGGATGGCGAAGCGCAGCTTCTCCTCCATCGCGATCGGGGCGATGAGCGCCACCGTCATCTTGATGTTGTCGCCCGGCATCACCATCTCGGTGCCCGCCGGCAGCTCGAGCGACCCCGTCACGTCGGTGGTGCGGAAGTAGAACTGCGGCCGGTAGCCGTTGAAGAACGGCGTATGCCGCCCGCCCTCCTCCTTGGAGAGCACGTACACCTCGCACTCGAACTTCGTGTGCGGCGTGATCGAGCCGGGTTTCGCCAGCACCTGCCCGCGCTCGACCTCCTCGCGCTTGGTCCCGCGCAAGAGCACCCCGATGTTGTCGCCCGCCTGCCCCTGGTCGAGGAGCTTCCTGAACATCTCCACCCCCGTGCACACCGTCTTCTGCGTGGGCTTGAGCCCCACGATCTCGATCTCCTCGCCCACCTTGACCACGCCACGCTCCACCCGCCCCGTCACCACCGTGCCGCGCCCCGAGATCGAGAACACGTCCTCCACCGGCATGAGGAACGCCCCTTCGATCGCCCGCTCCGGGGTCGGAATGTAGGTATCCAGCGCATCGGCAAGCTTCATGATCGACTGCTCGCCCAGCTCCCCCGTGTCGCCCTCCAGCGCCTTCAACGCCGAACCGATCACGATCGGGGTCTTGTCCCCCGGGAACTTGTACTTCGAGAGGAGCTCGCGCACCTCCACCTCCACCAGCTCCAGCAGCTCCTTGTCGTCGACCATGTCGGCCTTGTTCATGTACACCACGATGTAGGGCACCCCCACCTGGCGCGCCAGCAGAATGTGCTCGCGCGTCTGCGGCATCGGACCGTCGGCGGCCGACACCACCAGGATGGCGCCATCCATCTGCGCCGCCCCCGTGATCATGTTCTTCACGTAGTCGGCGTGCCCCGGGCAGTCGACGTGCGCGTAATGGCGCTTCGCGGTCTCGTACTCCACGTGCGCCGTGTTGATCGTGATCCCCCGCGCCTTCTCCTCCGGCGCGTTGTCGATCTGGTCGTAGGCCTTCGCCTCGCCCCCGTACTTCTTCGACAGCACCAGCGTCATCGCCGCCGTCAGCGTCGTCTTCCCGTGGTCCACGTGGCCGATCGTGCCCACGTTCACGTGGGGCTTGGTCCGCTCGAACTTGCCCTTTGCCATGGTCGTTCCTCTTCAAAATAGGCCCCGCCGCGACGGGACCCCGGCGAAAATCAGTCGGCAGCCGCCTTCTGGTTGATGATCGAGTCGGCGACGTTCTTCGGAGCCTCGGCGTAGTGCTTGAACTCCATCGTGTAGGTCGCGCGGCCCTGGGTGAGCGAGCGCAGGCTCGTGGAGTAGCCGAACATCTCGGCGAGCGGCACCTCGGCCTTGATCACCATGGTGCCGGCCACTTCCTCCTGGCCGTGCAGCTGGCCGCGGCGCGAGGAGAGGTCGCCGATCACGTTCCCCGTGAAGTCCGGCGGCGTCTCCACCTCGACCGCCATCATCGGCTCGAGCAGCACGGGGCTCGCGCGGCGCAGGCCCTCCCGGAAGCCCATCGAGGCGGCCATCTTGAACGCGTTCTCGTTCGAGTCGACCTCGTGGTAGGAGCCGTAGTGCAGCGTCACCTTCACGTCGACCACCGGGTAGCCGGCGAGCACGCCGTTGGGCAGCGCCTCGCGCACGCCCTTCTCGACCGCGGGGATGTACTCGCGCGGCACCACGCCGCCCTTGATGGCGTCGACGAACTCGAAGCCCTTGCCCGGGTCCGGCTCCACCTTGAGCACGACGTGGCCGTACTGGCCGCGGCCGCCGGTCTGCTTCACGAACTTGCCCTCGACCGAGTCGACGCTCTTGCGGATCGTCTCGCGGTAGGCCACCTGGGGCTTGCCCACGGAGGCCTCCACACCGAACTCGCGCTTCATGCGGTCGACGAGGATCTCGAGGTGGAGCTCCCCCATCCCCGAGATGATGGTCTGCCCGCTCTCCTCGTCGGTGCGCACGCGGAAGGACGGGTCCTCCTGCGCGAGCCGGTTGAGGGCGATGCCCATCTTCTCCTGGTCGGCCTTGGTCTTGGGCTCCACCGCCTGCGAGATCACCGGCTCGGGGAACACCATCCGCTCGAGGATGATCACCTTGTCCGGGTCGCAGATCGTGTCGCCCGTGGTCGCCTCGCGCAGGCCCACCGCTGCCGCGATGTCGCCCGCGCGCACCTCCTTGATCTCGTCGCGCTGGTTCGCGTGCATCTGCAGCAGGCGCCCGATGCGCTCCTTCTTGCGCTTCACCGGGTTGTAGATCGTGTCGCCCGAATTCACCACGCCCGAGTACACGCGGAAGAAGATGAGCTGGCCCACGTACGGGTCGGTCATGATCTTGAAGGCGAGCCCCGCGAAGGGCTCCTCGTCGGAGGCCCTGCGCTCGCCGGGCTTGCCGTTCTCGAGCTCGCCCTTCACGGGCGGGATGTCGGTGGGAGCGGGCAGGTACTCGATCACGGCGTCGAGCATCGCCTGCACGCCCTTGTTCTTGAACGCGCTGCCGCAGAGCATCGGCACGATCTCGTTGGCGATGGTGCGCTTGCGAAGCCCGCGCTTCACCTCCTCGACGGTGAGCTCGTGCCCCTCGAGGTACTTGTGGGTGAGCTCCTCGTCGGCCTCGGCGGCGGCCTCGACCATCTTGTCGTGCCACTCCTTCGCCAGGTCCCGGAGCTCGGGCGGAATGTCCCGGAACTCGAACTTCATCCCCTGGCTCGCCTCGTCCCAGTAGATCGCCTTCATGCGCACGAGGTCGACCACGCCCTGGAACTTGTCCTCGGCCCCGATCGGGAGCTGGATCGGCACGGGGTTGCCGCGCAGCCGCTCCTTCATCTGGCGGTGGACCTTGAGGAAGTCCGCGCCCACGCGGTCCATCTTGTTCACGAAGGCGAGCCGCGGGACCTTGTACTTGTTCGCCTGGCGCCAGACCGTCTCCGACTGGGGCTGCACGCCGCCCACGGAGTCGTAGACCATGCACGCGCCGTCGAGCACGCGCATCGAGCGCTCGACCTCGATCGTGAAGTCCACGTGGCCCGGGGTGTCGATGATGTTGATGCGGTGCTCGGGGAAGCTGCCCTCCATCCCCTTCCAGAAGCAGGTCGTCGCGGCCGAGGTGATCGTGATGCCGCGCTCGCGCTCCTGCTCCATCCAGTCCATCACGGCCGCGCCGTCGTGCACCTCGCCCATCTTGTGGGAGACGCCCGTGTAGAAGAGGATGCGCTCCGTGGTCGTGGTCTTGCCGGCGTCGATGTGCGCCGAGATCCCGATGTTGCGGTAGCGTTCGATTGGTGTCTTGCGTGCCACGATCACATCCTCTTCATCGCGTGCCGCCTGCCTCTCCAGGCGACGCCGGGCGGCTGTCTATGCCTAGAACCGGTAGTGGGCGAAGGCCTTGTTCGCCTCGGCCATGCGGTGGACTTCCTCCTTCTTCTTCACCGCCCCGCCGCGGCCCTCGGCCGCCTCCATGAGCTCGTTGGCGAGGCGCTGCGCCATGCTCTTCTCGCCGCGCTTGCGGGCCGCCTCGCGGATCCAGCGCATGGCGAGCGCGGTGCGCCGGACCGGCCGCACTTCCACAGGCACCTGGTAGTTGGCGCCCCCGACGCGGCGGCTCTTCACCTCCACCATCGGCTTCACGTTGTTGATCGCGCCGTTGAAGACGTCGAAGGCGTCCTTGCCCGACTTCTTGGCGATCGTGTCCAGCGCCCCGTACATGATCCGCTCGGCGACGGACTTCTTGCCGCGCGTCATCAGCACGTTCATGAACTTGGCGACCTCCTCGCTCTTGAACTTCGGATCGGGGAGGATCTCGCGTTTCGGCACTTCCCTGCGGCGCGGCATATGGGTCTTCCGTCGGATCTCGTTGGGGAAATCGGCTCTTCCCGGCCTCAGGCGGCCTTCGGCCGCTTGGCGCCGTACTTCGAGCGGGCCTGCTTGCGGTCCTTCACGCCCGCGGTGTCGAGGCTGCCGCGCACCATGTGGTAGCGCACGCCCGGCAGGTCCTTCACGCGCCCCCCGCGGATGAGCACCACCGAGTGCTCCTGGAGGTTGTGGCCCTCGCCCCCGATGTAGCTGATCACCTCGTAGCCGTTCGTGAGGCGCACCTTCGCGACCTTGCGCAGGGCCGAGTTGGGCTTCTTCGGGGTCGTCGTGTACACGCGCGTGCACACGCCGCGCTTCTGCGGGCTGCCGCCGAGGGCGGGGACCTTGCTCTTCGACGGGGCCTTCCTGCGCCCCTTGCGCAGCAACTGGTTGATCGTCGGCATGTTTTACGGTGTCCGGTGACGGTTTCGGGGCCGGTTTTCGGCTCCCCTGAAGCTTCTCCGCCGGGAGTCCAGTCGGCGCTTCGGCTGGCTTTCCCGGCGGAAAAAAGCTCTCAATTTTAGGGGTTTATCGGATAAGCGTCAAGCAACCTGCTCGCTCGTGGCGTCGGTCTCGTCGATCGCGAAGCCGAAGGAGGCGCTCGACCCCGGCTCGACGGCGACCTTCTTGCGCGTCGAGTGGTAGGCGAGGCCCGTCCCGGCGGGGATGAGGCGCCCGACGATGACGTTCTCCTTGAGCCCGCGAAGGTCGTCCTTCTTGCCCATGATCGCCGCCTCGGTGAGCACCCGCGTGGTCTCCTGGAAGGAGGCCGCCGAGATGAACGAGTCGGTCGACAGCGACGCCTTGGTGATGCCGAGCAGCATGTACTCGAAGGTGGCCGGCTTCTTGGCCTCGCCCTGGGCCTTCACGCGGTCGTTCTCCTCGAGCACCTCCGCGCGCTCCACCTGCTCGCCCGTGATGAACCGGCTGTCGCCCGGGTCCACGATCGAGACGCGGCGCAGCATCTGCCGCACGATCACCTCGATGTGCTTGTCGTTGATCTTCACGCCCTGCAGCCGGTAGACGTCCTGCACCTCGTCGATGATGTAGCGCGCGAGCGCCTCCATCCCCTGGAGCCGCAGGATGTCGTGCGGGTCGGCCGGGCCGTCGACGATCATCTCGCCCTTGTTCACCACCTGGCCGTCGTGCACGGTGATGTGCTTGTCCTTCGGGATCAGGTACTCGTGGGCGGCGCCGTCGAAGTCCGTGATGATGAGGCGCTGCTTGCCCTTCGTGTCCTTGCCGAAGGAGACCGTGCCCGTGATCTCCGCGAGCAGCCCCGCGTCCTTGGGGCTGCGCGCCTCGAAGAGCTCCGCCACCCTCGGCAGGCCCCCCGTGATGTCGCGGGTCTTCGACGACTCCTGCGGGATCCGCGCGAGCACGTCGCCCACGTTCACCGGCTGGCCGTTCTTCACCGTGATGATCGCGCCGATCTGGAAGGTGTAGTTCACCGGCGTGTCGCCCGTGGCGAGCTTCACCTCCTTGCCGTTGGCGCCGATGAGCTTCGCCGCGGGCCTCAGGCCCCGGGTGGTCGAGGTGCCCCGGCGCTTCGGGTCGATCACGACCAGGCTCGACAGGCCCGTGGTCTCGTCGATCTGCTTCGCGACGGTCACGCCCTCCTCCACGTTCTCGAAGCGGATCTCGCCCGCGTACTCGGTGATGATGGGGCGGGTGAGCGGGTCCCAGTTGGCGAGCTGCTGGCCCGCGCGCGCCCTGGCCCCGTCGGCCACCGTGAGGGTGGCGCCGTACGGCACCTTGTGGCGCTCGCGCTCCCGCCCGCCGTCGTCGGCGATCACGATCTCGCCGTTGCGCGAGATCACGATCATCTCGCCGCGGGCGTTGGCCACGAAGCGCATCGTGCCGGAGAAGTGCACCAGGCCGTTCGACTTCGCCTCCACGGAGCTCGCCACCGCGGTGCGCGAGGCCGCGCCCCCGATGTGGAAGGTGCGCATCGTGAGCTGCGTGCCCGGCTCGCCGATCGACTGCGCGGCGATGACGCCCACCGCCTCGCCGACGTTCACGAGCGAGCCGCGGCCGAGGTCGCGCCCGTAGCACTTGGCGCAGATCCCGTAGCGCGTGTCGCAGGTGAGCGGCGTGCGCACCTTCACCTCGTCGATGCCGGCCGACTCGATGCGCTCGACCGCGTCCTCGTCGAGGAGCGAGCCGGCGGCCACGATCACCTCCTGGCTCTCCGCGCTGTACACGTCCGTGGCCGCGACCCGACCCAGGATGCGCTCGCGCAGCGCCTCGACGACCTCGCCGCCCTCCACCAGCGCCTTCATCGCCATGCCCTGCTGGGTGCCGCAGTCCTCCTCGATCACGACGAGGTCCTGCGTCACGTCCACGAGGCGCCGCGTGAGGTAGCCCGAGTTCGCGGTCTTCAGCGCCGTGTCCGCGAGGCCCTTGCGGGCGCCGTGGGTGGAGATGAAGTACTGCAGCACGTTCAGGCCCTCGCGGAAGTTCGCCGTGATCGGCGTTTCGATGATCGAGCCGTCGGGCTTGGCCATGAGGCCGCGCATGCCGGCGAGCTGGCGGATCTGCGCCGCCGAGCCGCGCGCCCCGGAGTCGGCCATCATGTAGATGGCGTTGAACGACTCCTGGCTCACGTCCTTCCCCTTGGCGTCCTTCACCGCCTGGCTGCCCAGCTGGTCCATCATCGCCTTCGCGATCTGGTCGCCGGCGCGCCCCCAGATGTCGACCACCTTGTTGTAGCGCTCGCCCTGGGTCACGAGGCCCGAGGTGTACTGGCGCTCGATCTCCTTCACCTCGCGCTCGCTCTCGTCGATGATCTGCGCCTTCTGGGCGGGGATCAGCAGGTCGTCCACGCAGATCGACAGCCCCGCGCGCGTGGCGTAGGAGAAGCCGGTGTACATCAGCTTGTCGGCGAAGATCACCGTCTCGCGGATGCCGCAGCGGTGGAACGCCTCGTTGATGAGGCGCGAGATCTCCTTCTTCTTGAGGGGCTTGTTGATGATCGAGAACGGCAGGCCCGCGGGCAGGATCTCCGAGAGCAGCGCCCGGCCGACGGTCGTCTCGTGGCGCTTGATCGCCTCGGTGAACGTGCCGTCGTCGTTGCGCGCCGACTCGCGGATGCGCACCGTGATCTTCGCGTGCAGCTCGACGGCGCCGGAGTCGTACGCGCGGCTCACCTCGGAGATGTTGGTGAACATCGAGCCCTCGCCCTTGGCGTTCACGCGCTCGCGCGTCGCGTAGTACAGGCCCAGCACGATGTCCTGCGAGGGCACGATCACCGGCTCGCCGTGCGCCGTGTGCAGCACGTTGTTGGACGAGAGCATCAGCGTGCGCGCCTCCATCTGCGCTTCGAGCGAGATCGGCACGTGCACGGCCATCTGGTCGCCGTCGAAGTCCGCGTTGAACGCGGCGCACACCAGCGGGTGCAGCTGGATGGCCTTGCCTTCGATCAGGACCGGCTCGAAGGCCTGGATGCCGAGGCGGTGCAGCGTCGGAGCGCGGTTGAGCAGCACCGGGTGCTCGCGGATCACGTCCTCGAGGATGTCCCACACCACCGGCTCCTGGCTCTCGACCATGCGCTTGGCGGCCTTGATGGTCGTCGCGAGACCCATCACCTCCAGCTTGTGGAAGATGAAGGGCTTGAAGAGCTCGAGCGCCATGAGCTTCGGGAGCCCGCACTGGTGGAGCTTCAGCGTCGGGCCCACCACGATCACCGAGCGGCCCGAGTAGTCGACGCGCTTGCCGAGCAGGTTCTGGCGGAAGCGACCCGACTTGCCCTTGATCATGTCCGCGAGGGACTTCAGCGCCCGCTTGTTCGCGCCCGTCATGGCCTTCCCGCGCCGGCCGTTGTCCAGCAGCGAGTCGACGGCCTCCTGGAGCATGCGCTTCTCGTTGCGCACGATGATCTCGGGCGCCTTGAGCTCGAGCAGCCGCTTCAGGCGGTTGTTGCGGTTGATGACGCGCCGGTAGAGGTCGTTGAGATCCGAGGTCGCGAAGCGGCCGCCGTCGAGCGGCACCAGCGGACGCAGGTCCGGGGGCAGCACGGGCAGCACTTCCATGATCATCCAGTCGGGCTTGATGCCGGACTTGTTGAACGCCTCCAGCACCTTCAGCCGCTTGGCGATCTTCTTGATCTTGGTCTCGGAGCCGGTCGCGGCGAGCTCGGTGCGCAGCGTGTCGATGTCGTGCCCGACGTCGAGCTTCCTCAGCAGGTCGCGGATGCCCTCGGCGCCCATGGCGGCCGAGAAGTCGTCGCCGTATTCCTCGACCTTCGCGAGGTAGTCGTCCTCGGAGAGCAGCTGGCAGCGGTTGAGCGGCGTCATGCCCGGGTCGGTCACGACGTAGGCCTCGAAATAGAGGACGCGCTCGATGTCGCGCAGCGTCATGTCGAGCACCATGCCCAGGCGCGACGGCAGGCTCTTCAGGAACCAGATGTGCGCCACCGGCGAGGCGAGCTCGATGTGGCCCATGCGCTCGCGCCGGACCTTGGTGAGCGTCACCTCGACGCCGCACTTCTCGCAGATGACGCCGCGGTGCTTGAGGCGCTTGTACTTGCCGCAAAGGCACTCGTAGTCCTTGATCGGCCCGAAGATCTTGGCGCAGAAGAGGCCGTCGCGCTCCGGCTTGAAGGTGCGGTAGTTGATGGTCTCCGGCTTCTTCACCTCGCCGTAGGACCACGAGCGGATCTTCTCCGGGGAGGCGAGCCCGATGCGGATCGCGTCGAACTCCTCCTCCTGGGTGACCTGCTTGAACAGATCGAGCAATGCTTTCATTACCGTGTCTCCTGATGGCTAGTCGATGGTCTCGTATCCAGCGCCTAGCTGATCAAAACCGCTCGAGGTCGATGTCGATCGCGAGCGACCGGATCTCCTTCACCAGCACGTTGAAGGACTCCGGCATGCCCGCCTCGATCTTGTGCTCGCCCTTCACGATGTTCTCGTAGACCTTCGTGCGCCCCTGCGTGTCGTCGGACTTGACCGTGAGCATCTCCTGCAGCGTGTAGGCCGCGCCGTACGCTTCCAGCGCCCAGACCTCCATCTCGCCGAAGCGCTGTCCCCCGAACTGCGCCTTGCCGCCCAGCGGCTGCTGGGTGACGAGCGAGTACGGGCCGGTCGAGCGCGCGTGCATCTTGTCGTCGACCAGGTGGTGCAGCTTCAGGATGTGCATGTAGCCCACCGTCACCGGCCGGTCGAAGGCGTCGCCCGTGCGGCCGTCGTAGAGCGCGATCTGGCCGCTGCGCGGAAGCCCCGCGAGCTCGAGCATGTCCTTGATCTCGACCTCGGTCGCGCCGTCGAACACGGGAGTCGCGAACGGGACGCCGTTCTGCAGGTTCGCGGCGAGGTCCACCACCTCCTCGTCGGCGAGGTGCGCGAGGTCCTCCTTCTTGCCGGTGGAGTTGTAGATCCGGTCGAGGAACTTGCGCACCTTCCCCGCCCCCTCCTGGCCCCGGAGCATCTCGCCGATGCGCTGGCCGAGGCCCTTCGCGGCCCAGCCGAGGTGGGTCTCGAGGATCTGCCCCACGTTCATGCGCGAGGGCACCCCCAGCGGGTTCAGCACGATGTCCACGGGCGTCCCGTCGGCCATGAACGGCATGTCCTCCACGGGCACGATCTTGGAGATCACGCCCTTGTTGCCGTGGCGGCCCGCCATCTTGTCGCCCGGCTGCAGGCGCCGCTTCACCGCCACGTACACCTTCACCATCTTCTGCACGCCCGGCGGCAGCTCGTCGCCCTGCGTGAGCTTCTTCTTCTTCTCCTCGAACGCGCGGTCGAACTCCTTCCGGGTGAGGTCGAGCGACTCGCGCAGCTGCTCGAGCTGGGCTGCGGCATCCTCGTCCGAGAGGCGGATGTCGAACCAGTCGTGGCGGTCGGTCTCCTGCAGGTACGCCTTGGTCACCTTGGCGCCCTTCGCGAGCTTCTTGCCGCCCTTGGCGGTCTTGTTGACCAGCGTCTTCTCGATGCGGTTGAAGGCGTCGTCCTCGACGATGCGCAGCTGGTCGTTCAGGTCCTTGCGGTAGTCCTTGAGCTGGTCGTCGATGATCTGCTGGGCGCGCTTGTCGCGCTGGATGCCCTCGCGCGTGAAGACCTGCACGTCGATCACCGTGCCCGAGATGCCCGAGGGCACGCGCAGGCTGGTGTCCTTCACGTCGGAAGCCTTCTCGCCGAAGATCGCCCGCAGGAGCTTCTCCTCCGGGGTGAGCTGCGTCTCGCCCTTGGGGGTGACCTTCCCCACGAGGACGTCGCCCGCCTCGACCTCGGCGCCGATGTAGACGATGCCGGACTCGTCGAGGCGCGAGAGCATGCGCTCCGAGAGGTTCGAGATGTCGCGCGTGATCTCCTCGGGCCCGAGCTTGGTGTCGCGGGCGACCACGACGAGCTCCTCGATGTGGATCGAGGTGTAGCGGTCCTCGGCGACGATGCGCTCGGAGATGAGGATCGAGTCCTCGAAGTTGTAGCCGTTCCAGGGCATGAAGGCGACCAGCAGGTTCTGGCCGAGCGCGAGCTCGCCCATGTCGGTGGAGGCACCGTCCGCCACCACGTCGCCGGCGGCGATGTGGTCGCCCACCTTCACCAGCGGGCGCTGGTTGATGTTGGTGTTCTGGTTGGAGCGCGTGTACTTGGTGAGGTTGTAGATGTCGACCCCCGCCTCGCCGGGGCGCGTCTCGTTGTCGTTCACGCGCACCACGATGCGGCCCGCGTCCACGTAGTCGATGCGCCCGCCGCGGCGCCCCTGGACCGCCGTGCCCGAGTCGATGGCCACCGTCCTCTCGATGCCCGTGCCCACGAGCGGCTTCTCGGCGCGCAGGCAGGGAACGGCCTGGCGCTGCATGTTCGAGCCCATCAGCGCCCGGTTCGCGTCGTCGTGCTCGAGGAACGGGATGAGGGAGGCGGCCACCGACACGATCTGCGAGGGCGCCACGTCGATGTACTCGATCTTGTCCGGCGTCGAGAGCGTGAACTCGTTGCGATGGCGGCACGACACGAGCTCGTCGACGAACTTGCCGTGCTTGTCGAGCTCGGCGTTCGCCTGGGCGATCACGTACTTGCCCTCCTCGATCGCCGACAGGTACTCGATGTC
>Ga0187773_10000440_pt1 | contig 16644 bp, 15 predicted proteins | sample 0216_BV02_MP05_1_FD_133133 | JGI IMG/M metagenome (GOLD analysis project Ga0187773, IMG submission 133133) | Tropical peat soil microbial communities from peatlands in Department of Meta, Colombia - 0216_BV02_MP05_10_MG | ecosystem: Environmental > Terrestrial > Soil > Wetlands > Peat | place...
AATCCGCTATTGGTCTTAGTGCATGGCGGGCCGGGCTTCCCCGAGATGCGCCTTTTCCGTCACTTCAACGCACCGCTTGAGAAGAGCTTCACCGTCGTTTATTGGGACCAGCGCGGCACCTGCAAGTCATTTGATCGCAAGATTCCCGCATCCTCCATGACGGTCGAGCAGTTCATTGCCGATCTCGACGAGCTGATCGATGCGATACGAAAACGCCTCGGCAAAGATAAGGTGGCCATCTACGGACATTCCTGGGGCTCCGCGCTTGGCGTGCTGTATACCGCACGCTTCCCGGACAAGGTCTCGGCCTATGTCGGCGCAGGACAGATCGGCGATTGGCCGGCGAGCGAGGGTATCTGTTACGAGTTTACGTTGGCGGAGGCCGCGCGCCGGGAAAATGGCAAAGCCCTCCGGGAGCTCCGCGCCATCGGCCCGCCGCCCCACAGCGCCGACAAAATGATGGTGCAGCGCAAATGGCTCACGCGTTTTGTCGGCATGGTCCGCGGCATGTCGATTTGGAGGTTTTCGCGGATCATCCTCGGCGGACCGGAATCCTCGATCTTCGACCTGTCCAATATTCTGCGCGGGACGCTGTTTTCCACTTATGCGATGTGGGATGAAATCTCGGCCCTCAATCTCATGAAGGCCGCGCCGGCGCTCGCGATGCCCGTGTTCTTCTTTATCGGGCGCCATGACCATGTGATCGCCCCGAAAACCAGCGTTGCCTATTTCGATACGCTGACCGCGCCGTCAAAGAAGCTCATCTGGTTCGAGGAATCGGCGCACGAGCCGCCGTTCGAGGAGCCGGCGAAGTTCAATGCCGCGATGATCGAAATAGTGCGGCCCCTCCTAATACAAACGACAAATTTAGAGTGACATCCGGCGGGTCCTGTCCTTCGGCAGCCCCATCCGTCCTCACTCAGCGTGTTTCCAAATGTTGCAGGGGAACCACACGAAAAACTCCCTGGCCTTTCCGTTGCGGTCGGATGGGGCGCCCCGCCTGCGGCCACCCGCCGGATGTCCATTGATCCGGCAAGCGACGTTTGGCGCTGGGCCAAAGCGGCGACTCGGCTTACGTTTGGGGAAACCCGGCTTGGCGAAGGACGCGGTCCGCCGACGGCGGACAAATTTTGCGCGTTCCACCTTCGCAAAATTTAGCGGCCGAGCCTTAGCCGGGTCAAACGAAAGCCGTCGGAGCCGCAGGGCTCAGTGCCAGACGTCGCACTGTGAGGCCGAAGGACACGACCCGCCAATGGAACAGGACTAATGACGTTTGTATTAGTGCGATGAAGGCTGGGCCGCGATTCGACGCGCTAAGCTTGACCTGAAAAGAGAGGCTCTTCATGGAAGCATCTCAACACATCCGTATCGAGGGACACGTGAGCGCGGGCTTTGATGCCGTGAGAGAGGCGTTCGCCGAGAACTTCTCTCAGCGGCACGAACTGGGCGGCGCCTGTTGCGTGTACCACCGGGGCGAGAAGGTCGTTGACCTGTGGGGCGGCGTGCGGAACAAGTCGACCGGCGAGCCTTGGGAAGAGGACACGATGGTCCTGGTCCATTCGACCACCAAGGGCCTTGCGGCGATGACGCTGGCGGTCGCCCATTCCCGGGGCTGGCTCGATTACGAGGAGCGCGTCTGCACCTACTGGCCGGAGTTCGCCCAGCACGGAAAGGAGAAAATCACCGTCCGCCAACTCCTGGCCCATCAAGCCGGCCTGTTTGCCTTTGATGGACAGGCGGACAGGAGCCTGGTCGCCGATCTTGATCGTCTCGCAGTCGTCCTGGCTCGGCAGAAACCGGCCTGGGAGCCCGGCACGCGGCAGGCCTATCACGCGATCACGCTCGGCTACTACGAAGGCGAGTTGCTGCGCCGGATCGATCCGCAGCATCGCAGCCTGGGACGGTTCTTTCAGGATGAAATCGCAACGCCTCTGGGACTCGACTTCTACATCCGGCTCCCCGACTCGATTCCGAACTCGAAACTCGCGACGCTTTCACTACCAAGCCTGGTTGCGCGGCTGCGTGGGTTTCCGATCCGATTCATGCTCGCCACGTTGAATCCTCGCTCGAACATCATGCGGGCGATCGCGGGTTCCGATCTGCCCCACGACAAACCACGCATCTATGCCCGCAATCTCGAAGTGCCGTCCGGCGGAGGCGTCGGAACGGCGCGCGCCATCGCCCGCGCCTACAGCGTTTTCGCGACCGGGGGACGGGAACTTCAGTTGCGCCCGGCGACGTTGGATGCGTTGTCGGCGCCGGCGATTCCCCCGACGCGCGGCTTCTACGACGAATGCATGCTGACCGGCGGCGTGCACTTTTCGTTGGGCTTCATGAAGCCAAGCCTCTTGTGGCCATTCGGAAACGAGGGATCGTTCGGTGCGCCCGGGGCGGGCGGCTCCATCGGCTTTGCCGATCCGAAGGCCGGCATCGGATACGCATACGTTACGAATCAAATGGGGACGACGCTCACCGGGGATCCGCGGGACCTCGCGCTACGGAGCGCGGTTTACTTAATCATTTCACCGGCGCCCTAACCCGTGAGACTCACACGATGACCCGGCGGAGGGAAATGCCAGCAGGAGAAGTTGAAAGGCCGAAGGCCCTGATTGGCTACAAGAGCACGCACAGAACCAAGTTCTCCGAGCTCGACCCTTATAATTATGTGCGCACGGCGGTCTATGCGGTCTATTACATCGATCATCGGATGAATAGCCTCCGTGAGTATGTCCGTTGTAATGGTCCATAAATCCCCTAAAAGATAGTAGATTATCCACCCAAATTATTAGCAATCGTTTTGGATCGGGCTTCTAATTACAGTACTCTCCGCCCTGTTAACCTCTAAAATGTAACCTTTGAGTTTCCTTGACAGAACTCACCTCTTTGTTAGACTTTAAATTGTCAATACCGAGATCATTCACTGATACGGAGGCCGGATTTGAGGGGAGCAATAGTGATAGGTTCCGGTCAAGTCCGTTAGACTTTCGACTTGGATATGAGACCTCGTTCAAAACAGTTGGTTGTTGCGATCGGTTTAGGAACTCTGCTCCTGGCTGTTATTGGATTCTCCTTCCGGGGTAGTCCGTGGAAAGAAGTCGCGCCGCTTCCTAATCCCCGGGTGCTCCATGGTGCGGCAGTTGGCTGGGACGGAAAGATCTACGTCTTAGGGGGATTTATCATTGATAAGCAAGGCAACCATGACGAAAAACGAGAGGGAGCGGGGACCAATGCCATGGTGGTCTATGATCCCAAGACAAATCGCTGGGAAAAACATACCCTGATGTCGATAAACAGATCTTACTGGCATGAGGTTAGACGGCGAAGGCTGCATAGTTATGGCGGAGACATTCCGGGTGTATCAGAAACCCATCTACTGGATGACCAAGGGGTAGAGAACCTGAAACGCTATGGTGCGAATTTGAAGAAAAGCCCGATTTCATTTGATGATCTAATATTCGAGAGATTCGCCATCTTTCATCCGGTCAGAGGGGTGATTGCAATCAGCCAGGGGCATCTGTTTAGTGAAGCCCTTGCCGTGGCTTTCGATCAACAAGGCAAGCTCTATTGGATCGGTGGAGAACAATCAGGTGGAATGGTAAATTGGGTGCATGTCGTTGAAACCAAGAGCCACCGTGCGCCGGAGGATATTCTCAGTCCGCCGCCGATGCATCACGCTCGTGCCAACCACACGGCGAGGACGGGACCGGATGGAAAAATTTATGTTGTGGGTGGAGAAAGTGCTCGGGACGTGCCTGATAAAAATCACCCCTGGCGCCCCAGAGGTGTCGTTCTGGATAGCTTAGAGGTCTTCGACCCTGAAACGAATACCTGGACGGAGAAAGCGCCAATGCATTACGCGCGACAGATGCACGCCGCGGCATTTGCGCCGAATGGAAAGCTGTATGTGTTCGGAGGATATGCAGATACGGAAGTCTTAGAGGGTCGTGCCGGCGATCCAGACTATAATGAGCAGCGCGTGGTAGAATGGGATTATCACGGACGTCATCCCTTGTCTTCGGTCGAAGCGTATGACCCGAAAACAGATGTATGGCAAGAAGTGACCCCGATGCCGCTTCCCAGACAAAACATGGGCGCCGCGTTGGGGTCCGATGGCAGAATCTACGTGATCGGCGGGTTTGAGTCTTACGTCGGTTCCACTCCTCCTCAGAAAGATGTCCAGATCTATGACCCCCGTACGGATCGGTGGGCGGAAGGGCCCCCACTCTATACACCAAGGGGTGGGCATACAGCCGTGGCCACGCCGGGTGGGAAGATTTATGTCATCGGTGGAACGAATGGGGTTGTAATTCCGTCTATTAGTAGCATGTTATTTGGAGGCGAACCTAACTCTAAAGGCGGGCCCCTGGACAGCGTGGAGGTGTTGGATACAGCAAGGCTGGCAAACGAGCATGATTAATATCCTAGAAAAGCAAAGCCCATAATGTTTTGGCAATCTCAAATCGTTTCAGGATAATGTCGACATGGGTGCCTTCAGCTTCTTCTCAACGCTCTACTGGCGATGCGGTAAGGTAATAGTCATTGCCGCGTTAACCCTTACCCTTATTACGACGGTTTGTTTTGCGCAGACTGCTGTCTTGAAAACAACACCAACCGCAAATTACCCTGACCCTACTTATTTCCTGGATACCGATGGAATTACCCCGTTGGGGCTGGCGGCCTATAACGGTGACACGGAAGCTGTCAGGCAATTGGTGGAAAAGGGCGTAGACGTCAATGAACGGATGTTGGGCGTCACGGCATTGTGGTTGGCAGCGGGAGGAATCCCGCGGCACGATTATGAGATCGCATATTATCAGCGGGCCGATGCCAAAACGCAGTCGGCGCATTCAGAACATCTGGCCGCCCTGACACGGGTTCTTCGGTATCTGATCGCCCATGGTGCGGACGTTAATGCCGCCCCGCCAAACGGAACGACCCCCCTCATGATCGCGGTCCAGAACGGGAATCTGGAAGGTGCAGCCGCACTGTTGGAACATGGGGCGCATGTGAACGCTCATTCGGATATGGGGGATACCCCCTTGAGCGATGCCGCCTCCGAGGGGGACCCCAGATTGGTCGGGCTCCTGTTAGACCACGGAGCAAATGTCAATGGTTATAAGGATGGGGATGTGAACGGTGAAACACCACTAATGCGGGCCATAGTCAGCTACGAAATCGTCTCCCTGTTGATAGACCATAGTGCTTCGATCAACGGTATATATAAGGACACCGGCGAGTCTCCGCTGACTCGGGCGGCAGGTATGTTAAACAACAAGGTTGTCCGAGTCCTCATTGCGCATGGTGCTGATCCTAACATGCATGATCGCAGAGGAGATACTGCTCTGGTGACGGCCGCTGCCCAGGGAAGTAAATCAATGGTCCAGACATTGATCAATGCCCATGCAGATGTGAATCTAAGAACCTCTAATGGAGAAACTGCCTTGGAAATCGCTTTAAAACTAGGGAGAAAGGACGTTGCAGATGTATTGCGCCTGGCAGGTGCCAGGGAGTAGTTCGATGAATTGTCATGATGGAATCTTGGACCTGGCCTCCCGTGCCAAATACGCCGCCATGACGCCCACGATTCCGATCATGCTTTCTGATCCCACACAGGCTCAATATTAATCCAATGACATCGCTTTCAAAACAGTTGGTTGTTTTGATCCGTTTGGTGATCTCCAGATCACAGCACTACAACCGGTAATCATCAATTCTTATCAACAAAATTATCCTCTTTTTAGTCCATCATTGAAACATTAAAGTTATCCGGAAACAATTCCTCCTGTTGTGTAAGATCTGTCACCATGTTACAGTTTATTTCAATTCTGAGGGGCGGTTGTGATAAAAACCAGAAACTTTGTAATCATTTGTCGGGCGACACAACATCGTCGGAGTTTTTGCAATAATCCAATGTTCCGGGTTGTTGTCGCTGCGATGGTTGCTGCCACAATCTCTGCTTGCGCGACCGGTCGTGACTGGCCCGATTTCCGATGGCCTTCGGATGATCCGGAGCATGTCGCCGCCTTCGTCAAGCAAATGGAGGAAAATGCGCGATCCGAAAAATGCGTCGTGGTATCTGGCGGCGCACAGGGGCCGTTAAGCGTCGGCATTGTCGCCATAGGAAATACAGGCGTTCTAAGGCGTCTGGACGGCGCCGACTTGAGCCGGTTCTACGCACAGTATGAGAAATCGTTTGTAGCTGTTTATCCGGGAGATGTCCCACATGTCTCAAAGGCCGAATTTGAACAGACCTTTAGTGGATGGACGACGCTGACGACGTGGTACAACTTTTTCTTGGGAACGGATCGGATTCCGAGCAGGGTTCTGGTGCCAGCGAATGCTCTAAATGACGTGGGGTTTCCGTCTTCAAACTTTATTTCCTCTTTCTTTGCTCTCACCGGCGATCTTGTGGCAGCAAGATCGAACAAGGATGGCGTTCTGGTACTGGACCGCGTCCTGTGTCGCGATGGACCTGACTACAACACATGCGCCTCACAGTACCAAAGAGGGGTGTTCGACGGCAATACCGGTCGGGAACTTGCCGCCGGCGGGAAGCCAGCGCAAAATGGCCACAAAATAGATTTGTCGACCCATCGGGTCTTGGCGCGCCCGGACGAATGCATCCCGGCCCCGCCCGACCATTCGATCGAGCGGGCCGAATAAAGCGTCGCCCAATTTGCACGCGCAATCCGATGGTCAGGATCCCGCCTTGCGCTTCTCATAGATCGGCACAACCTCGGGAAGCCAGTTTTCGATCTGCTTGACCCGGTGCTCGTCGCTGGGATGGGTCGAAAGGAACTCGGGCGGTTTTCCGCCGCCGGCCTTCATCATTCGATTCCAGAACGCGACCGCGCCCCGCGGATCATATCCCGCCTCGGACATCAGATAAAGCCCAATATGGTCCGCCTCCGATTCATGCTCGCGGCTGAACGGCAGGAGAACGCCGTATTCCGCGCCGATTCCAAAGGCCTGCTCGATCGACTTCATGGTCTCGGGATCGCCCCTTCCCAGGATGATGGCAGCGCCCTCAGCCGCGATCTGCGTCATCATCTGCTGCGACATCCGTTCCGCCCCGTGATGCGCCAGCGCATGGGCGGTTTCGTGGCCCAGCACGACGGCCAGGCCGTTCTCATCCTGCGTGTATTTCAGAATCCCGGTATAGACGACCACCTTCCCGCCCGGAAGACAGAAGGCGTTTGGCGTTTTGTCCTCGACGAGATTGAACTCCCAATGATAGTCCGGACGGTTGGCCGCGGCGGCGATCCGCTGTCCGACGCGACGGACCATCTCGGATGGGATCGTCTCATGACTCAGGGTCGATTTCTTCAGAACACTCGCGTAGGCCGCCTCGCCCATCTTAATCTCATCGTGCGACGATATCAGGTCGAGTTGATGGCGGCCCGTGATCGGAACCGTCTGGCAGGAATAAAGAATGATCCCCGTCGCGCAGGCGGGAAGAAAGAAGGTCCATACCGGCAAAATGGATAACCGGCCCTTGACGTTTAAATGACTCTTCATGCCAAGATTATGACACAGAAAGGTCAAAATTCTTAAAGGATGTGGAGTTCAGTAGAGCGGGCGCTGGGGACCGGGTTTCATGCCGGCCAGATCGGGGTCCGTGCCGTCCTCCGGGGGAAGCTCGGCCTCTTTGGCTTTCTTTCGCGCTTCGCGGCGCATGATCTTTTCGTTGCGCTTCTCAATCTTCGCGCGCTCACGGCTCCGCTTCGTCGCGGTGGCTTTCGGGTGACCTGCCAAATCGGCTCCTCAAGGTGGTAAAAAGGGTTCAGGGCTATACCCTATCACACTGCCGGACGGAACGCAAACCATCGCTTACAAATAATTTTTAAATTCGGATCCAAAGGTCGGGAAGTAAGCGGAGATCAGGGTAATATCGAAATTAGTCAGGATGGAATCCTTTGATTCGCGCTCCAAGAGATATTCGAACGCCGCCTGGATGCAGCGGGCCGGACTCACCTTGCCGCCCGTCAGTTTCCGGTAGGTCGCTTGCGCCATCGTGACCTTGTGACGACTCGTTCCGCGTTCATCCTGAACCGTCACGTCGAAAATCATCGGATCGCCTTCGTCTATCGGTTTAACGTTAATCAAGTGCTGCTTCCCTTGTTGAAATCAGTAAAACTCATGATCCATTTAACATTATTTCGTCTTCTTGGCGCCTTTCGACCGGCGGGTCCGCTTCTGCTCTTCCGGCGGAAGTTCTTCCAACACCATCAGCAATTGTTTTTCGATGACGGCCTCGTTCAGCTTGACCGCGATCTCTTTGACCACGCCGTGCATCGGCGCCAGGACGGCCGTCTCGACCTTCATCGCCTCGATATTCATGATCTCCTCGCCTTCCCTGACAATGTCCCCGGTCTTAAGAATGCGGTCTTTGTCCCCGATCCGCCAGAGGTTCCCCATGATGGGGGAGCCGACCTGCCCGGGAACGGTCGGATCGGCCAAGCGCGTCCCGGCCTTCTGGACGGCTTTGCGTGACGGCATTTCAACCGGAAAGACATGCATCGTGCTGTTGACCGAAAGGACGATATGCTTCACCCCGTCGATCTCCTGGCCGATCGAAACCAGTTTGATCGTGTTCGGTTTTCCGTGGGCCTCGAAGGTCACCTCGCTTCCGGACGCTTTTAATCCGTCCAACCAGACCCCGGTCGGGAGCACGGTGGTATTTCCGAATCGGGTCCGGAACCGGATAAAATCCACCGCCGCGCCGGGATGCTGAAGGTAGAGCACCAGCTCCTCCTCGGTGGGATTCCGCTCGATCTTCTTCTCAAGCTCCTCCCGGACCCGCTCGATCTCCTCATCCGGTTTCTTGGCCAACGGAGATTCTTCGACGCGCTCCTTCGCGACCTTCTCCCGCCAGGCCTCTCCGAAGACGGACTGGTAGACCCAGTCGGCCGGCCAGCCGAACGGCAGCGGCCCGTACTTCCCCAACAGCAGATTCTTCAGATCGTCCGTGGCCCGCGCGTACAGGCCCAGAAGGACCTCTTTTTCCTCCGGCCTGAACGCATCCAACGACTGCCCCTGCGCGATGAACCGCTCGCAAAGATCGAGAAGATCCTCCACTTGCTTGAGGCCGCCCTCCTTATAGTGATACTGAACGATCCCGGCCCAGGTGGTCCAGGTGATTTGCGAGCCCGGCGTGACGTCGAAATACTTGATGAAGCGGTTTCCGTTGCTCATCCCGCGAAGGATATGCGGCATCAGCGGAAGGAAGCCGCCCTTGGCGGCCTGCTCGAACGAGCTGGGGAAGGCGCCCCCCGGCATTCGGTGTTCGGTCACCTTGTAGGAGAAGCCGCGGAACGGGGACTCGAATTCCTGGTATTGGCCGATGAAGCCGGTGACCGCCTCGGCCGCCTTGTCGACCGTTGGAAGGTGCAGGCGGGTCTCGATCCCCATCTCGTTCAGGAGCGCCTGGACGGCGCGGACCGGCGCATGGCCGTAGTAACGGGTAAACGGGTCGTCCGTCACGTCGAGAATCTTCACCCCGGCCTTCGCGGCGGCCACCAGCGCCGGAATCGCCAGTCCGTCCGTGGCGTGCCGATGGTACTGGATGACCAGATCGGGATATTTTTGAAGCAAGGCGTCCGTGAGCCGGGCGATCCGCCCGGGCGATCCGACGCCGGCCATGTCCTTGATGCAGAGAATGATCGCCTCCGGTCCGCCGCTGATCCGGAGGATCTCGTCCGTCACCTTCAGGTAATAGGCGTCGGTGCAGTCGTCGGAGACGCTGAAGGAGATCGCGGGCTGAAACAGTTTTCCGCCCTTCATCACTTCCTCCGCGATCGGAATCATATTGGGAACATAATTCAGAAAATCGAAGCAGCGCCAGACGTCCACGTACGGGAGGAAGGCCTTCACGGAAAGACGGATCACATTGCGTGGATACATCCGGTATCCCCAGAGGTTGGTCGAGCGGACCAGCGTCTGGGTCATCACGTCCGGCATCCGTTCCTTCCAGAGAATCGCCTCCTCGAACGGGTCGACCATGTTCTGGAGGAGGTTCTGGTGAAAGCGGGCCCCGCCGTGGTTTTCGATCGAAAAATATCCGGACCGGTTGTAGAACGGCGCGAGCCGGATCAGGTCGTACAAGGTATGACGGTTTTTGAAATCGCTCTGGCCGGTGTCCCGGGGACCGGTGTTGGTGAAATAAACCCGCCGGTCGTTCCGTAGCGCGGCGACATTTTCGCGCGGGCTTTTACTCGGATGGATCGTCATCTTAAGGGCTCGCTGGGTATCGACGCTACCGGCAGTAAGGGTTTTTCCCAAGCGCCGTGATCTCGGCGACGAAACGGCTGATCTTGAGGATCTCGTCCTCGTCCTCCACATAATTCAGGAGCTCGTCGAGATGCTCGTCGATGAAGTCCGTGTCGAACCGGCCGGAAACGAAATCCGGGTGGTCCATGATCTTCTTGAGCAGCGGGATCGTCGTCTTGACGCCCCAGATATTGAATTCCGAAAGGGCGCGGCGCATCCGCTCGATCGCGGTCGGCCTGTCTTTTCCCACCGAACAGATCTTTGAGATCAGCGAATCATAGAACGGCGGGATCTCGCACCCTTGAAACACCCCGCTGTCGGCCCGCACGAACGGCCCGCTGACCTGGCGCAGGTAGGTCACGGTCCCGTAGGAAGGCGCGAAATCCTTTTTGGGATCCTCGGCGTTGACCCGGCATTGAATAGCATGGCTCGAGATCCGGATCTCCTCCTGGCGGATGCGGAGCGGCGTGCCGACGGCCATCCGGATCATCATCCGAATGATGTCCAGGCCGACGACCATCTCGGTGACGGTGTGCTCCACCTGTATCCGGGGGTTCACCTCGATGGCATAGTAGCGCAGATCGGGCGCCACGAGAAACTCCAGCGTGCCGGCCGTGACGTAGCCGATTTCCTTAGCGGCCTTCACGACGACCTCGCCCATCTCATTCCGGAGACGGTCGTCCAGCAAAGACGACGGCGCCTCTTCCACCAATTTTTGATGCCGTCGCTGGATGGAGCATTCCCGATCGCCCAGATGAACCACTCGGCCGTACGCATCCGCGATGAACTGGAACTCGATGTGACGGGCACCGCGGATGTATTTCTCGACGTAGACCTCGTCGTTTCCGAACAGTTTCTGCGAAATCGAAACGGCCCGCTCCAGCGCGGCCTTGGCCTGATCGGCCGAATCGACCCGGTGCATGCCCCGGCCGCCCCCGCCCGCCACGGCCTTGATGATGATCGGCCAGCCCACCTCTTTTCCGAATTTGACCATCTGATCGGCCGACGTCACTTTCGGCAGGCCGGGGATGATCGGAACCCCGGCGTCCGCCAGGGCTTTCTTGGTCGCGATCTTGTCCCCCATCCGGGCAATCACTTCGGAGGTGGGTCCGATATAGATCAACCCGGCATCCCGGCAGGCCCGTGCGAAATTGGGATTTTCCGAGAGAAACCCGTATCCGGGAAAGACGGCCTGGCAGCCGGTCCTCCGGGCGGCATCCACCACCTTCCCGATGTCCATGTAGCTCAACATGGCCGGGGAAGGGCCGAGATGGACCGCTTCATCCGAAAGCTTCACATGGTAGGACAGCGCGTCGCAGTCGGAATAGCCGACCACCGTTCGAATCCCCAGCTCCCAACAGGTCCGGATCGTACGGCAGGCGATCTCGCCGCGGTTCGCGATAAAGAGTTTTTCGATCGTTTTCGGCTGCGGTTCCTGCATCCGGTTCAACCCTTTGCCGTTTGATCAATCGTACCCGTACCGTTGGAGCGCTTCTTCGTCAAAACCGAAGTAATGCGCGATTTCATGGACGACGGTGATCTCGATTTCGCGAATCAGATCCTCTCGATCCGGGAAATCCTCTTCCAGGGGCTTCTGGTAAAGGAAGATGAGGTCGGGCGTCGTTCCGGAATCGTCCGCCCCCCGATCGAGCAGTGGAACCCCTTGATACAGCCCGTAGAGGCTTCCCGCACCCTCTCCTTCCATCTCATCCTCGTCCGCCTCGGGTCCCGGCCAATCCTGGATCACGACCGCCACATTTTTCATCGCGGACTGGAACTCGGAGGGGATGCGGTCCAGCGCTTCCTGAACCAACTTTTCGAAGGATTTTCGATCCATGTGCGAGATTTCTTATAGGGGCTAGCGTCGCCTCTTCACTTTATAATTTTGAGGGTTCTGGTTTCCCTATTTACGATTTACCATTTTCGATTCACCAAACTTCCCCCGCGGAAGTGTAGAAAATCGCAAATGGGAAATAGGGGAAAATCCCACTGCGGGGAATTTTCGGCCTCCCCCTCTCGCTCGCCTTGCTCGCTGAGTAGATTTCCACGGGCTTTCCCGTGGGTATTTATTTAGCGCGCAGGACGCGCGCACCCTGTTTGTCGATCCGGGAAACGGTGATCGTGGAAGAGATCCCGTGCTGCTGGAAGATTTTTTGCATCGCCAGACCGATCTTCTTGGCGTAACTGGACCGGTCCGTCACGGCGAAGACCGACGCGCCCGCGCCGCTGATCGAAGAACCCAGGGCGCCCGCCTTCAGCGCCGCGGCCTTCACGTCCTGAAAGCCCGGGATGAGATGGGCCCGTGCCGGCTCGACGATTCCGTCCTGGATTGCCAGACCGAATCGCCGTGCGGCTTTCTGGGCCACGGCCGCCACCATCGTCGCCGTAAAGGCCATGTTTGACACCACCAGGTTCAACGGGACCTTGTCCGGAAGCACGGCCCGTGAAATCTTGGTCAGCACGCTGTGGTAAGGCGTCACGACCACCACGATCAGGTTGGGAATGGTGCCGATCGAAAAGGCCTGACGCTGGGCCGCATGGCTGACAATGATTCCGCCAAACAGCGACGCCGCGACGTTGTCGATAAAATACCCGCCGCTGATGGTGTGCTCGGCCACGCCGCACGGCGCGATCAGCTCGTCGCGATCCAGCCTGTTTCCGAACAATGCGTTGACCGCGACGGCCGCGGCCACGGCGCTGGCCGCACTGCTGCCCAGCCCCGTTCCGGGAATGTTTTTCTGAATCGTAAGCTCCACCCCCTGCTTGGCTTTAACCTGTTTGAGCACTTCCCGGGCCGCGATTCCCGCGGTATTTCGATCGGCCTCCAGCGGAATGGTTCGGTCCCCTCCTTTGATCTCACGGATCACGACCTCCCGGTTCCGACTTTTCTCGGCCGTCACAATGTCCCCCAGCCCGGTGATGGCCATTCCCAACACATCGAATCCCGGGCCGATATTTCCGATCGATGCCGGAGCAAAGGCTTTTACGATTTTCATTTTGTCTGCCCGCCCTTCCTCGCCGTTAATGACCCGCTACGGTCATTTTTGATATTTTGATCGTGGGTGCCGCGATCGTGCCCCGAAGTTCCAGATCGTTGCCGACCATTTCGATATCCATAAAAATTTCCTTCAGGTTGCCCGCGATCGTTATTTCTTCCACGGGATAGGTCAACTCGCCGTTCTCGATCCAAAGTCCCACCGCCCCCCGCGAATAATCGCCGGTGACGTGGTTGACTCCGAACCCGATCGTCTCCACGACGTACAGTCCCCGCTTCACGGAGCGGAGGATCTCCTCCGGGCTGTTCGTCCCCGGAACGAGGTAGAAATTCGTGTGCGAAACGGACGGGACGTCCCCGACGCTCCGGACCGCATTGCCGGTGGATTGCAATCCCAATTTCCGGGCGGAGTAGCTGTCCAACAGATAGCTCTCCAGGACCCCTTTCTTGATCACGGTTGTCTTCCGCGTCGGCAAGCCCTCCCCGTCAAACGGCCGGGATCCCAGCGCCGAGGGAATCACGCCGTTATCCAGGACCGTCACGGAGGAAGCGGCCACCGGCTGGCCCAGCTTCCCGGCCAGAAACGAGGCCCCTTTATAGACCGCGTAACCCGACACGCAGGCGCTCAGGCTTCCGATCAGCTCCGCCGCCGTTTCGGGGTCGAAGATCACCGGAATTTCATCGGTCGCGATCTTACGCGCCCCCAATCTCCGAAGCGTTCTTTGCGCGGCCGTGCGACCGACCGATTCGGGAGAGGCCAGCTCCTTGATCTTCCGTTTGGCCGAGTACCAGTAATCTCGTTGCATCGTGCCGTCGACCGCCGCGACCGGCGAGACCGAAAACGAGACATAGCTGACCGGAAAACTTCCGATCACGTCATTCGTGTTGGCGTAAACCACACGCCGGCTGGAATGGGAAAGACCCGCCCCTTCGGAATTGGTGATCCGGGCGTCATATCCCAACGCGGCCGACTCCGCCTGCACGGCGAGATCGATCTTGTCCTCCATCTTCCATTCGTGGAGCGTGTCGTCGTATAAATCCAGGTCCGGCAAGACGAGCGCCGTCGGCTCCGGAAGCCCGGCATGGGGATCTTCAGCCGTGCAGCGGGCCAGATAACAAGTATCCTCCACCAATCGGTCGACGGACTCGGCCGAGAAATCGGAGGTCGAACAGACCGCGCTCCGGTTTCCGAAAAACAGCCGCAGGCCCAACCGTTTCTCATGGGCGTTGCTCAGTTTGTCGATCGATCTGAGCCGGACCTGGGCGTCAAAACTGTCGCCCTCCACGAGCATGACATCGCCCGCCGTGGCCCCCTTGGACCGGGCCTTCTTCAATACTGCTGTCACGAGATCCTGGTATGGAATCATCCTCGTGATTTCCGTTTATCCCTGGGTTCCCCCGACGGTCATCCCGTTGATCCTCAGCGTCGGAAGCCCAACCCCCACCGGCACGGATTGACCGTCCTTTCCACAGGTTCCGACGCCCGCGTCCAATTGAAGATCGTTTCCGACCATCGTCACGCGTTTTAAAACATCCGGACCGTTCCCGATCAGCGTCGCGCCCTTCACCGGCGCGGTCACCTTCCCGTCCTCAATCCGGTAGGCCTCGCTGGCCGAGAAGACGAACTTGCCGCTGGTGATGTCGACCTGTCCGCCGCCGAAGGAGACGGCATAAAGGCCGTTCTTAACCGAACGGATGATCTCTTCCGGATGAGATTCCCCCGCCATCATGAAGGTGTTCGTCATGCGCGGCATCGGGATATGCATAAAGCTTTCCCGTCGGCCGTTCCCGGTCGGCGCCATCCCCATCAGCTTCGCATTGAGCCGATCTTGAAGATAGCCCTTCAATATCCCCTTTTCGATCAGAACGGTCCGATGGGTCGGTGTTCCTTCGTCGTCGACGTTCAACGACCCACGACGCCCCGGGATCGTCCCGTCATCGACGATCGTGCAGAGCTCGGAGGCGACCTGCTTTCCGATCAAGTCGGTAAAGGCCGACGTCCGTTTTCGGTTGAAATCCCCTTCCAAACCGTGACCGATCGCCTCATGAAGAAGAATTCCCGGCCAGCCCGGTCCCAAGACCACATCCATCATTCCCGCCGGGGCATCCACCGCCGAAAGATTCAGGACGGCCTGACGGGCGGCTTCCTTGGCATAGGTTTCGAAAAGGCGATTCTCCAGGAAGAAAGAATACTCGACGCGACCGCCCCCTCCGTGACTGCCGATCTGTCGATTTCCGTTTTCTTCGGCGATGCAGGTCACGTTAAGACGGGAAAGCGGCTGGACATCGCCCACAATCCGCCCTTCGGAGGTGACGACCAGGATCGCTTTGTGCTCGCTGGCGAAGGAGGCCATCACTTTTTTAATCCTCGGATCGTAGCGACGCGCCAGGCTATCGATTTGATGGAGGAGATCAATCTTTTCCTGAACTGAAATGTCCGAAACAGGCGTCATGATCGGATAGAGATCGGGTCGGACGATATCGCTCCGAACGGGCACGGGCTTACCGACCGACCGATCCGTCGTGATGTATCGGGCCGTTCGAGCCGCCAACTCCAGATTTTTGAGCGTGATCTCGTCCGAGTAAGCGTAGCCGGTTTTTTCATCGGCGACGGCCCGAACTCCCACCCCCTGGCCGATCGATTTTGCGGCCTTTTTGACCATGCCCTCTTCAAGGCTAACCGATTCGTTGGTGCGGTATTCAAAATAAAGGTCGGCGTAGTCGATCTGTTTTCCCAGCGCTTTTCCGATGGTTTGTTCAAGCTGGATCGTATTCAGATTGAATTTCTTGAGGAAAAACTCCTCGGCCTTCGTGAGCTCCTTGGCCACATTATGTCCTTTCTATCAATTTATAAGGATGTTTATACGGTATTATACGGAGAATCTGATCGATAATCAATAAGAAATAAACCGGGACGAAATAAAAAAAGGAAGGAAACAAAATGTAACCTATTGTTTTATATAGATTATAAAACAATAATCAACCGGAATTTCAGGACGGTAAAATCAGCGCGGAAGTTTCCGGATCAATTTTTCTATTTCTTCTTTTAATTCAGGTATTTCAGCAAAGTTATTTTGTATTGCTCCCAGGATTTTTTCCAAACGCGCCTTTCGGGCCATTTCCTTGTCCCGAAATACCTTTTCATCCAGCCCACGATAGACTCCGGAAAGGCGTGATTCCAGTTCCGGACGAAGGGACTGAATACCCTCATATACCTGATGAATGGTGGGATCGATCTTTGAAACAACCGTAAAGGTCGCATCTTCCATCAACAAAACGGCACCGACACCGTCTTTGAGGGGAAGGACCTTTTTGATTTTCTTGCCCGAGGCCTCGGACCAGTTTAAGAATAAACCGGGGAACGTCTTAATGAACGCGGC
>Ga0187773_10000441_pt1 | contig 16623 bp, 18 predicted proteins | sample 0216_BV02_MP05_1_FD_133133 | JGI IMG/M metagenome (GOLD analysis project Ga0187773, IMG submission 133133) | Tropical peat soil microbial communities from peatlands in Department of Meta, Colombia - 0216_BV02_MP05_10_MG | ecosystem: Environmental > Terrestrial > Soil > Wetlands > Peat | place...
CCCGTTTGTTCGTGGTGGGCCCCAACTGGATCAGAACCGCCTGAGGGGTGTCGGCCAAACTTGAAATTTCTTGGCGAACATCCATGCGGACGCGATCGCCTTCAAGGATCTCCGGGGTCAATTCCAGCGTCACACCGACGTCCTGACGGGAGATCTGCACTTGCGAAACCCCGCCGGTCGTTAGATTGGAACCGGTGGGGAACGGAACATTTTGGGCCACAACGATCTTGGCTTTCTGGTTATTTGTCGTCAAGATCTGGGGTTCGGACAGCACATTGGCGTCCGCCGTGCTCTGCAAGGCTGACAGGAGTACTTTGACATTTACAGAGCTCAGCGCGAATCTCAAGCCTGTCACCGCACCCGCCGCCCCTGTCCCAGTTATACTCGATAGGTTTTGAAGTTCAGCTCCTAGATCCTCATTCACCGAGCCGTAGACCGAGACCTGCTCATTGCTTGTCTGGTAAGCACCCAAGGCGCCTAATTGTGTTCCCAATTGACGCAGTCTGTCCTGAGCCACCTCCATGATGACGGCTTCGACATAGACTTGGCGACGGCGCACATCGATTTTTTTGATCACTTCTTTCAGCATCTCGTAATCTTTTGGAGATGCCGTAATCAACAAGGCGTTGGTTGCCTTGTCCGGTATGATTTGAACCGCTCCTTCAAACTCCCCCGGGGTCTTGCCGGCGGGCCGCCCGGCGACCGGAGCGGCGGCGGGTCGGGTCGCCAGACTTGTAAGCAGCTTGGCCGCTTCTTCCGCATTGGCGTTTTCAAGATAATAGACATTGATGTCCCGCTCCGGCGGCACTTCCGATGTCGGAAGGATCTGGACCATTTCCCCGGCAGGAACGGCCGAAAGACCCTTGATCTCCAGAACCGATTCAAAAACCTGGTAGACTTTGTCCACAGAGATCTTAGACGGTGAAAAGATGGTCACTTTTCCACGCACCCGTTCATCAATAATAAAATTTTTCCCTATGATTTCGCTGACAAACTTTACGAAGACCGGAAGGTCAACGTTGTTAAAGTCGAGGGTGATTAGCCGGTCCTTTGCCGGCTTCTGCAGCGCCACCGCCGGAGACATAGGCGGAAGAGGCTGGGCTGCCGATGGCTGTTGTGCCTGAGGGGCCACCCCTTCCGGAGGTGGTTTCAGCGGGTCCGGCGTCGGAGATGAAGGTGGAAGTGGCTGGGGTGCGGGTAACTGCTGTGGCTGAGGGACTACCCCTTCCTGGGATGGTTTAAGCGGATTTGGCGCGGGAGACGGGGCAGTTTGGGTCCTCGGAGGTTCTTGAGCCTGCGAAACGGCTGCAAGGTGCATTGGAGTAAGAACTCCAACCCCCATGAACAACACGAAAACCCATGAAACACATCGCAAGACCGGCAGGCAGATCCCCGCCCGATATATTCGGATTCGTTTTTGATAGCCGGAATGTCGTATTACGCTTCCGCTCTCCTTAACGAATTTCATAACTAAACGACTCTTTTTGATTATTCCGCATCAGATCCATAGAGATGTTGGTTTCATCCTTGAGCTGGGTAAAGACCTGCATAAAAGTCTGGGGATCTTTTACCTCGATCCCGTTAATCCGCTGAATCACATCTCCGTTGCGCAACCCGATCCGCTCATAAAAACTGGCGGGAGCGATCGAGACGATCCGGAATCCGTCGCTTTTACCATCGGGGCTGAGGTCCGGCACCACACGGGCCTTGGTTAATAGCTGCGGAAGATTTTCAAGAGCGGACGCCACCTCCTGCTTGTCCAGAACCCAGCTGTTCTGCGCGCCGGCAGGACGGGGTGCCACGGCCGGAACCCCAGAAGTGGGCTGGCCAATTGGAAGCTGGTTTGTGCCCGGTTGGCCCGGGGAATCTCCTTCCTCAACCGATACGGTCTCCCGGATCTTCCCCCGCAAGAAGGTCACCTCATTTCGGTTGACCTCAATCAACTTCGCGTCCGGCCCGAAGAGATCGTCGATATGATACAGCCGCTGTTCCTTTGTGCCCAAGTCTTCGATCACGGCCAGGGATTGGTCCGCCTCACCCACGATCGTTCCCACCAATCGGACCCGGAGCGGGGGCAGTTGAACCGGCGCAGGTGCCACCGCTTCAGGGGGAGCGATGGCTGAGGCCGGTTTGATCCCAAAAATATTCCTATCCACGATAGAAGAGTAAACCTCCGTCATGGGCTTCACCTGTGCTTCGGGTGTGGCAGCCCATTCCACCGCAGGCGAACGGGCCGGCAAATCCAGTTGACGGCCGATAAACAGGCTTACGAGATCCGCCACAAAGTAGCTGAAACCCAAAAGAAAAAGGAGATTCAATGTCCAAAGATATCTTTTCATGGTGAACACCTCCTCTATCCGGCCCTACCGGAATCCGGGAAATCACCTAATTAGACACTTAATTATAGACGTTTTCTATAGAAAGTTCAATTAGAAACACCCCATTCCCCTTTAAGGGTGGCAAGACTCTCGCCTCCTGCTTCGTGAAATTGACCAACTAAGGTAAAAGTCGTAACAGGTCAATTTGTCATATTTCAGAATGTTTGTCAACAGCAGGCGACGGTCCCTAAAAAGCCATTCAAAACCAAGACTCTAAACCCGTTATTGGAGGAGTCTTGGTCTCCCAAATGAGGAAAGAACGCAGCCCTATCATCGTTGACTCTCCCCGGGGCGTGTGCTATAACCCAGGCAGTCCACCCAGGAGCGGTTTGTGTCGTTTCGTTCCAGCCTAGGCCTTCGCGTCATCCGGATTTTTCTTTTTGCATTCGATGTCGCCGTTTCCTACCGCGTCCATTTTTGGTGCGCACCATTCTACAGCGAAGAGACCCTACAGCGACGGCGTTCCCGTCTCCACCAAAAGAAAGCCGATCGAATGTGTCAGCTTGCGATCGAGTTCAAAGGCATCTTGATCAAGCTGGGGCAGTTCATGAGCGCACGGGTCGATCTTCTGCCGGAGGAATACACCCGGACCCTGGCGCAGCTTCAAGATTCCGTGCCTCCGGCCGATTTTACCGTGATCAAACAACGGTTGAGGGCGGATCTGGGTAAAAATCCCGAGGAAGTCTTCGCGTCCTTTAACGATATCCCGATTGCGGCCGCATCGCTCGGACAGGTCCACGAGGCCGTTTTAAAAGACGGCCGAAAAGTGGCGGTCAAAGTCCAGTACCCCGGCATTCAGAGAATCGTGCATGCGGACCTTCGCGCGGCTCGGTGGGCCTCCCTGTTTCTCCAGCGATTCCTCCGTCAAATCCGCTTCGACATTCTCTACCAAGAATTCTCGCGCATCCTTCAGCAGGAATTAAACTACATCCAAGAGGCGCGAAACGCGGAGCAGTTTTATAAAAATTTCCACGGCGACGAACGGATCGTCGTTCCAAAGGTGATCTGGAATTACACAACGCCGCATGTCCTGACGCTGGAATTCGTGGAAGGGATCAAGGTCACCGAGTTTGAGGCGATTCAGACCGCCGGTGTGGAGCTCCCGGCCCTGGCACGGCTGCTGATGGAGTCCTACATGAAGCAGCTGTTCGCGCACCGCCTCCTCCATGGGGATCCGCATCCCGGCAACCTATTTGTTCGGCCGGGTCGGATCTCACCGGACGGCCTGACCCGAGAGCCTGTCCTGGTCTTTGTCGACTTCGGCCTGATGCAGCCCCTGACCCCCTCCATGCGGGAAGGCATTAAAATCACGGTGGGGGGCATCATCGACCGGGATATCCCCCGAATTGTACAGGGCCTGGCGTACCTCGGCTTCATTGACCGGACCGGGGATCACCAGGCGATTGAGAAGGTGGCGGCCTTCTTTATCGAGAAATATCGAGACATCTCTCCCAAAGCTTTTCAAGAAATCGGGATCGACGACATCGCCCATGACTTGCAACAGATCTTCAGCATCTCCTCGACCCTTCAGATTCCCAACAACTTCATCCTGGTCTGGCGAACGCTGGGGATGTTGAACGGGATCAATTCCAAGCTGGATCCTGACCTAAACATCATTGAGCTGGCCAAGCCCTACGCCATTCCATTCGTTCGATCAGAAGAGGGTTTGTTAGATCGACTTTTGAAAACCAGCCGGGAGGCTGGCGGGGCTCTTTTGGCACTGCCGAAGGCTCTTGAGACTTTTCTGGACCTGGCCAACCGCGGTGAGTTCAAGACTCAAATGTCGTCGGAGGATGTCACCGGGGCCTTGCTCAGTCTTTACCGACTGGTTTACCGCGCCATTTTGGGGGCGTTCTTTCTGGCTTTTCTGATCCTTGCCCGATATTCCCAGCAACAAGGCGATGTGCTGGAAAGCCGTATGGCCTTTACGACCGCAATCGTCATCGGAGGCTTCCTCGGATGGTCCTTTCTAAGGGGTCGTCGATGAACCGACCCTCTTCGGCAATTCGATTTTTTCTGATAGCCGTTTTGGGTGTCACGGTGATCGGTGGTCTGTTCCTGATCCGCTCTTTGCCCCGACAGAAACCGAGCCTTGAAATACGGGAGAAATCTCTCGAAATCCTTCGAAACACCATCCACGAACGGGATCCGTTTGCGCGCGGTGCGGCGGCCAAAGCGATGGGCGACAGTAACGATCCAGCCGTTCTTCCCTGGCTGATGGCCGGGTCGAAAGACACGGACGCCACCGTCCGGCTCTTTTCCGTCGAGGCCGCAGCGAACTTCGGACCTCAAATGGCCGTCCAATTTATTGGACCGGCGCTGGCCGATCCGGACGCTTCCGTCCGGATGACGGCCGTTCGTGTTCTGGGCGGATTGAAGTCCGAGGCTCCGCCGGCGCTTCTGACGAAAGCGTTAAAGGATGAAGACCCTGCCGTCCAGTTGCTGGGACTGGGCACGGCCGTCGGTATCCTGGGAATGGACCCGCATTCCGACACGCTCAAGATTTTCGAGCAGGCCCTGAAGAATGAAAACCCGGAGGCTCGCCTCATGGCGGCGACGGGGCTCGGAAAAACGGGTGACGTCCGAGCACTGCCGCTGCTCTCGAACGCGCTAGAGGACCCGGACGCAACCGTCCGGAGCTACGCTGCCCAGGCCCTAGGGGATCTCGGAACCGTTCACGCCGTTCCGTTACTGTCCAAGGTGTTAAACGATCCCGACGCTGGGGTCCGCAGCCAGGCCGCCCTCGCATTGGGGGTTTACGAAACACCCGATGTTCTTTTGTTGCTTCGGCAGACCGCTCAAGACCATGATTCGTTCGTTCGACTCTCGGCCGCGGTTTCCTTGGCTAGGCAACACGATCCACGGTCGTTCGAATTATTGAAGGATGCGCTCGCCGATCCCGATTATGGAATTCGAAGTGCGGCCGCAAGATCGCTGGGAGAACTCGCACCGTCCGAAGATTCCGATTTTGGAAAGAAAGCGACACCGCTTCTTGTGCCGTTGTTGAATGATCCCTCACCTCGGGTGCGCTCGGCTACGGCGCGCACCATGGGCCTGCTCGGAACACCCGACAATTTGCCCGTCCTGGCCAATGGCTTAAACGATAACGAAGGGTCCGTACAATGCTACGCGGCGGGCGCCATCTTGCGGATCCTCTACAAACGCACACAAAAAAGAGAGCCGCATCGAAACGCATTTCAACCAATTCGGGCGGCGCTGCCGATCCATCCATCCTAAGAAAGGAGTCTGTGTCGATGAAACCTTTTTTTAAAGTGATTGCGTTACTGTTGGTGATGGCCACCGTATTCTTCGCCGGTTATTTTACGGGATCGTTCCGGGCGGAAAAGCTCAACCGGCTCTTGGCCGCCGCCAAGTCGGAAATGACGACGAAAGTGACGGCGCTAGAAGGAGAGATCCGCACACTGAGATTCCGGATGCGCCTTACCACCGCACGGGACCGCCTCCTGGCATCCGAGAGCAATATCAAAGATCGAAATTTTGGAACGGCCGAGAAGGAATTGAAGTCGGCCAAAGAGGAACTTCACGCGGCGGCGCTGTTGACTTCGAAAGAAAATGGGGAAGGGCTGATTAAGCTGGAAGAATCGATCGACGGAGTGATCGAGACCGTTCACCGATCCGATCTTCGGGCAAAATCGAAGCTCGAAGCGGTAAAAGCGGATCTCGATCAATTGATCAACCGATCGTGATTTCAAAATTGGAAAGCGTCATCTCGAAAAAGTAGCGCCGACGCCCACACTGAAATGAACGGTCGGTTCCTGTTCCGGACCCCATAACACCAGCTGCTTATCCGAAACAACGGGGAAGTTGTAATCAATCTCGTCCTCCCGCCGCGTTTCCCGGCCCCGAACTTCTCCGACCAGAGTGAGCTCCCGGCCTCGGCCGTATACAGCGGGATCCAAAAACCCTTCATGCCGGATTAAAAAACGACCCTCAGACGCGCTCCCCTGAACGGGACGGTCATTGCGCGCCAACGGCTGCTGCAGCAACTCGATCCAGGTCGTGTCCTTTGTGTTTCGAATCTGGATAATTCTGCCACCCCAGAGCACGGTCTTGCCCTTGAAGGAGTCGGGGTCATGGATTACGGCTTTGAACGTTGCGGCGGGATCGACCTGGTCCCGGACTTCATTCGAGATGGCCTGTGTACAGCTGTTTAGGATAAATAAAAACGCCGTGCCACAGAGGATCCGGCGGAGGTTCATAATTCCGATAGCGATTTCGATTTTGAAGAACCCCGGCCTTTCAGCTGGGGATTCTTCAATCCGGGCGGACAAAATCACCATTTTAATTCGCTCGCTAAACCCGCTCTTCCAAGCGGGGATCGCGCGTGCTATGCAGGTTCAACAAGACTCGCATAACCCGTCTCGATCTCGACCGTCATCGGCCCGCGTCATAAATTGCGCTAACCGGCCTTGGCCTCTTTGTCGACGGCCGGCTTCTCAGGCTCGGGTTTCGGAGCCGACTTACCCTCCTTTTCCGCCTTTTCACCCTTGGCCTTTGTGCCGCGCTGCTGGAATGCCAAGAGAACACGCCGACGCCGCTGAAGACGTTTCAACTGTTTTCGAACGGGCCGAAGTTCAAGTGAACCTTCCGCCCCAGAGATCTTTTCCCGTTTTTCAGATAACGTTTTCTTTACACGCTTGATCTTCTCTTCCAGGTTTGCCACATCGGCCATCGAATGCCTCCTTTGAAAAAGTTTGGTTGTGTCCCGAAAGCCCGCCACAGCTTCTCGCCCGAGCCATGGCCGCGTTTCTCCATCCTTACGGATCTTTCCGCGTCACAAAGGAGTCCAGTTGATCTTCTCTGAACATCCTGTCCGCCAAGTGAAACGCAATCAGTTTCCGGTCAAGCAAACCCACCCTGACACGATAAACAGTGGTTTGATTCGTCCGCACCGTTAACAAATAAACATCCGAATATTTTTTTCTTAAACGGTCTGCCAAATTTCTCGCATTCGCCTCGCTTTCGAAAGCGCCCGCCTGTACGGTGTACAGACCGCCTGACATTTTCAAAGAATCCTCCGGAAGCCGGATGACTTCGATCGTCACGGGAGCCGTACCGGTTCCGGTCATTTCCAGAGTCTTGGCCGCGCCGTAGGAAAGATCCAAAATCCGCCCCCGCACGAAGGGACCCCGGTCGTTCACTCTCACCGTGACTGATCGTCCCGTTTCACGTTGTGTGACCTTGATTGTTGTGCCGAGCGGCATTAGACGGTGGGCGGCCGTCAGGCCGTACATGTCGTACGTTTCACCATTGGCGGTCGGTCGGCCGTTAAAATCCGCTCCATACCAGGAGGCAATGCCGCTCTCCCGATACCCGACCGGATAATCAAGCGCCGTTCGGGGAATCGACGCGCACGAGACCAATACCGTCGCCGTAACGAACCCGAAAAATGATGGCCCTATACGCCGCTGTGCGTTCACCGTTTGGCCGTTATCCGCACTTTGACCACCCGAATCTTACAAGAAGGACAGTAGGAGGTCAGAGTCAGTGCTCCCCCGCAGGTGGGGCAGAAATCGATACGACGACCGGATTTGCGGCGATCCTTTTTGCGTCGGTCGCTCATCCGTCGATCCTGCAACCGTCGATCCCGGAGCGGATCCCGACGATCCCACCGTCCCCGTTTTTCCACCTCCGGTTTCGCTCTTTTCGTCTTCCCGCCCATCCGTAACATGCTCCTTGAATTTGGATTACGTGCATTGCGCTGGAGATTCACAAATCCCTCGATCAAGCGTGGGCTCAGCCCTGAAGCTTCCTGGAGAGATCGGCGTATCGAATGTTCAACGGATGGAGTTGTACAACGGCAAATCGGGAGGCGCCTCACTCGGCGTTCACGAGGCGATCATCGATAAAAAAATGGCACGACGCAGAAGCGATGATGCCCGCCCCCGAAAAACGGACCCGGTCAAGCCTGTTTCTTCTTGGAGGTCTCCTGTTTCCTGATCCATTGACCAATCGCCTTCATTTTCTGGTCATTGAGATCCACGAAACGGACGCCGATGCCTTCGGAACCGGCCCCCTCCGCCGCGTAAGACCGCGTCCAGGTGACCTCACCGGTGCAGTTGATCTTGGTCTTTTTATCGGGGAGGACAAACTCGATCGGAAAACGTTCTCCGGTTTGGAGGGGACGTTCGGTAGACATGAACAGGCCGCCGATGCTGATGTTCTGTGTATGGCCGATGAATACCTTGTTGTATTTTCTCCACCGGACTTCCAACACAAACAAGGGCAAACGAAGCGAACGCCGCTTTTCGATAAAGGCCTGGAGGCCGTCTTCATTGGATGGAAACGATTTCGGTTCTATCTGTGATTTGATTTTCAACTCCGTCTCCGCAGGTGACCGTCATTCAACGCTTCAAAACTATAACAAGTTGTAATTCATCCGTCAAGAAAATTCCTATTCAAGCGATGGGATGATTCCTTGACACGGCCTTTGGTTTGGCTATAATAAAGCCAACACGGCCGCCGATGACCAACCCTGAATCTTACTCCGGAAATATCCAAAACACACCCTTGTCGGAGCTGCTCCGAAATCTCCAATCGTCCAAAGTTACGGGAACGCTGACCCTACAGCGCAACGGTGAGGAAAAATCGATCTATGTCAGGGATGGAAAGATTGTATTTGCGTCTTCAAACCTTTCGGCGGACCGCTTGGGATATATTCTGATCAATGCCGGAAAACTAACGCACGAGCAGATGGAAGCGGCGCTTAAGCTCCGGAGCGCCACCAATAAGCAATTCGGCGGAATCGTTGTAGAGCTTGGGTTTATCACTCCTAAGGAATTATTCGAGGGACTCAAACTTCAAGTCAAGGAGATTATCTACAGCCTCTTTCGGTGGGAAGAGGGACGCTACCAAGTGACGCCGGGTAAACTACCCAATCAGACCATCCCGCTCGTGTTGGATCCCATTGATCTCATTTCGGAGATCATCGCGCGACTTCAGAAAGAATCCTGACCGCTTGCATTGCTCGCGGGGTATCTACTTCGATCTTACCGTTCCTCGGCGAATGCCAGTAGGGCGATGCTTCGGGCCCGTTTAATCGCTTGACCGACATCCCTCTGGTGAGATGCGCAGTTGCCGGAAATCCGTCGTGGAACGATCTTCCCTCTTTCCGTCACGAAGTTTCGCAATAACGAAGTGTCTTTATAATCGACATACTTGATTTTGTCGGAACAAAATCGGCAATTTTTCTTCCGCTGCGTAAAGCGGCCTTTCTCCACGGTGTCCTCCTTTTTGTTACCTTGATTGAGACCCGGCCCCCTCTAACACGGTTTAGAACGGCACATCGTTCTCTGTTCCGCCCAGGGCCGGCTCAACATCTTCCGGAACGGGTTCCGCCTTACCGGACGGAGCGGCCGAATCGCCGCGCTTGGGCATGAAGCGAACGGCCTGCGCCACGACCTCATGCTTGCTGCGCTTTTGGCCGTCTTCCGTCTCCCACCGACGTTCCTGCAGCCGTCCGTCCACGATAACGCTCTGCCCCTTGTTCAGATACTGACCGCAATTCTCGGCCTGTTTCCCAAACACCACCACGTCGATGTAACAGACATCCTCCTTGAGCCCCTCTCCCTGCTTATATTTGTGATTCACGGCAAGTCGGAAATTGGCCACCGGTGTTCCGCTGGGCGTATAACGGATCTCAGGATCTTTAGTAAGATTGCCGATCAGGATCACCTTATTGTAACTGACCATCTTTTTTAATCTGCCTTCTTGCTGGATTCAGACCACCGACGGTCTTCCCGGTCATGCCCGGACCGGCCCCGGAAGGGTCGTCCCTCATCCGGGGAAGGCATAACCAACGTGCCCGAATCGGCTTTGGAGGGTTTCACGGTGAGAAACTTGATGATGGAGTCTTCCATCCGATAGGTATGCTCCAGATCGTTAATCACCTTTCCATCGCCCTTGAAACGAAAAATGATATACGTCCCCTTTTTCTCTTTTTCCACTTCATAGGCCAGCTTTCTCTTTCCCCAATTCTCGGTCTGTAAAAGCGTGCCGCCGTTTTTCTCGACCACTCCCTTCATTTTTTCAACGACCTTCGTCATTTCTTCTTCGGTGACGTTCGGCCGAACGATGAAAATGGACTCGTACAGTTGCATAAAGATTGCTCCCTCCTGGATGTAAGCCCTCAAACCCTGTTGAGAGCGAGGCGTCAGACTACCCAACGACGTGTCACTCTTGTAACACATCCTTTGCGTTAAAATCAATCCTTCGATAAACTCAGGATCAACCCTGAGCCTGCCGAAGGATCAACAGGCCTGTTTAGACCTGAAACCTGAAATGCAGGATATCTCCATCCCGAACGGTGTAATCCCGGCCCTCGACCCGAAGCAGTCCTCGTTCACGAACCGTCGCTGCGTTTCCGCAGGCGATCAAATCGGAATAGGTCATGACCTCTGCGCGGATAAAGCCTTTTTCCATATCGCTATGAATTTTTCCGGCCGCCTGCGGCGCCTTGGTACCTTGCGGGACCGTCCAGGCCCTCGACTCCGGCTCGCCGGCCGTAAAAAACGTGATAAGTCCCAGCAATTGATAGCCCGCTTGAATCAGGCGGTCCAGTCCGGACTCGGTCAGACCCAGTTCCTTCAAGAAAGCCGCCCGATCATCTTTCGGCAGTGCGATTACCTCGGCCTCGACCTGACTGCTGATCACAACGACATAAGCCCCTTCCCGTTCCGCGATTTTACGAACCTGTTGCACATGATCGGTATCCCGGCCCAGATCCGCTTCCGACACGTTTGCGACATACAGCACCGGTTTGTCCGTCAGAAGATGCATCTCGTGCAGCCACCGCATCTGCTCCGGCGTGTAGGATTTCCCGCGGATGGGCTCGCCTTTGGCCAGCAACGCGTGAAGCTGTTGCGTGAAGCCGTGTTCCTCCGCGGCCTTCGCCTCTCCCGACCGGACCCTTTTCTCGACGGACTGAAGGCGCCGCTCCACCGTTTCCAGGTCGGCCAGAATCAGCTCGGTCTCGATAATCTCGATATCCCGCGCGGGATCGACCGAGCCCGAAACGTGCACGACATCCGGATTTTCAAAACAGCGGACGATGTGAACGATTGCGTCCACATTTCGGATGTGGCTCAAGAACTTGTTTCCCAGTCCTTCCCCTTGGCTGGCGCCTTTGACCAGTCCGGCAATGTCAACGAACTCCACCGTGGTTGGAACAACCTTCTTGGATTTGAAGATCTCGACCAACCGACGGAGTCGATCGTCCGGAACTTCCACGACCCCGACATTGGGTTCAATAGTGCAGAAGGGATAATTCGCCACTGCCGCCCCGGCGGCCGTCAAGGCGTTGAAGAGCGTCGATTTTCCCACGTTGGGCAGGCCGACAATTCCGCAATTAAATCCCATGATGCATCACACGAGCAGCGGGATCATCAATAGGGCCACGATGTTGATGATCTTGATCATCGGATTGATCGCCGGGCCGGCGGTGTCCTTGTACGGATCGCCGACGGTGTCACCCGTCACGGCCGCCTTATGCGCCTCGCTTCCCTTTCCACCGTAATTTCCTTCCTCGATATACTTTTTAGCGTTGTCCCAGGCGCCTCCCCCGCTGGTCATCGAGATCGCCACGAACAACCCGGTGACGATGCTTCCGACCAAGACTCCGCCCAGCGCCTTCGGCCCCAGCAGCAGTCCGATCACGATCGGCGACAAAACGGGAATCAATCCGGGCACGATCATCTCCCGGATGGCCGAGCGGGTCACAATGTCCACGGCCCGGCCATAATCCGGCCGGCCGGTTCCCTGCATGATGCCCGGAATCTCGCGAAACTGACGACGGACCTCTTCTACGATCATCCCGGCGGCCTTCCCCACCGCCTCCATGCTCAACGCAGAAAAAAGATATGGCAACAGACCGCCAATAAACAGCCCGACCAATACATAGGGATCGCTCAGCGTGAAGACCACCTTGATATCGCGCAGGTTGTTCAAGTCCTGCGTATACGACGCGAATAATACCACCGCGGCGAGACCGGCCGAGCCGATCGCATATCCCTTGGTCACGGCCTTGGTCGTGTTGCCGACGGCATCCAGCGGATCGGTCACGGCGCGAACGCTCTTATCCAGACCGGCCATCTCGGCGATTCCGCCCGCGTTATCCGTGATCGGGCCGTAGGCGTCCAGCGCCACCACCATTCCGGCCATCGACAGCATCGAGACGGCCGCGACGGCTACGCCGTAAAGGCCGGCAAGATGAAATGAGGCTAAAATGCCCGCGCCGATCACCAACACCGGCAGGGCCGTTGCCTTCATGCTTACGGCCAGACCGGCGATAATGTTTGTTCCGTGGCCGGTGGTGGAAGCCTTCGCAATGCTCCTCACCGGCCCGAAAGAAGTCGACGTGTAATATTCCGTAATCATCACCAGAGCAGCCGTTACCACTAAACCGACCAGCACTGAACCGTAGATATGCGTCGGATCGACTGTCGCCAGCCCTTGGAGAATCCAGGCCGTCACTGGATAAAGCGCAATCGCCGCGAGAATCCCGGAAACCGCCAGACCTTTGTAGAGCGCTCCCATGATATACCCTTTGGCCCCGATGCGGGCGAAAAAAGTCCCGACGATCGAGGTGATGATCGAAATCCCGCCGACCACTAGAGGGTAGACGAGGACCTGGGGTGAATCGCTGAAGACGAGGAGGCCCAGAAGCATGGTCGAGATGATCGTCACGGCGTACGTCTCGAACAGATCCGCGGCCATCCCAGCGCAATCCCCGACATTGTCGCCAACGTTGTCCGCGATGACAGCCGGGTTACGTGGATCGTCCTCCGGAATGCCGGCCTCCACCTTGCCGACCAGATCCGCACCGACGTCGGCCGCCTTGGTGAAGATTCCGCCGCCCAGACGAGCGAAGATGCTGATTAGGCTCCCTCCAAACCCCAATCCTACCAAGGGGGTTATATCGACCTTCTGGCCGCTCGGTGTAAGCCCAACCAAAATGCCGTAGTATCCTGCAACCGATAGAAGACCCAGGCCGACGACGAGAAGACCGGTAACGGATCCACCCCTGAACGCCACGTTAAACGCCGCGGATAGTCCTCGCTTCGCCGCTTCGGCCGTACGTACGTTGGCCTTCACAGAAATGTTCATTCCGATATAACCGGCCGCCGCAGACGAAACCGCGCCGATCAGAAACCCGATCGCCGTTTTAGCTCCCAGGGTGGCCCACAGAATGACAAACAAGACCAGACCGACACCCGCAATCGTCGTATACTGGCGGTTTAAAAAGGCCTTCGCTCCCTCCTGAACGGCCTTCGCAATTTCCTGCATCCGGTCCGAACCGGCCGAAAGGGCCAAAACCCATCGAGCCGCGACAGCCCCGTAAATTACCGCCGCCGCCCCGCAAACCACCGCAAAAAAGATCGATCCGCTTGTCAAATCCATGCCTGACGCCTCCTATCCAGTCATCGGTCTGTGAAGTTCTATTATTTAGAAATGTTAACTTTGTGTAGATCTCAAACGCTTGTATCAGTGAAATCGGTTCATCGTTGTTTCCGGCCCTTCTTTGAGAAAACAATCCAAAGCCATGACGGATCGCTCAATCATCGCCTGTACGACGGATTTTTCTTCCGGAAGAAAAACCGAGAGAACGTATTCCTCTGCCGCCTGATCTGCCGGTGGACGGCCGATGCCTACTCGGAGGCGATAAAACTGGTGGGTCTGGAGTGACGCGATGATGGATTGAACCCCGCGATGACCGCCATGCCCTCCTCTTGACTTTAGCCGAAGACGACCGAGGCTCAAATCCAGATCGTCGTGAATCACCACAAGATCCGCCGGACCGGCCTCGGTTTCCCGGAGCAGTTCCAGGGTCGCAGGGCCGCTTCGGTTCATATAGCTCTGCGGCTTCGCGAGGACCACTTGTATATCGTTTCGGCTTCGATCGTGGATCGTGCCGGAGGCGGTGACCATCCGCGAAGAGGTTTTGTGAAAGGAAACGGCCAGGGACTTTGCGAAGGCGTCGAGAACCATAAACCCGACATTGTGACGGCTGTGCGCGTACTGCGCCCCGGGGTTTCCAAGCCCCATAAGGATCTTCAATACAAAATTAACCTTTCGCTCCCGACTCCTTCTTCTCTTCTTTGCCGCCCGGTTTGGAAGCCTTGCCCTCGCCCTTGGCCTCCGCTTTCTCACCCGGTTTTCCACCCGCCGCAGGCTCCGCCGCCGCTTCCGCTTCCCCTTCTTCCTTCTTCTTCCCGATTACCTCGGGCTCCTTCGTCTCGGCCGGCGTGCCCGCCAGGATCTCTTCCAGTTTCGCCTCCGACATCGGGGCCGCAACCGATACGATCGCAAGATCCTTATCTTCCAGGATCCGGATTCCCTCCGCGACCTGAAGGTCCCTCACGTGAATCGACTCACCGATTTTCAAGTGAGCCGCATCGACGTCGAGATGGTCCGGAATCATCGCGGGAAGACATTCGATCATCATCTCGCGAAGGTTGTGCTGGAGAACGCCACCCAATTTGACACCCTCCGCCACCTCACCCTTGACCAGTATGGGCACCCGCACCCGGATCGCCTTGTTCATGTTGACCTCGAACAGATCCGCATGAAGGATCCCACCGTTAATGGGATCCTTTTGAAAATCGCGAAGGATCGCCGTCCGTGTCTCGACAGACTTTCCGCCTTTGATCTTCAAATTGATCAGTGCGTTCTCGCCCGACTCCGATTTTAAAATTTTGATCAGATCTGCGGGGACAACGGCCAGCAGGCTCGATTTCCCATCACCGTACAAGACCGCTGGAATCTTTCCCGAACGCCGGAGGGCACGGGCCACTCCTTTCCCGCTTTGCTGACGCTGCTCCGCTTCCAAATCCATCCTTTGCATCTCGATCTCCCTTGCGTTTCAGTTAAACGAATAACGAACTTACCGATTCTTCATTATGAATCCGACGAATCGCCTCCCCCAAAAGCGGGGCAACGGACAGAACTTCGATCTTCTTGCAGATCTGCTCCTTGCCGGCCAGGGGAACGGTGTTAGTAACGATCACCTGACCCAGCACCGAGTCGTTGAGTCGCTGCAAGGCCGGACCGGACAATACGGCATGCGTACACCCGGCCAGGACGCGACGGGCCCCTTTGTCGGCGCAGGCCTGCGCGCCCTGGGTGATGGTTCCGGCTGTGTCGATCATATCATCCAAAAGAAGGACGTCGCGATTGTCCACGTCGCCGATGATGTTCATGATCTTGGCCTGATTCGGCCCCTCGCGGCGCTTGTCGATAATCGCCAGATTCGCGTTAAGTCGCTTCGCAAACGCGCGGGCCCGCTCCACGCCGCCGGCATCCGGCGACACCACCACGAGGTCCTTTAAATCCATCGAACGAAGATGGTTCAGGAGCACAGGCGTTGCGTACAAATGATCGACCGGAATATTAAAGAAGCCCTGGATCTGTCCGGCGTGCAGATCCATCGTCAAAACCTTCTGGGCACCGGCCGTCGTGATCAGGTCCGCCACCAACTTTGCCGTGACCGGAACACGGGGCTGTTCCTTTCGGTCCTGTCGCGCGTAACCGTAATATGGAATGACGGCCGTAATCCGACGCGCCGAGGATCGTTTGAGCGCGTCGATCATGATGAGGAGTTCCATGACATGTTTGTTAACCGGTTCCGAGCAGGATTGAACTACAAAGACGTCCATGCCCCGAACGTTCTCCTCGATCCGGACAAGAATCTCCCCGTCGCTGAAGGCCGAAACCGTGGCCGCGCCCAAAGCAATGCCGAGGTGATCGCAAATCTCCTTCGCCAGCGGAATATTCGAATTACCCGAGATCAGTTTAAGCTCGTTTAACATAACCGTCCTGCCATGTTATCGGCACAGCGGGAACGACCCGCTGCCTGGGGCGATCCCGATGTTTGTTATTGGTTCGGAGGTAGGGACTCGAACCCCAATTCGCAGCTCCAAAGGCTGCTGTCCTACCGTTGGACGACCTCCGAATATTCTCGTCAATCATCTTGCGGTTCGATTCGGAATGGGATGGCGTCCTCGCCACATTCCCAATTACCGAGCCGGCCTGTGTTTTACCACGGGGACTGGTTCAGCAGCCGTGTCACCCAGATCGTCCAGCCTCCGCGCCGGTGAGCCCATCCCTTCACTGCATCTTGCCTGAGAATCACCGCCGCCGCGCGCGCGGACGAACGATCCGGAAACAGCCCAAACACGGTCGGCCCGCTGCCGGACATCAAGGCCCCCTTCGCTCCCAATGAACACAG
>Ga0187773_10000442_pt1 | contig 16620 bp, 19 predicted proteins | sample 0216_BV02_MP05_1_FD_133133 | JGI IMG/M metagenome (GOLD analysis project Ga0187773, IMG submission 133133) | Tropical peat soil microbial communities from peatlands in Department of Meta, Colombia - 0216_BV02_MP05_10_MG | ecosystem: Environmental > Terrestrial > Soil > Wetlands > Peat | place...
CGGCGAGATCATCGCGCGCGGCGCCCCCGCGGAGGTGGTGCGCGACCCGGCGGTGCTCGAGTGCTACCTGGGCGAGGACACGGAGGTATGAGCGCCCTGCTCGAAGTGCGCGGGCTCGACCTCTACTACGGCGACGCACAGGCGCTCGCCGGCGTGACGCTGGAGGTGCCACGCGGCGAGATCGTCGCCATCGTCGGCGCCAACGGCGCCGGGAAGTCCTCGCTCATCCGCACGATCGCCGGAATCGAGCGGCCTCGCGCCGGCAAGATCCTACTCAAGGGCGAAGACATCACCGGGCTGCCGTCGCATCGCACCTGCAACCTGGGCATCGGGCAGGTGGCCGAGGGGCGCCAGGTGTTCCCTTCGCTCACGGTCGAGGAGAATCTGCACATGGGAGGTCTGCTGCCGCGCGCGCGCTCGCGCGCCGCTCAGACTTTGCAAGAGGTCTACGCGCTCTTTCCGCGGCTCGCGGAGCGCCGCCGCCAGCTCGCGGGCACCATGTCGGGCGGCGAGCAGCAGATGCTCGCCATCGGCCGCTGCCTGATGGGTCAGCCCGAGCTGATCATGTTCGACGAGCCCTCGCTCGGGCTCGCGCCGGCGATCGTGCAGGAGGTGTTCCACACCATCCGCGCGCTGCACGCCAATGGCCTCACGATCCTGCTCGTCGAGCAGAACGTCGCCCTGTCGCTCAAGCTCTCGCAGCACGCCTACGTGCTCGAGAACGGCAGCATCGTGATGTCCGGCGCGGGCGAAGCGCTGCTGCGCGACGACCGCGTGCGGCAGGCCTACCTCGGGCTCTGAGGATTCGTCATTCAGCTCACGGTCTCGGCGCTGTAGCGCGCGAGCAGGCCGGTGCGCACGGCGCGGCGATAGACACGCGCAAAGAAGAAGGCGGCGAGCAGGATGTAAAGCGCCGCGAGGCAGATGCTCCAGAGCAACTGCGTCGCAGGGAACGTCGCGCCCGCGATGATCGCGCGCATCCCCTCGAACACGTATGACGGCGCGAGCGCGTACGCGATCGTGTGCATCCACGCGGGCAGCGTCGCCAGGGGGTAGAACACGCCAACGAACGGCGAGAGCAGCGCGGGGATCGGCCAGATCAGCCATTCCGCGGCCGGCCCCAGGCGCAGGACGACGGCCGCGCCGAAGATGCCCAGCGCGATGCCGGACAGGAACAAGACGAGCAGAAACGGCACGAGCATCAGGCCGAAGGCGAAGATCGATAGGCCGAAGACGGCGGTCGCCAGCGCGATCATCACCGTGAGCGCGAACGAGCTCGTGAGGATGCTGGTGAGCACCAGCCCGGAGACGTACTCCGAGATCCTGAGCGGCGTGGCGAAGATGTTGAGGAAGTTGCGCGACCACACGTCCTCGAAAAACGCGGTGGTGACGCCCAGCATGACGCGCCCGAAGAAGTCCCAAAGCAGCACCGCACCGAGCAGCGTCGAGACGAAGTTGAAGCCCGGCTCGGCGACGGTCGCAAGGTACCGGGTGATGAATCCCCACAGCAGGATGTCGACCGCGACCCACATGACGAGCGGAAACAGGCGCGCGGGACTGCCGCGCATGAGATAGAACTGGCGCAGCACGATGGCGAGGATCGGATGCCAGCGCATGGCCTCACCCGGTCTCGATCGTGAGCGGCTCGCGCGCGACCGAGACGAACAGATCCTCGAGCGAGCTCTTGCCGTGCTCGCGCGGCAGCGTCCGCGGATCGCCTTCGAGCAGGATCGCGCCGCGCGACAGGAACAGCACGCGATCGCACACCTCCTGCACCTCGACCATGTTGTGCGACGTCCAGAGCACCCCGACCCGGTGGCGGCGCGCGAGCTCGCGGATCTGCGAGCGGATCTCGCGCGCCTTCGAGGGATCGAGCGAGGCGGTCGGCTCGTCGAGCAGCAGCAGGTGCGGATGGTTGAGCATCGCCTTGGCGAGCGCCGCGCGCGTCTGCTCCCCGGAGGAGAGCAGGCCGCACTTCACGTCGCGGAACGCCCTGAGCTCGAACTGATCGAGCAGCGCCTCGATGCGCGCCGCGCCGTCCCCGACGTTGTAGATCAGGGCGAAGAAGCGCAGGTTCTGGTACACGGTGAGATTGCCGGGCAGGGACGCGTAGACCGCCGCGAAATTGGTGCACGCGAGCGCCTGTGCGCGCTGCGTCGCCACGTCGCGGCCCTCGATGGCGATCGCGCCGGCGGTCGGTTCGAGCACGCCCAGGATCATGTTGATGATCGTCGTCTTGCCTGCACCGTTCGGACCCAGCAGCCCGACGATCTCGTTCGGGTAGACCTCGAACGAGACGCCGTCGACGGCGACCTTGTCGCCGAATCGCTTGCGCAGCGCGCGGACCGACAGCACGGGACTCAGCATGGGGCTCTCTAGAAAGAAGAATTGCCTCGCGTCCAGCGCGCGCATGGTACGCTGCATCCTCAGGCAGATGCAAAGCGATTACCTGCAGCGCTTCCTCTTCGAGGAGCTCGAGATCCGCGGTCGGCTCGTCTGCCTGGGCGGGGCCTGGCGCGGCATGATCGAGGGCCGGGAGTATCCGCGCCCGGTGATCGACCTGCTCGGCCACACCGCGGGGCTTGCGGCGCTGCTCGGCGCGGGCCAGAAGGGGGCCCGGCGCCTGACGCTGCAGCTGCAGGGCGCGGGGCCGGTCAGGCTGCTGGTCGCGGACTGCGACGCGGGCCTGCGGATCCGCGGCATGGCGAGCGTCGAGCGGGCGGCGCCGCTGCCGGAGAGCGAACGGGCGCTGCTCGGCGCAGGGCGCCTCGCGCTCACGCTGGAAGATACCGCGACCGGCCGCCTGTACCAGAGCCTGGTTCCGTTCGAGGGCGAGTCGCTGCAGCAGACCTTCGAGCACTACCTGTCGCAGTCCGAGCAGCTGCCCGCGTTCCTGCGGCTGCATGCCGACGGCGAGAATCTGTGCGGCCTGCTGCTGGAGAAGCTGCCGCGCGCGGACGAACGCGATCCCGACGGCTGGAACCGGATCACGCAGCTCGCGGCCACCCTCGCACTCGACGAGACGCGCGCGGTGCAACCCTACGCGCTGTTGACGCGCCTGTTTCCCGAGGAGCTGCTGCGCGTCTTTCCGCTCGACGCCGTCGCGTACCACTGCCCGGACGACCCGGAGAAGGTGCGGCAGGTGCTGCGCGGCCTCGGGCGCGACGAGCTCGAGTCGATCCTCGCCGAGCGCGGCGAAGTGGTGATCCGCAACGAGATGTGCAACCGCGAGTACCGCTTCGACGCGCGCGAGGTCGAGGCGCTGTTCGCCTAGCTCAGTACATGCGATGGCGGAACAGCCAGCCGGCCGCCGCCATGCTCGCCAGGCCGATCAGCGCCATCGGCCAGAACTGGTGCACCAGCTGCGCCGCCGGCGCGCCCTCGAGAAACACCTTGCGCAGGATCACCAGGAAGTAGCGCAGCGGATCGATCAGTGTGATCAGCTGGATCGCCGCGGGCATGTTGGCGATCGGCGTCGCGAATCCGGACAGGATGACCGCCGGCACCATGAACAGGAATGCGCCGAGCAGCCCCTGCTGCTGGGTGACCGCGAGCGACGAGATCATCAACCCGACCCCCACCGCCGACAGCAGGAACAGCGCGAGGCCGGTGTACAGCGCCGCGAGGCTGCCGAGCAGCGGGATGCCGAACCACAGCACCGCGATCAGCGTGATCGCGCTCGCCTCGACGATGCCGATGATGAAGCCCGGCAGCGCCTTGCCGAGCAGGATCTCCACCGGCCGCATCGGCGTCACCAGCAGCTGGTCGAAAGTCCCCTGCTCGCGCTCGCGCGCTACTGATAGCGCCGTGATGACCATGGTGATGAGCAGCGTCAGGATGCCGATGATGCCGGGCAGGAAGAACCAGCGGCTCTCCAGGTTGGGATTGAACCAGGCGCGCGTCTCGAGCGCGGCCGGCGGCGCCGGCAGCGCGTGCTCGGTCGCCCACTGGGCGTCGAAGCGCTGCACGATCTGGCGCAGGTAGCCGACCGCGATCAGCGCCGTGTTTGAGTTGCGCCCGTCGACGATCAGCTGCACGCGCGCCGGCCGGCCCGCGAGCAGGTCGCGCGTGAAGCGCGCGTCAATGTGCAGCACGACCAGTACCTTGCGCGCGTCGACCAGCGGCGCGACCTCGCCGATCGAGGACACGCGCGCCGCCTCGTGGAAGCTGGACGAGCCGCGCAGCATCGCCGCCAGCCGCCGCGCGCCCGGTCCCGGATCCTCGTTGTACAGCGCGTAGGGCACATGCTTCAGGTCGTAGCTCGCCGCGTAGCCGAACACGAGCAGCTGGATGAGCGGCGGCACGATGAGCACCTCGCGGCTGCGTCCCTCCTTGAGCAGGGTGATGAACTCCTTGACGACCAGCGCGAGCACGCGGCCCCACATGGCGCGCCTCAGTCGAGCCGCTTGCGCGTCTTCAGGCGCGTGAGCCCGAGGAAGATCACGGCCATCAGCGCGAGCACGAGCGTGTTCGGCACGATCACCGACCAGATGTCGCCCGCCAGGAACAGCGTGGTGACGATGGCGACGAAGTAGCGCGCCGCGAACAGGTGCGTGATCGCCTGCACCACCCGCGGCATGTTGCCGATCTCGAAGATGAACCCGGAGAGCAGGAACGCCGGCAGGAAGGTGGTGATGAGCGCGACCTGGCCGGCAACGAACTGAATCCGGGCCACGCTGGAGATGAGCAGCCCCATGCCCAGCGCGACCAGCATGAACACCGCGGAGGTGGCGAGCAGCAGCCAGAACGAGCCGGTGAGCGGCACCGCGAACAGCCACCTCGCCATCGCCACGGAAAGCAGCATGCCGCCGATGCCGAGGACGAAATAGGGGATGAGCTTGCCGAGCAGGATCTCGCCGATCCCGACCGGCGTGACGATGAGCGCCTCCATCGTGCCGCGCTCCCACTCGCGCGCCATCACCATCGCGGTGAGCAGCGCGCCGGTCAGCGTCATGATCACCACCATCAGGCCCGGAACCAGGAAGTTGCGGCTGCGCACGTCCGCGTTGAACCACACGCGGTGCTCGACGTCGACCGGCGGCGCGAAGCTGCGCCCGTTTTCGGCGGCGCGGCGCATCATCCAGGCGGTCAGCGCGCCGTCCATATAGCCCTCGACCAGGCGCGCGGTATTCGCGTCGATGCCGTTTACGACGAGCTGCACGGGCGCGCCGCGCGCGCTGCGCTCGCGCGCGGCGAAGTCCACGCGCAGCCGGACGATCGCGTCGACCCGCCCTTCCAGGAGCGCGCGCTCGGCCTGCGGCATGCCGGGCACGGCGGCCGGCGCAAAATAGCGCGAGCCGCGCAGCGAGGCGACGAAGTCGGCCGTGTCCGCGCTCGGGCTCTCGACCACCAGCGCCACCGGGACGCGCTCGACGTCGAGCGACAGGCCGTAGCCGAACAGCAGCAGCAGCGCCACCGGCATGACGAAGGCGATCGCGATGCTGCTCGGATCGCGCACGATCTGCAGGAACTCCTTGCGCACCAGGCCGCGCAGGCGCATGCCCGTCGCGCTCATGCGGGAGCCCCCCGGCTGAGCTCCACGAAGGCGTCCTCCATCGTCGGCTCGGGCACGCTTTCCGTGCGTGCGCGCGCCTTGATCTCCGCCGGCGCCCCGGTCGCGAGGATGCTGCCCGCCGCCATGATCGCCAGGCGGTCGCAATACTCGGCTTCCTCCATGAAGTGCGTGGTCACCATGACCGTCACGCCGGCGCGCGCCAGCGCCCCGATGCGGCGCCAGAACGTGCGCCGCGCGAGCGGGTCGACGCCCGAGGTCGGCTCGTCGAGGAACAGGATCTCGGGCTCGTGCATGAGGGCGCAGGCCATCGCCAGGCGCTGCTTGAAGCCCAGCGGCAGCTCGGCGCTCGCGGCATCGGCCTCTTCGCGCAGCTCGAATTCGTCCAGCGCCCACGCCTCGCGCGCCGTGCGTCGCGCGCCGCGCAGGCCGTAGGCGCCGGCGAAGAACGCGACGTTCTGGCGCACGCTCAGGTTGCCGTACAGCGAGAATCTCTGCGACATGTAGCCGACGCGCTCGCGCGCCCGCGACGCCGCGCGGCGCAGATCGACGCCGGCGACGCGCAGGGAACCCGCGCTCGCCGGCAGCAGGCCGCACAGCATCCGGAAGGTGGTCGACTTGCCGGCGCCGTTCGCGCCGAGCAGGCCGAAGATCTCGCCGCGGCGCACCTGAAAGCTCACGTTGCGCACCGCGTAGAAATCGCCGAAGCGCCGCTCGGCGCCGCGCACTTCGATCACCACCTGATCATCGGGCGGATCGGCTTCTTCTGCGGGATTGGTCCCGTACCGAAGCCGCTGCGAGGCGCCCCGTTCGTGCAGCAGGGCGACGAACGCGTCCTCGAAGCGCGGCGCCACCGGCTCGGCGCGCAGTCCCTCGAGCTGCGGCGCCGGCGCGCCCGGCCCGGTGACGCAGCGCACGCGCTCGCCCTGGATGAGCGCGTCGATGACGCCCGGCTGGCGCATCAGCGCTTCCTGCACGCTGCGCCGCGCGCTGCCCTCGGTGCCGATCGCGTAGCTGCGTCCGCGCACGCGCTCGGCGAGCTCCGCCGGCTTGCCCTGCACCAGCACCTCGCCCTCGTGCAGCAGCACCACTTCGTCGCAGCGCTCGGCTTCGTCCAGATAGGCCGTCGACAGCAACACGCTGGTGCCTTCGCTGCGCACCAATCGGTTGACGATCGCCCACAGCTCGCGGCGCGACACGGGGTCGACGCCGACGGTCGGCTCGTCCAGCACCAGCAGCCGAGGCGCGCGCACCAGCGTGCAGGAGAGGCCGAGCTTCTGCTTCATGCCGCCCGACAGTCGCCCGGCGAGCCGTCCGGTGAACGCGCCCAGCCCGGTCATCTGCATCAGCTCCGCGTAGCGCGCGCCGCGCGCGGCGGCCGGCACGCCCTGCAGGTCGGCGTACAGGTCGAGGTTCTCCTGCACGCTCAAGTCCTCGTACAGCCCGAAGCGCTGCGGCATGTAGCCCAGCGCCGCCTGCACCGCGAGCGCCTGGCGCGTCGCGTCCAGCCCGAGCACGCGGATGCGGCCGGCGTCCGGCGCGAGCAGCCCGGCCACCAGGCGCATGAGTGTCGTCTTGCCCGCGCCGTCGGGGCCGACCAGCCCCATCACCCGCCCCGCGCGCATGCTGAAGCTCACGCCGCCGAGCGCCCGCACCTCGCGCTTCCCGGCGCGAAAGCGCTTCGCCACCTGATCGAGCTCGAGGACGATCTCCGGCGCGCTCATGCGCCGTTCTTGCAGGGATCCTGGCCGCGCGCCGCAGGCGGCTCCTGCGCGAGCGGAATCTCGACGCTGGCCGGCATGCCCAAACGCAGCTCGTGCTGCGGCGTGCACACGAACACGCGCACCTGATAGACGAGCTGGGTGCGGACTTCCTCGGTCTCGACCGACTTGGGCGTGAACTCGGCGGTCGGCGAGATGAAGCCGACCCAGGCGCGGTACTGCTTGCCCGGATAGCTGTCGGTGCGCACCACGGCGCGGTCACCCAGACGGACCCTGCCGAGATCCGGGCCGCGCACGTAGGCGCGCACCCACAACGGCTCGTCGAGCGCCAGCGTGAACACCGGCGTTTGCGGCGAAGCCATGTCGCCCGGCTCGAGCACCCGGTTTTCGATCGCGCCGGCCGAGGGCGCATGCAGCGAAGCGTCGGCGAGGTCTCTCTGCGCGAGCGCGAGCGCAGCGCGGTTCGCCTCGAGCGTCGCCTCGGCGGCGGCGATGTCCTCCTTGCGCGGCCCGAGCACCACCAGGCGCAGCGCCTCCTCGGCCGCCTTGAGGCGCGCTTGCGCCGACTCCGAGAGAGCGCGCGCGTCGTCCGCCTGCTGCTGGGCGATGAAATGCTGTGCGGCGAGCGCCTTCTGCCGCTCGTAGCTGCGCGCCGCGTTGCGGGCGTCGACCCGCCCGGCTTCCGCGTTGGCGCGCGCCTGCTGAATCTCTTCCGGGCGCGACCCGGCGTGCAGGCGCGCCACCACCTCGCGCTGCGCGTCGAGCTGCGCCTGCGCCAGATCCACCGCGTGTGCGTAGCGCCTCGTGTCGAGCACCGCGAGCAACTGCCCTTGCTGCACGCGATCGCCTTCGTGCACGAGCATGCGCTCGACGCGCCCCGCGGCGTTGAACGCGAGCTCGACCTGGCGGATGTCGACATTGCCCTGCAGCGCGAGCACGTCGCGCGGCGCCTGCTCGTGCCGCGCGAACCAGAACCATCCCGCGCCTGCGCCCGCGAGCGCGGCGACGAGTGCGAGCGGCGCGACGATCTTCGCTTTCATCCTCAGGCTTGCATGCGCGACGGGTCCGGCGTGCAAGCATAGCGCAGATGCCCGGCCGCACCGGATCGACTACACTAGCGCCTCCTCGCCTCGCGAACCTCGCCGCTTCCCTCGTGTTTCGCTCGATACCGCCGGTCACGCGCACGCTCATCATCGCCAACGTGATCGTGTACCTGCTGTGGAGGAGCGTCGGCGATTCGCTGATCGTGTACTTCGGCCTGTGGCCGATCGGCACTCCCCCGCTGTACGGCCCGGGAACCGGCTTCCAGCCCTGGCAGATCGTCACCTACGCGTTCCTGCACGGCAGCGTGCCGCACATCTTCCTCAACATGTTCGCGCTGTACATGTTCGGCGGTCAGCTCGAGAGAGTGTTCGGCCAGAAGCGCTACCTGAACCTCTACTTCGCCAGCGTGATCACGGCTGCGATCTCGCAGCTCGCCTACGCCGCGCTCGTCGGCGGCGCGCCGTACCCGACGGTCGGCGCCTCGGGCGGCATCTTCGGCCTGCTGCTCGCCTTCGCGATGTACTTCCCTCGGCAAACCATCGTGCTGCTCATTCCGCCGATCCCGATGCCGGCGTGGCTGTTCGTTACGCTGTACGGTGCGCTGGAGCTGTTTCTCGGCGTGTCCGGCGAAGAGGCCGGCGTGGCGCACTTCGCGCACCTGGGCGGCATGGTCGGCGCCTGGCTGCTGGTCCGCTACTGGCGCAGCAGGCCCCCCTTCCGGCGGCGCTGAGCGCTACAATGCGCCGCAGAAAGGAGCCCGCCATGAAGCGCACCGCCACGATCGCCGCTGCCGCATTTGCCTGCGCCTTCGCGCTCGCGGGCTGCGGCGAGGACAAGTCGACCTCCCAGCCGGCTCCCCAGCCGGCTCCGCAGGCGCAGCCTGCCGCGCCGCAGGCCGCGCCGGCTCCGGCGCCGAGTCCCGCGCCGGCGCAGAGCGAGGCGCCCAAGCCCGATCCCGACGTCGCGCTCGCGAGCGCGGTCAAGGCCGCGCTGGAGGCCGACAAGGCGGTGGGCGCTCAGACGATCGACGTCACGGCCAAGGACGGCGCGGTGACGCTGTGGGGAACGGTGCCTCAGGCCGGGCGGCGCGCGCTCGCGGTGAAGATCGCGCGCGGCGTGCCGGGCGTGAAATCGGTGCAGGACAACCTGCAGGTGATCAAGGGCTCCTGAGCGCTTAGCCCGCGATCACGTCGATCAGGGCCCCCGCGCCGTAGGCCGCGGCGATCGCGAGCGCGAAGATGAGCGCGCTGCGCGTCATCCCCTTCGGAATCTCCATCTCGTCGCACGCGCGCTTCACCACGTGCGCGACGGCGAAGTAAGTGGCAGTCGACACCACGATGTTGGCGACGCTGAAGTTCATCGTCGGCGAGCGTACGATACTTCGCGCACGCCGTGAAAAAAAATCGAGAAGCTGTCGCGGCGCTTACAGCGCCTGACTTGCGTGTTCCTGTAGCCTGCCCTGCGGCCGCGCCACGCGCGCACCGGGCCAGAGGTCCGGATGGCTGCGTGCGTACTGCGGCGGGTAATCGATCTTCACGCCGAATTTTTCCGCTGCGTGCCATACCCAGCGCGGGTCGTCGAGGAAGCCGCGCGCCAGCGCCACCATGTCGGCCTTGCCCTGCGCGACGATGCTCTCGGCCTGCTCCGCGTCGGCGATCAGGCCGACGGCGCGCACCGCGATCGGCGCGCCCTTCTTCACCTGCTCTGCGAACGGCAGCTGGTAGCCAGGCGCGACCTTGATGCGCTGCTGCGGCACCAGGCCGCCGCTCGAGACGCAAACGTAATCGAAGCCGATGCGCGCGAGCTCGCGTGCATAAGCCACCGCATCGCCCGCCTCGAAGCCGCCCTCGAACCAGTCGCTCGCGGTGATGCGCGCACCGAGGCAGCGCTCCTTCGGCCAGGCCTCGCGCAGGGCGCGCGCCATCTCGAGCGGCGCGCGCATGCGGTTCTCGAGGCTGCCGCCGTAGCGGTCGCCGCGCGTGTTGGCGAGCGGCGAGAGGAACTGGTGCACGAGATAGCCGTGCGCGGAGTGCATCTCGAGCACGTCCAAGCCGATGCGGCGCGCGCGCTCGGCGGCCGCGGCGAACGCGCGCGCGAGTCCCGCGATGTCTGCGGCGGAAAGCTCGCGCGGCGTGTGCCAGCCCTCGCCGTAGGCGAGCGCCGAGGGCGCCACGGTCTGCCACGGCGACTCGCCCGGCGAGAGCGCCTTGCCGCCCAGCCACGGCACCTGCGACGAGGCCTTGCGCCCGGCGTGGCCGATCTGCACGCCGATCGGGTTGCGCGTCACGCGCCGGCAGGCGTCCACCACGCGCTTCATCGCCGCCTCGTTGTTGTCGCTGTACAGGCCGGTGCAGCCGTGCGAGATGCGGCCCTCGCGCGTCACGCCCGTGGCCTCGATCATCAGCAGCCCGGCGCCCGAGGCGGCTAGCCCGCCCAGGTGCATCAGGTGCCAGTCGGTCATCGAGCCGTCGTCCGCCGAGTACTGGCACATCGGCGCCACCACGACGCGGTTGGGCAGCGTGACGCCGCCGAGTTGGATGGGGGTGAAGAGCTTGCTGGCCATCGATGCCGGTTCCTTTCTCAGGGTGCGCCGAGCGCGATGTTGCGCGCGGCAAATGCCTTGCGCAGCGCCTTGGCGAAGGCGACCGCGCCGGGCTGGTCGCCGTGCAGGCACAGCGTATCCGGGGCGACGGGCACGCGCTTGCCGGAGAGGCTCGTCACGTACCCCTGCTCGATCATGCCGAGCGCCTGCGCCACCGACTTGTCCTCGTCCTCGATCATCGCGCCGGGCGCGCCGCGCGGCGCGAGCGTGCCGTCGTCGGAATAGCCGCGGTCGGCGAACGCCTCGCCCGCGACGCGCAGCCCGAGCCTGTTCGCCACCTCCAGGGTGCGGCTGTTGGACAGCGTGTAGAGGATCACTCCGCCGCCCAGGTCCCGCACGGCGCGCGCCATCGCGTCGGAGAGCGCTTCGTCGCCGGTCGACATGTTGTACAGCGCGCCATGGCACTTGACGTGATGCAGCGTGGCGCCGGCGGCGCGCGCGAACGCCTGCACGGCGCCCGCCTGGTACAGCACCAGGTCGTACATGTCCTGCGGCGAGATCTTCATCACGCGCCGGCCGAAGCCCTGCAGGTCGGGCAGCGACGGATGCGCGCCGACTGCGACGCCGTGCCGCACGGCGAGCTCGACGGTCTTCCTGATCGTCGCCGGATCGCCTGCGTGGTAGCCGCAGGCGATGTTCGCCGAAGTGATGAACGGCATGATCTCGGCGTCGGCGCCCATCTTCCAGGCCCCGTAGCTCTCGCCCATGTCGCAGTTCAGGTCGATGCGTTTCATCTTCCATACTCCCATGCAACCGCGCGCAGCGCCGCCTGCAGCCGCTTGCCCGCCTCGCGCCGCAGAGCGAGCGCGTCCTCGAGCGTGCAGCGCGCGATATGCAGCGTGCCGCCCGGCGCGAGCTGCGCCAGCCGCGGCACGTCCGCGACCGCGATTTCGGCGATCTTCGGATAGCCGCCGGTGGTCTGGTGGTCCGCGAGCAGCGCAATCGGAACGCCGTCTGCCGGCACCTGCACCGTGCCGAGGCAGGTCGGCTCGGATAGTATCTCACCGGGCTCGGCGAGCGTGAGCGTCGGGCCGGCGAGACGGTAGCCCATGCGGTTCGAGTCCGGCGACACGCGCCACACGGCGTCGAACAGCACGCGCTGCGAGGTCGGCTGGAAACGCCCGAAGTGGCGCCCTTCCATGGCGTGCACGACGATCGGCTCGCGGTCCGGCACCGTGAGCGAGGGCGCCGACCAGCGCACCGTGCGCAGGCCGTCGCGCTCGGTCGCGCCGCGCGCGAGCCGCGCATAGCGCTCGGTCGAGATGCGCGCGGCATCCGGCGCGAGCGGTAGCACGTCCCCGGCGCGCAGCGCCCGGCCTTCGAGGCCGCCGAAGCGCGCCGGAAGATAGGTGCTGCGGCTGCCGAGCACCTCGTCGAGCGCGATGCCTCCGGCGAGCGCCAGGTAGGCGCGCGCGCCGCGCAGGGCGCGGCGCACCGCCAGCCGCGTGCCGCCCTCGACCAGCACCGGGCGGTTGCGCGGCAGCGCATGTCCGTCGGCGCGCGCGTCGAACTCGGCGCCGCACAGCGCGATCAGGGTGTCGCGCTCGAACTCGAGCTCGGGGCCGAGCACCGTGATCTCGAGCGTCGCCTCGCCGGCCGAATTGCCGACCAGCGCGTTGGCGAGCGCATGCGCGGTGCCATCCATCGCGCCGCAGGGGACGATGCCGAGATGCTGCAGGCCGTGCCGCCCACGGTCCTGTACCGTGGTGAGCAGGCCCGGCCGCAGGATGCGCAGGCTCACGACGCGGAACGCTCGGCCTCGCGCAGGCGCTCGAATTCCGCGCGCGGCACGGGCCGGAAGCGCACCCGGTCGCCCGGCGCGAACAGGCTGGGCGGAGTGCGCCGCGCGTCGAACACCGTGAGCGGCGTGCGCCCGACGATCGTCCAGCCGCCGGGAATGGCGTAGGGATAGACCACCGCCTGCAGGTTGGCGATCGCCACCGATCCCGCCGGCACGGTGGCGCGCGGGGTAGCGCGGCGCGGCACGGCGAGCGAAGGATCCAGGCCGCCGAGATACGGCAGTCCCGGCGAGAAGCCCATCATCAGCACGCGGTATTCGACCGCGGCGTGCCTGCGCGCCACTTCCTCCGGCGCGAGCTTGAGGCGCGCGGCGAGCTCCGTCAGGTCGAGCGCGAGCTCCGGGTCGTAGCAGATCGGCACCTCTAGCGCGCGTCCGACGGCCTCCGTATCGGGCAGTCCCTGCTTGAGGCACTCGTCGACCAGCCGGGCAGCCTCCTGCAGCGGCGCCGCGGGCAGCGCCTCGTGCTCGATATCGAAATGCAGCGCGAGGCCGCCGAGCGCCGGCACGACGTCGCGGATCCAGGGCAGCGCGCGCACGTGCACCGCGGCGGCGAGCCGCTGCACGGCATCGTTCACTTCCAGGTCGAGCGAGTCCGAGAACTCGACGTAGGCCGCGGCGTCGCCCAGTGGCAGCACGCCGAGCGGCTTGGCAACCTTGTCGCTCAAGGCGCCGTCGGCAGCGCCACGCCGATCATCGAGTCGCGCGTGACCAGCGCCGCGAGGCGCTCTTCGTCCCAGCCCTCGGTGCCCGCCGGGCGCATCGGCAGCACCATGTAGCGCATGTCGGCGGTCGAGTCGTGCACGCGGATCGTCACCTGCGCGGGAATCACGGTGCCGAACTCAGCCAGCACCGCGCGCGGCTCGCGCACCACGCGGCTGCGGTAGTTGCGCGACTTGTACCACTCCGGCGGCAAGCCGAGCAGCATCCTCGGGTAGCACGAGCACAGCGTGCACACGATCACGTTGTGCACCGCCGGGGTGTTCTCCACCACGATCAGCCGCAACGCCGGAACTTCCAGGCCGAGAGCCTGGCAGGCGGCGGTCCCGTCGGCGAGCAGGCGAGCCTTGAACGCCGGGTCGGTCCAGGCGCGCGCCACCACGCGCGCGCCGCGCTCGGACCCGCGCGCGCGCATATCGGCCACGGCCTCCTCGATCTGCCGCTCGCTCAGCACGCCCTTTTCGACCAGCAGCTCGCGCAGGCTGACCTCCATCAACTGGAAGTAAGTCAGCGGCGCGTACTTGCCGAGGTCGCTCATGTCCGCTCCAGCCAGTGCTGGAAGATCTCCACGTCGACCGTGTCGTCGCAGCTCCCGCGGTAGTCCGGCCAGACCTCGCGCTGCAGGAAGCGCACGCGGTACAGCGGCCTCGCCGGCAGGCCGTCGCGCATCTGCGCGAGCTCCTCGGGGTTCGCAAAGGCGCCGCACAGGCGCTCGATCACGCCGCGCGCGCCGCGGATGTAGTACGGCGTGCGCACGTGGCCGAGCGGGTAGGCCTTCATCACCCGCACCCGCTCGCCCGGCCGGAACAGGGGCTCAACCGGCTTCACGCCGCTCCACCTCGAGCATCTTGCGCGCCAGTTCCTCGGTGGTAATCACGCCCCGCTGCAGCATGGTCTGCGCGATCGCGCTGACCCAGCGCTCGTAGTAGCCCATGGCGTCGTAGGCTTCGGGGCCGAGCGCCTCGATGTTCTTGCGCAGCTCGTCCACGGTCATGAGCCGCTTGCCGCCGAACACTCCCGAGAGCAGCACCATCAGCGCGTCGACGCGCCGCTCCCACTCCGCGTACTCGTGCTCGGTCCGCTGCACCGGCCCCGCCGGCAGGCCGCCCATGTCGTGGTGTCCGCGCTCGATCATGCGGCTATTATTGCACCCGCACTGCCGGGAACAAACACCGTGCCGCACGCCGCCATCGCCGGATCGCTGGTCCTCGATCATGTCGGGCACTTCGTGCCGGAGCTCGGCGTGGCCGCCGCCGCGCTCGAGGCGCTCGGCTTCGTGCTGACGCCGTACTCGGCGCAGGCGACGCCCGAGGGCCCGACCGGCACCGCGAACCGCTGCGTGATGCTCGAGCAGGGCTACATCGAGCTGCTCGCGCCGGTCGCCGACACGCCGCACGCGCGCCGTACGCGCGAGGCGATGGCGCGCTACGCCGGCGTGCACATCCTCGCGCTCGGCACTCCCGATGCGGAGGCCGAGCGCGCGCGCCTCGAGCGCCACGGCCTCGCGCCGCTGCCGCGCGTCGACCTGGAGCGCGAGCTCGGCACGCCGGACGGCGCGACGGGCCGCGCGCGCTTCGCCGTCGTGCGCACGGCGCCCGAGGCGATGCCCGAAGGGCGCGTGCAGTTCGTCGAGCACAGGACTCCCGAGCTGCTCTGGCAGGGGCGCTGGCTCGCGCACGCGAACGGCGTCGCCGCGCTCGCCGCGGCATTCGTGGTGGCGGAGGATCCGCCCGCGGCCGCCGCGCGCTGGGCCCGCTTCGCCGCCCTGGCGCCGCGCCCGGCGGGGGCGCTGGTGCGCCTGCCGACCGCGCGCGGCGAGCTGGTCTTCGGCCGCAGGAAGGATCTCGCCCGCCTGCTCGGCGGCGCTCCGGCGGCGCCGGCGCTCGCGGGCTATGCGCTGGCCTGCCGCGACCCGAGGAAGCTGCTTGCTCGCTGCCGGCGCGCCGGCGTAGTCGCTCGCGCGCGCGGGAAGCTGTATTCTGCGAGCCTGCCGCCGGCGCTCGGCAGCGCGTGGCTGTTCGGCAGCCGAGCCGCCATCACCCGATTCCTGGAAGGGGCCTGAACAAGAATGTCCTCCGATCTGCTCACCCTGTCGGCTGTCGAGCTGCTTCGCCTGTATCGCAGCAAGCGCGCCTCGCCCGTCGAGGTGACGCGCGCGGTGCTCAAGAGGATCGACGAGCTCAATCCGCTGCTCAACTGCTTCTGCTACCTCGCGCCGGACGCGCTCGCGATGGCGAGAGAATCGGAAGCGCGCTGGATGAAAGGCGCGCCGAAGGGCGCGCTCGACGGCGTGCCGGCGTCGATCAAGGACCTGCTGCTCACGCGCGGCTGGCCGACGCTGCGCGGCTCGAAGACGGTCGACTCGAAGGGTCCGTGGAACGACGATGCGCCCGCCGTGGCGCGCCTGCGCGAAGCCGGCGCGCTGCTCATCGGCAAGACCACCACGCCGGAGTTCGGCTGGAAGGGCGTGACCGACAATCCGCTCACGGGCATCACGCGCAATCCGTGGAACCCGGCGCGCACGCCGGGCGGCTCCTCGGGCGGCGCCGCCGCAGGGCTTGCCGCGGGCATGGGACCGCTCGCGCTCGGCACCGACGGCGGTGGCTCGATCCGCATCCCCTGCGCCTTCACCGGCGTGTTCGGCCTGAAGCCCTCGTTCGGGCGGGTGCCGGCCTGGCCGCTGTCGCCTTTCGGCACCGTGGCGCACGTCGGGCCGATGACGCGCAGCGTGCACGACGCGGCGCTGCTGCTGAACGTGCTCGCCCAACCCGATGCGCGCGACTGGCACGCGCTGCCGCGCGAGCAGCGCGATTACCGCGTCGGGCTGGACGAGGGTGTGCGCGGGCTGCGCATCGCCTATTCGGCCAGGCTCGGCTACGCGCAGGTCGATGCCGAAGTGGAGGCGCTCGTCGAGCAGGCGGCGATGCGCTTCGTCGATCTCGGCGCCCTGGTCGAGCCGGTCGACCCGGGGTTCGCGAACGCCGAGGCCGTGTTCCGCACGCACTGGTTCAGCGGCGCCGCGCTGCTGCTGAAGAACTTCTCGCCGCAGCAGAAGGCGCTCATGGACCAGGGCCTGGTCGAGGTCGCCGACCAGGGCGCGAGAATCGGCATGCTCGAGGTGCTCGAAGCGGCGCAGAAACGCGGTGCGCTCGGCGTGCACATGAACCAGTTCCACGAGAAGTACGACCTGCTGCTCACGCCCGCGCTGCCGCTCGCCGCCTTC
>Ga0187773_10000445_pt1 | contig 16581 bp, 15 predicted proteins | sample 0216_BV02_MP05_1_FD_133133 | JGI IMG/M metagenome (GOLD analysis project Ga0187773, IMG submission 133133) | Tropical peat soil microbial communities from peatlands in Department of Meta, Colombia - 0216_BV02_MP05_10_MG | ecosystem: Environmental > Terrestrial > Soil > Wetlands > Peat | place...
ATGGCCGACCTGACGCCGCAACAACGCAAGGCGTTCAAGGCAATGATCAAGACAGAATTGGACGCAAGGAGAAAATGATGAAAACTCCTGTAAAAACCAAACCGACACGCACCGCCAAGCGCGATTTATTCGCTGAATTGAGTGAAGGCGTCACGGCTCTTGCTGAGGCGCGGCAGGGCAAGCGGACCCTGCGTACGCATGCGGCCGAGTACAAGCCGGCGCCGGAGGTCACACCGAAAGAACTGATACGCGCGCGCAAAGACCTGAGAATTTCGCGCGCCCTGTTTGCTGCTTATCTTCGTACCAACGTTCGTACGCTGGAAAACTGGGAGCAGGGGCGCGCCAAGCCGAATGCGCAGGCCGCACTGCTGATTAATCTCGTCAAGCGGTATCCGGACACAGTCCAGCGACTTGCGACGATTTGATCGAAATGTAGCTGTGTAGGTTGGGGTGAGCGCAGCGAACCCCAACAGCTTCACCCCCGCTGGCGCGGGGATGCGCCGCTTACGGAGCTAAGGACGCAAAGCGGGGGTCCAGTGTTAAATGGCGCCTCACCTGCATTGTCTGCGTGGTAGGTTGGGGTGAGCGCCGCGAACCCCAACATGACATGGTTCCATGTGCCCCAGACGTTGAGGTTTATTCCCTCCACACCCAACCTACGGCCTAGCCGGAATTCCTCAACAGCTTTATATTTCAGTTCACCCCATGCGCCCCGGCATCCAAACGAAACTCGCGCTATCCTTCGTCACAACCATCCTGCTCGCGGGCGTGACCGGCGTCACCGCCCAGGCAGCCGCCCCCAAACCCACGACCATGCATCCCGGCGACAACACGGTTGAATTGACCTTCGACGGCCTCGCGCGCCGTTATATCGTGCACGTGCCACCCGGCTACGACGGTAAAACCCCGGCGCCGGTCGTCATCATGTTTCACGGCGGGGGCGGCAAGGCGCGCGGCGCGATGAGCGAAACCGGCTGGTCCGCCAAAGCCGACAAGGAAAACTTCCTCGCGGTGTACCCGGAAGGCGTGCCGCGCGACCCCGCGCGCCACGCGAGCTTCGTGCGCAATCCCCAGAGCTGGAACGACGGCTCGGCGCGTCCGATCCTGGCCGCCGCGCAAAAGAACGTCGACGACGTCGGCTTCGTCAACGCCATGCTCGACGACCTGAGCGCGCGGCTGCGCGTGGACCCGCGCCGCATCTACGCCACCGGATTTTCCAACGGCGCCTCCATGGCGTTTCGCGCCGGGCGCGAGCTGGCCGCGCGCCTGGCCGCGATCGCGCCGGTCGCCGGCAGCGACTGGCTGGCACAACCCGCGCCCGCGCGTCCGGTCCCGCTGCTCTACATCACCGGTACGAAAGACCCGCTCAATCCCATCGACGGCGGCCCGATCTTCATCGGCGGCAAACCGGCCGGCACCAAACCGCCGGTGCGCGAGTTCATCAAGAAGTGGGTGCAGATGCTCGGCTGCGCGCCGGAACCGCAGGTGATCTACGACCAGGACGGCGTGCGCGGCACCGCCTACGGCGCCTGCCATGAGAACGCCGAGGTAGTGTTTTACACCGTCGCCGGCATGGGACATTTCTGGCCGGGCGGCAAGATCCACCTGCCGGAGCGCGTCATCGGCAAATCCTCCGACGCGATCAGCGCCACCGACGTGATCTGGGAGTTTTTTAAAAGGCATCCGAAACGGTAAAATGCCGCCGCTGTAGGTTGGGGTGAGCGCAGCGAACCCCAACGTGACATGACTCCAATTGCCCCCGATGTTGGGGTTCATTTCATTCACCCCAACCTACGAGCTAAAAACAATTTGTATCCCTGCTTCGCAGGGACGCCATGTGAATCCTGGATGTCCGCCTCCGCGAGCATGACAGCCAGTAATGTAGGGCGGGTTAGGCGTTTATTGGCGTAACTCGCGGAACAATTCACTCCCTCTCCCTTTGCGGGAGAGCGCGGGGGTGAGGCGAATAATAAATCCTTCAGTGCGCCTGTCGCCGTAACCCGCCGGATGTCCAACAGCCCTACATCGAGGGCGGATGATCTGAAAATGGGCTCTGCGAACCTCCCGGTTCGCAAAACGCATAGGTAAAACGCGTAGAGTTGCCAGCTGGATATCGCAATGTGCGATATCAACGGTAGATATAGAAACTCTGAACCTATGCCTTACACCAAGATGTGGTTTATTCTTAAATCTGCCGTCACTGCCGCAAGGAGATAAGCCGTGCCCGTCAAACCCGATCCGAAGAAAATCCTCGACGAGGCCATGCAGCTCGAACCTACTACCCGAGCCTTCGTTGCGGAAACGCTGCTTGAAAGCCTGGACCTCGATCAGGATTTTGCGGTTTCGCGGAATGGCGGGAAGAAATCCGGCGCCGCCGCGCGGAAATCGATAGCGGCAAGGCAACGCTGCTCGACGGTGCCATGGTCATCGATGAGCTGCGAGAAAAATACACGCGATGAAGCTGCGCTGGCACCGGGAAGCCAGGATAGAAACCGACGCAGCCGCTGCTTTTTACAGAAAAAAAACCCGGCCTCGCACAGCGTTTTCTCGATAACCTCGAAGAGGCGCTGCACCGCATCAACGCCATCCCCAAGTCTACCGCCAGGTCGAGGGCGAGATACGCAAGTGTCGAGTAGCGCATTTCCCCTACGGCGTGATCTCTCGGGTGCGATCCGATTCCATCGAAATCATCGCTATGATGCACCGGCGGCAATCGCCGGGATATTAGACGCAAAAGGGCCTGACACCGGCCCGCGCCAGCGGGGATTCCTACACCCCAACCTACGCCCCCGTCTTGAAAACCAAACCGCGCCGGCCCTGGATTTTTCCGCGGTTGAAACCATTCGCGAATAGGAGAGCCGCGCCATGGGTGTCGACGCACACAAGGAAACCCTGGGATTCCAGGCCGAGGTCCGGCAGCTGCTGGACCTGATGATCCACGCGCTGTACAGCAACAAGGAGATCTTCCTGCGGGAGCTGATCTCGAACGCCTCCGACGCCGCGGACAAGCTGCGGTTCGAGGCGCTCACCGACGACAACCTTTACGAAGGCGACGCCGATCTCAAGATCCGGATCGCCCGCGACCCCAAGGCCCGCACCATCACCGTTTCGGACAACGGCATCGGCATGAGCCGCGCCGAGGTGATCGACAACATCGGCACCATCGCCAAGTCCGGCACGCGCCAGTTCCTGGCCGCCCTCACCGGCGACCAGGGCAAGGACCTGCGGCTGATCGGCCAGTTCGGCGTCGGTTTCTATTCCAGCTTTATCGTGGCCGAGAAGGTCACGCTCACCACGCGCCGCGCCGGCCTGGGGCCGGAGCACGGCGTGCGCTGGGAATCCGCCGGCCAGGGCGAATACGTCATCGAGACCGTCGAGAAACCGGCGCGCGGCACCGAAGTGACGCTGCACCTGCGCGCGGGCGAGGACGAATTCCTCGACGACGCGCGCCTGCGCGCGATCGTGCACAAGTATTCCGATCACATCACGCTGCCGATCGTCATGAAGGCCGACGGCAAGAACGAGGACGAAACCGTCAACAAGGCCTCGGCGCTGTGGGCCCGCCCCAAGAACGAGATCAAGCAGGAAGAGTACGACGAGTTCTACAAGCACGTGGCGCATGATTTCGAGGCGCCGCTGGCGCACGTGCATAGCCGCGTGGAGGGCAAGCAGGAGTACATCTCGTTGCTTTATATTCCGCGACGCGCGCCCTTCGACCTGTGGGACCGGGAAAAGCGCCACGGCATCAAGCTGTACGTGCGCCGAGTGTTCATCATGGACGACGCGGAGCAGTTAATGCCGAACTACCTGCGCTTCGTGCGCGGCGTGATCGACTCGAACGACCTGCCGCTCAACATCTCGCGCGAGATCCTGCAGCACAACCGCGACATCGACGCCATCCGCAGCGGGTCGGTTAAGAAGGTGCTTGACCTGCTCGCCGACCTGGCGGACAAGGACAAGGAAAAATACGCCAAATTCTGGGGCGAGTTCGGCCGCGTGCTGAAGGAAGGCATCGTCGAAGACGCCACCAATCGCGAGCGCATCGCGGGGCTCTTGCGCTTCTCCTCGACCCACACCGACCGGGAAACCCCGGACGTGACGCTGGCCGACTACGTCAGCCGCGTGAAGCCGGAGCAGGACAAGATATATTGTGTCACCGCCGACAGCTTCGCCGCCGCAAGACACAGCCCGCATCTCGAAATCTTCCGCAAGAAAGACATCGAGGTGCTGTTAATGCACGACCGCGTGGACGAGTGGGTGGTGATGCACCTCACCGAATTCGGCGGCAAGCCGCTGCAATCGGTGGCCAAAGGCGCGCTCGATCTCGGCAAGCTCGAAGACAAGGAAGAGAAGCAGCAACAGGAGCAGGCCGCGGCCGAATTCAAGGAGCTGATCGAGAAAATGAAAAAAGCGCTCGACGGCCAGGTCGCGGACGTACGCATCACGCACCGGCTGATCGATTCGCCCGCCTGTCTCGTGGCCGACGAGTACGGCCTCGGCGCGAACCTGGAGCGCCTGCTCAAGGCCGCGGGCCAGAAGGCGCCGGCCAGCAAGCCGATCCTCGAGATCAATCCGACGCATCCGATCGTGACGCGCCTCAAGGCGGAGACCGACGCCAAACGCTTCGACGACTGGACCCGCATCCTGCACGACCAGGCCCTGCTCGCCGAAGGCGGCGAGCTCGCCGACCCCGGCAGCTTCGTCACCCGGGTGAACGGGCTGTTGCTGGAGCTGATGAAGTAGCTCGCGCTGGGCGGGCGTGACAGTCAAAACTGGGACTGGCACGCCCGCGAGCAGTGGCTCCGGAGGAGTGGTGCAAGGATGCACCGATTACGGAGCCGAGGACGCAATGCGCCGCTTGCGAAGCTAAGGATGCAAGGCAGGGTCCAGGCCGTACATCGTGCCTCACCTGCATTACCCGTTTGGCGTCCATCTCACCCCTCCAACCCAAAGCCTTACCTCATTCACACCCCCATCTGACCTGCATCAAAGAAATATGGCGCAACTATCTTCCAAATTGCGTCTTCGGCACCGTCTGCCGGCCACCGAGAGGGGGCCTCGAGGCAGAAGAAGCCAATGAAATCGTCGAACAACGTAACCTGAACTGGTCGACGCCACACGGAGGTGAGTCATGGCGAAGCTCAATCGTGTTTTTCTATCCCTCGCGGCGCTGAGTTTTCTCGGTTGTACCACGCGTTACAGCACGCCGGAAATCAAAGGGAATCCACCGACCCGTGCGATCGGTATCGCCGAGGTGCTGAATCAGGATGACATCAATGAAATTGACGTGCTCATGATTCATGGCATGTGCACGCATGACAAGAACTGGGTCGCCGACTCAAACAACAATCTTCTCAAGGTCCTGAAGATCGACAAGAAAACCGACGCCAGCTCGCTGCAACCCACGGCGGTATTCTCCCAGACAGAGCTCTATTCGCTCACGTTCGAAAAAGGAAATAAGCGCCTACGAACCCACTCGATCGTGTGGTCCCCGGACACCGTGCCATTGAAATCAAAACTGTGCTACGACCAGTCGGCCGCCAGAACCGGAAGCACCGCGTATTGCCTGGGCAAGCCAGACTATCCGTACAAACGCTCGACGCTCAGTAGCCTGCTCAAAAGTCGGTTGCTTGACGACTGCCTGGCTGACGCCATGGTATTTGCCGGCCCCGCGCGGCAAAAGATCATGGACCAGGTCGCCGAGGCCATCACCTACGCGGCAGGTATTCGTGCCCCGGACAAAGCCAGGCGCGGCCTGCTTCGACAGGGCGAGGCGGAGGAGACGCCGTTGTTTATCATCTCCGAGAGCCTGGGTAGTAAGATTTTGTTCGACACGCTTTCCGATATGATCGCCAAAAACCGGGAACGTCTGGTCAGCCAGACAATGGCCCGCGTCACGCAGATATACATGACGGCCAATCAGATACCCGTGCTTTCGCTGGCAGCGCCGGTCGGCGGCGCCAAGCTGCGGGAAACGGGCGCCTCCGGAATCGGTACGGATTCGTTGAATATCTTGCTTCAGCAACTGAAGACAAAAACCGCCGTTCAACCAAAACCGCGGAGCATTAAAAGCCTGCTGCCCCCGGGCAGCATGCAGGTGGTCGCCTTCTCGGACCCCAACGACCTGCTGTCCTACGGGTTGCGCGGAAGCGGTCATGAGGAAAACGAGAACTACATGATCATCGACGTGTTCGTCTCGAATGCGCCTACTTGGTTTGGCCTGGTGGAAAATCCGTTAAGGGCACATCTGGGCTATCGGGACAACAAGGCGGTCAACACGATCATCGCCTGCGGCATTCCGGAAATGGCGGGTTGCCCGGCGAAATAAGACGGCGCGGCGTAGGTCCGGGTGAGTGGAGCGAATCCCGACATGACAACGCGCGCTCGCGCGTATCCAAGGCCCAAACCCCATGCCCAAAAAGCCAAAAAAATACTGGCCACCCGACCCGCACACCCGCGAGCCGTCCACGGCGAGTGACGTCCTGACCGCCGCGCTCGCAGCCGTCGCCCGCGGCTGGTCGGTGATTCCCGTACGCCCGCGCGACAAGCGCCCGCTCATCGCGTGGCAGGCCTATCAAGAGTCGCGCGCCGACGCCGCCCAGGTGCGCGCCTGGTATGCGAAGTCGCCGCAGGACAATCTCGGCATCGTCACCGGCGCGGTCTCCGGTCTCGTCGTGCTCGACATCGATCCCAAGCACGGCGGCGCGGCGAGCCTGGCCGAGCTCGAGCGCCGCCACGGGCCGCTGCCGCGCACTGTCGAGGCTGTCTCCGGCGGCGGCGGGCGGCATCTCTACTTTGCGCATCCCGGCGGGATCGTGCCGAACCGCGCCGCGCTCGCCCCCGGGATCGACGTGCGCGGCGACGGCGGCATGATCGTGGCGCCGCCCTCGGTGCATTCGTCCGGCGCGCGCTATATATGGAAAGCCGGCCACGCACCCGAGCAGCTCGCTCCCGGGCCGCTGCCGCACTGGCTGCATGAGACTCTCGCGGCGTCCGGCACACACCCCGGCCATCCGCTCACGTACTGGCGGCGCTTGGTGGCCGAGGGCGTACCCGAGGGCGAGCGCAACACCACGATCGCCTCGCTCGCCGGACATCTACTGTGGCACGGAGTCGATGCCGAGGTCGCCACCGAACTGCTGCTCGCCTGGAACCGGGAGCGTTGCCGCCCGCCACTCCCAGACGAAGAGGTGGTGCGCGCGATCGAAAGCATCGCGCGTCTGCATCGCCGGGAAACGCCGCCCGATACGAAGGAGTGAGCCATGGAGACCAAGACAGTCAAGTTCAATCGCGCCCCGGTGTTGACGCTCTGGGCCGCCGTGGTGGCCGAGCGCTTGGGGTCGACCGCGACGAGGCGTTCACGCTCGGGCGCGCGGTGGCGGGTCTGAACGCCCATTCCAAAGGTGTCTCGCTCGGCCTTTTCACGCCGAGCCCGAAGGAAGTCAAAGAGCAGCGCAAGAAACTGCGCCCGAAAGAGGCGATCACCGTGAACCTGCTGCACCGCGCGGTGCCGGCGGTGCACACCAGGGATGGCCTGCGCGCGCTCGCCAAGGACCGGCCGATCCATCCCGCCTCGGTGCAACGCTACCTGGCCGGCAAATTCGGCGACTCCCTGGAGGACGTGTACGCGGCCATGACTGCGCTCGCCAAGTCCCGCAAGCCCGCCGACCTCGCCGCCGAAGCCTATGCGCTCTACGAACGGTTCCGCCCCGCCGTGCCCGGCGGGGTGAAGGGGTTGGGTGCAGCCGGGGCCTTGAGCCTCGATACCATCCGACGGCTCGCCCGTTAATACGCGATTAACGGAGCGGCCCGGTATTGTTCCAGGAGCCGAGGGTGCGGCCTTGGCCCGGCTTGGTGTAGGATTTCCGAAAAAGCCACGCGAGGACAGGAGCCTGGTCGCACACCCGGTATCAAATTTGCGACGCTTTCCGCCCAGACCATTTCATGTCCGCCGGCACCGCGGGGTCGGCGGCCGCGTAAAGCTGTGTCCGATAAGGCGGGATTTATCGGACATCTTCACGACCACATCCCCTTTAATCGCGTCGCCACGTCCACTCGCGGAAGTGCGTTGTCGGCGGCGCGCTCCGGGTCCCGTTCGGCAGGTGGCCAGACGAGCGCATCGACCGCGGCCATCATGTTCGGGGTAAGAAAGCGGCTGCGCGCGCCGTAGACATGCGCATCGCCTATGCGCGACTGCTGGGTGACGTAGTACTTGAGCGGGGAGATGAGATCAAGCTCGTTTTTGGCGCGCGTCATCGCCACGTACAGCAGGCGCCGCTCTTCCTCGATCAGCTCCGGTTTGCCAGATGCGTATTCGTTGGGGAAATTCCCGTCGCTCACGTTGAGCACGAACACCCGGTCCCATTCCTGACCCTTGGCCGAGTGCACGGTCGAGAGAATCAGGAAATCCTCATCCAGCGACGCGGAATGCGAGATGTCGGAAGTGGCGTTCGGCGGATCGAGCGTCAGTTCGCTCAGGAAGCGCTCGCGCGACGTGAACTGCAACGCGATGCGTTCGAGCTGCTCGAGATCGCCGCTGCGCGCTGTGGCCGCTTCATGGATGCGCATGAGCTGCGGCTCATACCAGTGCCGCGCGAGTCCGATCTGTCCCTCCCACCGCGCGGACGTGCTTCCAATTTCGATCAGGAGTTCGCGCAAGGCGGCCCAATCATCCTTGGCGGCTGTCGGTGCACGAAAGTTTTGGAGGTTCGCCCAGTCGTGGCCGCCGGCTTCAAATGCCTTCCAGCAGCGGTCGGCGTTACCCGGACCCACGCCAGGCATGAGCTGCAGCACGCGAAACGCGGCGATGCGGTTCTTCGGGTTGTCGGCCCAGCGCAGGATCGCGAGCAGGTCCTTGACGTGGGCGGCTTCGAGGAACTTGAGGCCGCCATATTTCACATAGGGGATATTGCGGCGCACCAGCTCCAGCTCGAGCACGTCGCTGTGGTGCGAGCTCCGGAACAGCACGGCCTGCCGGTGCAGCGGCACGCCCTCCTCGCGCGCGCCGAGGACGCGTTCGACGATGTACTGCGCCTGCGCCTGGTCGTCGAGCACCGTCACGTGGCGCGGACGCGCGCCGCTTGGGCCCGCGCCGCGCTGCGCCCGCAGGTCCTTGCGGTATTGCCGCGCGGCCTCGGCCATCAGGGCGTTAGCGGCATCGAGGATCGGTTGCGTGGAGCGGTAGTTGTCCGCGAGCGTGACGATGTGTGCCGGCGGGGCGAAACGCGCGGAAAAATCGAGGATGTTCCCGATGTTCGCGGCGCGGAACGAGTAGATCGACTGTGCGTCGTCGCCGACCACGCACAGGCCCGCGCCGGTGGGCCGCAGCGCCAGCAGGATCTCGGCCTGCAGGCTGTTGGTGTCCTGGTATTCGTCCACCAGAATGTGATCGAAACGCGCGCCGATCTCCTGGGCCAGCGCGCCTTCCTGCATGAGCATGTGCCAGTAGAGCAGCAGGTCGTCGAAGTCGAGCACCTGTTGCGCGAGCTTGGCGTCGACGTAACGGCGAAACAGCGCCTTCAGTTCCGCTTCCCATTCCGCGCACCAGGGGAAGGTGTTGGCCAGCACTTTCTCCAGCGGGAAGCGGGTGTTGATGCAATGCGAGTAGATGGCCAGGCAGGTGTCCTTGCGCGGAAAGCGGCGGTCCTTGGACGAGAGCCCCAGCTCGTGCCGGGCCACGTCCAGCAGATCCGCGGAATCGCCGCGGTCGAGGATCGAAAAACCGGGCTCCAGCCCCAGGTAGTGCGCGTGGCGGCGCAGCAGTCGGTTGGCGACCGAATGGAACGTGCCGGCCCAGGGCAGGCGCGCGGCGGTGGATTCGGTCGAAGCGGGTGCATTGCCATCGCGCTTCGCGGCGAGCGACTGGGCGACGATGCGATGCGCGCGGCGCACCATCTCTTCAGCCGCGCGGCGCGAGAAGGTGAGGAGCAGGATGCGGTCCGGGGCCACCCCGTACAGGACGAGGTGCGCCACGCGGTGCGCCAGGGTGTTGGTCTTGCCGGTGCCGGCGCCAGCGATGATCAGCAGCGGGCCCGAGCTCCAGGCGCCATTTGCTGCGGGGGCGCCATACTGTACGGCGGCGAGCTGTTGCGAATTGAGGACGGATGCAGCCATTGCCCGTTTGGCCGTGGATTCCGTGGCGACGTCGGGTAAAGTCTCGTGCTGCACCGCGCGATTATGGCGCAGGGTGGCGGGGTTAGCCAGTGGCAGGGCGGTGATGGCGGTAGGTTGGGATTGATGGAACGAAGCCCAGAGTTGGTCCAATCCCCGCTGCGCGGGGATGATATGCAAACCCTGGATGCCCGCCTTCGCGGGCATGACGCCATTTAATGAAGTCGGCCTCGCGGTGGTGACGATTGTTGTTGAATCCTTGCTGCGCGGGGATGACATGTAAAGCCTGGACCGCTTTCGCGGGGGTGACAAAGGCTATTGGGGTTCGCTACGCTCACCCCAATCTACGTAACTGCAAACCCGAGGAAACTCCGTTACCTTAGCGCCTGTCTCTATCTTCATGTCACGTTCACGCTCCCGATCCACTCCCCGCAAGAAACGCAAGACGCGCCGGCGTCGCTCGCGCTTCGCGTTCCTCTGGCTGGGCGCACGGCTGCGCCGGCGTGTGTGGCGGGCTCTGCGATCCGCGCCGGGGATGGTTCAGCTCGTTGTCGTCGCCGTCGTCGTGGTGGCGCTCTGGTCCGCGGCCAACTGGACGTACCAGGTCGTGCGCAAGCCGGCCGAGCTGTTCTTTCCCGTGAGCGGCGAGCTCGCCAAGACGCCGACCGCGACGTGGCGGCAGTACGAGCCGATCTTCCAGGCGCACTCCACTGCCGTCATCACGCCCGAGCTGCTGGCCGCGCTCGCCCAGGTCGAGGCCGCGGGCAACCCTGTGGCCCGGACGTACTGGCGTTGGCGCCCGACGTGGGATCCCTTCGAGGTATATCGCCCGGCGTCGAGCGCGGTTGGCATGTACCAGATCACCGATGCGACGTTCGCCGAGGCCAAGCGCTACTGCATTCATGACCACGTCGTGGTCGAGGACGGGCCGTGGAACGAGCTGGGATCGTGCTGGTTCAACAGCCTCTACACCCGCGTCGTGCCGAGCAATGCCGCCGAGCTGACGTCGGCCTACCTGGATCGCCACGTTGCCGCCATATTGGAGCGCCGCCGCATTACCGGCGCCACGCTCTCGCAGAAGCAGGACTTGGCCGTGGTGATCCACTTGTGCGGCGCCGGGACGGGGGATGCCTACGCCCGGCGCGGCTTTCGGCTGAGCGCCGGTGAGCGCTGCGGTGATCACAACGTGCGCGGCTATCTCGCGCGGGTCAATGCGCTGAAGCGCCTGTTCGCGCGGTTGGCGGCTGTGGGGTGGCGGGTGGAGTGAGGGATCCACGCTGTGCCGGGATGACAGTCGTTGGCCTTGCTGAGTCCATCCCTGGACTCCGCCCTGCGGGGCCAGCCTCTTCGGCAGTCCAAAATTGCTCCAGGCGATTTTGTCGCTTCGCTCACCCCAACCTACGTTGCTGAATTTCCCGCTTTCACGGGGGTGACGGCTTTTAATCAGGATAACGGCTACGGCACGGTCAATAATACCTTCACCGAACCATCCACGGCCTTGCTATCGACGTAGCCCAGCCCCTAGGGATGGCTGGCCACCCACGCCTTCACGGCCGCGTCGTCGTTCAGTACGCTGGGTGGCGTCGCCATTCCGGTGAACATCAGCTTCGACCAATAAGCGGTGATCTCGGAACTGGCTTTTTTCACCACCTCCGCATAGAACTTCTCCCGCGACGGGCTCGCCAGCTGCTGGTCCACCGCGTGTACCGGCGTTCCGTCGGGAAAGGCGTTGGTCTTGCCGAGATAAATGCGCACGACCGCCTCTGGCGTGATGCCGGTCAGCTTGTTGCCGGAATGGGCGATGATGGCGAGCGCCGTATCCGCCGCCCAAACCGGGCTTGCGCCCCGCAGCAGGCATAACGCGGCGAAGCGCAGAATGGTTTTGACAGTTCCTGGCATATGCGCCTCCTAGAACACGACGTCGAGAGAGACGCCGTAAATCATCACGGTGCTCTTGTCGGGCATCGCAACAAACAAACCACGCGTGCCGCCTTGCGGCTTGGACTGCGTCGCTTCGAATTTCAGCGCCGTGCTGTCGCCGAGCTCGTAACGTAGTCCCAACGACTGCGAGGTTTGCTTCAGCGGCGTTCCGCTGTTCGCAACGGTGGGATTGCCGTTGTCGTCGAGCTTGGATGTGGTGAAAATGGGAAGGAACTTGCCGAAGCGGTAGCCGACCGTCGCGTAGTAGCCCTTCTGATCGGGCAGGACCACATTGGCCGCGCCGCCGACCTTGCGTTGGAAGTATTCGGAATAAACGACGATGTTGCGCCAGTCCATGTTGAAGCCCAGGGTGGAAACCCGCCAGCTGTCGCCCTCGGAAGGCGTAGCGAAATCCACGTTGATGTCCGCTTCCTGATAACCCGCCCGGATGGTGAAGGCATCGGTACTAACGCTGAGAGTGAGGCCCCTTACCGGGTCGGACTCGACCCCGATGTGATCGACCTGGCCGGCCGTGAATGCCGACAGCATGCCCGGGTTGTTTATTATGGCGTCCTGTGGCACCACCGTTTCGTTATCGTAGTGTCCGAAATACGGCTGGATCACCAGTTGCGCATCGCCCACGCCCTGCGTGAAGATCAGGTCCACGCCGCTTGCCGACTCCAGGGGGTTCTGCGAGTAGACTTCCTGCGGCGGACGGATCCAGGGATAGGCGTAACCGAAGAATTGGTAGTCCGAGATCAGGAAGTTCGGCAGCTTGTTCAGGCCGGCGCGAACCTGGAGGCTTTCGATCGGTCGATAATTGATGTAAGCCCAGTCCGTATGGACGTTGTAGTTGTCCTCCTTCGCCTCGGCGAGCAATTGGGCGTTGAAATCGACTTGCGGGTTGATCTTGGCGATGAACTGCAGTCCTAGGCGGCTGTCGGCGAATCCGATCTTGTTTTCGGTGAGGCCGTCCCAGGTCTGGTTGCCTTTGCTGTCGAGGGCCGTGGCGGCCGCGGTCATGAACCCGTTGATCTTGACGCCATCGATCGCCAGAACGGCTTCCCCGTACAGACCCGCGCACAACGCCAAAAGGCAGGCGAATGAATATTTCACTGTCTGCTTCATCTTGTTTCTCTCGGTAATAATGTTTTTCTTAACCCGCCCTGGCGTTGCTTGCTTGCGCCGGAGACGGGTTCATTCGACATTGCGAGCGAACCGGAAAAATCGATTCGCGCGGCAACGGCATGGATTGCGTCATGGATTCATCAGGGGGCCCCAAGACAGTCTGCGGACGAGTGTTAAAACTCGGTCCAGCTGCCGTCCGTCCCACGTGTCGTCGACACCACCGAAAGATTTGTCCCAGACAGCCGATCGGTTCGTGGGCGCGCGGCGCGGGGAGACACGCGCGCACTCCCTTGGCCCGAGGGCGGCGCTTCCGCGGGGATGGATTTCTTTCCGTCCGCTTCGCGCGCAGGACCGGCCGCGTCGGGCCCGGCAGCCGCGGGCGGCGTAGGATTCCAGTGGTCTTGTTGATCGAGTTGGTAACGCGAGATCATGGCTCGCAGATTCTCCGCCTCCACCGCAAGCGACCGGCTCGTTCCCGACAACTCCTCGACCTGCGCCGCGTTGGATTGCGTGACGCCGTCCATCTGCATGATCGCGCGGTTGACCTGTTCGATGCCGGAAGCCTGTTCCTGGCTCGCGGCGCTGATCTCGGCGATGATGTCGGCGGCGCGCTTCACGCTTGCGGCGATGCCGTTCAGCGCCTTGCTGCTTGCGTTGACGAACTTCGAACCGTCCTGGACTTTTTCCAGGCTGTCCTGGATCAGCGCTTTGATCTCTTTGGCGGCCTCGGCGCTGCGTTGCGCTAGATGGCGCACTTCGGCGGCGACCACGGCGAATCCGCGTCCCTGCTCGCCGGCGCGGGCGGCCTCGACGGCGGCGTTGAGCGCGAGGAGATTGGTCTGGAAAGCGATCTCGTCGATGACGCCGATGATATCGGCGATTTTGGCGCTGCTGGCATTGATCGCGCCCATGGACTGGCGCAGTGACGTGGACATGACCATCCCTTCGTTCGCCGCCTCGCGCGCCGCGAGCGCCGCCGTGTCGGCGCGCTGGGCGTTGTCGGCGTTCTGTTTGACCGTGCCGGTCATCTCTTCCATTGAGGCGGCGGTTTCCTCCAGCGAACTCGCGTGTTCCTGCGCTGACGAGGAAAGCTGCTGCGCCGCGTTGCTCAGTTCCCGCGTGCCGGCGGTAACGGCTTCGGACGCCTGCAACACCTGAACCATGTTGGCGTTGAGCGCGCTCACGAGCGCGTTGAGCGCCACGCTGGCGTCGCCGATCTCGTCTTTTGATTCGGGCGCCAGCCGGACGGTCAGGTCGCCTTCCGCGGCTTGCTGCATCCCTTTCACCAGCCGGCCCATCGGACCGGTAATCCGGGCAATAAAGTAGTAGCCGAGGGCGAGCGCGATGACGAACGAAACCAGCAGCATTCCGACGGTAATGAGTTTCGCTCTTCGATGTGCCGCCAGACTGCTTTCGTAGAAACTCTGGTAAGTGGACAAAACACTTTTGTTGTCGGGAGCCATGGTGTTGATCATCCATGTAACGTAAGTGTTCGTTCGGTCCACGAACTCCATGACTTGGCCCTGGCTGTACAGGCTCAGCATCGCGCCGACGGTCACCATGGCGTAGACAACGCCAGCAATCAGGAGCAGCTTGGCGCGCAATTTGAGATTCTTGACGAACATGCGATCCGCTAGGCTCATAGTTATTCCCGATTTAGAAACGTATAGCACTTCATGCAGCGGCGGCGGGCCTGACATCGTCGGAGCGGGCGTTTGTTTGTGTGACAAAAGTTACATAGCGGTGGATCGCCGCATGAGCTTTTTTTGATTTTCGGAATCACAACTCGCTGGCGGCGATCGGGTCCAGGCGATGTGCCATCAAACCGACGCGTGCGTTCGGCGACACCGACGAGAGCGAGATGTACGTGCCGATGATTGTGACGCGGGGTGAGGGCGGATAGGGAATTCCCGCGTGCGGGACTACGGGTTGCTGGTTGGGGTGAACGAAATGAAGCCCAACATCTTCGTTACACGGATCAAGCCATGTTGGACTTTGCCCATTGAATTCTTAGATCCGTAAGCGGCGCATTGCGTCCTCGGCTCCGTAAGCGGTGCATCCCTGCACCACTCTTTCTGCGCCACTTCTCGCTCCTGGCAATTTTGTCGCATCGTTCGCCCCAACCTACGTTGCTACAGAGTTGCGGTCGACCGCGCGGACCGCCGGCATGCGATGGATTGCCGCGGGTGTTGGGCGATGTCATGGCGCTCGCGCGCGGGTACGACCGGTGGTACTGTGGCAACTGTGCTGTAAGGAGCTGCGGCAATGACAACAGGAGAAACTACCATGACCGACGAGCCGACTGAGACAAAAGGCGAAAGACCCAAGAAGACCCGTGCCCGCGTAACGGAGGCGGTGCAGGAGGGTGCCGCCCAGGCGAAACAAACCGCGGCGGAGGCGTTGCCTGCCGTTGGCGAGCTCGCCTCGAAGACGCTGTACGGCGTCTGCTACTACGCGGCGTTCGGAGTAACCTTCGCGGCGCTCATGATCGCCAAGATGATTCCGACCGATAGCCCGGTGGCGCATGGTCTGCATGACGGTGCCGCGGAAGCGGCCAAGCAGATCGAGGCACGCGCCGCGCAGCAGGCGCGTATGGCGGCCGGCGCGGCGGGCGAGAGCGGCGGGTTGCCGGTTCGCGCCGAGGGTCAGAGCGCGAGCTGATAATGGAATCCTCTCGCTAATGCGAGGATGATGTGAAAAGCCTAGACCCCCGCCTTCGCGGGGGTGACGGCATTTAATGAATCGGTGCTCGTGTCTTTGTCCCTGACGCCTATGCCGTGTGCCAAGCAAATCGTGCGGCGGTCCTTGTCGCTGGTCGTGGCGGCGAATGTATTTCTGCAGAGAAGAAGCGCTGGTGCCCGCCAGCCGCTACTTCTGGTCGGTGCGCGCGCTTTACGCTGGATGGCCGGCCGATGGTTATGCGCTGGGCGCACTTTGATGCGATGAGCTGCTTTGCCAACGACATCGCGGATTGGGAGTACTATCGCTTCGTCACGCCGAAATAGGGTCCTGGCGTCGGTTCAGCTCGTTGTTGGAGTTCGCTTCGCTCACCTCAAACTACGTAACTGCATTCACCCCAACCGACGGGACCTGTTTAGGTTTGCGGCGCTCACCCCAACCTGCATTATTGATTGGCAACTATTTGACGAACTGAAACTTCGTCCCGGCGACTTCGATGACATCGCCATTCTCCAGTATCTGACCGCCATTCGGTACCGGCTTGTCGTTGATCTTTGGCTCGCCGGGCCCCATCTGGGCGTGCAGCACGTAGCCATCGGGGCCGCGGTAGATTCGGGCCGGGTTTTTGCCGGGGTTGTCGAGAATGGTTTCCTCTTTCACGAGCGGCACGCGCTTGTCCTTGTCTTTTCCTTCCACGGCCACCAGCTGTGCATGCATCGAAATGACCCGGGTCTTACCCAGCGA
>Ga0187773_10000446_pt1 | contig 16570 bp, 15 predicted proteins | sample 0216_BV02_MP05_1_FD_133133 | JGI IMG/M metagenome (GOLD analysis project Ga0187773, IMG submission 133133) | Tropical peat soil microbial communities from peatlands in Department of Meta, Colombia - 0216_BV02_MP05_10_MG | ecosystem: Environmental > Terrestrial > Soil > Wetlands > Peat | place...
CGCGGCTGAGCCGCGTGCATACTTCCGACCCGCGTGCGGCCGCGCGCGACTGCGCGGCCGAATCCGTCCGCATCCAGCAGTATCTCGCCAACGCGCGCATGCTTCCGCGCCAGCCGTCTCCGCTCGACGTAGTTGTGCTTGCGCCCAGCGAACACAAGGCCCTCTACGACGCGGAATGCGTCAGCTCGCCCCGGCTGCAATTCCACGTCCGGGATCTCGACCAAGTCGCCAGAAGCCTCGGAATAAGATCCGCGCCGACCGAGACTCTGGGAGAGGGCGTTTTTCTCCACCTGCTGGCCCAGAGCGCGCCGCGCGATCAGTTCGCCGACGACGGCTTGCGGCGCTTCTACGATATCTGGCGCGCGCGGCTGGGGCTGGTCACTGGCGGAGCGGCGGTGTTCGGAGTGTGCCTCGCGATCTCGGCCACGCAATTGTTGCGAACCTATCAGCTCAATCAGCAGGCGGAACTCGACCGCCTGCAGGAACAACGCGCGTCCCAGGAGTACGCCACCACGCAGGCGAGTTTTCCCAAGACCCCGACGTCGGTGGAGAACCTGAGGGCTGTGGTCAAAAATTACCGTCTCCTGGAGCGTCAGAGCACGTTTCCCGGCGACATGTTTGTCGAGATCAGCCGGGCCGTCACGGCCCTGCCTGAGGTCGAGATCGAGAAGATCGATTGGGAGGCGGGGGCTGGCGCAAAACCCGGCGGGGGTCGCGACGCGGCCAAGGCGCCGACGGCGTCTCCGTCTCCCGAGCGGCCCGGAGAGGCGCGATCCCCGGTGCAGACCGCCGAGATATCAGGGAGGCTGAATCTCGCTCAGGCCTCCGACTATCGCGCCATCACCGCGCTGATCAACGAGTTCTCGGAAGCGCTCCGCAAGCAGCCCGGCATCGAGGTGACCCGCACGCAGCTGCCGTTTGACCTGGCCGCGGAAAAGAGCATCAGCGGCGACATCGGCGCCGCGCGCAGGACAGAGGTGCCGAGGTTCTCGGTTTCGGTGAACCGGCGGCAGGGTACATGAACATAGTCCGCGACGACCTGAAGCGGCTGTATCTGCCATTGGCGGTGGCGGCGGCATCGGTGGTGCTGGGGGCCGCCTGCCTGGTCGCCAGCACGAATTACCTGGACACGGCCAAGGAAACGCAGACTGCGGCGCGCCAGAACCGTTTGGCCGCGCAGGAGCGCGTGTCCAAGGTCTCGGAGGAGGAGCGCGAGATACGCGAGAATCTCAAGTATTACGAGCAAATGCGCTCAAGCGGCGTGGTGGGCGAGCAGAATCGCCTGGACTGGATCGACGCGATCGCAAAAATCAAGAACGACCGCAGGCTCTTCGAGATCAGGTACAACATCGAGGCGCAAAGGCCGCTCGACTATCCGGGGATCGTCTCCAGCCAGGACGCCGAGTTTGTCGTGAGCCGAGTGAAACTCGACATGATGCTTCTGCATGAGGAAGACCTGCTGGGATTTCTCGACGATTTGCGCGAGGTGCGAAAGGCGCACGTCACGGTGAGGCGCTGCATGGTGGAGCGTATCGAGCGGGGGGGTGCGGGCGTGCAGCCGCGGCTGCACGCCGAATGCCTGGTCGACCTCGTTTCCCTCAGAGGCCTCAAGCCGGTCTGAGGCGGAGCTCCGATACGATGAACAGGACAAGCTCGCCGGGACGTCTTGCGCTGGAGGTTGCGGCGCTCGTGTCCGCGCTTGCCGCGGGCTCTGCCCCGGCGCCCGCGGCCGCCTACGAAAATCTCGGACGGCTGTTCTTCACCCCGCAGCAGCGCCAGGATCTGGACCGCCGCCGCCAAGCCAACATCCAGGAGTCCGCAGTCACGGCCGAGAGCCTTGTGACCGCCACCGGCCAGGTGTCGCGGTCGTCCGGCAAGACGACCACCTGGCTCAACGGCGTACCCCAGGAGAGCTCGAGACTCCTGCACGACCCCACGCGCGTGACGCTCCCGGGCGGCGAGAACGAGCCTTCGGTCACGCTCAAGATCGGGCAGACGCTCGACAAGATACGCGGCGAAGTCAGGGACCCGGTCGGTAACGGCAGAATCGTGGTGCCGCCGGAAAAGCGGCCGCACCGCCCGTGACGCCGCGCCTTCAGGCACCTTCGGCGTCCCGCAATCGGGGCTTTGCCTTGATCGCCTTCGTCCTGCTGCTCGTGCTGGTCGCCGGCTACGTGGTCGCCGCGGCGCTCAACCGCACCGGGTCCGAGCTCGCCAGCACGCGCGAAGATCGGAACATGAACGCGCTCAATCAGGCGAAGGCGGCGCTCATCGCTTACGCCGCCTCCGAGCAGTGGCAACTCTATAAGGGCGCACCGTACGTCCAGCCCGGTTCGCTGCCCTGTCCGGATCAGGACAACGACGGTGACGCCGACTGTACGGGATCCCTCACCGCAAGCATGATCGGCCGGCTGCCATGGAATACGATTGGCGCAGACGACCTTCGCGATGCGAGCGGAGAGCGTCTCTGGTATGCGCTTTCCCACGACTTTCGCAAGAACCAGTGCCCGGGCACAGGCTGCACGACAATCAACAGCGACACCCAGGGGCAGCTCGCCGTAACGGGATCCGCGCCAGCGAGCAAGGTGGTGGCGATCGTCTTTGCCCCAGGACTCGCTGTCCAGGGGCAGGTTCGCGATTCCGCGAATGTCAACAACGTCGCAAGCTATCTCGAAGGCTTCGATCTGAGCAATCCGGTCAACTACGTGTTCACTACGACCGTGCTGCCTTCCTCCGCATTCAACGATCGCCTCCTTACGATCACGCAGGCCGATCTGATGGCGGCGGTCGAGCCCGTGGTCGCCGCGCGAATCCAGCGCGACATCCAGCCCTACATCCAGAGCCAGTTCACCGGGTGGAGCAACAGGTACCCGTTCCCCGCGCCCTTCGTTTCAGGCGGGGTCGGTCCCGGGCGGGCACAGCTCAACTACAACGGCGTCGTGGGACAGGAGGATGGCTTGCTGCCGCTCACCACGGATGCGTCCCTGCTCCTTTGGAAAACCGGCTCGGTCAGCTTGACGGCAATCCCGGGCGGCGGGACAGGGAATCAGACGATTCTCTCGTCCAGCTGCAGCATCCAGGGCGGCGGCACCCAGATCTCCTGCCAGATCAACTACAACACAGGATTCAGCGATCGCCCGGCGATCCAGCTGCAGGCGACTCTCTCCAAAGCCGCGCTGGGTTTCGTTAATCCCGCCGCCCAGTCGAACTTGGCGATGACGGACAGCGTTGGCGGTTTCACGACCTGGAGCAGCCTGACGCCGACGACGCCCACGATCAGCAACACGCTGCTTGCGGTCGGCGATGGGGTCGTTACATACAGGGGGGGATTACGAAATGGAGGCTCGACCGGCGGACAGGTGAATATCACCGTCACCGTGCCCACCTACAATACCTCCATTACCGGTACTTCTGACCCGACGTCAGCCTGGTTCATCGCGAACCAGTGGTATCGCCAGACATACTTCGCGGTTTCGCCTGGTTACCTGCCGGGGGGTGCGGGGACATGCAACGCCTCGGCCACACCGCCTGTCTGCCTCACTGTAAACAAACTGCCTTCGCCCTCGAACAACAAGCGCGCGATCCTCGTGCTCGCCGGGCGCGCGCTGAACGGCGCCGCGCGGCCAACGACGTCACTGACCGACTACTTCGAAAACGCCAACCTCACGGCGGCGAACGGCACCATCCCCTACCTATACGAGAACCGCACCGGCACGCCCACCGCGATCAACGACCGGGTCGTGGTGCTCGCCCCGTAGCGCCGTTCTGATGAACCGCCGCAAGGGCTTCTCTCTCGTCGAGCTGGCCGTGGTGATGATGATCATCGGCCTGCTGCTTGCCGCAGCGCTGATCCCGTTTTCCACGCAGATCGATCTGCGAAGCCAGGCCGACACACAGCGCACCCTCGATGCAATCAAGGAAGCGATCATCGGGTTTGCCCTCGCGAACGGACGCCTCCCCTGCCCGGCCGACGGTACCGTCCCTGCGGGAACGGCGGGGGCAGGCACCGAAGTGCTCACCGGCACAAGCCCCAATACCACATGTTCCGCTACCTTCGGCGCCGTACCGTGGGCGACCCTCGGCGTGCCCGAGACCGACGCCTGGGGCAGGCGGTTTTCTTATTGGGCGTCTCAAACTTTCGCAGACGGGATCGGGCCTCCGACCGCGACCTTCAACAACACCTTTCCCTCGGCCCAGAATCCCACGTGCACGCCGGCGCCTGCTCCGATCCAGTCGTCTTTCGCGCTATGCTCGCTGGGGAGCTATACGGTCAACACCCGCAACGAAAGCACTCACGCGGCGACGCCTGTCGGCTCGCAGCTCCCGGCGGTCATCATCTCTCACGGAAAGAACGGCTACGGCGCGTATCAGACCAGCGGCTTGCTGGTGTCCGGGGTGACGGCGGGCTCCGACGAGGCTCTCAACGCGAACCACGCCGCCCTACAGACCACTTTCTACAGCCGGTCGCCCACTCGTTCCGCCTCCGGATGCAGCGACCCGACCGGCGGCTCGCCTTTCTGCGAATTCGACGACCTTGTGGCCATGATCACCCCGAACGTTCTGATCGCGCGCATGGTGGCGGCCGGACGGCTCCCCTGAACGGGGAGCGGGTCGCCGGCCGTCGGTTACGCCTGATCCCTGCTAAGGCGCCCCGCGGCGCACCTGTCCGCGCAGGCTGAAGCACACGCGCCCGGGCTCGTTGTCGCGCAGCTGCAGCGAGTAGCCCGAGATCTCGGCAAGGCGGCTCGTCTGGTACAGACCGATTCCAAACCCCGTTTCGGAGGACACGGGCCCTCTCAACAGGCCTTTCAGCACGTCCTCGGCAACCGGCGCGCCGCTGTCGCAGACGGAAAACTCCAGGGTATCGGCGCAAACAAGGCTTGCGCTGATCTTGACCGATTCGTCGAGCTTGCGCTTGCGCAGCGCGTTCTGCAGGAGGTTGTCGCCGGCGCTGTCGAACAGCTCCTTCGGCAGCATGACGGTTTCTTCGACGCCCTGAAGAGAAAACTCGATGCCGCGGTCAACGTAGCTGCGCTGCAGGCTTTCCCACCAGGACTTGGCCTCGATGTAACGCCCGTCGCCCGAATCGGGCTTTCTCAATTTGTCGAGCGTCTGCTGCAGGCGCTGGGTGATGGCCGGGAGCTGGCGCCGCATCAGCGTGGACAATTCGGTGGCGTCGGCCCCGGCGTCGCGTTCCGCCGCGACACACAGGACGTTGAGCGACTGCAGGAGATTCTTCACGTCGTGAGTCATCCGGGCCCCGGTTTCGTGGACGGCTTGCACGTAAGTCTGCTGCTGGAGCTTCTGCTCGCGCTGCTTGGCGACATAGAACTCGCCCAGGAGCTGGCCGAGAAGGTGGAAGTGCCAGACGAGCGACGGGCTCAAGGACAATTTCGTGAACACCCGCAGGTGAATGTCCTGATTGGTGAATTCGACGGAGTTCTTCGAGACCGAGCCGAAATCCCCCGACTCGCTCGCGGTATGCCAGAAGCCGCCGGAGACCCACGGGAGCTGGGCGAGCCCGGCGCAGGCTTCCTTCATGAACCGTTCCGGCTTGGTCTCGAGCTGGGAGAGCTCGGCCAGGACATACAGCCAGCGTTCGAAGGGCAGCCCGATCGACAGCAAGTATCGGGAAAAATACATCGCCAGCCCGCCGAATCCCGCGCGCGGGTTCCAGGCGATCGACAACAAGAGCAGCACCCCCGCGATGATGAGCATGCTGTACGAGACCGCCGAGACATAGTCGATCTTGGCCACCGTCATGAAGGCAAAGCTTCCCAGCACCAGGGCAACCAGGAGGAGGACAATCATGGCCGCGTAGAAGAAATCCACGACCTGCGGGGTCTCGGCCGAGTCCGCCTCCGCGGGGATGGCCAACATCACGACCAACAGCCCCGGGAGCCCGTACTGCGCGAGGGTCCGGACCTCCTCGGGAAGCAGTATGGAGCCGATGCTGTTCGGAACGATCCACACCAGAAGGAGGGAAACGAGGTACAGCAGCACCACGAGGTAGAACCTGCGCAGCCACCGGGCCTGGAACAGGAACACCTTCCCCCCGACAATCCCCGCGAGGACGCTCACCCACAGGGCGAGCAGCCACCAGTTGAGGAAATAGAAGATCGCCAGCGCCATCGCGACGATCGCCACCATGTGGGAGGGATTGAGCCGCTGCTCACCCCGCATGAAGGGCTGCCACATGATGAACAGGCCGAAATGAGCCAGCATGAGTCCCCGGGCCCAGAAATCTTCCGCGCCTCGCATGGCCGCGAGGTGCAGCAGCGCAAGCATGACGATGAAGACGCCGCGCCAGGACTTGGCGATAAACAACTGCGAAGTCTGAACTAGAGTTGTCGTCGACATGCCGGCGAGTTCAGGGTGATTTCAAGAATAGCCGCCTTGTACTCAAGGACTTGCGCCAGAGAAACAATCGATCCGCAGTTTCGCACGACGGCGGATATCCTAAAAGTGCCCTGGCCGATCCGGATAGTCTCCCTGGACTTATCCTTTCCAAGTCACGTATTGTGCCAGCTTTGACGCGTTGGCACCCGGTCCGACTCTCATGATCTCCCACACAGGCACGATCGCCTCGCTGGCGCGCATCACCGTGCTGGAGGCTGTTCGGAATCGCCTGGTGTGGCTTGTTGCAATCGTCATCGTAATGGCGTTTGGACTGGCCCAGTTCCTGAATCAAGTGGCGATCGCGGAGTCGCGGGAAATCCAGTCTGCGATGCTGGCCGCTCTTCTCAGGGCGGCCGCGGCCTTCATTGCAGCGGCATTTGTGATCACGAGCATGGTACGGGAATGGAACGACAAGGTGACCGAGCTGCTGCTTTCGCTGCCAGCGCCCCGCTTCGCCTACTTCGTGGGTAAGTTCACCGGATACGCCGCGCTCGCGCTGATTCTCGCCCCGTTGAGCGCCCTGCCGCTGGTCCTGGTTTCCAACCACGGCGGCCTTGTCCTATGGACCTTTTCCCTGTTTTGCGAGCTCTTGATCGTGACAGCCATGAGCATGTTCTGCGTGCTCTCACTCACCCAGGTGGTTCCCGCTTTCGTCGCGGTGGCAGGCTTCTACATGCTGTCGCGCTCGATGGCGGCGATCCAGATCATTGCCGGCGCTCCTCTGCATGATCCGACGCTTGCGGACCGGGTCGGAAATGCGGTCGTCCAGCTGATCGCGTTCGTTCTTCCGGCGCTCGACAGGATGACGGAGACGCGATGGCTGACGGAACCGGGGCTTGTCGGCGCCGGAACGGTCGGGACTGTTCTCGTGCAAACCGCCGTCTACGTGGCGCTGATCGGCGCGGCATCGCTGTTCGACCTCTACCGCAAGAACTTCTGAGGCCATGCCGGAACGACCGGTTTCCCAGGTTCCGCGGCTCGTTCTCGCCCTGCTCGCCGCGGCGCTCGCCGCGCAAGTCGGCTGGAAGGCGGCTTTTCCGCCTCTCCCGGCAAGGGCAGATGAGCTACCGGCCGCTCCAGGTATCGCCGCGCTCAGGCTCGCCAGCTTCGGAGACCCGATCGCGCTTGCCAAGGTGCTGATGCTCTACCTGCAGGCGTTCGACTTCCAGTCCGGGAGCAAAGTCCCCTATCGCGACCTCGATTACGCAAAGCTCGAGGCCTGGCTGGGCCGCATCCTCGAGCTTGATCCGCAGGGCCAGTATCCTTTGCTCGCCGCGAGCCGGCTGTACGCCGAAGTACCGGTCGAATCAAAGCAGCGCAGCATGCTGGAATTCATCTACGCGCAATTCCTGCTCGATCCTAACCGGCGCTGGCCGTGGCTTGCCGACGCCGCCCTCATCGCCAAACACAGGCTCAAGGACCTGCCGCTCGCGCGTCGCTACGCCGCGGCGATCCAGCGTTATGCGACCGCCGACAATGTCCCTCTCTGGGCGAGGCAGATGGAGGCCTTCATCCTCGAGGACATGAACGAACTGCAATCCGCCCGGCTCATGATCGGCGGCTACATCCAAAGCGGCAAGGTCGACGACCCCGCGGAGCTGAGGTTTCTCGACCAGCATCTCAAGCAGCTGGAAGCCCGCCAGAGGGCGGGAAAGTGAGAAATATGTCACACTTTCGACGGAAGTGTCTGTATTTCAACACTTCGTGGGCGGAGACGCGGATAAAGCACTTGTTTTATAAGGGAGTTGTTCGGCACACTTGTTGCGAGGAACGCTTCGAATTTGATCCTAAATCTCCCACGGAACGGGGGCAAAAAATGAAAGCAGGGACTAGAAAACACTTGAGTCAGGCCGGCTTCACCTTGGTCGAGATCGCAATCGTCCTGGTGATTATCGGACTGCTCCTGGGAGGCATCCTGAAGGGCCAGGAGATGATCACTCAGGCCAAGATCAAGAACGTCATCAACGATTTCAACGGCGTGACGGCCGCGGTCAATTCGTACCAGGACCGCTATCGCGCGCTTCCGGGCGACGACCCGACCGCAGCGACGAGGTGGGCCACCCAAGGAGCCGTGGCAGGCGATGGAAACGGCGTCCTCCTTGGCACCTACAACAACACTCTGACCACGACCCCGACATCGGCGCAGGAGTCCAATCTGTTCTGGTGGCACCTGCGCCTCGGCGGCTTCGTGCCGGGCGCGGTGACCGCGGGGCTTGCCGCGGGCCTGCAACCGCCCAATGCCACGAACGGGATCATCGGCGTACAGTCCACGGGGCTGGGCTACACCTCGAACATCGTCTGCAGCAGCAACCTCCCCGACAAGATCGCCATCGCTGTGGACACCCAGATGGACGACGGCACTCCGTCTGCCGGGGAATTGCGCGGCCAGCTGCAGTCTGCCCCCACTCCCACCGTGCTCGGTGCGAGCAATGTTTCGAATTACGCGGAAACCGGGCAGAACGCGTACCTGCTCTGCAAAAACCTGTAACCACGTTCCGCCTAGAGAAAAAGCCCGCCTCGGCGGGCTTTTTTCGTTTCATAGCGATTGCAGTCGAGCATGAGCGCAACCCGGTCTGAGGCGATAAGCCTGCTGCTCGCGGGCAGCATCTGCCTGCTGCCGTTCCTGATTCCGTATCACCAGCAGCCCGTCCTGAGTTTCTACCCCGAGTGGCTGGCCGCGGCGCTGGGCACCGCGGCGGTTCTGGCGGCGCTCGCCGGTCGCCGCCCGCCCGCAGTCTCGTGGCCCGCCGCCGCGCGCTGGCTGATCGCATTCATGCTGTTTCTCGCCATGCAGACCGCGATCGGTACCGCGGTCTATCCGCAATCGCCCCTGCTCGCAGCCTTGTATGTGCTCTACGCGATTCTGATGCTCTGGCTCGGAGCGCAGCTCGCGAGCGCGCATGGCATCGATCGCACGGCGGCTGTGCTTGCCGCGTTCCTCCTGGCCGGCGCTTTGGCGAACGCGGGGTCGGGAATCCTGCAGTTCTATGCGCGACCTGCCCCGCTGGAGGATTTCATCGCCGAGCTGCGCGGCAGCCGCGCCTACGGCAACATCGCGCAGCCCAACCTTTACGCCGACTATCTCGCCCTGGGCCAGGGCGCGCTCGTGTTCCTCTGGCTGCGCGCACATGTGCGGTCGGCGTACGCGCTCCTCGCCTTGGCGCTGCTGGCCGTCGGCGGCGCGCTGTCCGGCTCGCGCGCCATCTATCTTTACGCGCTGTGGTTTGCGGCCTTCGGATCCTGGGCCGCGTTCACTCAAGAGGGAATCGAAACACGGCGTCTGAGATTCGCCGCTTGTTGCGTTGCAGGCGCGGCCGTGGCCGCGCGCCTCGCCGTGCCCTGGCTCAACAGCGCCCTTCAGCTCGGGCCCCTGGGCGGAGGCGCGCCCGATCCCGTGCTCGCTTCGTCCGGCGAATATTTCGAGCCGCGCTGGCAGGTATGGTTACTCGCGCTGCGGGTATTTGCCGCGGCGCCCCTGTTTGGCGCGGGCGTGGGGAGTTTCGCGGGCGCCGCGTCCGCTCTGGGACTCGACCCGTCGCTCACGCGAATCGGGGAGGTGTGGACTTCCCCTCACAACCTTCTCCTGCATCTCCTTGCTGAAACCGGTGCAGTAGGCGCGATCCTCGCGATCGGCGGTCTGTGCATCTGGGGATGGCAGGCGGCACGGCGCTTTCGCGCCGCCCCCGAGCCAGGGCTGTGGTGGGCCATCGCTGCGGCAGGCGTGACACTGATTCATTCCCTGGTCGAGTTTCCGCTGTGGAGCGCGCACTTTCTCGGGGTTGCGGCGCTGCTGGTCGGCGCCAGCTCCGCGCCTGATTCGCGCTCCGCAGGCATGTCGGGATGGAACCGCGTCGGGGCGGCTCTGGCCTGCGTCGCACTGGTGGCCGCCCTGGCGCTCCTGCTCAGGGACTATGTGCGAATAGACACGACGCGGGTCACCGGAACGACGGTGACGCTTGCCCGCCCGGACGACGCGCGACGGGATGCGGCAACCATGCGCGAGCTGACTCATGGCTTCATGGCGCCGGTGGCGGAGCTTCAGATCGTGATGGGTGCCGCCTTGGATCGAAATGACCTTCCCGCCAAGTTGGCTGCGAGCGAGCGCGTCGCGCGGTACTGGCCAAGCCATGTCGTGCTGGTTCGTCGCGCCGTCTTCCTGGCTCTCGCCGGGGAGACGGAAGCGGCTCAAGGCTTGCTCGCGAGCGCATTACGAGCATTCCCGCACCAGTCGGGTTCGGTGATCTCGATTCTTGAGCAAGCCCTTGCCGCTGACAAGACCGCGATCCAGCCGCTGTTGATCGCGGCGAAGGGCGCGCGCGTCCGGCTCAGGATCCCATAGCAGCGCTACCCCTGCAGCAACCGCATCTCGGCCGAGGCGAGCTGCTCGGGCGTCCCAAGGAGCACGAGCACGTCGCCTTCCCGCAACGCGGTCTGCGGTCCCGGCGAGATCAGTCGCTGCTCCTGCCGCCGCAGGGCCGTAACCCGCACCCCGAGCTCCTCCAAGGCGACCTCGGCGAGGCTGCGCCCGCAGGCGTGCGCTCCGCCCGAGACGGTGATCGACTGCAGCCGCGGCTCGCGTGCTTCGTCGGGGCCCTCGGCTTCGTCGGTGCCGCCGTGGAAAAATCCGCGCATCAGGCTGTAGCGGTGTTCGCGCACCTCGCGAATGCGGCGGACGACGCGTCGCAGGGGCACGCCGAGCAGCACCAGCGCGTGCGACGCGAGCATCAAGCTCGACTCGAGAGTATCCGGCACGACTTCGGCGGCGCCGGCCGCAATGAGCCGGTCCATATTGGCGTCATCCAGGGTGCGCACGATCACCGGAAGGGACGGATTGAGCCCGCGCGCATGGTGCAGGATCCGAAGGGCAGCCTCCGTGCCCGCGAAAGTAATGATGAGCGCGCTTGCGCGGCCGATGCCCGCAGCGAGGAGAGTCTCGCGCCGGGAGGCATCGCCAAATACGACCTTTTCTCCGGCTGCGGCTGCTCCGCGCACGCGCTCCGGGTCGGTGTCCAGGGCAACGTAGTCGATGTGCTCCGGCTCCAGCAGATGCGCCAGGCGCTGTCCGGTGCGACCGTAGCCGCACAGGATCACATGGCGCTCGGTCGCCAGGCTCTGCGCAGCGACCCGGTGCAGGGCAAGCGACCGCTGCATCCATTCCGTGCTGGACCAGCGCAGCACGAGCTTGTCGCTTGCCTGAATGACAAAGGGAGCGGCGAGCATGGACAGCAGCATGGCCGCAACAATGAGGTGGGCAGGAGCGCTCTCGAGCAGCGCGACGGACTGCGCCTGAACCACGAGCACCAGGCCGAACTCGCCGGCCTGCGCCAGGGCGAGACCCGTCCTGAGCGCCGCGCCGGAAGCGGCTCCGAACGCACGCGAGAGCGCGGCAATCAACCCGAATTTGAGCAACATGAAGAGGGCCGTCAGCGCCAGCACCAGCGGAAGACTTGAAGCGACGGTTACAAGGTTGAGCTTCATCCCTATCGTGACGAAGAAGAGTCCCAGAAGAACGTCCCGGAACGGCCGGATGTCTTCCTCGACCTGATGCCGGTACTCGGTTTCGGCAATGAGCATCCCCGCGAGAAAGGCGCCCAATGCCAGAGAAAGCCCAGCCCGTTCCGTGAGCCATGCGAGCCCGAGGGTAATGAGCAATACGTTGAGGATGAACAACTCGTGGGAGCGTCGACGCGCCACGAAATGGAACCAGCCGCGCATCAGCCGCTGCCCCAGGAACAGCAGCACGGCAAGCACCGCCAGGGCCTTGAAGAGCGCGATCCCCAGCCGCAACGCGAGCCCGCCGCTCCCTTCTGCGATCGCAGGAATCACGATCAGCAAAGGCACGACCGCAAGGTCCTGGAAGAGCAGCACGCCGACGATGTCGCGGCCATGCGCCGTTTCCAGCTGCATGCGCTCGGCGAGGAGCCGCAGAACAATCGCGGTCGAGGACATCGCAAGCGCGCCCCCGACGGCGAGACCGACCTGCCAGGACGCTCCCACGGCCAGGGCCGCGGCGAACGCGATGGCGCCCGTGAGCAGCACCTGCGCAAGCCCGAGACCAAACACCGCGCGGCGCAGCTCGAAAAGCCTCGCCAGGCTGAACTCGAGTCCGATCGAAAACATCAGAAATACAACACCGAATTCCGCCAGATGCCGTCCCTGATCGGTATCGGGAATCCACGCCAGGGCGAAGGGCCCGACGGCGACTCCGACCAACAGATATCCAAGAAGCGGGGGAAAATGCAGCGAACGGAAGAGCACCACGACGCATACGGTGCTCGCCAGCAGGATCAGGACGATTTCGAGCGTGTCTACCATTCGGAAGTCGTTGTTTCTATGGGCTCGGTAGAAAAAGAGGGAGGGTCGGTCTGGTATACTTCAGTCTATGATAGCGAGGGCGCATAGCATGAGAGTTCCCGGGTATGAATGATCGTTCAAGCAAGGCAATTTCGCCATCGGCAATCGAGCTCGCGCGCAAGGTGCTCGCGATCGAGGCAGACGCGGTCGCGGGCTTGATTCCCAGGCTCGACGAGCGCTTTCTCGAGGCGGTCCGCCTGATCCTCGCCTGCCGCGGCCGGGTCGTGGTCAGCGGCGTCGGCAAGTCGGGACACATCGCACGCAAGATCGCCTCCACTTTGGCAAGCACCGGGACGCCGGCTTTCTTCGTCCACGCGGCCGAGGCGGGCCACGGCGACCTCGGCATGATCACGCAGGATGACGTGATGCTGGCGCTGTCGAATTCGGGCGAATCGGACGAATTGCTGACGATCATCCCGCTGATGAAGCGCCGGGGCGCGAAGCTCATCGCGCTGACCGGAAATCCGGATTCGACGCTTGCAAGGGAAGCCGATGTCAGGCTCGATACGCGGGTCGCGCAGGAAGCCTGCCCGCTGAATCTTGCGCCGACGGCGAGCACGACTGCGACCCTTGCGCTCGGTGATGCGCTTGCGATCGCTCTCCTGGATGCGCGTGGTTTCGACGAGCACGACTTCGCCCGCGCGCACCCCGGTGGAGCGCTCGGCAGGAAGCTTCTCACGCGCGTGTCGGACGTCATGCGCACGGGCAGCGAAGTTCCGAGCGTGAACGACACGGCCTCGTTCTCCGACGCCTTGGTCGAGATGTCCAGGAAGGGCATGGGCATGACCGCGATTCTCGATTCGGGCGGAAAGGCCATCGGAATATTCACGGACGGCGACCTGCGCCGGACGCTGGAGCGCCAGCCCGACATCCGCACGCTCAAGATCAGCGAGGTCATGAAACGCAGCCCGCGCACGATCGCCCCGCACAAGCTCGCCGCCGAAGCGGTCGAGCTGATGGACCGGCACAAGATCAGTCAGCTGCTCGTCGTGGCCGAGAACGGAACGCTCGCTGGTGCGCTGAACACGCACGACCTGTTCCGCGCGAAGGTCATCTAGGAAAGGTCTGGAAAAGCATGCGCTGTGTCGCGAGGCAGCGAAGCTGGACGAGCGAGGGAAAGCGGATTCCAGGACTCGTGTTCCTCGGGTCCTGGAAAACTGTGCGCGGTTTGAGTTCTTCAGAGCTTCCCTGATGCGCGACGAACTGCTGGAGCGGGTGCGGCGCCTGCGCTTGATGATTTTCGATGTCGACGGAGTGCTGACAGACGGAACGCTCTACCTCGGCGAGGCCGGCTTCGAGATGAAGGCGTTCCACGTGCGGGACGGCCACGGGCTCAAGATGCTCAGGGAGAGCGGGGTCGTCGTTGCAATCTTGTCCGCGCGCCGCTCGCGCGTGGTCGATCTGCGCGCGGCCGAACTCGGCATCGAACTGGTCGAACAGGGCGCATCCGACAAGGGAGCTGCATTCGACCGGCTCGTCAGCCGTTTGCGCCTCTTGCCCGCCGATGCCGGCTATATGGGCGACGACGTCGTGGATTTGCCGGTATTTGCCCGTTGCGGCTTCGCCGCCAGCGTTCCGGAGGCACCGGAGATCGTCCGCGAGCGCGCGCATCACGTGACCCGCGCGGCGGGCGGCCGCGGCGCCGCGCGGGAGATCTGCGAGCTCATCATGCATGCCCAGAGCACGCTCCAGCGGTCCATTGCGCGATCCGTCGGATGAAGGCGCGCGTCACCACTCTGCTGCCGCTCGCCCTCATGTTGCTCCTGGCGGGAATCACCTTGTGGCTGCAGTACATAGTCTCCGAAGGCTCCGGCGGCGCGGCCAAGCCGCCAGCGCATGAGCCGGACGCGATCGTCGAGAATTTCACGGTTCAACGACTCGACGCTTCCGGAAAACTTCTCTACACGTTTTCCGCCCCGAGAATGGCGCATTTTGCGGACGACGGCCTGGGCGAGGTGCTCTACCCGCGCGTCGTCCAGTTGGGAAGAGATGGAGGCGACCTCGTCGCGACAGCCAATCGCGGCACTTACAATCGGCGGATCGATGAGGCGCGGTTGTACGGAAACGTCCAGGTGGTGCGCGAAGCCACGCCGCAGTACCCTGAGTTTCGCGCCCGCACCGAGTACTTGCACCTGCTCACCGAAAAGGGCGTCGCGAAGACCGACCGCTCCGTGATCATCACGGAGGGGCGCTCGATCCTGACCGGGGTCGGCATGGTCGTGGAACGGGACAAGCGCCAATTCACGCTGCAATCCCAGGTCAGGGGCGTGTTCGATGCGCCGAAGCGGAAATAGATATCTCGCCGCATTCGTCCTTGCGTCGGCGTGGGCATTCGCCCACGGTCCGGCGCTTGGGGAGCAGGCGGACCGCAGCCAGCCCGTCAACATCGAGTCGGACAGCATGGTGGCAGACGACGCCAAGAAGGTCGCGACGTTCGAGGGGAAGGTCGTGCTCACGCAAGGCTCGCTCGTGATTCGCGCCGACAGACTCGTCGTGCATCAGGACGCCGAGGGCTTCCAGCAGGGTACCGCAACCGGCACGCCGGCAACTTTCCGGCAGAAGCAGGGGAGTCAGGGCGAGATCGTCGAGGGCGAGGCGCGCCGCATCGAATACGACGGTCGCGCCGAGCGCATCGAGTTCTTCAATAACGCGCGCTTGCGGCGCGATACCGGTGATGACGTCCGGGGGGACTACATCTCCTACGACGCCAGGAGCGAGCGTTTCACCGTGAAGTCGAGCGGCGGAACCTCGGGGGAGGGCCGCGAGCGACGCGTCCGGGCCACGATCATGCCGAAGAAGAGGGACTCCGCACCGACCTCGCCGTCCCAGCCCGCCGCTCCCCAGAATCGATGAGCCAGCTGCAAGTCGACACACTCAAGAAGCGCTACGGCTCACGGGTCGTGGTCAAGGACGTGTCCCTGGCGATATCGAGCGGCGAAGTGGTCGGATTGCTCGGCCCGAACGGCGCGGGCAAGACGACCTGCTTTTACATGATCGTCGGCTTGATCTCGGTGGACGACGGTGCGATCCACCTGGACGGCGAGGAGATCAGTCATTTCGCAATGCATCGGCGCGCCCGAATGGGGCTCTCCTACCTGCCGCAGGAGGCCTCCGTCTTCCGCAAGCTTACGGTCGAAGAAAATATCCGCGCGATTCTCGAGCTGCAGGGGCTTTCCGAGGAGGAGATCGAAACGAGGCTTGCCGGTCTTCTGCACGACCTGAACATCGCTCATTTGCGGCAGTCAACCGCCTTGTCCCTGTCGGGCGGGGAGCGCCGTCGCGTCGAGATCGCCCGCGCGCTGGCGACCCGGCCAAGCTTCATACTTCTTGACGAACCCTTTGCCGGGATCGATCCGATTGCGGTGCTCGACATCCAGAAGATCATCCGATTCCTCAGGGAACGCGGAATCGGAGTCCTGATCACCGACCATAACGTGAGGGAAACGCTGGGAATCTGCGATCGTGCCTACATTATCAACGACGGCAGCGTTCTGGCCTTCGGTAAACCCGATGAGATCGTCTATAATGAAAGCGTCAGGCGCGTCTACCTCGGCGAGAACTTCCGCCTTTAGGACAGTGCAGACTTTAAGATACGCCCTCTGAATTGCAGTGCATCTCCCGGAAAGACATTCACGCCTGTTCTCATGAAGCAGACTCTGCAGCTGAAGCTGTCGCAACACCTCACGCTCACGCCTCAGCTGCAGCAATCGATCCGTCTTCTGCAACTCTCGACGATGGAGCTGAACCAGGAGCTCGAGAAGTTCCTGGCGGAGAATCCTTTGCTGGAGCGCGAGGACACCGCCGCCGAGGCCCCTGC
>Ga0187773_10000447_pt1 | contig 16570 bp, 14 predicted proteins | sample 0216_BV02_MP05_1_FD_133133 | JGI IMG/M metagenome (GOLD analysis project Ga0187773, IMG submission 133133) | Tropical peat soil microbial communities from peatlands in Department of Meta, Colombia - 0216_BV02_MP05_10_MG | ecosystem: Environmental > Terrestrial > Soil > Wetlands > Peat | place...
ATCGTCTGTGGCATTATCGACGAGGAATACCAGATGCTCGGCTCCAAGGCTATCGGCCAGTCGGGACGCATGGCCGATCAAGGCATCATCGGCGAGCCCACCAACCTAAAAATCTGCCCCTCCAACAAGGGTCGGGTTAGCACCAAGATCGTCACCCGCGGCCGGGCCGCGCATTCAAGCGTGCCCGAAAAGGGGATCAACGCCATTGCCCAAATGTCGAAGGTGATCCAGGCCTTCGGCGACTACAACCAGGAGCTGCTCGGCCGCAGGCCACATCCCCTCTGCGGCCACGGCCGCTTCACACCGGGGGTGATCCACGGAGGCGTCCAGGTAAACATGGTACCGGACTACTGCGAGCTCGAGGTGGACCGCCGCACCCTGCCGGGGGAGTCCCGCGAGAGCGTCTATGCGGAATTCCATGAGCGCATCCGCAGTGCGGTCGGAAGCGACCCCGATTTCGTCTACGAGATCACCGAGCCCACCTGGTTGATCGCGCCCAACGACGTATCCCCCGAAGAGCCGGTGGTGGCCGCCCTGCGGACGGCTCACCAAGGGCTCTTCGGCAAAGACCCTGGGGTGGAGGCCTTCGTGGCCGCTTCGGATGCGCCCTACATGGGCTTCCCCACCGTGCTCTGCGGGCCGGGGTCCATCGCCCAGGCCCACACCACCTCCGAGTTTGTCGACCTCCAGGAAGTCGCGGATGCCGCCCGGCTTTACCTGTACGCGGCCCTGCGGCTGCTCGAATGAGGAGAGGAACCGTCATGAACACCGAAGAGCTGAAAAAGAAGGTCTGCGAGCAAATCGACCAACGCCGGGAGGAAATGATCCGGGTGGCCCAGCGGATGCTGAAGCAGCCCGAGCTCGGGTACCGCGAAGTCAAGACCGCCGCGCTGGTCAAGGAGGAATTGCAGAAGCTGAACCTGCCCACCCGGGAGGGGCTCGCCGTCACCGGGGTCGAAGGATCGCTCTCCGGGAGGGAACCGGGGCCGGCAGTGGTGGTTATGGGCGAGCTCGATTCAGTCATGGAGAAAAAGTCCCCCCTGGCCGACCCGGTCACGGGCGCCGCGCACCTGTGCGGCCATCACATCCAGGTGGCGAGCATGCTGGGCGCCGCCATGGGGCTGGTCGGCGCGGGAGCCTCCCCTTACCTGTCCGGAAGGGTGAAATTCCTGGGCTGCCCGGCGGAAGAATACCTGGAGATCGAATACCGGCTGGGGCTCATGGCCGAGGGCAAGATCAGCTTCCTGGGCGGTAAGCAGGAGCTGATCAAGCTCGGCTATTTCGACGATGTGGATGCAGCCCTGATGGTCCACTCCTTTGCCGACACGTCCGAACCCGCTTTTCTGATGAACGCCGCCGGCAACGGATTCATGGCCAAATTTATCCGCTACGAGGGCAGACCCTCGCATGCCGGGGCGGCGCCTCACCGGGGCATTAACGCACTTAATGCGGCCTGCATCGGCATCATGGCCGTCCACGCCCAGCGCGAGACCTTCCAGGACGATGACGCCATCCGCGTGCACCCGATCATCACCAAGGGCGGGGACGTGGTCAACGTCGTACCCTCGGATGTCCGCCTCGAAAGTTATGTGCGCGGCAAGAACCTCGATGCCATCCTTGACGCCTCGGCTAAGGTGGACCGGGCGTTCAAGGCCGGGGGGGACGCGGTTGGCGCGGCTACGAAGATCACCAACATCCCCGGGTACCTGCCGATCTTCCAGGACCGGAACCTCACAGAGATCGCCAGCCGAAACGGCCGGGCCCTGTTGGGGGACCGGGGCGCCCTGGAGGCAGGCTTCATGGGGGGGTCCTTTGATGTGGGCGACCTGTCCCACCTCATCCCTGTTGTCCACCCATTTGTGACCGGCACCCAGGGGCACCTGCACACCGCAGAGTTCCGGGTGACCGACTACGAGGCCGCGGTGGTGCTGCCGGCCAAACTGATGGCCCTGTGCGTCATCGACCTCTTGGCCGACGGCGGCGCTGAGGCCCGGCGCATCAAAAGAGAATTCCAGCCGCGTCTGACCAAGGGGCAGTATCTTGAACTCATGCAACGCCTGGCCCAGTAGACGGCCGATAGGCGTTAGCCAATGTGCGCAAGGAGATGGGAGATTTTCTTTGAGTCAAATAAATGCTAATAAGGACACGGCGCTGTTGGATACAATGGGTTTTCAGTTAATACCAATCATTAAACTCCCCAACATACCCTAAACTCAAAGGAGGTTCTTTATGGCCGAAACAGCGAAATCTCCACCTCAGGCATCCCCCAGGATTGTCTCCCCCCAGATGGTAAAAGTGTATGTCGTTGCTCTGGTCCTGGTTGTCCTGAGCGAATGGATCGGCTTTGTGCGTTGGACGCCTATCGAGAAGATCACCATCCTCTTGGTCCCCTTCGTGCATACCATCTGGCTGGCGGTTATCTTTGCACCCCAGGCGGCAGGGCGCTGGGTGAAAGTATACACCATCAGCGATTCCTCCTGGGCAGCCGGGATCATCCTGACGGCCACCTATCCCTTGATGGTCCGGTACGGCACGCTGGTGGGGCCCAACGTCCCCAAGCTATTGCAGGCCGGCGTCGCCCTCGTCCTGCAGGAAGCTGGTAACAACTGGGGCTCCATCATCATGGCCATGCCCATCGCCATCCTGCTGGGCTTGAGACGGGAAGTCATCGGGGCCTGCTATTCGGTTGCCCGTGAACCCAACTTGAGCCTCATCGCCGACATCTACGGCCTCGATACGCCCGAGGGCCGCGGAGTGGTCGGGACCTATATCACCGGCACCGTCCTGGGCACCGCCTTCTTCAGCATCCTCGGCAGCGTCTTCGCCCTCACAGCGCCGGCCCTCTTCCACCCGCTGGCCTTGGCCATGGCGATGGGAATCGGCAGCGCCAGCATGATGACCGCCGGCGCGGCGACCCTCAGTGAAGCCCTGCCCCAGTGGAAGGACCAGATCCTGGCCTTCGCCGTCGCCAGTAACCTGATCACCGGGGTCACCGGGCTTTACGCCTCCTGGCTGATCGGCCTGCCCTTTGCGGAATGGATCTACCGCCTCATGGGCAAGAAGAAGGAGCCTGGGGCCAAGGTCTTTTCGCTGACCCAGAAGCAGGAGCGCCCCAAGATCAACCTGGGATGGACCTTCTTCCATGTAATACTGATCTGCATCCTGACCCTGATCGGCAACTGGGTGGCCACCAAGGTCGACCCCGTGACGGCGCTGCCCGGCATCCTCTTCATTTTTATTATCTGCGTCGTCGGTGTGCTGTTGGCGCGTTTCGTGCCGATCTACATCCCGACCATCGCCTACATCGGCACTATTTCGCTGGTGCTGACTATGCCGGGCATGCCTTACTCCAAGGAGATCCTGGCGGCGGTGGGCAAGGTCAACTTCCTGGCGCTGGCCACCCCCATCATCGCCTTCACCAGTCTTTCAATCGCCAAGGACCTGGACACGTTCCGCCAGCAGGGCTGGCGTATTGTGGTGGCGGCCCTAATCACCCTGTTTTCGGTGTTCTTCAGCGCGGTCATCATTGCCGAGGTGTGTTTGCGCATCCAGGGCTTCCCGCGATGATCTCCTAGCGCCACCGGTGGAGAGAGCGTTCCCCAGGAGTTTGAGAATGGAAGTCGAGTTCACGCTGGAAGAGGCCGACCTGGTGGCCCTGGCGAGACACCATATGGAGCATTCCCCGGCCATCCGCCGGCGCTACCGCATCCGCTGGATCGGGGTTTCGCTGGCCATGGTCCTCATGGGGGTAGTACTCTATGCCTTCCTCTCGCTCAGAGCGCCGGCCCTTTATCTGGGCGCGTTTGCCGCCTTTTTTCTCGTATTCTACCCGTATTACTACCGCTGGCTGGTGGGACGGACCATGGGCAAGATCGTGAACGCACGCCTGAACCCGAAGGCCTTTGCCCCTCGAACACTCAGGGCGACATCGGAGGGGCTGGAGCTGGTCAGCGCCGGTTCGAAGATGGCCAAAGGATGGGACCGCGTCAGCGGGGTCGAGGTGAAAATGGATCGCGCCTTTGTCGCCGTTGACGGTGAATACACCATCGTGCTGCCCAGGCGGCGCCTGGGAGATGTACCGTTCCAAAACCTGATCGAGACTATTCGGAGTTTTGCCAAACTGTCCTCGGGAAAAGGAGCCTGAGACATCCGTCTTGGAGCAAGCCATGGGAATTCAGATCGAACGCATCGCCAGGGACCTCGACATCCTCAATTCATTCACTACAACCCCGGGCAAAGGGATCACCCGTTTTACTTTCTCAGAGCCATACATGCGGGCCCGGGCGTATGTCAACGAGGAATTGAGAAAAATGGGGGCGCGGGTCTCGACCACCGTGGGGGGAAACCTTTGCGGCCGCCTCGAAGGAAGCATCCGAGGAATTCCCTCGGTGATGACGGGCTCTCACATTGACAGCGTCCTTCAAGGGGGGCGGTTTGACGGTGCAGCAGGGGTGGTAGCCGCCTTGGAGGTGGCCAGGGTGATGGCGGAGGAAAAGACCCCCCACCGGCACCCCATCGATGTGGTCGTCTTTGCGGAGGAAGAAGGATCGCGGTTTGGCTCGGTGATGGTCGGCAGCAGGGCCTGGATTGGGAAACTCTCTTCGGAGGACCTGCATCGGTTTAAGGATGCGGACGGGACCAGCTACTTTGCAGCCATGGAAAAGGCCGGCCTCAACCCCGGGGATGGCCCTTTGCTGAGGTCCGGCATGGTAAAAGGAATGATCGAACTCCATATCGAGCAGAGCCTTGTGCTTGAGAATAAGGGGCTCCCGATTGGTGTGGTGGAGGGGATCAACGGGATCAAGCAGTTTCTGGTTACTATAACCGGTGTTCCCAACCACGCGGGCGCAACCCCCATGGGTCTTCGGCACGACGCTCTTCAAGGGGCAGTCAGGGCGATTGCCGCTGTAGAAGAGATTGCCATCCAGGACCTGGGGGCAAATACCGTAGCCACGGTCGGTATGTTGACCTGCGATCCGGGCCAGGCCAATGTCATCCCCGGCAGAGTCCAGTTCACGGTGGACGTTCGCGACCTCGATACAGAACGGATCGACCAGGCCGCCCAGCGCATCCTATCCGTGATTCAAACGATTTGCCGGGCCAGAGGCCTGACCTTCGATATCAAACCCCGGTCGGATACACCTCCGGTTCGCCTCTCGAAGGAACTGGTCCAGCTGATCGAAGAAACGGCTCAACAGAAGCAGGTCCAGGCCTTAAGGATGGCGAGCGGCGCCCTTCATGATTCTTCCATCCTCCCCGAAGTGACCGAAGTAGGGATGATTTTCGTGCCGAGCAAGGCCGGAAGAAGCCACTGCCCCGAGGAGGAGACGGACCTAAGAGACCTCCGGACGGGGGCCGATCTCCTCCTGGGCGCGGTGGCCAAACTCGCAACGTAACGACCTGCCTCGGTTTTGTCGCTTATTCAGGTAGCGAAGGGATTGGGCCTTCAAGGAGTAAGCAGAAACAAGTTCTAGGCTCTTTTCTTCTTGAACAGCTCCTGAAGTGTTCCGTAGATTCCCTTGGGCAGGAAGATGATCAGCAGGACGAGCGCCAGCCCGTAGATGATCTGCGAGAATCCCACGAAGGTGCTCCCGTAGGCCACCCGGAAATACTCCTCCAGCGAGACAATAAGGGCCGTGCCCACCGCAGGGCCCCATAGACTGAACATTCCTCCCAGGATCGCCTTGAAGGCGATTTCGAGCGAAGGCGGGACTCCCGAGAGGGTATGGGGATTCAGGTAAGTGATGTACTGTGCGTAGAGAACCGCTCCAATGGCGGTCATGAAGGCGCTGATGGAGGTGATGATCATCTTGTAGCGGATGATCCCCACCCCCAGAGTGGAAGCGGCAATTTCGTCCTCGCCGATGGCCCGGAGGGCTTTTTGCATTTTGGATCGGTCGATCCATTTCCAGACCAGGAGGGCGATGATCAAAAAAGCGACGGAAATGTAATAGAAATGAATCTTCTCCTCGGCTTGAAAATATAAGAGAGAGGTTCCTTTGGATTTCAGGGTAAACCCCAGTGACCCGCCGGTGATATCCCGGAAGGCGATGATCGTGAGGGCCACGACCTCCCCCAGGGCCAGAGTGACCAGGGCAAAATAGTCGCCGATCACTCCGAAGCGGAAGCAGGCGTAGCCGATGAGCATGGCAAAGAGGACCGCGACCACCCCCCCAAGAAGCATTCCGATCCAGGGAGAGAGCCCGTAAAAATTAAAGAGCAGGCCCGAAGTATAAGCTCCGAGGCCTAGAAAGGCACCATGCCCCAGGGATACCAGCCCGAACCTTCCCATGTACGACCAAGCGGTGGTGATGAAAGACCAGATGAAGATCAAGGTTCCGATGTGGATCAAGTAGGGGGACGGAAAAAAGATGGGAAAGACGCCGATGGCGGCGAGGAGAATGATCAAAATCAAAGGGGTGCGCAAGAAGTCCCTCCTACTTGGCCACTCGAATTCCCAGAAGGCCCTGAGGCCGGACCAAAATCACTGCGATGAAGATGACCAGGGCAACGATGTCCGCGATCTCCGTGGAGGTCATGGCGGCGGATACGGAAGTGACGATGCCGATGATAAAGGCGCCGATGAACCCTCCCAGGAGGTTTCCCATTCCCCCCAACACGACGATGATGAAGGCCATCATGGTGAAACTCCCGCCGAAATGAGGGTGGACGGCATAAATGGGGGAGAAGAAACCGGCGATCAGGGCCGTAAGCAATCCCCCGGCCGCCATCGTGAGATAATAGATCGCCTGGGGGTTGATTCCCATGAGCCTGGCGCTGTCCAGGTCCTGGGCGATGGATCGAATGGCCAGTCCCATATAGGTGCGATTCAGGAACAAGTACAGGCCCCACAGGGTCAGCAGGGCTCCGAAGAAGGCGATGAGATTGGAGGTCCGGAGAAAAACATTTCCGATGCTGATGATGGGGAGTTGAACATTGATCCCCCTCAGGTCCGCCCCCCAGATCACCTGGGCCAGGTTCTCAAGCACGATGGTCAAACCTGCCAGGGCGAGGAGCTGGGTGAGGGGATTGGCCTTGGCCCGGAGCAGGGGATTGATCACCAGGACCTGCAGGCCAAAACCGACTACTCCCATGAGGGGAAGGGTGGCGATGCAGGCCAGGAGAATCGGGAACCCCAGATGGGTGACCAGGGTGTAGATAAAGTAGAGCCCGAGCATGACGCACTGGCCGTAGGCCATGTGGATGATCTTGACCACGCCGAAGATCAGGTTCATCCCGAAGGCCAACAAGGCCAAGACCCCGCCGAGCAAGATCCCGTTGATAACCGCATTGAGATAAAGGTCAAGCATGAATCACAATCCGATGTAAGCCTTTTTAATGTAGGGATCGTCCTGGAAAGACTGTTTCGTCCCTTCTTTGTGCACCCGGCCAGACTCCATGAGGTAGGCCCGGTCGGAAAGCTTGAGGGCTTTGCGCACGTTCTGCTCCACCATCAGTATGGCATACCCTTGAGATTTGATCTGGTGGACGAAATCCAGAACTCGAGATACCACCCGGGGGGCCAGGCCCGAAGAGGGCTCGTCGAGAAGGATCAGCTTGGGCCGGGACATGAGGCAGCGGGCGATGGCCAGCATCTGCCGTTCCCCGCCGCTCAGGGTGTCGGCCAGCTGTTTCTTCCTTTCGTCCAGGATGGGGAAGAGGCGGTAGATCTCCTTCAGGGTCGCCGCTGCCTCCCCCCTCGCTCTTTTCAAGTAGGATCCCACCCTGAGGTTTTCGTAAACGCTCAGCTGCGGAAAGAGCCGCCCTCCTTCCGGCACATGGGTGATTCCCAGTTCGACGATCTCGTGAGCGGGGACTCGGTCGATCCGATTTTTCATGAAGGTGATGCTTCCCGAGCGAGGGTGGAGGAGGCCGGAGATGGTCTTGAGAAGGGTCGATTTCCCCGCCCCGTTAGGCCCAACGGTGATCACCGTTTCCCCCTCGGAAACGCTAAGGGAGATGCTGAAGAGCGCCTGAAATTCACCATAATAAACGTTTATACTTTGAATTTCAAGCATGGGTTTCGGTCTCTTCCTCTCCCAGGTAGGCCTCGATAACCTTGGGATTCCTGGAGATTTCCTCCGGGGTCCCCTCGGCGATGATCTGCCCGTAGTCCAGGACCGTCACCCGCTCCACCAGGTTCATGAGGGCGTTCATGATATGCTCCACCCAGATGATGGTGATCTTCAATTCTTCCCGGATTTTTTTCAGGACCTGGGAGGCCAGGATGATCTCTTCCTGGTTGAGACCGCTCATGATTTCATCGGCAAGAAGGAGTTTGGGGTGAGTGGCCAGAGCCCGGGCCAGTTCCAGGCGGCGAAGGTTCCCGGCGGTCAATTCGCCAGGCATAGTTCGCTCATCCACTTTGAGACCCACGAACTCCAGCCAGTGGACGGCTTCAGCCCGGGGATCTCCCTTGACGATGTTCTCCTTCCCCTTTCCGAAGAGGGATCCGATCATCACGTTTTCCACCACGGTCATCTCCCGGAAAGGCCTGGGAATCTGGAAGGACCGGGTGATTCCGGCGTGGCAAATCATATCGGGCGTGAATTCAGTGACCTCTCGGCCCATGAATTTCACCTGCCCGGCTGAGGCCCGGTAAACTCCGGAGATGACATTGAAGATGGTCGTCTTTCCGGACCCGTTAGGGCCGATGAGGCCGCGGAACTCCCCCTCTTCAACCTTGAGATTGATCTGCTTCAGGGCCTGGAAGTGGCCGAAGAATCGGTCCACCTGGATGAGCTCTAACATGGCGCCGTCAGAAAGGACCTTCCTGGGTTCATACGCAAGTAGGGGCGGATTTCAACCCCGCCCCTACGGTTTAAAAACACTCTATCCTTAAAGATTTTATTTGACCGCCAGGGGCCAGTCTTTAGGGGCCGGCAACAGCGGTTCGATGGTCTGGTGTGCCTTGGGCCAAACCGTTTCCACCTTACCCTTGACCCATTGCATCACGACCGGGTAGCAACGAAAGTTCTGGCCGGAGAATGGGTGGCCAGGGGGATTAAACTTGACCCCGTAACCCGAGGTAGTTCCTCCTTCCGGGATGTCGATTTGCAGCGCCGCTTTTTGGATGTTATCGGCAGTGGGGGCGCCGTATTTTTTAACGGCCAGTTCCATAGTTTGGAGAAGGACCCAGGCATGGGTGAAGCCCATGGTGGCGTGCGACGGGGGGGAGGCTTCCTTGTATTTTTCGTTATAACGCTTCAGGAATTCGTCGATGATCGGCCCCATTTCTTTCTGCAATTGGCTCCTATTCAAACTCTGGGCCGGAGCAGGATCGATGTTGTACACGTACTGAATCATTTCCGGCCCCAATTGTTTTTCCAGGTTCGGGAAATTGCCGTACCCGGCGCCATGACCGATGAGGGCCTTGGTCTGAAAGCCCATTTCCCTTGCCTGGCGCATAAAGAGGACGATATCCGGATAATACCCGGTGTTCAAGACCGCATCCGGTTTGGCCGCCTTCAGTTTCAGGACGAGAGAAGAAAGGTCCTTGGTTTTGTGGTCGTAGCCTTCGGTCAGGACCACTTTTATTTTATATTTCTGGGCCTGATTGAGGCCTCCGGTTTTACAGCTTACCCCGTAGGGCCCGTCTTCATACGTGATGGCGATCTTGATCTCGCTGGGGTCCTTGTAGCCGAGCTTGGCCACGTTGTCCTTGAGATACTCCACGGCGCTGATCCCGTATTGGGACCCCATAACCTGCGGACGGAAGGTATAGGTGAGGTTCTTGCCTTCCACCACCGCGTCGGAAATGGCGATGGTGATCCAGAGGATCGTCTTGTTTCGCTCGCAGATCGGCGCGAGGGGGGTGGCAATAGCGCTGGAATAGATCCCCAGAATCACCGGAACTTTTTCCATGTTGATCAGCCGCTCCGCCTCGCGGATGGCCACGTCAGGGTTGGACTGGGCGTCAGCCTCCACCGGGACGATGTCGTATTGGTTAAGGATTCCTCCCCGGGCGTTCCACATGTCGATGGCCACGAGGGAGCCTCTCTGCCCGGCCAAACCTCCGGCCAGTGCGAGGGACCCGGTGATGGAGTGCATGACCGCGATTTTGACCTTTTCTTTTGCCCAAGACGTGGATTGGAGACCGGCGCACAACGACAGGATTAAAAAGACGATGAAGATTTTTTTCATCTCTCCTCCTCCTTTTTGGCGAATGAAATTCGGCTATTGATGGACCACTCGAATCGGCGATGATGATATTAGTCAATGGAGAGGGGCCTGTCAAGGAATTTTTCCCGGAAAGAGGAGAATGAACAGCTTCCCTTTCCAATGGAAGGCGGAAGAAAACGAGTCCGCAAAGGCGATCCCTCTAAGAAGACTTTTCCTTGCCGTCTTCCCCTTCGATATCTTTGCAGAGTTCGTCGATCCAGTTGGGCTTGGAAAGCTTGGGTTTTTCCTGGCGGGAGGGCCGGGGGGTATTTTCAGAAGAACTGTTCAGGATGATGATGATCATCTCCGTTTTTTCCGTTTTCCCTTTTTCTTCCTTGGGGCGGGGGGAAATCTTTTCCCGGAGTTTGGAATTGAGTTTCAGGAAGAGGTCCATCAGTTCGCCGAGGGCCTTGGCTGAAGGTTCGTCTCTTTCAAGCGGCTCCTTACTGGAAGATCCCATGGTTATTTTTCTTTCCCCTTTAGGCGCGGTAAGCGGCTTTACCGGGCAATTTCTCTTTGTTCAGGCGGTGGCGGAGGTAAAGCCCTTCCAGGATAAACTCCAGCCCCGATGCCACCTGGGCCGGACTCTGATCGCAATCCAATTTTTTCAAACCCTCCAGCAGCCCCCTCATCTCGGCCATGTGGGGAGATGTCCCCTGGGCTTTGAGCTGGTATTCGGAAGATTTCATCCGCTCGGAAACTTCCAGGGACCATCCTGATTTGAACCGCGAAAGGAAGGCGTCAAACTGCTGTACCTGAAAATACCGGTTGAAAGTATTGAGCACCGCCTTGTCGATCAGTTTTTCAATCAAGGTCTGATTGCGGTCTTCCTCCACTGTCTCGAACTCGATTTTCCCGCTGGTGGAAGCCGCCAGATAGGGCAGGTCGCTGACCCGGGGAACCACTTCCCCTTCCCCTACCCGGATGGCCCGGCGCAGGGCGTTGCTGATTACGTTTTCGTAGTTGGAAATAGAGACTCGAACCGACACGCCGGAGCGCTGATTGATCTCTGGGGACTTGCGGGCCAGGGCGGTGATTTCGGCGATAAGCTCTTTGAAAAAAAGCGGGATGGTGGTGGCGAAGGCCCCGTCATCATCAAACCGGGCCCGTTCCTGGTCCATGATCTCGATTTCATCCTTCAGCGTCCGGGGATAGTGAGTCCGAATTTCCGAGCCGTACCGATCCTTGAGGGGAGTGATGATTCGGCCCCGGCTGGTGTAGTCCTCCGGGTTGGCGCTGGCTACGATGTAAACGTCCAGGGGAAGACGGATCTTGTACCCGCGAACCTGGACGTCCCGCTCTTCCATGATGTTAAAAAGCCCCACCTGGATCTTCTCCCCCAGGTCCGGAAGCTCGTTGATGGCGAAGATCCCGCGGTTCGTCCGGGGTATGAGTCCATAGTGGATGGTCAGCTCATCGGAGAGGTAGCGGCCTTCGGCCACCTTGATGGGGTCTACTTCCCCGATGAGGTCGGCAATGGTCACGTCCGGAGTGGCCAGCTTCTCGGCGTACCGCTGATCCCTTCCCAGCCAGGCGATTTCCACCTTATCCTGGAGGGTTTGGACCTTCTCCGTGCAGCTTTTGCAGATGGGGTAAAAAGGGTTATCGTTGATCTCGCAGCCGGCGATGACCGGAATTTCCTCATCCAGAAGGTAGATCAAACTGCGAATCATGCGAGTCTTCGCCTGTCCTCGCTCACCCAGAAAGATCACGTCTTGTCCGGAAAGGATGGCATTTTCCAGCTGGGGGATTACCGTTTCTTCGTAGCCGATGATCCCCGGGAAAAAATCCTGATCCTTACGGATCCTCTCGATCAGGTTCTTACGCATCTCCGTCTTGACGGAATAAACCGGAATGTTCGCCTTTTTGAGCTCTCCCACAGTGCGGGGTCTTCTATTTCTAAGGACTTTAGCCACCACCATTTCCTTTCCTTTTCTTGGTTCCGGGTTGCCCGATCGTTGTTTCTCTTTACTTGATTCCCTGCCAACCACCCACGAGCAGCCCGTAATGACTTTTTACTATCTTCACTTATAGCTCAGAAACCCCGCTCCGTCAAGGCCGGGCCATAAAATTCGGAATGATAAATAAGGAGGATACGGAAAAGAGAAGAATCAGCGGAACAGAAGTCAAAAACCAGCAAAGGAGGAGTAAAATCTAGAGGAATTAAATTTTTGTTGAAAAAATTACATGTTCACGTTAGATTTGAGCAACGCTTGAGCGGAAGCCAGGAATATTTCCAATTTTTTGATCGGAGGGGTAGATGGTCAAGGATGTGAAAGAGGAATTGAAGGACCTGAATCTCGGTCAGAAAATCAAAAACTTGAGACAGAAAAAGGGGCTCACCTTACAACAAGTAGCCGAGAACGCAAATCTCTCCGAACCGGTGCTGGTGCAGATCGAGGGGGAAGTCGTGGCTCCACCAGTCGCGACCTTGCTGAAAATCGCCAGGGCCATGAACGTGAACATCGGGTATTTTTTCCAGGACCAGGATGCCGAAAAGAGGGCCATCGTCGTCCCCAAGAGCGATCGCAAGAGGGTCTTCCGGCGCATTCATGAGGACCCCTCGAAGGTGGGTTATTACTACGAATCCCTGGCTTATCCCAAGGCGGACAAACACATGGAGCCTTTTCATGTGACCTTTGAGGTGAAGGGAAAAGAAGACCTCATCTTCCTCACCCACAGAGGTGAGGAGTTCATCTATGTTCTGGACGGGCAGCTGGAATTCACCTATGAGAATGAAATCTACTCCCTGGGGGCGGGGGATAGCCTTTATTTTGACTCCAGCCTCCCCCACGCCTTCCGAGCTGTGGGGAAAAAACACGCCACCGCCATCGACGTAATCTATGCCTCCGAATAGAAGAACCCCGCCCAGCAGAGCGCAGGGATGAAGGAAAAGCATTCTGCAGTTCGGAGAGGGTCCCGTGTCGGGTCCTCCCACCTGGAGGCCCTAGCACGGCAAAACCCCAGCCCCGCATAACCTCCATTTCCCCCTTTCCTCTTTAATACGGTCTTCCTTGCCCCCTCACTTCCGGGCCGGGCATTGCCCGAAATTCAATAGGGCTCGAGCCCACTTGCCGAAAAGGGAAGGGGGAAGTTCGGTCTTCCCCTTGACGGGTGATCGGTTATAAGAATAGAATTCAGATGAAATAGAAGAGGCATAGAAAAAGACGGGAAAGCCGCTCGCTGTAGCAAAAACTGGCGCCGGCTCTCTCCCGATGAAGGAAATGAGGAGAAGAATCAGGTGTCTTCCGCAATGACCAAGGATTTCAGCGATGAAGTCTGCGCAGAAATGAAGAAGGTCTACCCGGAGAAGTTTGTTTCCGAGGAGAACATCTTCAGCCGCATCCATCGAGGGGATCGAATCTTCATCCATACCGCCTGCGCCGAACCCCAGTATCTGGTCCAAGCGCTGATTAAGTTCGTGGAATCCCATCCCAAAGCCTTCTTCGACGCCGAGGTAGTCCACGTCTGGACCCTGGGGGTGGCGCCCTACACCGATGAGAAATTCAAGTACAATTTCCGCCACAACTCCTTTTTCGTGGGGGACAACTCCCGGGAAGCGGTGAACCGGGGCATGGCCGACTACACCCCTCTCTTTCTTTCCGATGTGCCGGAATTGTTCGGCCGGGGAATGGTCCCCATCCAGGTGGCCTTGATCCAGACTTCCCCCCCGGACGAGCATGGAAACATGAGCCTGGGAATCAGCGTGGACATAAGCAAAGCGGCGGTTGAGAAAGCCTCCGTGGTCATCGCCCAGGTGAACCGCCACATGCCCCGGGTGCACGGGGATGGGTTTATTCACATCAAGGATGTGAATTATATCCTCTGCCATGATGAACCCCTTCTGGAGTACGAAGCCATCGCCCCGGATGTTGTGGCCCAGCAGATCGGCAAGTACGTGGCCCGCATTGTCCGGGACGGAGACACGATTCAGGTGGGGTACGGCGCGCTGCCCAACGCAATTCTCGCCAATCTGGGCCAAAAGAACAACTTGGGGGTGCACTCCGAGCTACTGAGCGACGGGATGGTGGAATTGATGAAGAAGGGGGTTATCGATAACCGCCGCAAATCGCTCAACCGGGGCAAGACGGTGGCCACCTTTTGCCTGGGACACAAATCCACCTATGAGTACCTCCAGGACAATCCGGCCTTCGAGTTTCGGACCATCGACTACACCAACAGCGTCCTAGTGATCGCCCGCCAGGAAAACATGACCGCCATCAACAGCGCGCTGGAGATCGACCTGACCGGGCAGACGTCCTCCGAATCCCTGGGAAAGACTTTCTACAGCGGACCGGGAGGGCACACCAATTTCATGAGAGGGGCTACCCTGGCTCCCGGCGGAAGAACCATCCTGGCCATTCAATCCACGGCCGAATGGGGGAAGGTATCCCGCATCGTTCCCTTCCTGCGCGAGGGGACGGGCGTGACCCTAGTCCGGGGCGATGTCCACTACGTGATCACCGAATACGGGATCGCCTACCTCCACGGCAAGAATATCCGCGAACGGGCCATGGAGCTGATCTCCATCGCCCATCCCCAATTCCGCCCCTGGCTGATCGAAAAGGCCAAGCAGGCCAACCTGATCTACCGGGATCAGGCCTTCATCCCCGGAAAAAGGGGGGAGTACCCCGAGCATCTGGAAAGCTACCGCACCACGATCAAAGGTCTGGAAGTTCTGATGCGGCCGGTCCGGCTCAGCGATGAGCCGCTGCTCAAGGACTTCTTCTACTCGCTTTCCGACCAGAGCCTGTACCGGCGATTCATCTCCATGCGCAAGGACATGCCCCACGAGCGGCTGCAGGAGTTCGTGGTCATCGACTACACCAAGGAGACGGTCATCCTGGCCACCGTGCGGGAGGGGGAAATGGAAAAGGTGGTGGGGTTGGGCCAGTACGGGATCAACGAGGCCAACCATACCGCCGAGGTGGCCTTGGTGGTGCGGGACGATTACCAGGGTAAGGGTGTGGGGACGGAGGTTCTTTCCTACCTGACCTTTCTGGCCAAACGGGAGGGATTATACGGTTTCACCGCCGAAGTCCTGGTGGAGAACAAGCCCATGCTCCATCTGTTTGAAAAGATGGGGTTCGATATCCAGAAGAGAAGCTCGCAGGGAGTGTACGAACTGCAGATGGGTTTCAGAGGAGCCTGATGGAAAGCCCAAATTTAGATATTCAAAACCTGTTCGAACCCAAGACCCTGGCCGTCATCGGAGCGGCGCGGGATGAAAATAAAATCGGCTACAAGATCCTGAAAAATATTCTGACCGGCGGATACAGGGGGAAAATCTTTCCCGTGAATCCCCAGGGGGGCGAAATCTTGGGCCTGAAGGCCTACCGCTCCGTCGAGGAAGTAAACGAAACGGTAGATGTGGCCAGCATCGTCATCCCCGCCAAGTTCGTCTATGAAGCGGTCCAGAGCTGCGCCAGGAAGAAGGTCAAGTACCTGACCATCATCTCCTCCGGGTTCTCGGAGATCGGGAACAACGAGGAAGAGCGCCGGATCGTGTCCTACGCCCGTGCCCACAACATGAGGGTCCTGGGGCCCAACATCTTCGGGGTCTACTCGGCCGCAGCCTCCTTGAACGCCACCTTCGGCAGCTCGGGCATCAGCCCCGGGAGGGTGGCCATTATCACCCAGAGCGGGGCCTTGGGCATCGCCATGATCGGCAAGACCGCGGTGGAGAACATCGGCCTTTCGGCCATCGTCTCCGTGGGAAACAAAACCGATGTGGACGAGGCCGACCTTCTGGAATACCTGGTGACCGATCCCCATACGAAGATCGTTTTGATGTACATCGAAGGGGTGCGGGACGGGGAGAGGCTCATCCAGGCGGTTAAGAAGACCACCCGGAAGATTCCCGTGGTGGTCATCAAGTCCGGGCGGTCAGAACGGGGGGCCATCGCCGCCGCCTCCCATACCGGATCCCTGGCCGGGTCGGACGAGATCTTCGACGCCATCATGAGGCAGTGCGGGGTTCTGCGGGCAGAGAACGTGGAGGAGGCCTTCAACTGGTGCAAGTTCCTGGCCAATACCCCTTCCCCCGCCGGGGAAAGCACGGTCATCGTCACCAATGGGGGCGGAATCGGGGTAATGGCCACCGACGCCTGCGAGAAGTTCGGGGTGAGGCTGTACGATGATACCTTGACCCTCAAGGAAATTTTCTCCACGGTCACGCCGGAGTTCGGTTCCACCAAGAACCCGGTAGACCTCACCGGGGGAGCCACCTCCACTCATTACAACTCGGCCCTGGAAGAGGCCCTGAAGAGCGCCCAGATCGACTCGGTGATCGCCTAGTACGGAGAAACCGCCATTTTCAACGCGGAAAACCTTTCTTCCATGATCGTGGAAAATAAGCAGCGGTACAAAGAAAAGAAAAAGCCACTGGTCTTTTCCATCTTTGGTGGGG
>Ga0187773_10000448_pt1 | contig 16510 bp, 14 predicted proteins | sample 0216_BV02_MP05_1_FD_133133 | JGI IMG/M metagenome (GOLD analysis project Ga0187773, IMG submission 133133) | Tropical peat soil microbial communities from peatlands in Department of Meta, Colombia - 0216_BV02_MP05_10_MG | ecosystem: Environmental > Terrestrial > Soil > Wetlands > Peat | place...
AAAAAGTAAGCTGGTTCTTGGTGATGTCAGGAAAAGTGTAGACCAGATCTGAATTCACGTTGTAGAACGAAATGGGAATGGTTTGGCCTCCTTGCAGATTATTCGATGCGCCGGTATAACTCACATCGATATCGGTGGTGCTGTCCTGGTAGCCAACCTTGCCGAACCATTGCTGCACCGTGCTTGAGCTCGCATCATGATCCCGAAACCCGTCCGAGCTGAAATAGTTGCCTGTCAAAAAGTAATCCATGTGCTCCCCGTGCCCCCCCGCTTGCCCGACAACTGAATTAGTGGCGAATGAGCCGCCATAGCTCTCGATCGAATAGCCGGGATATTCAAAACCGGATTTGGTCTGTATGGCGAGCGAGCCGCCAAGCGTATTAAGGCCGAAAACCGGGTTCGAGCCGGGGATAAGATTGATGCTGGAGATGGCCGATTGCGGGATCAGGTCCCAATTAACGGTGTCCCCGAATGACTCGTTGACCCGCACCCCGTCCTGGAAAACGGAAAGCCCTTGTGGCGTTCCAAGCAATGGCGAGGCAGTGAAACCCCGGAAATCCACATCAGGCTGAAATGGGTTTCCTTGCGCTGAATTGATGTTGACGCTGGTGAGATTTTGCTCAAGGAACTGGGTTAGATCCTGCGAATGCTGCTCCTCCATTTGCGCGCCAGTCGCAGCTTGAACATTGGATGGTACCTGCTGTATCGGCGTTCCGATGCTGGGTAAAGGCGTGGTTCCGATCACTTCTACCGAGGGCGCCTCCAGTTCGGTGGCTGGATTTACCGGCTCTTCTGCCAGAGCTGGCATTGCTAAAAGGCTGGCCGCGGCAAAAAAATTTCCGATAAATCGTTTTTTTTGCATTTTTCCTCCCCAAATACATAGGGACAGGGATGCGCGCATTATGCGAGTTTGGCTTTAGAATCTAGCTGGACGAGGGAATTCACGCCCGAGCCGCGCGCGACCCGTCTATATGACCACGGTTTTTTGCAACAACAGGGTCTATTGCATGACTTCATGATTATCGCTTAAACCTGCCGGGAATAATTCCCGACCAACGAATATTGATTATCAATAACGAGAAGGATTAACTGCAAGAGTGGCAAAATGGCATCGATCACGCGAGTGGCGAGACGACTGATCGCCTATGCCGAAACCCTCTGTCTTGTGGGTAAACATTTCTTGTACCAGAATCGCTAACGATCACACGTGGAAATGGGAACGGTTTGAACCGTTGCGACAGGTTCTTGAAGGTAAACACAATGGATCTTAAACAACTGCTTCGAGTCTTTTGGAAACGGCCTGCGTGGTGGCGTGATGCGCTGGGCGTGGCAATTCTTACCATTGCGACATACGTCATTTCGGTCAAATTGGAATTAAGCGAAAAGATAGTTCCACTTACCCGCGCGTTTGAAAAATACCAGCTTGATGAGCTTCCCACTGTTTTGATAGTAATGCTGCTATCAATGGTATGGTTTTCCTGGCGCAGGCGCAGGGAGGCGAACCTCGAACTTTCAAAAAGGGTAGCGGTTGAAACCGAACTCGAGGCAAGCGAACGCCAATACCGTTTGCTTTTCTTCGAGAACTTTTCAGGCAATCTTCTGGCGTCACCGGACGGCGTATTGCGCTTGTGCAACCCCGCCACGGCTCGCATACTGGGGCTTGATTCGCCGCAGGAAGCGGTGGGTAGATCGCTCGAGGAGTTTTACGCTGACCGCGATCTCTGGCGCAGGCATCGGGAATGGCTGCTTGATCGAAAAAGAATTGAACTCGACCAATTACAACTCGTTGACTCGGCCGGTGCCGCAGTCGCAGTAATGGCCAGGATGATGGCAACGGTGTCCGCGGACAAAGTGACCGAATTGCACATTTTTTTGACCGACATCACTGCGCTAAAAGACATGGAGCAGAAGCTAGCGGACATGCTTTCCCAGAATCGGCATTTATCCCGTCAACAAATCCTTTTGCAGGAAGAAGAGCGCAGGAACATGGCGCGCGAATTGCATGATGAACTCGGACAGTATCTGAACGCCATCAAGCTGGACGCGGTGTTTATCCGCGATCGAAGCCAGGGCGTAACAACCGAGGTTCATGCGAGCGCTGAATCCATTGTGGAGATTTCAACTCGTGTTTACGATGTGGTTCGCAGCATGATGCGCAGGCTGCGCCCGGTAGCGCTTGACGAGCTCGGGCTGAGCTCAGCGCTGGAGCACATGGTCCAAGGCTGGCAGGAACGAATGCCCGCGACCATTTTTACGCTGAGTATCGGCGCTAGCGTAAACGGCTTCAGCGAATCGCTGAATATCACTTTGTACCGCTTGGTGCAGGAAGCCTTGACCAACGTTGCCAAACACGCCGGCGCCTCGAAAGTCAGCATCACATTGGACAGACGCGAGCCGGATGAATCGGGTATCTACTGGGTATATCTCTTGGTAAGCGATGACGGCGTCGGCTTTAATCTTAGTGATCATGATCCGGGTATGGGGATTCTCGGCATGCGTGAGCGGGTCGAAGGATTAGGCGGCAAGTTCGAAATGGAAAGTGCGCCCGGGCGCGGTCTCTGCCTGAGAGCTGCAATCCCGATTACAATGGGGACCTGATCCTTATGCCAGACTCAAAACAACTACGCGTTTTGCTTGTGGATGACCATGCTGTGGTTCGGGAAGGCTATAAACGATTACTCGAATGGGAAAAGTCCATTAGCGTGATCGGCGAAGCGGACGGCGGCCAGGACGCATACCGATTGTTTAGCGAAAGGCGGCCAGACGTTGTGGTCATGGACATTTCGCTTCCGGGAATGAGCGGAATTGAGGTCATGCGGCGCATGCTGATGAGGGCGCCTGACGCGAAGGTACTGATTTTCAGCATGCATGAGGACGAGGTGTTTGCATCGCAGGCATTGCAGGCCGGCGCGCGCGGCTATTTAACCAAGTCCAGTGCTCCTGAAGTCTTGGTCAGAGCAGTGCAGGCCGTGGCGCAGGACCAGTTGTACATCGACAGGAAAGTCATGGAAAGGCTTGCAAGGCGGCGTCAGGGTGGCGAAAATGCCTTGCAGCGGCTTTCTGCTCGGGAATTTGAAGTGTTTCGGCTCTTGGCCATTGGGCAGACGATTGCGCAGATTTCGGAGACCCTGAACCTGAGCTGGAAAACCGTTGCCAACTACCAGTCTATTCTCAGGCAGAAGCTCGGTGTGCAAAGCGCCGTACAAATGGCATGGCTCGCCATATCCCAAGGGCTCATTGGAAACAGGAATTGAAAACGCTTATTTTCATCAGCAGTTAATTGCTTTAACTATCCTTAAGCAGCGACTCGAGAGGACACAGCATGCCTTATGCGATCCGCATTCATGAGACCGGCGGACCGGAAAAAATGCGCTGGGAAGAAGTCGCAATTGAAGCGCCGGGGCCGGGACAGGTGCTGGTGCGCAACACGGCAATCGGTCTGAATTTCATCGATACCTATCACCGCAGCGGGATGTATCCGGTAACTCTCCCCGCGACCTTGGGCATGGAAGGCGCAGGTGTCGTTGATTCCGTGGGACCGAAAGTAACTGGCTTGAAGGCGGGAGATCGCGTGGCTTACGCGCAACCGCTCGGCGCCTACGGGGAATTCGTGCTACGGCCGGCTGACCGGCTGGTTAAAATTCCCGCGGGCATCGAAGATAAAACCGCTGCGGCGATGATGCTCAAGGGAATGACCGCCCAGTATCTCCTCAGGCGAACCTACAAGGTGAAGGCTGGCGATACGATTCTGGTGCACGCTGCGGCCGGAGGCGTGGGCCAAATCCTTTGCCAGTGGGGGAAACACTTGGGTGCCGCGGTGATCGGCACCGTCGGCAGCGAGGAAAAAGCAAGACTGGCAAAAAAAGCCGGCTGCAGGCATGTCATCGTCACAGCCCGGGAAAAATTTTCCGAGCGGGTCAAGGAAATCACCAAGGGCGCCGGAGTGCCGGTGGTTTACGATGGTGTCGGCAAGGACACCTTTATGGGCTCGCTCGACTGCCTCGCACCACTGGGCTTGATGGTCAGCTACGGCAGCGCTTCCGGCGCAGTTCCGCCGTTCGATATTCTCATCCTCTCCCGAAAAGGCTCATTGTATGTGACGCGCCCGACCTTGATGACCTACACCGCGAAGCGCGAAGATCTGCTAAAGAGCGCGGCGGAACTTTTTTCAGTGGTGAAGAAAGGCGCAGTCAAGATCACCATCAATCAAACTTATGCCTTGCGAGACGCTGCGCAGGCGCACCGCGACCTAGAATCGCGCAAAACCACCGGCTCTACCGTATTGCTGCCCTAGGCTTCGTTTCAGGTTACTTTCATCGGTAGAATCACCATCTGCATTCCGCGCAGATGCAGACGGGCTTGCATGGTGAGAGCAGTTTGGTTGTGCAGCATGCGGGTCAGGAAATTGTCGTGCTGGAAAATCAGCTTGCTAGCGAAAAATACACAATTGGGAAATTGCTGTGCAACTTTTTCAGTGAGCTCGGTGAGTTCATCGACTGGGTCGCAGCCGAATACTTGAAAGGCGGCGGCGGCCAGACCGTGGCTGTGGCAAAACCCGATGTAGTAATTGAGCGAGTCGCTGATCTTCTGTTGCAGTTCATTCAGCGTCTCCTTTGCGTCATAGCTTTTTGCGTCGACCTCGCCTGCGGCGAGGAAAATGAAATTCTTGAAATGGTTCGGGAACAAGCGCTGAACCCAGAGCAGCGTGTGCATACCGACGCCAAGGTTTTTGCCCACCAGAAACACCGCAGTGGGTAGCGAAGGGTCGATTTGCGGAACAGGCACGGAGTTGTTCCAGGTGGGCGCGGTCACAAACAGTTCGTCGATTTTCCGCAACTGCTCGCGCACTTCGTCGTAATGATTGTGGATCAGCAAGCATACGCCGATGACCACGCCGGTAATCAGCAAGGTCACCCAGCCACCTTCGGTGAATTTTTCGATCAGTGTAACCAGCAAAATACCACTGGTGACCAACAAGCCGGATATCGACAGTACAAACCTGCGGCGCCAATGTTCCAGCGTCTGGCGATTGCGCCACCAGTGCACGCATAAGCCCAATATCGACATGGAAAAGGTGAGAAACACGTTAATGCTGTATAACACGACCAGAAGATTGACGCTGCCACGTGTCCAAATTAGGATAGCGAGCGCTGCGACGCCCATAAGGGAAATACCGTTTTGCGTTACCAGCCGGCTTGAGAGCTGGCGGAATTGGCGCGGCACCCAGGAATCCGCCGCCATGTTGGCCATCACCGCTGGCCCGCCGAGAAAACCGGTGTTTGCAGCAACCAGCAGCAATCCTGCTTCCAGCGCCAGTACCACTGCCAGCGCAGTCTGGTTTATCCATTCACTGGTCTCGCCATAGCTCGTGATGATCGCGTTGAACACTACTGCGTTCAGCGTTTGACCTGGCGCCGGTTTGGCCTCCCACAACAGGTAAAGCAGAATGATGCCGCCTGCGGTAAATGCCAGGGACAACGCCATATAAATCATGGTGAGCTTGCCGGTGCGCACTCGTGGCTCGGCAAGCCTGTTGATGTTGTTGGACACCGCCTCGATGCCGGTGTAGGTGCCACCACCCAGCGAATAGGCGCGCAAAAACAGCGAGGCTACAAACAGCCACCCGGTTTCGCTGGCCAAGCCAACGGTTTCGTCCAGGGTGTCGGGTATCAAACGCGGAAGATTTTCTACGTGGGATTGAACGCCGTACACGATCAGCAGAATATGGGTGATGACAAAGCCCAGAAAAATGGGTAGCAGAACTTTGATTGATTCTTTCATGCCGCGCAGATTAAGACCCGTCAACATCATGATGAGCAGGATTTCATTTGCCAGCTTGAATGGCTGCGCGCCGGTGGGAAGCAAACTGAACAGTGCGTCGACTCCGCTGGCCACTGAAATCGAAATGGTCAGCACGTAGTCGACGATTAACGCGGAGCCCGAAACCAGCCCGGCGTGCGGGCCGAGCAGTTGGCTCGCCACTTTGTACCCGCCACCTCCAGAGGGAAACAGTTCGATCACCTGGTTGTACGCAAGCGCGATGACGAAAACCGTTAGCGCGGTCGCTGCGGCCATATACAGACCAAGATGAGTGTGGGTTCCGAGCGCCAGAAAAGCTTCCTCCGGTCCGTATGCCGATGAAGACAGACCGTCGGCGCCCAGCCCTACCCAGGCCAGAAATGCAATCAGCACTATATTGCTGCGGGTTTCCGGCTTGAGCGGATCCAGAGGCGCACCGATGATGAACTTGCGGATTTTTTTTATGACAGGCATGTATTATTGTTTTTGCCCGGATGCTAAGCGCTGGGCCAACTGTTTTTCAATTCGGCGTGCAAATACTTGCATTTCCTTCGCAGCCTGCCGGTCACCTTTTTTCTGCGCGACTGCGATTCCCTGTTGATAGGCGGCCAGGGCTTCCCGCACTTTACCGCATGCGGTAAGCGCCTTGCCTAGCAGTTTCCAAGCAGCTGAATAAGCCGGGTCTTGACGCACCGCTTCGCGCAGGTGCCGCACCGCGGCAGTCACATCGTTGATCTTAAGATACTCGTTGCCGAGACTAAAGCGCAATAAAGCATTATCCCGTCCCCCCGCAAGCATTTTTTCCAGGTTTGCAACAAGCGAGTCCGTCATCTCGCACTAAATCCCAACGCGCATTTGCGGCTATCATAGCTCAATTAACGCGACAGGTGACCACTGAGTGCTGTGATACATTTTGTTAACAGGTGGCGATTCCTGATAACATCGGCAACACGAGGAAAATGCCCATGCCCAGGAAAATCATCTATACCGATGCCGCACCCAAGGCAATAGGTGTTTATTCGCAGGCGGTGCGTGTCGGACAAACGGTTTACTTATCCGGCCAAATTGGTCTCGATCCGGCAAGCTTGCAATTGGTGGAAGGCATTGAAGCGCAGATTTTGCGGGTGTTCGACAACCTCAAGGCGGTGGCGCAAGCCGCAGGGAGTAGTCTGGACGATGCAATAAAAATCAATGTGTATCTCGTCGATCTCAAGCATTTTTCACGGGTCAATGAAATAATGGCCAAATATTTTCGCGAACCCTACCCGGCGCGCGCAGCGGTAGGGGTCGCTGCGCTGCCGCGCGGCGCGCTGGTGGAAATGGATGCAGTCTTGTTTATCGGGAAGTGAGCAGGTGATGAGGATTGTGGTTCATCGCTTGTCCGGCGTCGAGATGTAAGGCATGCCCTTAGCCGCAGTGCAGCTCGATCGTAAAACAACTGGAGCGAAAGCTTCCGCCCCCCCGGGGCTTGCAGGAATCAGCCCGGCCACTCTGGAAAAGCTTGCGAGACTTGGCATATTACGTTCGCTCGATCTCGCGTTGCATCTGCCGCTCAGATACGAAGACGAAACTCGCATTTACCCGATCAAGGATGCGCCCTCCGGCCATACTGTCCAGGTCGAGGGAGTAATTGTAAATACCGAAATCCAGTATCGCCCGCGCCGCACGCTGGTATGTCAAATTGAAGACGCCGGCAGCCTGCTGGTGATGCGATTGCTGAATTTTTACGGCAGTCAAGTCAAAGCGCTTGCACCCGGCAGCCGACTGCGTCTGCTGGGCGAAATCCGGCAAGGTTTTTTCGGCGCCGAAATGGTTCATCCCAAATACCGTATCGTGCGCGGAGACATGCCGCTGCCCGATTCACTCACCCCAGTTTATCCGACGACCGCGGGCCTGTCACAGGACTCGCTACGAAAACTCATTAAACGCAGCCTTGCTGAAAACGATTTATCCGAGAGCCTGCCCCAAGAGATCCTGCAAGCGTTCAGGCTGCCGGGTTTTAAGGAAAGCGTGTTGTACTTGCATAAACCTCCGCCGCGAGCGAAATTGCAGCACCTTGCACAGCGCGATCATCCCGCATGGCGCAGGATCAAATTCGATGAGTTGCTTGCTCAGCAGTTGTCCATGCGTTTGCACTACCGCGAACGGCGCAGCCGCGTTGCTCCGGCATTGCCGAAACGCGGCCCGGTTACACGCGCCTTGCGCGAGACACTGCCGTTTGTCTTGACCGCCGCTCAGCGTCGAACGATTGAAGAGATCGCCACCGATCTCTCCCGGCCCTATCCGATGCAGCGCTTGTTGCAAGGCGACGTCGGCAGCGGCAAAACCATTGTCGCGGCTTTCGCGGTATTGCAGGCCGTGGAGAACGGATACCAGGCCGCGATCATGGCGCCCACCGAGATTCTCGCTGAACAGCATTATCACAAGTTTGCCGGCTGGCTGCAGTCGCCCGGGGTAAATGTGGCGTGGCTTGCCGGGAGTTTAAGCAAGAAGCAAAAACACACCGTGTTGGAAAGCGCGCTGCAAGGCGAAGCAGCCTTGGTGATCGGCACTCACGCTCTGATTCAGGAGCAGGTGGAATTTCGCAACTTGGGCCTTGCCATCATTGACGAGCAACACCGCTTCGGCGTGCACCAGCGATTGGCGTTGCGCGTCAAGGGGAGCCGCCCGGGCCTGCAGCCGCATCAATTAATGATGAGCGCGACACCCATTCCGCGCACCCTGAGCATGAGCTATTACGCGGACCTCGATGTGTCGGTTATCGATGAGATGCCGCCGGGACGTGTGCCGGTAACCACCAAGCTGGTGGCGGACAACCGACGTGCGGAAGTCATTGCGCGGGTGCGCGATGCCTGTGTTTCCGGGAAGCAGGCATATTGGGTATGTCCGTTGATTGAAGAATCCGAGGCATTGCAACTTAAGACCGCACTTGAAACCCATTCTCTTTTGAAAACAACTTTTCCCGAATTAAATGTCGGCTTGGTCCACGGCCGGCTTTCCGGTGATCAAAAAGCAGTGATAATGCGCGATTTCATGCAGGGAAAAATCCAGTTGTTGGTGTCAACCACGGTGATCGAAGTCGGGGTGGACGTGCCCAACGCTTCGTTGATGATCATCGAGAATGCCGAGCGTATGGGCCTATCACAGCTACACCAGTTGCGAGGACGGATCGGACGCGGCTCGGAGCACAGTGTGTGCATCCTGATGTACCAGAACCCGCTTGGCGAAGCGGCGCGGGCACGGCTTAAAATTGTGTTCGAGACGACTGACGGTTTCGAGATTGCCAAACACGATCTGCAGCTTCGTGGACCCGGGGAATTTCTCGGAGCCCGGCAAAGCGGGATGCCGATGTTACGCTTTGCCGATATCAATACCGATATTGATTTGCTGGAAAACGCACGCGCGGCCACGGCTCGGATGCTCGAGGAATTTCCCAAGTCCGTTGAGTTGCATCTGCAGCGCTGGCTGGGCGGCAGGCGAGACTTTCTGCGGGCGTAAAAACGTGCGAGTAATTCGGTATGAAAATCTCTCGACGCAATTGGCAGCCAAGTCCGGTAAATGTTCAATGTCCCTGTCATCGATGGCTGATCGACCGCGGTTCGCTCACACGCCGTTTGCAGTCGCACTGCCCGTCATTCAGCGTGCAGGCGGTGAGACAGCGACTTGACCGACCGTACCGGGACGAGCGCGCAGAAATCAGCTCCAAGGGCAAGGAACTGCAGTTGGTGCGGGAGGTATATCTGTATTGTCGAGAAACACCGATGGTCTTCGCGCACAGCGTTCTCAACCGGCGCAATTTGCGCGGCACCTGGCACAGCATTAGCCGGCAGGGCGCAAAACCCCTGGGTGCAGCATTATTTGCCAATCCGCGTGTCAAGCGCACAGCCTTGCATTTTAAAAAACTCGCTCCCCATCACCAGCTTTTCCTTAGGGCATGCCGCTTGCTGAAGACTCTGCCGAGTCACTTGTGGGCAAGACGATCAGTTTTTATGCTGCGAAACAAACCGATAATTGTGACTGAAGTTTTTCTCCCGGGAATCTTGGAACTTTAGCAATGACGCTCACGGAGCGGCTGCGGCTTTATGAAAGGCTGATGCGGCTCGATAAGCCAATCGGTATTTTGCTGCTCTTGTGGCCGACATTATGGGGACTGTGGATCTCGTCTTACGGTCGTCCCAACTGGGCAATACTCTGGATTTTTATTCTGGGCACCGTATTGATGCGTTCAGCTGGCTGCGTCATCAATGACTACGCTGATCGCGATATCGACAAGCAGGTCGAGCGAACGCGAAATCGGCCGCTGGCAAGGGGCCAAGTCGGCGCTAACGAAGCATTGTTACTGGCTGCGTTTCTAGCGCTGTTTGCGTTTTTGTTAATCCTGCGCCTCCACCCCCTGGTGATTGTTCTCGCAGTGCCGGCACTGCTGATTGCTCTCAGCTACCCTTTCACAAAAAGGTTTTTTGCCATCCCCCAGGCCTACCTGGGCATTGCATTCGGTTTCGGCATTCCCATGGCCTACGCCGCGAATGTTGGAGCAGTTCCGTCTATTGCTTGGGTGCTTGTTCTGGCGAATGTGTTCTGGGCGGTTGCCTACGATACCGAATACGCTATGGTGGATCGCGATGACGATGTCAAGGTAGGGATAAAAACCTCGGCCATTACCTTCGGGAACTACGACGTGCTGGCGGTGATGTCCTGCTACGCGGCTATGCTAGCGATACTCGCTGGTGTCGGCGTGAACTTCAAGTTTGGAGCGCTTTATTTCGCAGGACTGCTTGTAGCCGCAGGAATAATGGGCTATCACTACACATTGATCAAGAACCGCGAGCGCGATAAATGCTTTAAGGCATTTCTGCACAACAACTGGATAGGCGCGGCCATTTTCGCGGGTGTGGCGCTCGACCAATACCTACGCTACTGAAACCGCGTTGTGGAAGACAAATATAAATGAAGTATCGAGATTTACGCGACTTCATCGCGCAGCTGGAAAAGCTCGGTGAACTCAAACGGGTGAGGACGGAAATCGACCCGTATCTAGAGATGACCGAAATCTGCGACCGGGTGTTAAAAGCACAGGGCCCGGCGATTTTGTTCGAGAGGCCCAAGGGTCACTCTATTCCGGTCCTGGGCAATTTATTCGGTACGGTTAGAAGAGTGGCCCTGGGCATGGGCGAAGAAACCGTCGCAGCGCTTCGCGAGGTCGGAAAACTCCTGGCATATCTTAAGGAACCCGATCCGCCCAAAGGCTTGAAAGATGCTTGGGAAAAACTCCCGGTACTGAAGCAGGTCATGAATATGGCCCCAAAAGAATTGAACTCCGCGCCTTGCCAGGAGATTGTGTGGGAAGGCAAGGATGTGGATTTATCGCGGCTCCCGGTCCAGACTTGCTGGCCTGAAGATGCCGCACCGCTCATTACTTGGGGTCTGGTCATTACTCAGGGGCCGTACAAAAAGCGGGAGAATCTGGGTATCTACCGACAGCAAGTGCTTGCACCCAATAAAGTCATCATGCGCTGGCTCAGCACAAGGGGAGGTGCGCTGGATTATCGGGACCATTGCATGCTCAACCCCGGCCAGCCGTTTCCCATAGCCGTGGCACTCGGCGCGGATCCAGCCACAATTCTTGGAGCGGTAACGCCGGTGCCGGATACGCTCGGCGAATTTCAATTCGCTGGGCTGTTGCGCGGCAGCAGGAGCGAAATTGTGAAATGCTTTGGTAATGACTTGCATGTGCCCGCAAGCGCAGAAATCGTGCTGGAAGGTGTAATCCATTCAAACGAAACGGCGCTGGAAGGACCGTTCGGTGATCATACTGGTTATTACAACGAACAAGAGCGTTTTCCGGTATTTACCATCGATCGCGTTACCCTGCGTCGCGATGCGATTTATCACAGCACCTACACCGGCAAACCCCCCGACGAGCCGGCGATTTTGGGAATGGCATTAAATGAGGTTTTTGTTCCAATATTGCAAAAGCAGTTCCCTGAGATAGTGGATTTTTACCTGCCGCCTGAAGCTTGCTCCTACCGGCTTGCTATTGTGAGTATCAAGAAACAATATCCCGGCCATGCCAAGCGTTTGATGTTTGGCGTTTGGTCATTCCTTCGCCAGTTCATGTTCACCAAGTTTGTAGTCGTCACCGATGATGATGTGAATATCCGCGATTGGAAAGAGGTAATATGGGCCATTGCGACGCGCGTAGACCCAGCGCGCGATTCTTTACTGGTCGAGAACACGCCAATAGATTATCTGGACTTTGCCAGCCCGGTTTCTGGTTTGGGCAGCAAATTGGCAGTGGATGCAACGAGCAAATGGCCAGCGGAAACCGCACGCCACTGGGGTACGCCAATCAAAATGGACGAGACGGTTAAGCGACGCGTAGATGCTCTGTGGCAAGAGCTGGGCTTATGAGCCTGCGCTAGAATTTGAGGCCGAATCCGAGCGAAAACCAGTGCACCTCATTTTGGATTTGGCTGTTGTAAGGATCGTCCAAGCCCATGCTGTTATAGCGGTCCCACCCAAAGCGCATGTCGAGATTCGAGCTGTAATTGTATTTCAAACCGATTCCATATTTGAGGTCTGAGTTTCTTGCTCCCAGAAAATAGGGAACATTTAGGTTTGGTCCGCTATCCGAACTAGACCGCGCGACGCCAAACCTCCCGAACAGCGAGAATTTTTCGCCGATCGGCAACGTTCCAACGCCCAGAAGATTCCGATTGCTTGACGAAAAGGCATAAGGCGTTGATAGAGCGGTGTCATTGCCATTCCCGAGTTCCGCTCCCAGATACTTTCCAAACGCGTAATACTGACCCTTAAACATGGGGTTTTTAAAGCCCACGCCACCCGTATTTCCGAGCAGCGCCGCGTAATCAGCTTCGGAGTACCCTTGGACATCATAATCCTGCGCGTTTGCCGCAAAGGGCAATATCCCGGCACTCACCACCAATGATATTAATACTTGAAATTTCATGACATTTTACTCAGTGCGGCAAGTATACACCTCTACAAAAACAGTATAGCCCCGCGACCGCATAATTAAAAGTAAGGCGGGTCAAGTAGGCCGCGCTGGTCAGCGCCGGTAGACCCATTGCAACAGGGCGTCCTCAAACTGCTCGGCATTTGCCGCGTGCGGACTGTTGATCAGACAAACCACAATCATCATCTTACCCTCGCGATCCAGCAGATAACCGGCTATGGCGCGAACGCCTTCTAGGCTGCCGGTCTTAATGTGCCCCATTCCCGCTATGTCCTCGTAGTAGAGACGCTTTTTCATGGTGCCGTCAACCGCGATAAGCGGTAATGACGCGAGCAATTCAGGCATCACCGGACTTTGATACGCTTTGTTCAGCAGCATTCCAAGATGCTTCGCGCTGATGCGCTCGCTGCGCGACAAGCCCGCGCCGTTTTCTAAAACCAGTTCGGGAAAAACCAAGCCTTTTTTTGCGAGAAATTGTTTTATCGCCAGTGCGGATTGCTCCGCGGTAGCAGGCGACTGCAGGGCTTCGGCACCAATAGTGAGGAACAATTGCCGGGCCATGACATTGTTGCTCCATTTGTTTATGTCGTGTACCGCTTCGCCCAGCGTCACTGATTCCCCGCTGAACAGGAGACGCGCTTCGACCGGCGTCTCCGATTTGCGAACACCGCCTTTTAGTGTGCCACCCAATTCTTGCCACAATTCTTTGAAGACGTCGTATACGTATTTGGTGTGGTCGAACAGTGCGACATACCAGGTCTGTTCGCCACAACCCGTAGGATAGGTCCCATTCAAGGCGATGCGCGCGGAATTCGCGGTAACCTGAATGTCGCTGACCAGTTTGGGACTCCAATCTCCGCAGGGCGCGTCTACTAAGCGCATATCGTTTTTAATTTCGATGTCCTCGGACAGCGGATCGGCAGCGACTTCGACCGTTCGCGTCTCCGCATCGGGAACAAATAACAGGCGGACACTGTTGAAGTTAAGCAACAGGGCGTCCGGCGAGACGTTGTAAGGCCGGAAGGGCTCATTGTCGAACTGGCCCGGGTCGTTGTTCGCGTTAGTGAGAAAAAATCCCCTGTCGAGCACAAGGTCACCGCGAATTTCGCGAACACCCCGTTGCCTCAGTTCGCGCAGCATCAGCCAGAAATTTTCCAAAGTAAGTTTCGGATTGCCATAACCCCTGATGATCAGATCGCCGTCAAGCACTCCCCCTTCGATCGCGCCGCGCGCATAGAACTCGGTTCTCCAGGTATATGCTGGGCCCAGCATCTCCAATCCCGCATACGTTGTGAGGAGCTTCATGGTGGACGCCGGATTGAATGCGCGGTCGGCACCGTAGGCCAATACTGGGGTTTTGGCATTTACTTGTTGTACAAAAATGCCTACCTGCGCCTCATCCAGCCCGGCGTTTTTCAAGGACTGACTTAACGCTGCGGGCAGCCGTTCGGCGGCGGCGGGAAAAGCCAGAGATAAGTAAAGCAGAACCAGTGCCGCGGCACGCATGGTTAAAATTTTTCGAGCAGCGCGCAGGTTGTTTCCAACAGAAAATTCATTTCTTCCTCATCTATGATGTAAGGTGGCATGAAATAGACGGTATTGCCCAGCGGCCGCAATAATAATCCCGATTCCAGTGCTGCCCGATAGAAATTCTTTGAGAAGTTCCGGTCGGGAGTCTTCACTTCAAATGCCCAAATCATGCCGGTGTTGCGAAAACCGTCGACTTTCGGGTGCTGAGATAAAATTTTGGCCATCTTGGAAAATTGGGCGGACTTTGTGTAATTGCTTTGAATGACCTCGTCCTGTTCGAAAATATCCAGAGTGGCGAGCGCGGCACGGCAGGAGAGCGCATTGCCGCTGTAAGAATGCGAATGCAAAAACCCGCTGGATACTTCATCGTGGTAAAACGCCCGGTAAATCGTATCGGTGCACATTACGACTGAAAGTGGCAAATAGCCGCCGGTAATACCCTTTGATAAACACAACAAATCCGGTGTGATCCCGGCCTGCTGACAGGCGAACAAGGTCCCGGTACGCCCGAACCCGACCGCAATTTCATCGGCGATCAGGTGTACCTCATATTGGTCACAAAGCTGCCGCGCTCGCTTTAAGTACTCGGGATGATACATGGCCATACCGCCCGCGCATTGCACGAGCGGCTCGACGATAAATGCGGCGATCTCTTGGTGACGCTCGCTTAAGTGAGTCTCCAGTTTTTCAGCGCAGCGCAGCGCGTATTGCAAGCTATATTCGCCGGGCTCGGAAAAACGCCAATCAGGTGACGGGACTGTTGAAGTGCGGAGCAAGAGAGGAGCGTAACTGTCTTTGAACGTCACGATATCGGTAACCGAAAGGGCTCCTAAAGTTTCACCGTGATAGCTATTTTCCAAACTAAGAAACCCGGTTTTGCCAATTCGTCCGCTGTTATGCCAAAAATGAAAACTCATCTTTAGCGCGATTTCGACACTGGAAGAGCCATCGCTGGCATAAAAGCAGTGTCCTAGCCCGCGTGGTGCAAGCTTTGATAAACGTTCGGAAAGCTCGATGACAGGCTCGTGAGTAAAGCCGGCAAGAATCACGTGCTCAAATCTCTCAAGCTGGTCGCGCAGCGCTGCGTTAATCCGCGGGTTGCAATGACCAAAGAGATTCACCCACCAGGAACTAATGGCATCGAAATAACGTTTACCGCCGGCATCGTGCAACCAAGCACCTTTGGCGCTGACCACCGGGACCAGTGGCAGAGTCTCGTGCTGCTTCATCTGAGTGCAGGGATTCCATACGGCCGCGAGACTGCGCGCCAAAAGTTCGCTGCTATCCATGACCACCCCTTGATTATAAAAGACTTAAGCCGTATTATTAGCACTCTGTAACGGTGAGTGCTAAGCCCTTATTTAGCTGGTTGCGGCTTTGATGCTGCAGTGTCATCACATGATAAGTGGTTTTTTAACGATCGGAGATGAGATATGAAAATTCGTCCTTTACACGACCGGGTTATTGTCAGGCGCTTGGAAGAGGAACGCAAGACAGCGTCTGGCATCGTGATTCCCGATACCGCCGCAGAAAAGCCCGATCAAGGTGAGATTGTCGCCATCGGCAAAGGCAGAATTCTCGACGATGGCAAAATTCGTCCGCTGGATGTGAAAGTGGGCGACAAGGTGCTGTTTGGCAAATATTCGGGACAGACCGTAAAAGTTAAAGGTGAGGAATTTCTGGTAATGCGTGAAGAAGACATCATGGGCGTGGTGGAGTGAGTGTAGCCTAAATTAGCAGTTTGGATTTTTTGATCTAAAGGGAACAAACAAATTTACTGAGGAGCAGAACATGGCAGCGAAAGATGTGAAGTTCAGTGAAGCCGCACGCGCCAAGATATTTGCAGGCGTGAACATTCTGGCTGATGCGGTGAAGATCACCTTGGGGCCAAAAGGCCGGAATGTGGTTTTAGAACGTTCCTTCGGTGCGCCCACTATAACCAAGGACGGGGTATCGGTGGCGAAGGAAATCGAACTCAAGGACAAGTTTGAGAACATGGGTGCGCAGATGGTGAAGGAGGTGGCGTCGAAGACTTCGGACGTAGCGGGGGACGGCACCACCACGGCGACGGTGCTGGCGCAGGCCATCGTGCAAGAGGGCATGAAGTATGTGGCGGCGGGGATGAACCCGATGGATTTGAAGCGGGGCATTGACAAGGCGGTGGTGGCCACGGTTGAGGAATTGAAGAAGATTTCCAAGCCGTGC
>Ga0187773_10000450_pt1 | contig 16493 bp, 18 predicted proteins | sample 0216_BV02_MP05_1_FD_133133 | JGI IMG/M metagenome (GOLD analysis project Ga0187773, IMG submission 133133) | Tropical peat soil microbial communities from peatlands in Department of Meta, Colombia - 0216_BV02_MP05_10_MG | ecosystem: Environmental > Terrestrial > Soil > Wetlands > Peat | place...
CCGGACATCAGAGCCAAAAATCGGTCTACTGCAGAAGTCGCATGAAAAAGGGCATCCCCTAGAAGTAATCATAGAGGACGTTGAGTAACCAAATCGGTCAAGATAATATCTTTTGTACGCTTCATTATCAAACAATTCACGCAAAGGAAAAGCCAAGCTATTCAGATTTCTAATGAATCCTCTATCGTCTGTCCTTACAGTGTTTTCTCCATCTCTGTAGACAAGACCTCTCACCCCTGAAAATCCAATCCCCTTCGAAACACAGGCAGCAAGCTCAATCATTGTTTCTTCTCCCTCGCCCACCGCAACCACATCAAAACAATCGAGAAAACTTTCAGGTGACCAAGACGGCAAAGGACCACCAACCACGAACAAGCAGCAATCACCCCCCGATTCCCGTTTCATTGTTCGAGCCAATTCCAATGTGGTTTTTTTCATCGAAAACATGGAGTAAAAACCAATAATCTCAGGTTTAGCACGCTTTACACGATCAACCGCTTCACTAAACGTTAGGAACGTACAATCGACCAAATCAACTTGAAAGCCACATTTTTTCAAGGCAGCAGCTAAGTACCCCAAGCCTAAGGGCGGAAAACGAAAAATAGAATTATCGTTTGTCGGATGAAAATAAGGATAGATCAAGGATATTTTAATTGCCATTTGTTCTTTTTTAACCACCAAACAATCCTTCTCTTGAAATGAAGGAAATCCGAAAACGATACAAAAATTAAACGTTCAACTCCTTAAGAACCTTACGCTGGATAAACCATAAAAGTATTTCGCGCTGGCAAAAGTTTTATTATGCAACCGCGGATTTTGATTAAATAACGAAAAACCTCGTGCTCTTCAAGGTGGCTTTTGCGCTTTGGCGGCTAAATTAAGTGATTTAGGTTTCTCAAAAGGCATTATTGTAGAAACTATAGTTACAACTTACAACGACGATGAAGGATCGAACGCAGCACCAATGGGAACCATAATGCTGAACGAGCAGCAACTTGCAATTGACTTTTTCAATTCAACATCGACTTTCAGGAACGTTAAAGCAAGAAAATGTGCAGTTGTAAACTTGACATTTAATATAGATGTTTTTTACAAAACGGCCTTCAAAGAAACAAATCCTTACTGCAAATTGCCTCAGGAATGGTTTGTTCCATCGAAAGTTGTTAACGCGCCTAATCTCATTTTAGCAGACGCGACTATCGACGCTACCGTTGGTGAGCTAACGCCGATTGGAGCCCAAAGGACGAGAGCCTTATTGAATGTGCAACGACTAAGTGCAAAACAGGAATATCCTAAAGTTTATTGCCGTGCATTTGGAGCAACGGTTGAGGCTATCATCCATGCAACCCGTGTAAAAACTTTTGTAAACGACGAAAAAAAGCAAATGAACGTTAGTAAGCTTTTACAAATGATTGAAAACTGCAATGATGTGGTAAATCGAGTGGCTCCAGATTCTGCTTACTCTGCAGTTATGGTTGATTTGACCAAGAGAGTGAATTCTTGGCTGGTGAGAAAGTGAAAGTTCTGTTAATTACTGGTTCTTTGGCAAAAGAAACAGTTAAGCGCTATGCTAAAGAAAGTCGGCTAGAGAGCGATGTTTTGGTGTCCAACATGGCTATTGCTGCCTTCTTGACTCCTCAAAACATTGCCGAGACTTTGAAAAAAGCTAAACTGAGAAATATTGATTTAATACTAGTGCCGGGTCTTGTTCGAGGCGACACATCATTGATCTTTCAAGCTACCGGTATTCCTGCTTTTAAGGGTCCGAGATACGCCGCAGACTTACCAACTGTTTTGGAATCACTGAACGAAATAACTCTCTCAACGATCGTTCCTGCCGATGACTTGCTTAAGGAAAAGCTTCAACAAAAGGCATTTGAGGAAATTACAAAAGCTGAAGAAGAACGGGAGAATCTCTTAAGAAAGCCGGGTAACATTCTGGTAAAGAATCTAGCCGTTGGCAAAGATTTTCCCATGCGCGTAATGGCTGAAATTGTTGACGCAGCGTTGAAACCAAATGAGGAAATTCAAGAGTTATCGGAACGATACGTTGGGTTGGGCGCGGATATCATTGACGTCGGAATGATAGTTGGAGAAAGTCGACCCTTTGATGCCAAGCGAATTGTTGCCGCTGCAAAGGCCGCTGTGAATGTGCCCGTAAGCATAGATTCTCTTGACCCCGAAGAAATTAAAGCAGGTGTTTCTTCTGGTGCCGATTTGGTCCTAAGTGGCGACGCAGGAAACCTTGAATCAATAGCACCATTCTTGAGTGATGTTGCAGTAGTCGCTATTCCGACAAACCAAAAGGAAGGCTACTTCCCAAAGAAAGCTAAAGAACGCGTGAAATTCCTTGAAGAAATAGTTAATAGAGCCAAAACTCTTGGAGTAACCAAAATTTTCGCTGACTTAATCCTAGATCCTTCAAATATTTTGGAGTCCTTTGTTGCCTATCGCCAGTATGCCGAGAGAAATCCGAACGTTCCTTTGTTTGTAGGTATCTCGAATGTTACAGAACTAATAGACGCCGATTCAATCGGTGTAAACGCATTACTTGCAAAGCTAGCTTCCGAAGTTACAGCAAACTTGTTGTTGGCAACAGAACAAAGCGACAAAACAAAAGGAACGATAAAAGAAGAAAGCACTGCAGCAAAAATGATGTTCCTATCCAGCAAACGAAACTCAGTTCCGAAAGACCTCGGTATAGATTTGCTCATGCTAAAAGACAAAAGAAACAGAGAAGAACCATACAATAAAGAGCTAGAGGAGAAAACTCACTTGTTCCTTGCTGACCAAACTGAAACATCCGGCGAGGGAGATGAGAAAGGGTCATTCAGAATCATCGTCGACAGGGAAAAGGAATGCATCGTTGCCCTACACTTTACGTTAACCAATTTCGAGAAACCTGATATGGTAGTTAAGGGTAAATCGGCAGAAAGTGTCTATAGAAAAATTGTTGAGTTAAACCTAGTTTCGAAGCTTGATCATGCCGCTTATTTAGGAAGCGAGCTATCAAAAGCGGAAATAGCTTTGAGGAGTGGCAAAGAGTTTATTCAGGATAAGCTTATGTTTGGCGAATAATTGCCGTCTTATGCACCTGTTGTCAAAGTCGGCAGTGTCTTGAATTGGTTTAGTCCTTCAGCTACTGTTTCTCCAAGGTAGAGGTTACTAAACACTGTGCCTTCGCTTTCTCTGAGTCTCAAAGCATTAATGAGTTGATTATATTTTCCTTTAGCCAATCCATTAGCAAATACAGCAGCGCCCTCCGCGGCTTGCTTGCCAACTTTAGCATTTCCAACTAACGCATAAATGTCTGCTTTGAAGCCAATTTCTTTCAAAAACTCGTTGAGCTTATTCTTTACTGCCGTTAAGAATTCAGGGATTTTGACGAATCTTCCGCTGAGAATGACTTCCTTAGGTTTGACTGATGGCAGAAGCGAGGCAACGTCTTTAGTTATTGATTCCAGCATCATTTCGTAACCCTCTTTGACTCTAAGATTGGTTTTTGCGCTTGTAATGAATTCTTCCAAAGGTTTGGTGGCGTCAATTTTTCCAATGGACGCTGCTCCACCGGCAAAAAGCAGTTGTTTCGAAAAATCATCAATACTGTTGGCCACAGCATAAGCTACCTCTGAATCCAGAAAGCCCATTCCAAGAAACGATGGAAAGCCGGCTGTTCCTGCCATGGCGTCGACTATTTGCCCGTTTTTAACGGCAATCGCTGATGTGTATGCAAATCCAACTTCAACAAGAATAAAATTGGTTTTGTCATAAGGAATTCCTAGTCTTTCAGCTTGATCCTTCACCGCTAAAACGACGCTATATACCTTGTCTGATGTCCCCATGTCAATTTTGTTAGCTTTTCTGTATTTCGGAACCGTAGTCAGGTGAATAACGCCCTGAGTAAACCAAGAGTTCAAGTCCTTTGCGTCTCTTAGAAGTTGCATGAGTTCTCTAAGACCAATTATTCTCAGTCTCCTTTTCACATCGGCTTCCGTTACGAACGTCGCGGTTGCTATATCCTCATCTGTTGCTTCGTTTGCTCGCATTAATTGCATACCATAACCAGATGACGCAACAATAGCGTCAATTTTTCCCGCGCGTATTTGTGCTTCTCTTAGTTTTTCGACTACTAGCTTAGCGCTTTTGGTTATTTCATCTCTTAGAATGGCCATGTCGATTATGATGCTGTTGTCTCTATCGTCGAAACCAAAAATATCCATTGTTTTTGTCCCAGAATCAATTCCAATTGCCTTAACCAAGGATTACATCTCCTTAACTGAAGCTCCAGTGTTATTTGCTTTGGTGAAGAAGACTTCGCCTCCCCCATTTTTCAGCAAAAAATCCTGGAGTTCAACTGTCAATATTTCCGCATTATCTTTTCCGTCAACTATTCCGTAGAAGGTTGGCCCCCATGACGTTTGACAAGCGCAAGAGCTTCGGCTCAACATCAATTTTATCCCCTCTTCAACTATGGGATGACAATATGTTCTGCCACATTGGTATTCATTCCAGAACTTTCCAAGTTTGGAGTTAAAAGCTGTCAGCCCCTCACCGAATGATTTTAAGTCTCCTTCGATTATTGAGGGAATAATTTTAACCAAAACTATCCTTGACAGTTCGTCTGAGTTTTCCTTGGGCATTAGTTTGAGGTTTCGAAGGATTTGGTCCTCATTTATTCTCATTTTAACTATTTGCTGTATTGGTTCTTCGGCTATTGCAACGACAAAAAACCAGTTGTTAGGAATTTGCCGCTGGAATATTAGTGGAGGTATCATTTTTTCTCTCTGATTGACTTTGAAGCCGCCTTCAACAATAAAGCCTCCGACCTTAAATGCGTGCACACCTAATGACGTTATTGCCCCCCTTTTCATTATCAAAGCAATTTCTTCCGCGGTCAAATCCAAATTATACAACCGACACAATGCCGTGCCTATTGAGAGAGCCAAGGTAGTGTGATAACCAACTCCAACAAACTTTGGGATGCCTTTCTTAACCTTAACTTCAGCCCCAGCTAGGTTGAAGGCATCAACAAATCTTTTGGCGAAAACGTACGCCGACTCATCTTCCGCTTGAATTCCATCTGCTTTTGTCACCTCTATTTCCAAAGGTTTGTCAATTGCAAATCCGACTGTTCCGTAAAGTCTTCCTAAATCACCCGTCATGTCGAAATTGCCAGTATGAAGGTGGGCAGGCGCGTTAACAATTACTTTGTTAATTCCTTGCATTCCACTCACTTATCGAGGGTGATGCTGGCGTCCGCAGAATTATTAAGTTTTTCGTTTCACGCCTGAACGATAAATTTCTGTGATTTTTTTGCGAAAGCAGCCTAATATTGAACCGAATGCTCACTATCTAATAACCTTGATAATTGCTCCTCTGTTGTTAGCTTTCGCAACAAAAACATAGCCACCGGCACTCTTGTTAAGAAAACATCGAGTTTTAACTTGAAGATCCTTCGCTTTATTGTTGTGAACAACCCCATAAACCGCAGGTCCCCAAGAACTTTGCCCTGACCCATAAGCTCCGTTTTGAAGCATGAATTCAACGCACTGCCCAGTTATGGAACTTGAATACCTTCCGCCTTGGGCTTCCATGAAACTGTCACCTACGATGTTCTGGATTTTGGTTAAGGCTTTCCCAAAACTTGCAATGTCCTTTTCGACCACAGCGGGCAGGAGTTTCATCATTATTAGACGACAAATCTTACCAACGTCGTTCGTTGGCATCGGTGTAAGCTTATCAAATGCTAAATCTTCAATTTCATTTGCCAATCCCTTTTTTTCGTTGGGAATCGCCACCACAAAACGCCAATCACTTGGGAAAGGCAATCGGCAAACGAGAGGTATTATTTTGTGCTCTTGGTCTTGCGTGTTTTTTCCTCCGTCTACCACCAACCCTCCTTGCGCGAATACCGCAGTGCCCACACCCGACTGCGCCATTCTTCCCAAAATAATAGCGAACTCGTGCGGTGAACCCTTCAAATTAAACAATCGCGCAATTGAACTTGACACGGCCAAAGCCAACTGAGTCCCTGACCCAAGACCAATATGCTCAGGAATTACCTCTTTCACGTTTATCGCAACCTTTTCCTTTATTGCCAGAGCTTCCAGAAATTTGGCGGCAAGCTTTTTGGTTAGCTCTGTTTTTTCGCCCATTACTTTAAGCGTCGAGGACTCTTGGGTTTCAAGAATCACGTTTGGGCGGTCAATTGCTACCCCTAAGCCTCCAAAAATTCTGCCCAGATCGCCGTTCAAATCTATAAGTCCCAAATGCAGTCTCGCAGGAGACTTCACATGGATTTTCATATAACACGCCTAATTTCTGATTTATCACAATTGAGTAAGAAAAGCAATTCACTGATAGTTTTATTGTAGACTGGATGGAAAAGGTTTGGTTCGATTTCCGCCAACGGAGCAAGAACAAAAAGTCTTTCGGCGATTTTGGGATGAGGAATCTGCAAGTCGTTGTCATTTATAATTTGGTTGCCATAGAAGAGAATGTCCAAGTCGATGATTCGAGGCCCATTTTTTTTCACAACTTTTCTGCCCAATTCTTTTTCTGTCTTCTTCAAAAATTCTAATAATTCTCTTGGTTTGAGATCTGTGTCCACTTTAGCCGTGCAGTTTAAAAACCAGCCCTGATCTTCGACATACATTGGCTTCGTTTCATAAAAGGAGGACGTCTTAACCACCGTCATTTTGCCTTTTAAGATTTCAATTGCTTTCCTTAAGTTCTCTTCTCTTTCACCAACGTTCGATCCTAAAGCAATACTGGCCTCAACCAAGACGATCCCTTTTAATCTCGATTCCCATCAATGGTCGCATCGCATACTTCTCTTTCTTAACGGAGATTGTTACTTGACAAGAGTTTGGATTTTCTAAAATCAACGCCGCAACGTTTTCAGCAAGTGTTTCTAATAATTTAAATTCAGACTTAGTAACTATTTCGGTTACCATGTCTTGTACTTCTGAATAACTTATTGTCTCTCTTAGGTTATCTGAAGTTCCGGCATGCTTTAAGCTGCAAAGTATCTCGACATCAACAACTACATTTTGTTTTTTTCTGCGCTCTTCTTCAGAGACGCCTACAGAACACGGTAAAACTAGATTCTTAACGAAAATCTTGTCAGGAACTGCTTCACCTTTCAAAATATTCACACCAACTTCTCGGCGTTTCCCATACCCTAACCTTTTCCAATTTGGCACCAGCTGGCAGATCCTTCAAAGTTACAAAAATATATCTGGCAATGTTTTCCATCGATGGATTACCGATTTCCTTAAAATCATTAAGAAAACTATGGTCGAATCGATCAGTTATTTTACCCAGTTTTTCTTTTACAACCTGCTGGTCAACGGAAATTCCGATTGAATCTACTTTTTCTGCCACCACGAAAACTTCCACTTTGTAAGTATGCCCATGCAGCTTAGCACATTTTCCTTCGTAACCATCCATTTTGTGTGCCGAATCAAACTTAGCTTCAATCCTCAGTCTGTACATTTTGACACCGCTTACAGTAGCCCTCGCCATTCAGAGTAAGCGTTATGATCATGAATGGATTCGTAACTTACACATTTAACAACACAGTACCTTTTTGGAAATTTCTCTCTTAGCAACTGGACGCACTTCCTGACAACGTCTTCAACAAACCGTGCGTTGGCATGCATTTGCTCAACCAGCTTTTTCTCTTCAGGTCTCTTCAAGATTGAGAAGGTTGGTGAGCTAAAACTATGATTGCAAACGCTGATTAGGTCAGAGGCGTCAATGCTGTTTTTTGAGACGTCAATCTCTACACTCAGATTGCCCCTTTGATTGTGAGTCAGACCACCGCACATTTCTTTTGAGCACGGGCAAGCGAGTGCTCCGTTAAGGGAAATCCCAATTGCCTTCCGTTTGGTCTCAGTGGAGTATTTGGCCACCATCTGAGCGATGCCTGTTTCCAAAGTACCGTTTGGCCTCGTCCGTTCAAAAGGAAATTCACAGAATACTTTGGTGCAGCAGTTGAAATGGTGTTTTGCGTGGGAAGTCTCACTGATTTTTTGGGCCAGCTCCTCAAGTGAGTTTGTCTCTCCAGGTATTTCATCTATCGATTCTGCAAACCTGCTCATGTGGACTCCTCGCAGGTTTGAGGGCAATTTTATGTAGCTGTTAACTGTAACGATTGTGTTATAATTTTTTGTTGGACGTTTAACCATAACATATTTTTTTAGCCCTTCGACTCCAACTTTGTTTAATTCAATTTCATTTTCAGGCTTTTCATTTTGGATATCTTTCATGCTAATACCTTCTCAGAAGACTTGCCCACGCACAGTTCGAGGGAAGAAAAGACTGTAACTACAAGCTTGACGTAAATGGTTGCTTCATCTTACCTTGGCTTTTTATTATTCGCTCCCTTGCCCATCTTTTAGGGTTTGGTTTTGAACTATTTTTCAAACCTGTGTAATTTTTTACCTTAGGAATACAAAAACCTTCCTATTCTGAGTTCAAGAAGTATTACAATATTAAGTCTATATTGCTTGAAAAAACGTCGACCCAAGAATAAACACAGACCTTTCCGTCTAACCTATTCTTGCCCAATGAAACTTTATCTTGTTAAAAGTGATAAACTAGAGTGAACGGTGAATTTATTTGGAAGATCCTTTAAGCACAAGCTTAGCAGGCTTGAGACTCAGAAATCCCACAATTCTGGCATCTGGAATCTTGGGGTATTCAGCTGAAACATTCTCTCGAGTAGCAAAGGCCGGCGTAGGTGCAGTTGTCACAAAATCCATTGGCATAGAGGCCAGAGTCGGTTATCCGAACCCTACAGTGGTTCAGACTGAGGCAGGATTAATTAATGCCATGGGACTGCCAAACCCAGGCATAGACGTATATAGCGAGGAAATAAAGTTCTCAAAACAAGTTCTCCACATCCCGGTAATCGTTAGCGTCTTCGGCTACTCTGCTGAGGAGTACGCGACCACCGCTGAAAAAGCAGTCCAAGCGGGTGCAGACGCAGTTGAGCTAAACGTTTCGTGTCCACACGTTAAACAGACTGGAGCAGAAATCGGTCAAAACCCAAGACTCATTGCTGAAGTCGTTGAAAAAGTGAAGGCTGCAGTTGACAAACCAATAATCGTGAAGTTATCTCCAAATGTTGCCGATATAGCTGTGCCGGCCAAGGCAGCAGTTGAAGCCGGAGCAGACGCCTTAACGGCAGTGAACACTCTTAAAGCATTGGCGATTGATTCCGACACTATGCGCCCTATTCTCAGTAACAAAAGAGGCGGTCTGTCAGGTCCCGCATTAAAGCCAGTCGCGCTTAGATGCGTATATGACATTCGTGAGGAGTTACCAGATGTGTCCATAATTGGCTGTGGTGGCATAACTGATTGGCAGGATGCAGTTGAGTTCTTGTTAGCTGGTGCCTCGGCTGTTCAAGTCGGCACAGCAATAGCCTTGAAAGATCTTAATGTTTTCCAAGCAATAACTAAAGGTCTAGAAGTTTACTTAAGGAAAAAACATTATGGGAGTGTAAGGGAAATTGTCAACCTCGCTCACCGCAGTTAACAAAATTAGAACGGGAGAAATCGTCCTAGTTAGAGCTGAAAGTCCATCCGTTAAAACCTTCACAATCTATGATAGACTTTGCTCTAAAGCCAAGCCAGGACAGTTCTTAATGCTTTGGGTTCCTGGAATAGACGAAATTCCATTAAGCATAATGGATGCCAATAATGGATTAGTTTCGGTATCGGTCAAGCAAGTTGGCGACGCAACAAAACACTTGCATAACATGGAAGCAGGCCAAACTATCGGCGTTCGCGGACCCTTTGGCAATAGCTTCACAGAAAGCAGAGGTAGAGTCCTACTAATAAGCGGTGGAACCGGAGCAGCGCCGTTGCTGTTTTTGGCAAAGCACATTTCCACTAAAACGGAAAAGTTGTCGTTTGTTGAAGGCGCCAAAACCAAAAGTGAACTACTTTTCATTAGAGAGCTAAGCGGCATTTGTAACGAAAAAAGCTTGATTACGACAACTGAAGATGGCACATATGGCTTGCAATGCCTCGTAATTGAACCATTGAACAGCCTGCTGGACAAAGAAAGATTCGACATGATCTACACGTGCGGCCCAGAAGCTATGGTTAAAAAGATTTTTGCGTTGACTGAAGAACGTAAACTACCCATAGAGGCAAGCTTGGAGCGGCTAATGCGTTGCGGCATAGGACTCTGCGGAAGTTGTGTGATCGGCAAATATCGCGTCTGCAGAGACGGCCCAGTGTTCACTGCTGCACAATTAAGAGAGGTGAAAGACGAGTTAGGCATTTCAAAGATAGGATTTGACGGCTCAAGAATACCTGTGTAGTGGTGTTGAAATGACCTTATCCCAGTCAGAGCTGGAAGAGCTGGCTCGTAAGGCTATTCTTCTCTATAACAGGATTAGAACTCCTGAAATCACCGCCAAACTTGTAATCGTTTCGCCGTTGGTGGTCACTGTTTCGTTTTCCGGGTCGTTCTGTTACGGCTGCGGTATATTGGATTACGTTGAAGCTTTTGCTCAACAGTTCAAAGCTTTAACTTCCAAATTTGAGTTGAGGGTTGGAAAAACTAGGCAGATAAGCCCAAGGAATTTTGAAGCAGACTACACAGTTAAAATCAAATGATGTCTTTTTTCATCAGTTTTCAACGGCTTAGAATGTCAGCAAGAATATTCAATTTTCTCAGGCTTTTAAATAACTCAGGCGAAGATTACCAGCCTTCTTCTTGAGGCAAACCTATTTTTCGCAAGTAATCTTTCGCGTACCTAGGATTATAAGATAGCAACTCTTTGCTTCTCAGTAGTCTTCTCTCAAGTCTGTCTAACGCCATTCTAAAAGCTGGTTCAACACCCCACCCCTCGCTTGCACTAACGAACGTTCCCCTCACAGTTCTAAACTGCAATCGGCAATGAACTAATGGTGTTTCGCGACCGTTTATGTTGTGATGACTTTTCATATAGACAAAGAGAGAACCTAACTGGAAAGCGTCCTGGTACTTACGTGAAAAGGAATCGAACTCTCCCATCATGTATTGCTCTTGATCAGGAGTTACTTCTATATCTTTCAAACCGAACTGCACAGACAATGTCCGCTGAGCAGTTTCCAATGTAGATATAGGCTCGAGAAAATCAAGTTTCGTTGCAACACCAACAAGGCGATCATTCGTAACGACAGCTAAGCAAGATATGTCGTGATGATGCATTATTTTCTCGGCTTCCTGCAAGCTTGTTTCTGGTCCAGCAGTTATAACTGGGCTATTCATTATTCCCTTTGCTGCCACACCTAGTGTTTCGATCTTTTCTCCAACTATGTCTCCCGTTGTTTGGTGCCTTTGCGGCCAATAAATATTCTGTAAAATATCATAAATAGTAATCATACCAACAATCTTCCCACTTTCCATGACCGGAACATGCGAAATGCCATATTCTCTCATTAAGCTCAGAACTGCACCGACAGATCGGTTTGCTTCAATGGTGTGGGGAGCCCTTGTCATAACAGCCTCTAGCTTTGTGTTGCCCCATTCGGTTGTCACAGCAGCATGAATGATATTCTCGTCAGTTACAAAACCCACAAGCTTATTTTTTTCAAGAACTGGAAGTTGCCTCATCCCGCTTTCAATCATTAATTTTGCCATTTTGCTTAAAGAAAAATCAAACGCGACAGGTGGTGCTACCTTCACTAAGGTTTTTACTTTAGCTGTGGTCGGATCAAGTCTTGATCGTAAAATGGAACGCCTGGTGATCATGCCTTCATATTTGCCCTTGTCATCTAGAACAGCTAAGACTGGTGTCATGCCATTTTCGAATGCTTCTAAGCAACGAGAAAGAGTGTCAGTTGCCTGAACAGTTTTAAACCCTTTTGAAAAAATATCCTTAGCAGAAGCTGAGTTTGCCATAAATAATTCCATCCTTCCAGACTTATTGTCAAAGTAGAATTTAAACATTGCAAAAACTAAGCTGTTGATGTAAAAGGTAACCCTTATTAGATTCAAGAAGGTGAAATATCGATATAGGTTCTGTTTTGAACACAACGATTTCGTCTGTAATAAGCTCTCACCGAAGATTAATTGATGAAATTCTTCTATTAAAAAATTGTAAATGTTCTATAGCAAATGATAACAAAATTCGACTTAAAATAATGAAAAATACAGAACAACCATATCATTGTTAGATAAAAATAGAACAATTTTTCCTTACACTTTTAATAAGCTAATTCAGACTATAACTGCTTGAGGATTAAGTCCTCTCAACGAGTTTTGTTGTTTTTTTAAAAAAGAACAGTCTTTCTTGTCCGCTTCTGTCATGGAGGGATTGATTAGCAGTGGCTTTAAATCAAAAAAAATTAGTTTCAGAACTCAAAATTGAATGGAAAAAGCTCTGGGAAGAACGAAGAGATGATAAAGTTAGGGCTGAAGGCATAGCGGTCAATAATTATAATCAATTGTTTATTGATCAAGGAACAGTAATCCATGCGACCAGAGATTTCAAAGCTCTAAATTTTAAAGAAATATTAGAACAATATGAAGTCCTAAACCCAGAAAGATATGATCCTCCAGATCCAAACGTTGGCGGCTGGGGAAAATTCGTCAAAAACAATATTACCAACCAGAAAAACAAAAGGACGAAAATGGCTGAACTTGCATCGCAAGAGATGAAAGAGAAACAACATCTGAAAAAAAATGGCAGAGGTTGGCTGCACATCTAAGTAATAAGAATTTTATTCTTTGTTTTAAGGGGTAACCGGCTTGGGCAATTATAGAGATAGATTAGACATAATAGCTGACATCCTTAATGTTGCAAGTAGGGAAGCAAAAAAAACCCAAATTATGTATCAAGCAAACTTGAGTTACAAGGTCTTACAGCGGTATCTTTATGAAATCATTCAAGCCTCTCTAATAACATTCGAAAAACACAAACAATGCTATGAGCTGACATACAAAGGGCAAGAATATTTGGATGCTTACAAAGACTACTCTAAATGCAGCAAAAACATGGAAAAACACCTTACCGATTTTTCTGCAAAAAAGAAAGTATTAGAAGAATTGTGCCCCATAAAACCAAATATTTTTGCAATAAGCCCATAGCGCACCACAATTTTGGTTGCTGTAAAACTTGATTAAACACTTAACGCCGTCGCTCACAGCGATTGTCATCGTCTTAATAACTGCTGAAATGTTTGCTTCTCCAGTTTTAGCAGATCAAGCAAATGCTCAAACGGCTATAGCATCTGCGAAAAACAATATCAAAAGCTGTTATGACGCAGCTAAAGAAGCCGAAGCTGCTGGAGCAAACATCGATTCATTAGTGGCTACTCTCAATAACGCCGCTGGTCTGCTGTCAGAATCTGAATTAGCTTATGCTAGTAACGATTATAATTCCGCATACAATTACGCAACGCAAAGCCAAAGCAAACTCGACGGTTTCATCCCACAAGCTACTATCGCAAAAGAAAATGCAATGAACCAAGCAAATCAAAGTTCCTGGAATGTTCTTTTATCGATCATTATTTCAGCAAGTATCCTGTGTGCAGGCATAGCTGGTTGGATCGTTCTAGATAGAATAGAGAGGAAGAAGGCAAGTGGGTCTGCAACAATATAAAATATCATTACTCATTGTTACTGTAGTTTTGGCTTTATTTGTAGCTTCACCTGCTTTACAGCAGATTACAGCTGTTCCTCAAACAGACCACATTACAGAGTTCTCAGTTTTAGGCTCCTACCATAATGCCACCTATCCTTACAACGTTACAGATGGTCAAAACTACCACTTATTTTTTGACGTAAGTAACCATCTTGGCTACTGCGCATACTATGTTATTCAAGTCAAGTTTCGCAATGAAACCCAATCAGCTCCTGATAGTTTCAACTACACCAACAGTGATCAGCCATCTCTGGGCGATATCACTTTTTTTGTAGCAGACAAAGAGGCAGTGGAAATACCCGTTGACATTTCATTAGATTATAATCATAATCCTTACAACGCTAGTTATGTTGATGTCAACGGTATTGCAGTCAACGGTGAAGAGTTGAACGCTAATTCCGTAAGCATTGCTTGGAACCCACTAAAAACAGGATTTTATGGAAATCTCTTCTTTGAACTGTGGATTTACAATAATACAGAACAAGCGCTTCAATATCATCAGCGTTACGTTAGCCTTTGGCTGAATATGACAACGTGACTTGTATAAATTTATTCGCATTTTCAAAACTCTAAAAATCGAGGGCATTCAAGATTGGTTTTTAGATCGGACGTAATCTTGGCAGTCGGAGCGCATCCTGACGATATTGAACTAGGCTGTGGGGGGACTGTCAGATCTGCTTCCAAACTTGGAAGAAAAGTTGTAGCAGTTTTTATGTCAAAGGGTGAACAAAGTGGAAGTCCTGAAGTAAGACCAAAAGAAAGTATTGAAGCATTATCGATGCTTGGAGTGAAAGAAGTTTATTTTGGTGATTTCCCTGACACAGAGATTCCATGTTCGCGTCAGGCAATAGATTTTCTAGAATCTTTCTTTGTTGAAAATAAGCCTCAAACAATATTAACTCACACTGTTAACGATCTTCATCAAGATCACCGCCAAGTTGGTTGGATATCGATGTCTGCATTTAGGAATGCTCCCCAGGTCTTGGCGTATGAAACTCCGAGAGTAACGTCGGCTTTTTCACCGACATATTTTGTGGACATAACAGACTGCGTTAATGATAAATGGTCAGCGTTGAAATGTCACTTTTCGCAGCAGGCCAAACGATATATCACATACGAATCGATGGTTAGCTTGGCGTCCTTTAGGGGAAGCCAGGTTAGTCTTCGAGCTGCTGAGGCTTTTGAAGTAGTGAGATACGTAGAGAAATCATTGTTTCCTGTTCCTTAGGTTGTAATCCCAATGATTGTTGCGGGCCACCAACCAAATTATTTGCCATGGCTTGGCTTTTTCGATAAAATTAAACGCTCAGACCTTTTCATAATTGAGGACAACGTCCAATTTGAACAACAGGGATTTACTAATAGAAATAAAATCATGACTGCTGATGGCGTTAGATGGCTTAGCGTGCCTGTAGAGCATGTTAACAAGCCACTACTAATCAATGAGGTTAGAATAGCAAATAATGGCGAACCACAATGGGGTACTCGCCATTGGTTAACTCTTAAACATAGTTACTGCAAAGCTCCTTATTGGCGAGATTATTGCGACTTTTTTGAAGATACGTATCAACGCATATGGTCAAGGCTTATCGATCTAAATATGCATCTCATCAGGGGAATAATGAGTTTTCTTGAAATCGACAGGCAGCTTGTAATGGCTTCATCTTTGAATGCTAAGGGCAAGAAAACCGAGTTAATAATTGCACAATGTAAAGAAGTCGGCGCTGATGTACAACTTATGGGAATTGGCGGAAAATGTTACATCGACAATGAACGGTTTAAGCAGGAAGGAATAAGACTGATTTTTCAGGAATTTGAGTATCCCTCGTATACTCAAACGTGCGCTGGATTTGTTCCTAGCCTCTCAGTTGTTGATTATCTTTTTTGCGCCGGCGCAAAATTTGAAGAAATTTCTAAGAAAGTGTAACATAAATGACTATCTTCAGTTCGCTCCCATATTTTCCAGAAGAGAGTTTGAGTGACATTCTTGCCGATATTAAGTTGGTTTTGAAGAGCGGTAAGTTAACTGATGGACCTTACACTCAAGAATTTGAAAAGAAATTCTCGGAATATCAAAAGGCAAAATACGCAGTCGCCGTTAATTCTGGTACAGCAGCCCTTGATGTTGCACTTAGATTCTTCAAGCTCGCAGGTCGAGAAGTCATAGTTCCAACTAATACCTTTGTCTCCACTCCCAACACTGTTTTGTTTGCTGGTGGAAAACCAGTTTTTGCGGATATGAAGGAAAATACATTATGCATTGATCCGGAGGATATCAAAAAGAAACTTTCGCCCAAAACCGCCGGCATAATAGTTGTTCACATCGCTGGCTTAGTATGCCCTGAAATTGATGAGATTAGAGAGATTTGTGACGAAAAGGGTCTCTTCCTTCTGGAAGATGCTGCGCATGCTCACGGAGCAATCATAGATGGAAAAATGGCTGGGACTCTTGGGGACGCAGGATGCTTTTCTTTCTATCCAACAAAAGTTATGACCACTTGTGAGGGAGGTATGATTGTTACGAACAACCCTGAGCTTGCTGAGGTAGCTCGCTGCTTGAGGACAATTGGTCAAAATGCTGAAAGAAAGGCGGTGATGCTAGGTCATAATTGGCGAATAAATGAATTGGCCGCAGTTGTAGGAAAACACCAGCTTCAGCATCTGGAAGAATTCGTTCTGAGGCGTAATGAAGTTGCAAGACTGTACAAGGAAGCCTTAAGCAATGTTAGAGGCATCTCACTTTTCAAACTGCCAACAAATACTAGACATAGCTACTACAAATATCCGGTAAAAATTGAAAAAGGGATCGACAGGGCAAAACTGGGAGTTTTACTTTATCAAA
>Ga0187773_10000452_pt1 | contig 16433 bp, 13 predicted proteins | sample 0216_BV02_MP05_1_FD_133133 | JGI IMG/M metagenome (GOLD analysis project Ga0187773, IMG submission 133133) | Tropical peat soil microbial communities from peatlands in Department of Meta, Colombia - 0216_BV02_MP05_10_MG | ecosystem: Environmental > Terrestrial > Soil > Wetlands > Peat | place...
GCGATTTCTTCGTTCATCTTTTCGGAGAGAACTTTTTCGAAGACGCCGAAGGGGAGGGCAGCTGAAGATGGAATTCCCATCCATTCGGGTAGCTGGCCTCGCAACTTCCTGAGGTTGTTCGATTTGGAGCCGACGTTTGTCTTATCAAAATCATCCGGCAAAAAGGCGTAAGCCCTGAACTCGGGGAAAGAAATAAGAGCATGAGGAGCTGAGATACGAAGCGGCGCAGCCTCAATTAGCGCTTGTTGTTCAAACACGACTTCGCCGGACGAACCAACACCGAGTGTAAGCGTCTGGCCGCTAAGCGACGTAAGCTTGCCGATGATGTCTATGTCATAGCAGGTTGCGAAGAGGATATCTGCGTTCCTCGCGCGAACAGCAAGATGAGACAGGATATCGATTTCAGCCGGTGTGATGATCGCGGTCACGCCTTCAGGTATTTCTTCATCTCCGGATACCCTTTCAGTTACTATGATGACCGGTTTGTCGAAACTCTTACCCTGAATCGACTTCAACGTTTCTTCGACTTGAATCTGTCCTGTCCCCTGTCCTGGGCTTATCAGCTGCCAATTCCCCAGTTTTACGCTTTTCCTTAGTATCGGTCCGAGATAGCGCAGAAGCGCTGAAAGGGCAAACGCAGGGCGGCCGCGTATAACTTCCTCACTGAAGAGATTGATCGACCAAGGGGCTGCGCGGAAGGATGTGCCGAGAAATTCCGCCTTAGGCTGGATAAGCCGGTAGTAATAGGTCGTAAAATCGCCCAAAGCACGCTCGAGACGGTCGACTACAGCTTTGGCATGGAGCGACCATTCTCTTTCAAACCGGCCCATCTTTAAGAGGCGCTCCCAATGGTGAAAACAGAGTCCAATCTCCGGATGTGTACCGGACAGAGATAAATTCTCAACGACCATCGAAATTAATTCCACCAGCTGATTGCTTCCCAGGTCCGGTCCCATGTTTTTTTCAATGACTGTTCGAAGGAAATCCTCTAAGGCAAGGTCAAGGAAAAGCAGATCCCGCACCTTGTCCCGGTTTCCCTTGAGGTGATTTGTCAGACGCCGCCTGGCTTCGGTTATTTTCTCCACGAGTGTGTTCAGCGGCGTCTTCCTGTCGTCATGGCGGTACCAGATAAAATCCATCAAACTGTTCATTTCGGGATCAAAAAAATGTCTTGAGGCAGCCAAGGCAACGCCGAGGTCTGTCCCGGAATGAACGGATTTGAGGACGCCGAGAAAATGCTCGAAATCTCCAATAAGGGCATCTTTCAGATGAGGGATGAAATCCGGATGCGACTTGATCGGACGTTCGTAGCTCTCGAGCCTTTCTTTCGAAACCCCGTTTTCCGAGAGTCTCCCGTAAAACCTGTCGAGATTGCCGTTCGACCTCAGGAATTCGAGATATGCCTCGCAGATGACAACATCATCGGGTGTCGTGTTATTGTGGAGTTTCTGATGCCACTCCTCCATAAAATGTCCTGAGACCTCTTTGATGTGATGGCGGTGCATGATGTTCAGCACTTCGTCGCGCACCCTCTGGGCATCGCTCCCCCGTCCGAGAGTCGTCATGATGAGCCTGAGGACCTCGCGTTCTCCCGGCTCTTCCGCGTACCGTTCGGCGAGCTTGAGCGTAAGACGGTCCATCGCATGACCCAGCTCCCTGGGCTGGGTATTATAATTTCTCTGCCAGTCCAGCTGCCTGATGAAAGAGAAGCGGAGCCAGACAAAAATCAATGCGAGCGCATCGACATCATTTTTTGTTATCCTGTCCAGGAGGTCGTAACAGAGGTTGAAACGGTGCATCAATGTCCAGGAATTCTTGCCCGTTTCATGCTGAATGATCTCGTCGGCGATTGAGGCAAGCTCCGCATCGCCCGATGACAAGGCGCCGACCTCAGGCACCACAACAGGTATAAAGAAATTTCTATCTCCGTCTTTAAACCAGCGTCCGGTCTCGACTTCTTTAAAAACAAAGGAGATGCCGAGGGGAGCTGTTTCCTCATCCATTTTCAGATGCAGCCGCCTGAATCCTCCCGTGTCGGTCAAAGGTGTCTGCGCAGCCTTGTCCTGAAATATCGTCGTGCCATCCGGACGGGAGGACACGGGGGGTAAGACCCAGTCGGAGCGTGAACGAAGAGCAATTCCCCAGTGAAAGATCAGAGAACCGGGAATGTCAGTGAGAATCGAGATATCATAGCCGCCTTCATTCCTGCTGACAGCGACAGCTACGTGTTCCCCACTCGCAAGTTTATATTCACGCTCATAAAGGTTTTCCCGGCCTCTGTCCTCTCTGAGTATCCCGATGAGAGAGGAAATAGGCTTCTCGGCTTCGGCACGAATGTTTTCAGTCTGTGTCATTCAGGCTCACTTTCCAGCCTCAAAGAGGAATTCTTTAATCACAGACGGCAAATCTCCTGTGAAGGTTGGCTTCATGGGAGCGAACAAACGCCGTCTTTTTTTGCTCGTCTCGTCCCTACCGATAATAGTTTATCAAATTTTATTCTCCCCGCAATATTTTTGAAGGGATAGAACAAACAGTTCCCATTTTACTCTTTAAAATTTTAGAAAATATTCGTTATAATTATGAACGAATAAAAAAAATAAATAGTTTGCAGCGAGAGGTCACCATGAACGAAATAATCGCCGATAAAAAAATAAATATTAAGGGACTTGTCTGTCCCTACACATTTGTGAAAGCGAAACTCGCGATAGAGTCGATGGAGGTCGGGCAGATCCTTGAGATTCTTCTCGATCATGCGGAAGCATCAAGGAGCATCCCGAAGTCGATGGAAGACCACGGACAAAAGGTTTTGAAAGTTGAAAAGATAAATGATACGGACTGGCTCTTACAGATAAGAAAGGATAAGGATTAATGGACTTTACCGAGGACCAGTTACTTCGTTACAGCAGACATATCATACTGCCGGAAGTGGGCGGAAAAGGACAGGCGAAGATAGCGAAGGCGAGGGTGTTCATTATTGGGGCGGGCGGACTCGGCTGTCCAGTCGGTTACTACCTCACTGCCGCGGGCGTGGGGACGATCGCCATGATCGACAATGACACCGTCGAGATGAGTAATCTTCAGAGGCAGATCGCGCACAGTGTCCACACGATTGGGATGCCGAAGGTCGAATCGGCGAAAAAGACTTTCGAGGCTCTGAATCCGGACGTTCATTTTATCGCCCTCAAGAAGCGGATTTCGAAGGACGATATCCTTGATTTGATTGAGGATTATGATATCGTTGTTGACGGAAGCGACAATTTTCCCACAAGGTATCTTGTCAATGACGCCTGCGTGATGGCGCATAAGCCTCTTGTCAGCGGTGCGATCCTCAGGTTTGAAGGACAGGTGACGACGATTATGCCTGGAGAAGGACCGTGCTACCGGTGCCTCTTTGAAGAGCCGCCGCCGCCCGGTCTTGTGCCCTCATGTCAGGAGGCCGGCGTCCTGGGCGTTCTCCCCGGTGTGATCGGAGGACTGCAGGCAACGGAGGTGCTGAAATTAATCCTCGGGAAAGGGGATGTCCTCAAGGGGGAGCTTCTGATCTATAACGCTCTTAAGACAACGTTCAGAAAAGTGAAGGTCCCGAAGAATCCATCGTGTCCTCTCTGCGGAGAAAATCCGACTATAAGAGAGCTCATCGATTACAACGAAGGCTACTGCGCTATCCAGTAAGGGCGGTAGTTCAGATGAAGCTTTTTGCGTAGAGCAAGCTTCCATGAATATGACCCGATTGCGTATACCGGAAGAACTGTTAGACCGGATGATCGCACACTGCAGAGCGGTCTATCCGAATGAGGCATGCGGGATACTTGCCGGCGGAGACGAGGTGGTGGAGAAGATCTATGAAATGACGAATATCGAACATTCGACAGTAAGCTATATGATGGACCCGAAAGAGCAGTTCAGGGTCATGAAAGAGATGAGAAGTGAGGGACGTGAGATGATCGCTATCTATCATTCCCATCCTCATTCTCGCGCGTATCCCTCTGTGAAAGACGTTGAGATAGCATACTATTCTACCGCTCTCTATGTGATCGTCAGCCTTGTTGATAAGGAGACACCTGACGTCAGGGCCTACGAGATTAACGAAGGGAAAGTGAAGGAAGCCGGGGTATGCCCTCAGTAATATTGACGATAAAGTACGGCGTATTTTAAAATAGACTTACGAAAAGGTAAGTTCCTTTAGGGCCGGTTGGACCGTCGGTTGCGATCCAACCAGTTATATGAGATTCGGCTTATAACAGGCGAGACCTTTATTTCGATTCATGGACATGATTCTATGAATCCGGGATAAGGGTTTTTTACTTTGGTATAATTCTTCGAGGAGGATTTTATGAACGGTCTGAAGACGATGTTGTTGATGATGCTGCTCACGCTTCTTTTGGTATGGGGCGGCGCTGCACTTGGCGGGAAACAGGGGATGACTTTTGCCCTGATGATGGCCTTCTTTATGAATTTCATCACCTATTTTTTTAGTGACAAAATAGTTCTGAAGATGTATAGGGCAAAGGAGGTTACCGAGGCGGAGGCCCCGGTTCTGCACAGGATCGTAAGGAGATTGAGCCAGAAGGCGGGTATTCCGATGCCCAAGGTATACATCATTCCTGATATGTCCCCGAATGCGTTCGCAACGGGAAGAAGCCCGCAACATGCGGCCGTTGCCGCAACCGAAGGTATCATGCAGATCCTGACGGAAGATGAACTGGCGGGAGTCATGGCCCATGAGCTTGCTCACGTCCTGCACAGGGATATACTCATAGGAACGATAGCCGCGACGATCGCCGGCGCGATCAGTTATCTCGCACAGATGGCCCAGTGGGCGATGATTTTCGGGGGAGGAAGGCATGACGACGACGAAGGGGGAAGCCCTGTTGCGGCGCTTGTGATGATGATCGTTGCGCCTATTGCGGCGCTGCTGATACAGATGGCCATATCACGGGCGAGGGAGTATTCTGCCGATGAGGGTGGGGCGGGGCTTAACGGAAACCCCCTGGCGCTCGCCAGCGCTCTTCGCAAACTCGAAAGAGGTGTACAGGCGATTCCCATGCAGGTTAACCCTGCCACTTCACACATGCTTATCGTGAACCCTTTCAACGGTAAAGGACTGGTGAATTTATTCAGCACGCACCCGCCGATAGAAGAAAGGATCGCAAGGCTTCAGGCGATGAGGCTAAAGGGATAGAGCTTAACTTTTTCTCAAAAGACAGGCATGGGCTGAAAGTCCCGCGCCGAAGGCAACCATGAGACACCAATCCCCTTTTTCGATTCCGGAATCGAGGATATGACGGAGCACAAACCAAACCGTAGGGGAAGACATATTGCCGAACCGTGATAGAATGTCGCGTGTCGGATGGAGCTGGCTCTCCGAAAGTCCTAATTCCTTTTTGATCTCGTTTATGATCTTTTCTCCCCCTGTGTGGAGAGCCCAGTGTTTTATGTCTCGGATACCAAGAGATCTCGGTTTCAGGATATCCGCAACCACCTGGGAGACGGCTTTTTTGACCACATGCGGGAGATAGGTCGAGATGCTGTTATACAGATGGCCGTTCTTGTGAATGTAGCGTATATCGTCGCGATGTTCAGGAACATAGAGCGTCGATGAATCAACGAGTTCAAACCCCTCTTGCCTGTCCCACAGGACCGCTGCGGCAGCGCCGTCCGCAAAGAGGGCATTGGAAACAATGAGACTTAAGTCGTCCTCCATCTGGAATGTTGCGCTGCATATCTCGACCGAAACGCTCAGAACCACACCTTTCTTATTTCCCGTGATCTGAGCACCCGCAATCTGGAGGTTCGGAATCGCGCCTCCGCAGCCGCTGCCCACAAGGTCATACACCGGTATCCTCCGGGAGAGGTTGAGTTTTTCTATGAGATAAGTCGAGATCCCGGGACAGACATATCCCGTACAGGTGTTTACGACAAGAGCCGCCACGCTGTCACATGTTAAGCCGGCCTCTTTCAGTGCCTTAAGAGCCGCCTCTGATGAAAGTTCTATAGCACGGAGTCTGAACCTCTCCATGCGGCTGTCAGGGTCTTCATGAAGCAGACATAACGGGTCATCAAAGGCAAAAGCCCTCTGCGTAATACTTGGGTGGGCGAGGATTTTGTGCATGACCGAAAGGTTCCTTGGCCCGATCTTATCTGAAAAGTGTTTCGTGAGAAAAGCATCCGCCTCTGCCTGACCGACCTTATAGGGAGGGGTCGCTACTGCCACAGTTCCTATAAAAGCTCCTGCATTGGAGCTGGACGAATTATTCCCCTTAGTCATGCTATGCATCTATCCCCGCGAATCTCAAACCGCGACGGATAAAACGGGTGTATTTCCACAGGGGAGGTTTTATTCCCAGTCTGTGCGCGAGACGGTGGAGTGAGGGGAGGAAAGATAGGCCTATAGAAACAGAACTGATGAAGTTCATATGGTTATTCACCGAATACGTTATTTGTTGTGACATCCATTTACTGTCAATTTCGGGAGAGACATAAAAAACAGGGGTGAACATCTCCTCCCTGGAAAGGGATAAAACACCCTGTTGTCGTGCTATCGTTTCAAGTTCTGTCCCCGGATATACCCGCACCCCGATACCGAAGAAAGCGGTATCATGAGGACGAATGAACTTTTCGGCAAATCTCAACGTTTTTCGCACCGTGGCTTCGGTCTCGCAGGGGCCGCCGAGCATGAATATCCAGACACAGGGCAGCTTATGATTCCGCACAACCTGCGCTGCCCTATGGACGTCTCCGGCGGTATAGCCCTTCCGGAGTCCGTGAAGTACCTCATCCGATGCGCTCTCTACGGTTATGCCGATGCTGCGGAAGCCGGCCCTCTCCATTACCGTAATCAAGGTGTCATCTATGAGAAGAGGATTCAGCTCGAGACTGTAAAGGCGAACCCGGACTCTCTCGCGAGCAAGATTTTCGCACAAAGCTGCAGCATGGTAATAAGGGGAGTTGAAAACGTTGTCTACAAATTCGATGTCCCTTAGTCCTGAAGAGGCGAGTCTCTTGATCAACTCTGTTATCCCTTCGGGATCGAAGAGGCGGTAAGTATTCCCCTCTATCTTGCGGTATGTGCAATAAATGCATTTGAAATGGCATCCGAGCTTGGTCTGTAAGGGAACAGTTGATAACTGTGAAAGATATTCCCGCACATCGATCCACCGGGCGAAGTCCGGAACGATGCACTCATGAGAAGGACCCCCAGAAAGACGCGGGTGAGAGACGAATTCATCCCCGTCTATCAGGGCGACACCCGGTGCCTCCTTTACGTTGCCTCCGTTTGAAAGTCTCCTGAGCAGTTCGGGGAAAACAACCTCCCCGTCGCCGAGCACGGCGCATGATATCCCCGTATACCGCATCAATTCCTCCGGCATTACACTTGCAGCGGAACCGCCCAGTATAATAGTTGCCTCACTTTTCCGGCGTACGGTTTCGATAAGGGGAATGAGATCTTTGACAAAGAAGACCGGATTCTGCATATCATTGTTATCGATGTTCCTGACCGACAGTCCGATGACATCAGGCTTTATATCGTCAAGAGCGAGTTCTACAGACTGCAAAGGATTTTTTTTGAACATGAGATCGACTACTTTTACCGTGTGCCCTGCGCTTTCGGCAGCCTCTGCAACGATGCAGGCCCCTATCGGCATAACAGGGACCGGAAGGGGATGTCGGTTTGTGCTTATAATGAGAACTTTCATGGTTTCTCAGTGACGTAACTGAATGTAATTATATACTACTTCGCAGTCGAAATAAGTCAATAGTATGGAAACGGTTCTCTCACTCAGAGTTGTTGACAAATATCAGAACAAGCGAAAGGCTGTCCTGTCTATGGATCCTTATTTATACTCTGATCTCGGTATAATTGAGATATCCGACCGGCACAGCGGCAGATGGGAAACGAGGGAGTGAAGGGGAGTAATTCTTCTATGATGAATTGGTACCAAAAGGAAATCGGCGAAGTGATGCAGCTTCTGCAGACATCACAGGAGGGATTGAGTCCTAAAGAGGCAGGGGCGCGCTTTGAAAGATACGGTCCGAATGAATTAGAGGAGAAAAAGAAGAAGACTCCTCTTATGATGTTTCTTGACCAGTTCAGGGACTTCATGATTCTCGTTCTTATTGTTGCTGCCGTTATATCAGGGATTATCGGCGAACCCTCGGACACAATCGCAATCATCGTGATCGTCGTTCTCAATGCCGTTATTGGATTTGTTCAGGAATACCGGGCAGAAAAGGCTATGGCGGCTCTTAAGAAAATGGTCTCGCCGACAGCAACCGTTGTAAGGGATGGCGTGCTTGAAAACATCCCTGTTTTGCAATTCGTTCCCGGAGATGTCGTGATTCTTGAGGCAGGAAATCGTGTCCCTGCCGACATACGATTAATTGAGGCGACTCAGTTGAAAGTGGAAGAGGCCGCTCTCACCGGAGAATCCGTGCCTGTTGAAAAACACGTTCATACACTGGATGATGAGCTTTCGTCGATAGGTGACAGGAGCAATATGGTATATCAAGGCACTTTCGTGTCCTATGGCCGTGGCGTCGGGGTGGTGGTTGCAACCGGTATGGCGACGGAACTCGGCAAGATCGCCGCGCTTTTGCAGGAGGGGGAAGAAGTGAAGACGCCTCTCCAGAAAAGACTTGAAATGTTCGGCCGGAAACTTGCGGTTGCCGTTCTCGCTATATGCGCCATTGTCTTCGGCATCGGCGTCATGCGGGGTGAACCGGCGCTGCTCATGCTCCTTACTGCAATCTCCCTTGCCGTTGCAGCAATACCCGAAGCGCTTCCCGCTGTGGTAACCATCTCCCTTGCCCTCGGAGCCAGGAAAATGGTCAGGCAGAACGCTCTTATAAGAAAGCTTCCCGCAGTCGAGACTCTCGGTTCTGTGACGTACATTTGCTCTGATAAAACGGGCACATTGACCGTAAACAAGATGGCCGTGGAAGAGCTGTATGTGGACGGAGAGACCGTAGGGGTAGACCTCTGTGTCTACCCGAAAGAACAGGGCGAACACAGAGGTTCGCCCCTACATATGTTTTTTACTGCTCTCGCGTTAAGCAATGACGCACATGAGGACTCATCAGGCAATGTGATCGGCGACTCCACGGAAGTTGCGCTGTATAGCATCGCAAAGGATAAGGGCTTTGACAAAAGTGGCCTTGAAGAAAATTTCGCGCGGGCAGCAGAAATTCCCTTCGATCCTGAACGAAAATGCATGACAACGATCCACAAAGTCCCCGCTTCAGCAAAGGGGGGCGGGGAGGGATTCGTCTCCTTTACGAAGGGCGCTTTCGAATATCTCCTTGAGAAGTCGGATTTCGCGTTGACGTCAGAAGGTTTGAAAGCCGTGGATGCCCTGGAAATGGTCTCAGTCAATGAAAGGATGTCTGCTGAAGGCTTAAGGGTTCTTTGCATAGCGATGAAAAAGTGGGATGAATTGCCCGATGATATGTCCGCCGAAAATGTTGAAGCGGGTCTCACCATTCTGGGCCTGGTGGGAATGATGGATCCGCCGAGAGAGGAGGTTCGAGAAGCCATAAGATTGTGCAAGACAGCGGGTATAAAGCCTGTCATGATCACAGGTGATCACCCACTCACTGCAAAGGCGGTAGCCCAAAGACTCGGGATACTCGAAGATGATGCCAGGGCGGTAATTACGGGGAGAGAACTTGAGAAATTGCCGCTGGAGGAGTTTGAGGAAAGGGTCGAACATATCAGGGTTTACGCGAGAGTTGCACCGGAGCAGAAATTAAAGATAGTCAAGGCACTTCAGCATAAGGGAGAGTTCGCTGCCATGACGGGTGACGGGGTGAATGATGCGCCTGCGATAAAGAGGGCCGATATAGGCGTTGCGATGGGAGTCACGGGGACGGATGTGGCAAAAGAAGCATCTCATATGATACTCCTTGACGACAATTTTGCGACCATAGTAAAGGCAGTGAGAGAAGGAAGAAAGATATACGACAACATCAGAAAGTTCATAAAATATCTCCTCACGACAAATTCTGGCGAGATATGGACTCTTTTCCTTGCTCCTTTGATCGGTCTGCCAATGCCTCTTTTGCCGATCCATATACTCTGGATCAATCTGGTCACAGACGGTCTGCCTGCCCTCGCCCTTTCCGCTGAGCCGGCTGAGGGTAATGTTATGAACAGACCTCCGAGACATCCGAAAGAAAGTATATTTGCCCACGGATTGGGAATTCATGCGATATGGGTCGGTCTCTTAATGTCAGGGGTAGTCCTTTTTGTTCAGGCATGGTCCATCAGGACGGAACATGCTCATTGGCAGACTATGGTATTTACTGTGCTTTGCCTGACTCAGCTTGGGCATGTCCTTGCCATAAGATCGGAAAAGGAGTCATTATTCACCATGGGCTTATTTACCAATAAACCCCTTCTGGGGGCTGTGGCCCTCAGCTTCGCATTACAACTGGCTGTTGTTTTTGCCCCGTTTCTCAATCCGCTGTTCAGGACTGATGCCCTGTCCCTGGGAGAATTGTTCATTACCCTCGCTCTTTCGTGCGTGATATTTTTCGTAGTTGAAGGAGAAAAATTCATGAAAAGAAGGGCGAAGAGTTTCGATTGAATAAATGGCCGGGAAATTGGTACTATTCTTAACTTTCACGAATACTCAGGAGAAAGAATGTCAGATGTCATAATGGAAACGAATCTTTCGGATGTCAGGCTTCTCAGGCGGGGGAAGGTGAGGGATGTATACGAGATCGGAGAATATCTTTTGATCGTCGCTACGGATAGAGTCTCTGCCTTTGATGTGGTGCTTCCGAACGGCATTTCCGAAAAGGGAAAGCTTCTAACCCAGATATCTCTTTTCTGGTTCAGCCAGATGAGAGACATTATCGCAAATCATATTGTCGCTACGGAGGTTAAGGATTATCCCGCTCTACTCCATAAATACAGAGACGTCCTGGAAGGCAGGAGCATGCTTGTGAAAAAGGCGAAGCCCATGCCTGTCGAATGTATCGTGAGGGGGTATCTCTCGGGTTCGGGATGGAAGGAGTATAAGGCAAAGGGGACCGTCTGCGGCATCAGGCTTCCCGAAGGGCTTTTGGAATCTTCGAGGCTCGATGAGCCGGTATTTACACCGAGTACAAAGGCCGACGAAGGACACGACATCAACATACCTTTTGAACAAATGGAGAAGATTGTCGGCAGAGATACCGCAGCGAGGTTGAGGGATGCGAGCCTGAGGATTTATGAAAAGGCAAGGGATATGGCCGGGAAGAAAGGGATCATCATAGCAGATACGAAATTCGAATTCGGCGCCTACCGCGACGACCTGATACTTATAGATGAACTTCTGACGCCCGATTCCTCGCGGTTCTGGTCCGCTAAAACCTATGAACCCGGAAAAAGTCAGGACAGTTACGACAAGCAGATTATAAGGGATTACCTGCTCACCCTTCATTGGGATCAGACATATCCTGGACCGGTGCTCCCTGAACATATCGTGAAAAAGGCATTGGAAAGGTACAGAGAGATCTACCGTATCATTGTGGGATGATATAGCCTTATTTAACGATTCTGTCGAGCAGTTTGCCGATGTATTTGTTGATCGGATTACTGCGCCTGATAAAGGGTATCGGCGCTTTTCTCCTGGTGCCTAATTTTCTCAGCTCCCACAGGAGATCGTGGTTTTCTGGGTCATTTCTCAGACCTTCTTTAAAGGCCGCTACGGCTTCTTTTCTGTTGCTGTCCTTGAGGTAAGCCCGGCCTAAATTGAGATAAAAAACCGGATAGACGGACTCCCTGCCGAAGGGCATCGTCTCGTCAAGACGCTCAATAGCGTTCTTGCATATCTCTATCCCTTCTGTCGGGGCCTTTTTGACTATCGCTACAAGACAGCCGTAATAGGACAAAAGAAACGGATCGCCAGGGAATTTTTCGAGGGCCTTTTCGAGCGTGTTGAGAGCCCTTTTTCCGCTTCCCCTTCTCAAGAGCTTCTGGGCCTCTTCAAAGTATTCGGATTTGAGTTTCTGGTTCTTCGCCTGCTCTTTCAGGAAGATATCGATTGTTGATTTATGCTGGTCTTCGATAAGAGCTTTGAGGCGTTCCTTAAAATTCTTGAGTTTCAAAAGATGTGAATAGTCAGATTCTCCTGAAAAGACCACTTCCCCCTTCAGAAATACCCGTGATGTGATCTTGCCGGTCTTTGTTCCCATATCCTCTGTCTGGACATGATACATGACATTATCCACGTTGATGTTGGTGCTGAATTCCGACGGGGACGCGGAGATTATCTTTACCGTCGCTTTGGATTTCATACGTTATTTTAGCAGATATCCGGATGATTTATTCGGCAGCGGGCTGTTGGCGATTGTCGATCATAGAAAAAATCGTTGTTCTTCAGACTGATTTTCTGAAGAACTTATGAAATGGCGAAGTCTTTGTTTTAGTCCCCTCAATGTCCGGTCTTTTCCCTGTCACCGTCATTGCAAGATCCTCGATTGATAAGTTCAATTTTGAATGAGGAGCATAGGCGGCCAAGGGGATGCCTTTATCAAGACTTGACATGGCAGTTTTGAAGTCATTGGGGATGCACCAGAATATGGGCCGATGAAGTAAGTTTTCCGCCGTTTCAATTTTTATTTCTAATTTCTCGAAATAGCGATTGATCACGAGCCTTATTTTATTGCTTCTTATGCTGTCTTTCTCAAGATACTTCAGATATCTCTGAGTGTTCTTTATGCTTGGGAGACTCAAAATAAATGTGAGAAGTATTAAATCCGACATATCGATAGCTGCCATGGTCGCCTGAGTCAAATTGGACTCCGTATCTACAATAATGTGTTTATACATCGTCTTGAGAAGTCCTAAAATCTTTCCCACGGCCTCGCCGGAGATCGAGATGCTTTCCTCCAATTCACGGGGTTCTGCCAGAACAGTAATGCCGGAATCATGCACCGTGATGTTCCCAGAAAGGAGGCCCTTGTCAGCCCGCCTGATGTATTTTGCAGCATCGCTTATTGTGTAGGCGGGTTTCAGCTTAAGAAAAGTGGTGACGTCACCCCCGATTAAGTCCAAATCGACAATGAGTGTGGGCTCTTTCGTGATTTCAAAGATGCTCGCTGCAAGATTGACTGCTATGGTCGTGACACCTACTCCATTCTTTGAGCTGAAGACAGTGTAAATCTTACCCCCCTCAGACCCGGCGGGTTTTGGTAATGCCCGCAACCGAGCGAATTTTTGGAGTGCAGAAGACAGATCAATCTCCGAGACAGGTTTCAGCAAATATTCAGTGGCACCGGCCGCCATGAATTTTCGTACAGTCTCATACGATCTATCTTCGCCAATGGCGAAAATGGACATCTGGGGGAAGCTATGCACAGTTTCTTCAATCCAGCGGAGGCAAGGATCAATCCCCGCAGAGCTCATATCAAGGATAACAACCATGGGCTTTCTCTTCTGAATGAGTTCAGTGCCACTCTGAAGGTTTTCGGCAGCGCCTTCTATGACAGCATTTTTTCCCTCTTTGCTCACGCACATAGTTATACTGTTCGTTGAATCAGTGTCGCTGCCTATGATGACTATGCGAATTGCCTCTGACATATAGTACGAAACCCCGCTCGGTAATCGGTATTTTTTTCAGGCTCGCCTATGGTTTACCTTTTTTATCATGTGCGGTTCATTTTGTCAATCAGATAATGACTGGAGCAGTATTAAGAAAGTCCAGATTGCCGAATCGAAATCTTTATTCCTATCAGGTCTGAACCGCACAGGAGTACTTTCTTTGGGATAGATGGAATAAAAAAGTGGTGCCTGCTTCTCTCGGATCTCAGCGGTTTTTAAGTCATGAGACTTTCAGCTTTCGACTGTTGCGTCTACACCTTACGTCTTACGATCTTACAACTTTTTGCTGAGTGACAAAAGCAGGGCCACCACTTTTGGTGAGCCGATCGTTCTCAGCTTCATTAGACGCTTTTTTAAGACGATTGTCAAGATTTTTTTTGAATGTCTTGACGCCCCGGCGATTTGACGTGTAGTCGGCTCCGCTGAAGCTGGCTATGACGACGCCTTCTTGAGATATGACATGGTCGTGAAGACCGCCATCCCTGACATTTCTTCTATCTATAAAACGTGCTTGAAATCGATAGGATTGTGTGATATAAAGAGACTAAAAAGAAAGAACGAAAGGAGGAAGAGAATGCGAAAAGTAAGGATTTTATTGTTTGTGTCACTTTCGGTGTTTCTCATCAGTGCGATTATGGCCACAGCGAAGGCTGATGAACCAAGGCAGGATGTCCTTTATACCTGTGATTGCGGGCCGCAATGCAACTGCGATACGGTAAGCATTAAACCCGGAAATTGCAAGTGCGGCAAGCCCATGAAATGGGGACATGTGCTCAAGATTGAGGGAAATGAGGCCCTACTCTGTACATGTGCGGAGGGGTGTAAATGCAGCCTGGACCCAAAGGACCCTACGAAATGCGGATGCGGCAATCCTGTCAAGAGGGTGAACCTCAAGGGAACAGGGATTTATTTCTGCAACTGCGGAGGCTCCTGCATGTGCAATACCGTTTCGGACAAACCAGGCAAGTGCAAATGTGGGATGGATCTGAAGAAGGTCGATTAATAGACTGAAGAATTCAAGAAAAGGGGCGGAGGTTTTTTGGACTCTGCCCTCTTTTTTTCCACTGCTTCAGGTTGCCCTCACACCTCCTCCAGCTACAAATCAGCGGCCTCTATAAAGATTCCTCGATCGGAGGGTGATCGAGATTCTCGCAAGCCGAGGGTATAACTACAGGACTAATGTCTGCGGTGATGGGCGTGTGCTTTTCGGAGAATCTTTACGCTGGACGCCTGCGGACCCTTTTCTCCCTGCTCTTCCTCAAAGCGCACTTCGGTTCCTATTTTTAGTTTTTCGAATCCGTCGAGGACGCTGTTTTGGTGAAAGTAAATCTCTCTTCCACCGAAGCTCTCGATAAAGCCATAACCCTCAGGGAAGAGCTTCGAGACCACACCGTGGGGCTGGAGGGTGTGGTCTTTCACGTCTTTGGAAATGATGAAGGTATGTTCTTTGATCTGGCGTTCCGTTTCTTCAAAAGCCTCGCGGAGCGCGATACGGTAATTTTCGTGGATCTGATGCAAGGCATGTTCCCGACTTACGACGATCTGTTTCTTCGGAACGGTCAGCGTGACAGTCGCTTTATAAAGGTTTCCCTCGCGGTGATGTTGATGGGGCATCTCCACGGCTACCCGGCAGCTGATAATTCCGGGATAAAACCTTTCGAGTTTTCCGGCCCATTCCTTGACCTCAGCCTCGATATCTTCCTTATACTGAGACGCTATGTTTCTCAAAACTATCTTCAGGGGTACTTGCATAAAATCATATTATCAACGAACACCGTCTGAGTCAATAGCGATCATGGAAGAAAATAAGACATCCTCGATGATTTTTGTGTCGCTCATTTCCGGAGATACCCTGCTACCAGAATGTCCTCCCCGACGCTCTTTACAACAACATCTCTCAAGCGGAAGGCCTCTTCAAGTCTCCTGAAGGACTTTCCGCCCACGGCTGGAAAAGAACCTTTACCTCCGATGATCTTCGGAGCGATGAAGAACATGACCTTGTCGACTATGCCGCTTTCGAGACAGTAAGAGTTCAATGAAGATCCTCCCTCGATCATGAGAGAGATGATGCCCCTTTTACCGAGTTCCCTCATCAACCAGCGCATGTCGACCTTTTCTTCCCTGAATTCTATGATCTGGATGCCTCTGGTCAATAATATATCTTTCTTTTTCCTCTCTTCAGCTCCCTGACCGGCGGCATCAGACCGTCTGGTTACGATCATTGTATCCGGAGGAGTCAATAGTACGCAGGAGCTAAGGTTGATCTCCAGATTCGGATCGATCACGATGCGTGCAGGATTTCTTGCTCCTTCGACTCTGCATGTCAAACGGGGATTGTCCGCCTTTACCGTCCCTATGGCGGTCATTATTGCATCAACGCTTCCTCTCAGTTTGTGAACCTCTGTCCGTGCCGTTTCCCCTGTGATCCATTTCGATTCGCCTTCAGGAGTCGCTATTTTGCCATCCAGTGTCATCGCCACTTTAAGGATTACAAAGGGCAACCCTGTCGTTATATGTTTTATGTAGTATTCATTGAGCTTTTTTCCCTTTTCTTCAAGAACCCCCGATGTGACATTTATTCCTGACCTCCTCAGTTCCTCTACACCTCTGCCTGATACTCTCGGGTTGGGGTCTTTCATCGAGACAACAACTTTTTTTATTCCCGCCGCTATAATCTTTTGCGTGCAAGGCGGCGTCCTTTTTTCTTTGTGGCAGCACGGCTCAAGACTTACATAGAGGGTAGATCCCCCCGTCTTTTCTCCGGCCCTTTCTATAGCAATGACTTCTGCATGAGGTGTTCCCGCCTTTTTGTGGTATCCCTCCGAGATGATCTTTCCTTTTTTTA
>Ga0187773_10000453_pt1 | contig 16402 bp, 15 predicted proteins | sample 0216_BV02_MP05_1_FD_133133 | JGI IMG/M metagenome (GOLD analysis project Ga0187773, IMG submission 133133) | Tropical peat soil microbial communities from peatlands in Department of Meta, Colombia - 0216_BV02_MP05_10_MG | ecosystem: Environmental > Terrestrial > Soil > Wetlands > Peat | place...
AACGCCAACCACGCGTTCCGGACCTTCATGCTGTCCCTGGCCGCGGTGTTCGGGGCGATCTTCATCATCCTGAACCTGATGCTCTACTTCCTCATCGTGCGCCCGGTCAGGCGCGTTTCCGCCGCGGCCGATCGCCTGAGCGCCGGAAGAACCAGCTCCGCCGACGAGGCGCACCTGGAGCTGCCCGAGTCGGGCAGGGACGAAGTTGCCCTCCTCGCGCGGTCCTTCAACCGCATGCGGCAGAGCATCGAAACCCTGGTTCAGGCCGCCGACCGGTAGACGTTGGTAGGGCGTGTAGGGATCGAACCTACGACCAACGGATTAAGAGTCCGCTGCTCTACCAGCTGAGCTAACGCCCCTTTTTAGCCGGATTTGCTGCGCGAAAAATTGCGGGCGAATTTTAGCACGCCTCCTCACGTCACCGCGACCGGCGCGAGGGCCTCAATGTCGGTCGCGACGTCGACAATCGCCGGCCGGTCGGCCTTGAGCGCGCGCTGGATCGCGGGCGCGAGCTCGGCCGGCTTCTCCACGCGGATGCCGAGCGCGCCGATCTCCTCGGCGATCCGGGCGAAGTTCACCATGCGGTAGGTCCACAGCTCCCTCGCCTGCTCGGTCTGCCGGCCGCCGTAGACTCGGTCGAAGCCGCGCTTGCTCTGGTTGCCGCTCGCGTTGTTGTTCACCACGGTCACCGAGTTGATCTTCCAGCGCACCGCCGTCTCGATCTCGGCGACGTGGTACCAGAAGCCCGCGTCGCCGGTGAACGCGACCACCGGCCGGTCCGGGCAGGCGCATTTCGCGCCGAGGCCCGCCGAGAAGGCCCAGCCGAGGTGGCCGGCCGAGCGCAGGTAGCTCTGCGTCGAGGCGCGCAGGTCGTACATCCCGCCCATCCACATGCCGGCGTGGCCGGTGTCGACGAGCACGATGCCGTCGTCCGGGACGTGCTTGGTCAGCTCGGCGCACATGCGCTCGGGGCGGATCGGCACGGCGTCGGACTCGAGCATGGGCTGGTATTTCGCGTACCACTCCTTTCGGATCGCCTGCGCCTGCTCGACCCAAGGCCTTCGCTTCGCCGCGGTCCTCGCGTCGGCGCGCTCCGCCATCTTCGCAAGCACCGCCCTCGCGTCGCCGAGCACCGAGGCCTTGAGCGGGTAGTTCCGCCCCAGCGCCTCGGGGTCGATGTCGATCTGGATCGCCGGCGTGCCGATCTTCGGCACCGCCCAGAAATGCGTCGTCATCCCGCCGGTCTCGGTGCCGACGAAGCAGACGAGGTCGGCCTGGCCGATCACTTTATTGGCACTTTCCCGCGAATACGTGCCGCACACGCCGACCGACAGGGGATGCACCCCGGGGATCGAGTCCTTGCCGTTCAGCGACGTCGCCACCGGGATCGCGAGCTTCTCGGCGAGCGCGACGAGCTCGCTGCCCGCTCCCGAGGAGCGCACGCCGCCGCCCGCGACGATCACCGGCCGCGCGGCCCGCTCGAGGACGTCCACGGCGGCGATGATGCTCGCCGAGTCGGGCTCGGGCCGGAACGGCGGCACGCGCGAGAACTGCCCCTCGACGAGCGGCTCGATGTCCGCCTCCTCGGCGTCGACCTGGCCCTCGTTGCCGCGGAACTGCAGGTGCACCGGTCCCGGCGTGCCCGACACCGCGACGCGGAAGGCCTGGCGCACCATGTCGGGAAAGCGCGAGACGTCGTCCACCGTCGCATTGAGCTTCGTCACCGGCTCGAACGCCGGCACGTCGTCGACCTCCTGGTAGACCTTGCGGAACTTCGTCTTCGGGTCGCGCCCCCCGGTGAACGCGATCACTGGAGAGTGCGCGAGGTGAGCGTCGCGCAGCCCGGCGGCGAGGTTGAGCGCGCCGATCACCTGCGCCATGCATACGCCGGGCCGGCCCGAGGCGCGCGCGTACCCGTCCGCCATGTAGGCGGCGGACTTCTCCCCGTGCGTGTGAATGCGCCTGATCTTCGTGCGCATCTCCATCTCCGCGAAGGTCCGCCGCAGGACCGCAGGCACCATGAAGACGTGCGATACGCCGTAGCCCGCAAGCATGTCGGCGAGGCACTGCGCTCCGGTCATTTTCGCCATGGCTACTTGATCGCCAGCGGGTTCGTCGGCGAGCCCACCGCACCGGTGATCGGGATCGCGGGAGCGACGAACAGGAACTCGTAGACCTTGTCGGCGGCGCAGTCCTCGGCGAGCTCCTTCACGTAGAAGATCTCGCCCATGGTCATGCCCATGATGGGGATGGTGATCCAGTGCCAGGGCTGGTTGATGCCGGGCTCGGTCTCGTTGGGGCGCACCTCGCAGCCCCAGGTGTCGGAGGCGAGCGCGGCGAGCTGGGTGCGCTGTATCCACTCGAGCGTCTCGAAGGCGAACCCGGGCGCGTCGCCGCCGGGATAGCCGTCCCAGCTGCCCGCCTCGAGCTTCGCTTCCATCTGCCCCGTGCGCACGACCACGAAATCGCCCTTCTTCACCGTGACGCCCTGCGTCTTCGCGGTCCTGTCGAGGTCGGCCACGGTGATGCCGTAGCCGTCGTCGAGAACCTTCCTCCCCAGGGCCCGCGGCACGTCGAGGAACACGCCCCGCCCCACCATGCGGCTCTTGGTCTTCTCGATGCCGCATTTCTGCGCGCCGTTCGAGGTCACCTCGCGGCAGTCGTAGCCGTTCCACATCGAGTTCTCGTAGAACACGTGGCCCAAGCCGTCCCATTGCGTGCCGCACTGCAGAGGCATGACCACCATGTCGTCGGCCGCGCGAATGCCGCGGTGGTCGAGCACGCCCGAGTAGGCGTCGGTGCCGGTGCGCAGCATGGTGTGCACCGGGTTGATCCTCCCCATCGCCGGGTACTTGCTCTTCGCGCCCTGCGGCCCTGCGTTGTCGAAGTTGAGCGCGAGCGAGATCACCCTGCCTTTCTTCACCAGCCGCGCCGCGGCCACGATGTCCTCCGGGCTGGTGTAGTTGAGCGTGCCGATCTCGTCCGCCGGCCCCCATTTGCCCCAGTTCTTGTACTTTTCCGCGGCGTCGCGGAGGTCTTGTCGGGTAAGCTTGCGCGCAGGCATGGGAAGTCCCTGTTCGATTCGTGAAAGAAAACGGCGTGTTCTACTTTATCGCACGCGGCCCGCGGAGGTCGAGCCGCGCGGGCGGTGCTAAGATGCTCCGAGGAGGGTGGTCATGAGAAGAAATGCGTTCCGTGCGCTCGCGCTCGCCGCGGGCTGCTGCCTCGCCTTCGCCAGCCCCGCGCAGGACTGGCCGACCCGGCCCGTGCACATTGTCGTGCCCTTCGCGCCGGGCGGGCCGGTTGACATCATCGCGCGCATCCTGGGCGTGAAGCTCGCCGACGCCTTCGGCCAGCAGTTCGTGGTCGAGAACCGCACCGGCGCCGGCGGCAACATCGGCGCGGCGGCGGTGGCCAAGGCGGCGCCCGACGGCTACACCATGCTGGCGACCTCGTCGGCCTTCGTGGTCAACATGAGCCTGTACTCGAACCCGGGCTACGACGCCACGCGCGATTTCGTCGCGGTGGCGATCCCGGCCTCGCAGCCCAACATGATCATCGTCAACGCGAACGACCCGGCGCGCACGCTTGCCGATTTCATCAAGGAGTCGCGCGGCAAGCAGATCGCCTTCGCCTCGCCCGGCAGCGGTACCACGCCGCACCTGACCGGCGAGAATGTCCTGCGCGTCCTGGCCAAGCTCGACGTCACCCCGATCCACTTCCGCGGCGCCGGCCTCGCCGTCACCGCAGTCGTATCGGGCGAGCCCGCGATCGGCTGCATGGCGATCTCCGGCCCCCTGCCGCAGGTGAAGGCGGGCAAGCTGCGCGCCCTCGCCGTCTCCAGCGCAAAGCGCATTCCAGCGCTGCCCGACGTCCCGACACTCGCCGAGGCGGGGTTTCCCGGCGTCGAGGACTACACCTGGGTAGGCGTGTTCCTGCCAGCCGGGACGTCCCCGGCGATCGCGCAGAAGCTGAACGCCGCCGTGAACCGGACCCTCGACGCCGCCGACGTGCGCGAGCGGCTCGCCGCGAACGCCTTCGATCCCGTCGGCGGCTCGCAGGAGCAGTTCGCCGAGTACGTGAAGGCCGAGATCGCGAAATGGGCCAGGGTCGTGCGCGAGACCGGCGCGAAGCCCGACTGAAGCAACTCCCCGTAATGGACGGCGGCCGAGCTCTGTCTGTATAGTCCGGCTAGACCATGCCGGCATCGACGGCGGGGGGGCTTCGCACCATGGGGAACCTGGCTCGAACGGGCAGTGCCTTCGCGCTGCTCGCGTTCTGCGCGGCGCTCTCGGGTCGGTGCGGCGACGCCCGCGCGCAAGAGATCTTCAGCGCCGAAGGCGGAGTGTTCCACGACAACAACCTTTCGCGCGCACTGTCGGCGAGCGACATCGTCGGCGATACCGCGCTGAGCCTCGCGGCCTCTGGCGGCTACCGCTTCGTGGCCGGCGACCGCGACTCGGTGGCGCTCACCGCGGACCTGCTCGCCGCGGCATTCGACCGGTTCCACGGCATGAACCGGGCCGCGCTCGGTGCCACCGCCTCGTGGACGCGCAAATTCGGCCTGGGCGCCCTCGCCCCGTGGGCCAGGATCTCCGCCTCGCTGGCCGACGAGTGGTACGACGAGAACGTCCGCAACGGCTTGCGGACGAGCGTCACCCTCCGTGGGGGCGAGCGCGTTTCCGAGCGCCTGGAACTCTCGGCCGGCGGCAGCTTCGAGCGCTACCGCGCGGACAACGCGACACCCATTCCGGCTCTGGCAAGCTTGGGAATCTCGGGGGACGCCTTCACCGTGCTGGGGCGCAGCCTCTTCGCGCGCGCGGACTTCGCGCTGACTGACCGCTGGACCGCGTTCGCCTCCGTCGCCGGCCGGCTTGGCGACGTTACAGCGAGCACGCGCATCGGCCCCCAGATCTTCGAGTATTCGAACGCGATTGCGCCCGACCCCGCTTTCGGCTCCGACTACTTCGCGTATCGCATTTCCGGCGCGACGACCTGGGACTTCCTCGCGGGCGCGAGCCTTGCGCTTGGCGACCGGTCGTCGCTGAATCTTGCGGTGACCCGCTCCCTGACTTACGCTTCGGACGGCATCGAGTACCAGACCACCCTGATTAATGCGAGCGTCCTCTTCACCTACTAGGCGGGCCGCCGCCACGCTGGTCTCTTTCGTCCTGCTCGGCTGGAGGTGCTTCGCCGGGGCCGCGCAGATCTCCGCGACGGTGACCGACCAGGACGGACATCCGCTCGCCGACGCCGTCGTGGTCGCGGTCCCGCTGCAAGGCGTCGCCCCGCACGCGCCGTCCGCCGGCCGGGAGATCGTCGACCAGATCGACGAGGAATTCGTTCCCCGCGTCAAGGCCATCCTCGTCGGCACCCCGGTGTTCTTTCCCAACAAGGACAACATCCGCCACCAGGTCTACTCGTTCTCGCCGGCCAAGCGCTTCGAGCTGCCGCTGTATGCGGGCACGCCGGCGAAGCCCGTCGTGTTCGACAGGCCCGGCGTCGTGGTGCTCGGCTGCAACATCCACGACTGGATGATCGGCTACATCTATGTCTCCGAGTCGCCCTATTTCGCCAAGACGGGCGCCGACGGGAAGATCGTGCTCGGCGATCTTCCCGCCCAGACCTACCGCGTCCGCGCGTGGCACGCGCGCCTGCAGGGGCCGGAGAGCGCCACCCAGCAGACGGCCGACCTCGGCGGCAACGGTCGCGCCGAGATGTCCTGGAAGCTCGTCCTGAAGCCCGAGATCCGCATCCGTCGCGCGCCGGTTCCCGGCATGCGGGGACACTACTGATGCAGTCGCAGCGCCCCGCCTCCCGGCCGGGCGGTAGGTTCCGCTTCGCCGGGCTCGAGCGGCGCATCGTGCTCTTCGTCGCCGGCCTGCTCGTCCCCGTGCTGGGCAGCGTGCTGCTGGTGGTCAACGAGGTCAACCAACGCAACGCGCGCGCCGCGATCGACGACGGCCTCGCGAAGGGGGCGCGCGTGTTCGAGCGCCTGCTCGAGCAGAATAACCGCCAGCTCATCCAGGCGGCCGAGGTCCTGTCGCTCGATTTTGCGTTCCGCCAGGCGGTCGCGACGCGCGACCTGCGGACCACCGAGTCGGTGCTCGCGAATCACGGCGCCCGCATCGGCGCAGACCTCATCGTCCTGGTGTCGCTGGACCGGCGGGTGATCGCCGACAACCTCGGCAGCCGGTTCGTGGCGCGGCCGTTCCGGTTCTCCTGGCTGATCGACGCCGCCGAGGCGGAGGGCCGGGCGGCGGGGATGGAGGTCTTCGACGACGGGCAGCTGTACCAGCTCGCCGTCGTTCCGGTGCGCGCGCCCGAGCCGATCGCGTGGGCGGCATTCGGCTTCCTCGTCCGCGACCGCCTCGACAAGGAGGTCCTGAGCCTCACGCGGCTGGGCGTGTCCTTCTTCGGCGGAGCGGCGAGCGCAGACAGCTGGACGGTGCTCGATTCCACCCTTCCGGCGGCGCAGGTCGAGGCGCAGCAGCGCATCCTCCGCGGCGACGACGCCCGCGCCACGCATTCGCTCACGGTCGAGTCGCCGCACGGAGAGTACCGCACGCTGGTGATGCCGCTCACCGGGCGCGGGACGATCCGGATCGTCGCGACGCTCGCGCAGTCCGTCGACGAGGTGCTCGCGCCCTACCGGCGCCTCGAGACCATCCTGCTCATTCTGGGCGCGGCCGCGCTGGCGGTCTCGGCCGTCGGCGGGGTAGCGATCGCGCGCGGCATCACGCGGCCGATCCACGAGCTCCAGGACATGTCGCGCCGCATCGAGGAAGGCGACTTCACGCGCGCCGTCGCGATCGAGGGCAAGGACGAGATCGCCGAGCTGGCACGGCGCCTCGACGGGATGCGCGAAGGCCTGGCGGCGCGCGAGGACCAGATCCGGCGGCTCGCCTTCCGGGACCCGCTCACCGACCTTCCCAACCGGACGCTGTTCAACGACCGCCTGCGCGTCGCGATGGAGCTCGCCGAGCGCGAGCGCAAGCCGCTTTCGCTGCTGCTCCTCGACCTCGACCGCTTCAAGGAGATCAACGACACCCTGGGGCACCAGACCGGCGATCAGGTGCTGCAGCAGACCGCCAAGCGCCTGGGAACGTTGCTGCGCAAGTCGGACACAATCGCGCGCCTGGGCGGGGACGAGTTCTGCGTGCTCCTCGACTGCGGCGTGGAGTCTGCGAGGCACATCGGGCAGAAGATCCTCAAGGGCCTGGACGAACCCATCGTGATCGGCGAACACCCGCTCGACGTGCGCGCGAGCATCGGCATCTCCGGCTACCCGGTCGACAGCGGCGACCCCGAGACCCTGATGCGCCACGCGGACCTCGCGATGTACTCGGCGAAGCGCGGCAACCTCGGCATCGCGGCGTACGACGCGACCCTCGGCCGGTACCGGCGCGAGCAGCTCTCGCTGCTGAGCGAGCTGGGCCGCGCCATCGAGAACGAGGAGCTGCGGCTGGTCTTCCAGCCGAAGATCGACCTGCGGAGCGGCGAGATCGCGGGCGCCGAGGCGCTGGTGCGCTGGCACCATCCCGAGCGCGGCATGGTGCCGCCGGGCGACTTCATCCCCTTCGCCGAACGGACGGGGTACATCAAGTCGATCACGCGCTGGGTGATCGACGCCGCCGCGCGGCAGTGCAGCCGCTGGACCGCGCTCGGCAAGCCGCTGCAGCTGTTCGTCAACATCTCGGTGAAGGACCTGCTCGACGCAGAGATGCCGGACACGGTTCTCGCGGCGCTGGAGCGCCACAAGGTGCCGGCCCGCTCGCTCGGGCTGGAGATCACCGAGAGCGACGTGATGCAGGACCAGGCGGCCTCGATCGCGGTGCTCAAGCGCCTGCGCGGGCTCGACATCGATCTCGCCATCGACGACTTCGGTACCGGGCAGTCCTCGCTCGCCTACGTCAGGGAGCTCCAGGCCACCGAGCTGAAGATCGACCGCTCATTCGTGCGCAACCTCGTCCAGGACGACAAGGACCGCGCGATCGTGCTCTCGATCATCGAGCTCGCCCACAACCTGGACATGACGGTGGTAGCCGAGGGCGTCGAGGACCGCAGCTCGCTCGAGGTGCTGCGCAAGCTTGGCTGCGACCTGGTGCAGGGGTACGTCTTTGCCAAACCGCTGGCCGAGGAGGAATTCCGCGAGTGGGTCGCCGCCTGGCGCCCGTCGGGGGCGCGGACGGCCGCCTGAGCGCGCCTAGCTGCGCAGCGCGTCGAGGAGGTCCTTGAGCTGCTGCACGTTGCCGCAGGCCCCCGAGCGCAGGGCCTTGCGCATCACGTCCTCGGACTCCCCGGACAGGACCCAGCCGAGCGCGGGCGCGGGTCCCGCCTCCCGGCACAGGCGGAACTGGAAATACGCTCCCCCGTTCTCCTCGGCGAAGGCGCGCAGCTCCGACGCGGCGAGCAGCCCGCGCGCGTCGCGCGTGTGCAGCAGCGCCCGCAGCGGGCTGAGGGCTTCGGCCGCCCAGGTCTCGCGCGCCGCCGCCTGCGGCTGCTGGGGATCGGCGCGCGGTAGGTCGCCCTCACCCAGCTCCGGATCGTTGCTGATCAGCACGGCGACCGGCCGCACCTTGCCGCGGCCCAGCCTGTCGGTCGCGGCCTTGAGCACCTCGCGCGCGGTGACGGCGCCGAAATTCTCGAAGTAGCCCCCGTCGACGAGGTGCGTCCGGTCCGCGAGCGTGCCGGCGGGCGAGAGATAGGTGAATCGCGCGCTGGTGTGCGCCGCGGTGCTCGGGCGGATCTCCGCGCCCGCGGGGAGGAGCTCGTACAGATCGTAGGCGTCGCGGAACACCTTCGGCGCCCCGGCGACGTCGAGGTTGCTCGCGATCACGCGCTTGCCGGTCTCGACGTGGGTGCTGTTCAGCAGGAGCGCCGGCACGAACCGGCCCTCCGGCCACAGCGCGCGGAACCCGCGCTCGCCCCAGACGTCCTCGCCGAAGCCTGCGCGGCGCCAGGCGAGCTCCCAGCTCTGCTCGAGCGCCTGCGCGCGGTCGGGAAAGCCGACCGGGAAGAAGCGCTGCATCAGGTCCGGGAATAGCAGCGCTGCAAAGGGCGGCGCGAGGAAGTCCTGCGAGAGCACCGCCTGCCCCGCGCATTCGATGCGCCCGGTCCCGGCTCCCATGTCGCCGCAATTGCCGGTGCGGTCGGAGAGCGAGACCTCGCCGCTCGCGAGCGTCACGTAGACGGCCGCGCCCAAGCTGCCTCCGGAGACGCCGCTCACGGCGAACAGCTGCCGGTTGAACGCGGCGACCCGGTCCTGGATCGCGCCCAGCACCGTCGCCGTCCAGTACGCCGCGCGCAGCCCGCCGCCCGCGGTCGCCACAACGACGAGGTTCGAGCGTCCGTCGGACTGGCGCGGCGCCTGGGCCTGCCAGCGCTCGAGCGCATCGTCGAGCCGGATAGGAGCCACAGGCTGGGCCTTCGGCAGCGTGCGGAGCGCGTGGTTGTCGAGCGCGGGGAAGAAGCTCCACACGATCGCGAGGAGAACGAGCAGGCTGATCACCGGATAGCCGCCGCGCGTGTCCACCTCGCCTGCCGCCGCCTCGCCGATGCGCCGCCGGCCCCCCGGGCTCGACCACAGCACCAGCAGGCTCCCCACCGGGACGAGCATCGAGAATCCGAGGAAGGGCACGGCCGCGGCGCCGAAGGTCCAGCCGAAGTCGACGGCGTCGCGGCACGCCCACGCGGTGAGCACTGCAGCGCAGGCGAGCGTCGCGGCCAGAATGGCGATCGAGAGCAGCGGGAGCGAGCGCAGGCCGCGCCCCGCCCCTTCGCGACGCACCAGCAGGACGCGCTTCCAGCCGGCCGCGTTGCCCGCGAAGCTCGCGACCAGCGTCTTACGCAGGACGAGGAAGGCGTAGAACAGCGCACCCTCGATCGCGAGCGCGACGCCGATCAGCCACGTTCCCGTGAGCGCGCACACGGCTGCGGCGACGAGGTAGCTTCCCGCGGCGATGATCCGCGGCGTGTGGACGATGATCGCCCTGATCCGGCCCGGCCTCGGATGGGCAAGCGGCGCGTCGCGGTCGCCGAAAGTGAGGTCGAGAAGCAGGCGCGCCCAGTACCAGCTCTGGAAAGCCCAGAGAAACACGCACAGGTCGAACCACAGGGTCTTGCCCAGGCCTTCCGCGGGCAGCCGCACGGTGAACTCCTGGCCCTGACCCGAGAACAGCAGCGCAGCGCCCGCCGTCACGACCAGCGCGCTGAAGCGGCACGGCCGCAGCACGGTGACGACGTCGCGGATGAATTGCCAGGCCCTGGCCAACCCTTCGAGCACCCGGTTCATGCGTTCCCCCTTGGCGGACCTTCAGCCGGCGGACTGGGCGAGCTTGTCGAGCCGGGCCCGCACCAGTTCGACGTGCGAGCGCAGATTGTAGAGGTACTCGGAGAAGGCGAGCGGCGTGGCGATGTGGCTGACGCTCTGCTCGATGTCGTCGAGCCGATCGCGCAGCGCGCCCACCTCGGCCGCGCTCCCCGCCTTCTCCATGTCGACCTCCAGGACCTTGAGCTTGCCGTACCAGCGGTAGATGCGCGACTTGATCCGCCAGGCGTAGACGGTCGGCGTGAAACGCACCAGCGGGATCACGACGGCGAGCACCGGCACGAGCATCACCACCATGCGGTCGATGAAGACGGCCAGCCAGAACGGAAGGTGGCGCTGCAGAAAAGGCGGTCCCGACTTGAGATAGCGCTCGGCGTCCAGGCTCATGGCGATGTCCAGGCCCTTGGCGGAAGGGAAATCGCCCGGCTTGCGCAACAGTCCTGCGCCCCCGTGGATCTCGGTGGCGGCCTGCATCAGCAGGGTGACCAGGGCGGGATGGATGTCGTCGCGCACCACGAGGTTGGCAGTCGGCGCGACGAGGTGCACGTCCCGCGGCGGCAGGTTGGCGGCGAAGTCCATGCCGCCCTCGGGCAGCACCACGTGCGACAGGAACGACAGGTGGCGCGTGAGCGCCTCGGCCTGCGCGAAGCTCATCAGCCGCACGCCCTTCTCGCGCAGCAGGCGCGCGACCTGCGGCGAAGTCGTGTCGGCGACGATCATCGCCGCGTCGATCTTTTCGCGCACCAGCGCATCGGCCGAGCCGTTCGCATCGAGCTCCAGGAAGGTGGTGTTGCCGGCGTTCAGCCCGGCGAGCGCGAGCACCTGCAGGGCGAGCGGGCGCGTGCCGCTGCCCCGGGGCCCGACGGCGACGCGCCGGCCGCGCAGGCGCGAGACGCGATCGATTTCGGCGCCGCGGTAGAACACCCACAGCGGCTCGTAGTAGAGGCTCGCGAGGCTCATCAGATCCTCGTCGTCGCCCTCGTTGGCGATTCCGCCCTGGACGAACGCGATGCTCACGCCCGAGCTCCCGTCCATGAGGCGCTTCAGGTTCTCGACCGAGCCCGCGGAGCGCCGCAGCTCGAGGTCGATGCCCTCGGCCTTCAGCAGGTCGCGGTACTGGCCCGCGTAGCCGTCGTAGGCGCCGCCCTCGGCGCCGCCGCTCATCACGACCTTCTTCGGCGGCGCGGGCTGAACGAACTGGAAGGCGATCCAGAACGCGGCGACGATGATCGCGATCGCGGGCAGCAGCAGGCCCCAGAAATCGCGGCCGAGACGGGGTTTGACGAGCTTGAGCATGGGACGTCCGGGGCGAGTATATAACCGCTTCGCCCGCGGCGAATCCGTCTTCGAAACCTTGCGCGAACCTGAATGCCGGGGAACCCGAGGGCTCCCGGGACCTGGTTTGGCACAAATGCCTCGCAACAACCGTCCAGACGCCCTACACTCCCCCGATACCTTTTAGGGGGGTTTAGAGATGAGAACGTTGCAGAAAGGCTTCACCTTGATCGAGCTGATGATCGTGGTCGCGATCATCGGCATTCTGGCCGCGGTCGCGCTTCCCGCGTACCAGGACTACAGCAACCGCGCGAAGATCTCGGAAGTGATCCTCGCGGCGAGCGCGTGCCGCACCTCGGTGACCGAGATCTACCAGAGCGGCAACAGCGCTACCCAGGCGGCCGACGCCTGGGGCTGCGAGGTCACGACCAGCGTCGCCGGCGCGTCGAAGTACGTCGCGAGCATCCACACCACGCAGGACGGCCTGGTCCAGATCGCGATCCAGGGGTTTGCGGCGAGCGCCAACATCAACGGCACGATCGTCACGCTGGCTCCGATGAAGGACGCGACCAACACGCTGACGAAGGCCGATGTGGGCGGGACCACCGTGTACGCGTGGCGCTGCGGCTCGACGGTCGACGGCACCAACCTGAACCCGAAGTTCCTGCCGGGTTCCTGCCGCGGCTAAGCAGCAGTCCAGCTTCACCGGAAGGCAGCCTGCGGGGTGCCTTCCTGCATCCACTCAAGACCGGCGTTGCAGGCGGACGGCGCGCGACCACGCGCCGTTCGCTTTTTCCATTTGGGCGGGATCAGCGGCCTTCGATCCGAATCCGGTTCTCCCGCACGGCGTCTGCGAGGACCGACACGAGCCTTCTCAGCTCATCGTGCGGCTTTGCCGGCCCGCCGTTCACGCTGATCCGGAACGCGGCGCGCTGTTTGCCGTAGTCGATGTGGCAGTCGATGAATCCCTGCGGGTCTTCGCCCGCCTCGCTGCTGACCACGATCCACGGGCTCTCTGCCGATGCTCTCATGGTGCCTCCGGAATTCTGACGCAGCCTGGACCCGCTGGTCCGGCGCGAAGCTCATGATGGTTGCGTCCCATACGGCTTTGCGCCGTATATAACACGCCTCGCGCCGCCCTGCGAGGCATGGCTTGGCGCGGCTCGACCCGACTGTTAAGTCGCCGGTTTCAGCCTCGATCTCCACGGATTGCCAATCCGATCATCAGGAAATACAGGCAGAATGTCACGGGTGCAATCCCGTAGCCGCTTGTCGTTGCACTTGGGGAGGACAAACATGATCACTCGTCGCGGTATCGCAGTCGTGTCGCTATTTCTGGTCCTTTCACTCAATGCGCCCGTCCACGCCGCCGACGACGCGCCGGCCAATCTAGTGCTGGTCCGGGAAGGCACACTGCCGATCATCCTTACTGTTCCGCACGGCGGTCGTCAGGCGATACCGGGCATCGAGGAGCGCAACACCGAGGGCAAGCCGAGGGGCAAGGGGGCACGATTCGTAAAGAGCCGCGATGCAAACACTGACATCCTAGCGCAGCGCATCGCCGACGAGATCAAGCAAATCACCGGCAGGACTCCCTACGTGGTGATGGCGAAGTTCGAGCGCAAGTATATCGATGCGAATCGTTCACCTGAAATCGCTTTGGAGAATCCCAGGGCGCGGCCCTATTACGATTTCTATCACAATGCCATTCGCCGTTTTATCGACGAGATACGCAGCAAATATCCTGCTGGTCTGCTGATCGACGTGCACGGGCAGAGCTTTGTCCCCGACGTGGTCATGCGAGGCACGCATAACGGCAGGTCGGTAACGAACCTTTTGCGACGCGGTGGTTTTCGCGCCGTGACCGGACCCAACGGAATCTTCGGACAGCTCGAGGCCAACGGGTTCAAGGTCTTCCCCAGCAATTATTTGCCGACGCGCGGAACCTTTGAAAACGCCGGCCTAAACGGCGGATACACGGTGGCCATCTACGGCAGCGACAACCCGAATGGCATTGACGCCATGCAAATGGAATTCGGCTCCAAATATCGACAGAAGGCCGTGCTGGATAAATCCGGCAGGGATGCGGGCAAGGCGATTGCTGCGTTCTACAAAGCCTATCTCGAGAGGTGAAAGGTAGCTCGGGGCTTCTGCGAATGCTCGCTTTGGCCTACTCGCCCGTCTGTCTACCGCTGGCGCGTCTACGACACGACGAGCCCATGGCGGAAGAAAGGCGACTGGCGCGAGTTGTCGTGGCAGATGACCGAGACCGACACCGCCGATTGGGCACGCAAGAACGGCGTCGATCGTCCTGGGCTCGGAGAAGATCTACCACCACGTCGACGGGGGTAGCGTCTGCGGCGCCTTCATTTGACCTAGGTCAAGCCCCGCCCATTACCCAAACGGCACACTGTAGGGCCTGAATTCTCGGAGGGTGCCGCCGATGTTGAATTGGAGACTCGCTCTAGTCTCGCTCCTCGCCAGCGCGGACCCTGCGCTCGCGCACCCCGGGCATGGCAAGCCCGGTTTCTACCATTCCCACACTTGGGCGCAACTCGGCGACTGGCTTGCGAACGCGGCCTTGATCTACTTGGCCCTGTTTGCAGTCGCAGTTGGATGCTGGAAAGTGTATTCGTCGCTTCGGCGCAAGCGGTGACGTACCCGCGGTAGGGCCCCCGCTTGAAACTGGCGACGGCTGGCCGGAGGGCGGAAAGTCCGCTTTCGACCTGCTCGACTGTGTCAGCGAGCGCGGGTCACGTCCCAAGTATAAAGAAGGCGTCCGTTGCTTACGGAAAACCAAAAGTCGTTCGTGACAATCCGGCTGCCTTTTCTGTCGTAGCTCCAAATCTCGCATTGCCACCGCTCTTGTCTACCGCACATCGTATGGCGCACAGAGTTAGGCGGGCCGAAAAGCTTCTGCACCTCGGTTGTGGTCATGCCTTTATATAGCGCGGTGATGTTCTCTCTTGTGAAGGGGCTCGGCGTAGAGGGGCTCGTCGCGCAACCAAAGAGGAAAGAGAGTGCCGAGGCTGCCAGAATTGCTTGGCAAATTGGAATGCGGCGGCGGGAATCCAATCGTTCCTCCCCAGAGACGGTCGGCCCTACCCTACCACGGAAATGAAAATGGCCCCACCCGTGGCTCCGCCTTGATGCAAGTCAAAACGTGAAGCGGATTGCGGAGTAAACGTAGTTCCCTGCGCGCGGTCCGCGCGCAAGTACAAGTACATAAGGGGGTCTTTATGCGAAGACTAGCCGCAATTCTGGCGGGATTGCTTGTCCCTGCTTTCCTGTTGATAGGGGTTATCGTGCATCCCGCGCTGGCTCAGGGCCAAGCGAAGGCAAAGACAGCTGCGGAGCCCGTGGTCAAGGTGCTGGCCGAGAATGATAGGGTCCGAGTACAGGAGTCGACTTACAAACCGGGTACGGGGCAAGCAATCCGCGAGCGCCCTCTCGCGGTGTTACATGTCTTGAAAGGTGGAACCATGTTGCGCACGTTCGCCGATGGCAAGACCGAAACGCTGCAACTTAAGGACGGACAGACAATGATCCGCGAGCCCTCGAGCTACGGGAACAAAAACATTGGGAAGACGACCATCCGCTTCTACATCGTGCAGGTACTGAAGTAGGTGGCTCCGCGCAGAGCCGAGCGTCCCTTGCATGGGAGGTACGAACAGGAACTTCACCATCGTAGATGAAGAAAGAGCGGTCAAGATCGCGCGGGAGGCGCCATGACCAAGCGCCGGATCACCAAGGACGACGCTATGGTTGTACTGTCCAAAGAGAACGCCAAGCTATTCCACTATGAGGGTGAGAAAACCGACCAGGACGTTCGCGCGCATTGGGTGTACGCGGTGAACACTTTAGCGACCGGCCCATCTCGTCATCGGGGCACGAAAACTGCACGGACTACAAGGTTCGCTACTTGGATGCGGAATCTCTTCCGGTAGACAAGACCGGCGAGTGCAGGTCACCTCCCGTCCCAGTCCATTCTTCTGTCCCGGAACCTTCTCGATTCTCCCAAAGCCGTTACCCTTGGCCCACGCTAGGGCATGGGCCTCGCCCACCCAGAGTAGCTACACGCGTCGGCTACTTCCCTTGAAGGCGGGAGATGTACTCCGCAAGTGCGAGGATGCGCGCCCGCACATACCCCTCGTGTGCCTTGAATTCCGCTCCCCAGATGGGCATGTCGCGTGGCCCATGCGCCCCCAGCTCTTGTCGGCCATCGATGATCGAAGATACCTCCTCCATCGGGAATACTCCCCCGTTTTTCTTGGCGAGCACCGTCAAGTCTGGCGGACTCTTGGTCAGGTATTTCTTGAACGGTCCGTCGCCCTTGCCGCTGATTCCGTGGCACGCAGCGCAATGGGAGTCGTACTGCTCCTTGCCAAAGTCGAATCTCTTTTCCTGGGCAAGCGCGCTCCCTGTGCTGCCTACCAGCCCCGCCGCGAGAAAGGCTGCAGCAATTCTTCTTTTCACCTTCATTTCAGACCTCCAATCAATCATCGCTACGCAGCTTCGGCAAAGCATATTGTAGACAGTGGGCGCGGCGCTCGCCGGGCTGTTGTCGGTACCCGGCCACGCCTCCGGGTTATCCTGTATGCTTATCCAGTATTGCGATGACCAAGCCCAAGTGGCACTTCGAGTGCCCGCTCTGTGGCGGGGACGGATACTTTAGGGTCCGCTTCCCCAGGCCGGACGGTACTTACTACCTGGCTGCCGAGATCTACCAGTGCAGGAGCTGCACGGTGATGTTCGGTGACAAGGACGTGTTCATGAAGCTCAAGGACACGATTGTCC
>Ga0187773_10000454_pt1 | contig 16395 bp, 10 predicted proteins | sample 0216_BV02_MP05_1_FD_133133 | JGI IMG/M metagenome (GOLD analysis project Ga0187773, IMG submission 133133) | Tropical peat soil microbial communities from peatlands in Department of Meta, Colombia - 0216_BV02_MP05_10_MG | ecosystem: Environmental > Terrestrial > Soil > Wetlands > Peat | place...
GGACGGCTCAGCGGCTCGACGCGTTCGCTCGTCGCCAGCGAGATTCTCTTGATCGTGGGCGACCCCGAGCACACCGGCGCGCGGTTACAGGGTGCGATTCGGAACGTGTTCGGACCCGAGGGCGCGGACTTCGTGCTGGCCGCGCGCGTCGCCAATCTCGAGGATTTGTCGTATATCACCGGTTTGACGTTGCCGGCGGCGTCGGTGCTCGAGCTGCAGGGGCGCGTCACCCAGTCCCGTGCGGGTTACGCGATTCGTGACGTCGCCGTCACTCTTGGCCACAGCAGGCTGTCAGGCACTGCCGCGATCACGTCAAGCGCCGGGCGGCTGAAGCTGACAGCACAGCTCGACGGGCCGGTGGTGGACCTGCACGAACTGGTCGCGTCGCCGCCGGGCGCGCGGCCGGCGGCGCCGGCGACGGACGAGCACCTCTTTCCCGATAAACCACTATCCCTCGGCTGGCTCAACGCGATCGATCTCGCTCTGAACCTGAGAATCGAGCGGCTGGTGCGCGGAAACGGCCACGAATTACACGGGATCAGCGCGCATGTCGCGGTGGCCGACGGGGAATTCTCCCTGGATCCGCTATCGGTGAAACTGAGCCCGGACGGCAATGGCCTGTCGCTCCATTTGCAGGCACGCGCGACGCCGGCCGGGAAGCTCGACGTGCATGCGGCGCTGCAGGGCGGCGCCATCGAGCTCGCACGACTGCTGGCGTTGGCCGGCACGACCGCGGGCATCTCCGGAGCGCGCACCGACGTGGCGCTCGACGTACGTTCGACCGGCGGCTCGATCCGCGATCTGATGGCGGGGCTCAACGGCGAGGCCAGGGTCGTCGTGGGCAAGGGACGATTGGACGGACGCACCCTGTATTTGGGCGCCAACCTGCTTACCGAGTTCTTGAAGCTGGCCAACCCGTTTTCGAAGGACGAGTCCTATACCGAGCTCGAATGCGCGGTCGTGCGGTTGCCGGTCCAGGATGGCGTCGTGACCGTCGATCGCAGCATGGCGCTCGAATTGTCGAACGTCAACATCGTGGCGAGCGGGATCATCGATCTGCGGCGCGAGACCATTGATCTGCGCGCGCGGACGCAAGCACGAAAGGGATTGGGTTTGAGTACCGAGGTGGCCAACATGTTCGCAATCCAAGGCCCGCTTGGCGCGCCATCGTTAGGGGTCAGCGGCGAGGGCGCACTGAGAAGCGGTGTCTCGGTGGGCGTCGCGGTGGGCACGGTCGGACTGTCGCTGCTGGCCGAAAGGCTGATGCTTGCAGATTCCCACCCTTGCCGAACTGCGCTCGGCCCGTCGGCGGCGTCGAATTGAGCGGCTTCCCCGCGGCCTTCGCGCGCCCCCCAGCGCGGACGTACTGGTTCGTGCTTCGACGGGCTCGGTTTCATTCCTGTCTCGTACCTTGCGACTTAGTTGTCCGCCGGGTTCGTATCGCCGCCCTTGGACCAAGGTCCAATAGCTGGCGACCACCCTTATTTCATAGAATTCATTGCATCATGCATGGCGAAGAGCGCCTCGTTGGCGTCGCCAAAGCCTCGTCTGATGCGATCTACGCATTCGAGGACCCTTTCCGAAGACCGCTCACGCAGAGTGACATGAAACGGAGTGGCGTTGTGAACACGAGCCACGACCGGTCAATGCCGAGGTCAGCATTACGAACAAACGCGGGTAAGCATACTGACAGGGTCGCGTGAAGGCGCGGTGTTGCAATTCGTCATGACCACATCGGCAAGCAAGGCACGGAGGTGCAGTATGACCACTGAACATATCAGGCTTGAAAAGGCTCAGGAACAGAAGATCCCCTGGAAGAAATGGGGACCCTACCTCAGCGAGCGCCAATGGGGAACCGTGCGCGAGGACTACAGCCAAGGCGGCGACGCGTGGAATTTCTTCACCCACGATCATGCCCGCTCGCGGGCGTACCGTTGGGGCGAGGACGGCATCGCCGGCATTTCCGATGACAAGCAGCACCTGTGCTTCAGCCTCGCCCTGTGGAACGGGAAGGACCCGATCCTCAAGGAACGTCTCTTCGGCCTTACCAACAGTGAAGGCAACCACGGCGAGGACGTAAAGGAATACTACTTCTACCTAGAGAGCACGCCGACGCATTCGTACATGAAGTATCTCTACAAGTATCCGCAGGCGGCCTACCCCTATGATGATCTCGTAAGAACGAATAGACACCGGACGCGCAACGAGATGGAGTATGAGCTCCTCGACACCGGCGTCTTCAACGGCGACCGCTACTTCGACGTCTTCGTGGAGTATGCCAAGGGCGGTCCGGAAGACATCCTGGTAAAGATCACGGCTCACAATCGCGGACCGGACGCGGCGGAGCTGCATCTCTTGCCGACGCTCTGGTTCCGCAACGACTGGGCGGCGTGGATCGGCAAATCCAACCGCGCGCCCGAGAAACCGACCCTCAAGCAGACCAAGGCCGCGGCAGGCACGAGCGCGGTCGCGGCCAGGCATGCGCTGCTGGGTGATTTCATCCTTGCTTGCGAAGGCGAGACGCCGCTGCTCTTTACCGAGAACGAGACCAACCACGCGCGACTTTTTCCTGGGCAAAAGAACGACAGCCCCTACGTCAAGGACGGCATCAACGACTGCGTGGTACAGGGCAATCAGGCGGCGGTGAACCCGGAACATCAGGGCACCAAGGTCGCGGCCCACTATCGGAAGACAGTGGAGCCCGGCCAATCGGCGACGGTGCGGCTGCGGCTGACCGCGCGCGAACCCGCCGAGCAAAGCGCAACCCCCAAGGATACGGCCAAACCCTTCGGTCCGGAGTTCGAAGCGACCTTGGCGGCACGGATCAAGGAAGCAGACGAGTTCTATCGCTCCGTGACCCCGCCCTCGGTTTCTTCGGATGCGGCCAACGTGATGCGTCAAGCCATCGCCGGCATGCTCTGGAGCAAGCAGTTCTACTTCTTCGACGGCGACAACTGGCTGGAGGAGCACCACTCCAACCCGCTGCATACCGGATATCGCAGCGCCCGTAATTCGGAATGGTTCCACATGCTGAATCAGGATGTCATCTCGATGCCCGACAAGTGGGAGTACCCCTGGTACGCGGCGTGGGACTTGGCGTTCCACACGCTGCCACTGTCAATCGTCGACCCCGATTTCGCCAAGGAGCAGATGAGACTGATGCTCAAGGGCGTCTACCTGCACCCCAGCGGCCAGATACCCGCCTATGAGTGGAACTTCAGCGACGTGAATCCCCCGGTGCACGCCTTTGCGACACTGTTCCTGCACCGCACAGAGCAGGCCCTGCGCGGAGAGACGGACCTGGAATTCCTCAGGGCAGCGTTCAACAAGCTGCTGCTGAACTTCACCTGGTGGGTGAATCGCAAGGACCGTTTCGGCAAGAACGTCTTCGAGGGCGGCTTCCTCGGTCTCGACAATATCGGCGTCTTCGACCGCAGCGCCCCGCTGCCAACCGGCGGTCACCTGGAACAGGCGGACGGCACGGCGTGGATGGCGCTGTTCAGCCAGAACATGCTGGAGCTCGCGGTGGAAATCGCCGCGCACGACCCGACTTACGAGGATATGGTCGTGAAGTTCGCGGAGCACTTTTGCTATATCGCCGCCGCCATGAACCGGCCCGGACAGGAAGGCATGTGGGACGAGCAGGACGGCTTCTACTACGATCTGCTGCAACTCCCGGATGGCAGCGCCACGCGGCTCAAGGTGCGCTCCATGGTGGGACTCCTGCCGCTGTGCGCGACTTCGATAACCGAGGTATGGCAGCGCGAGCGCATCCCGCGGGCGATGGATCGTATCTCCGAACGCGTGCGCCGGATGCCTGGGCTCACGGAAACCATTCATCCTACGGGGCCGGGTCATTTCGGCGTGGCGGATCGCGGGCTCATGGCGCTGGTAAACCCCGAGCGGCTGCGCCGGATCCTGACGAAAATGCTCGACGAGAACGAGTTTCTGGGCCCCTACGGTATCCGCTCGCTCTCGAAATTCCATGAGCAGCATCCGTTCGTCTTTCACGTGAACGGCCAGGAGTACCGGGTGGACTACCTGCCGGCCGAGTCGAATACCGGCATGTTCGGCGGCAACTCCAACTGGCGCGGCCCGATCTGGATGCCGGTGAACGCGATGATCATCCGCGCGCTGCTGAACTACTACCTGTACTACGGTGACAACTTCAAGATCGAATGCCCCACGGGATCAGGGAAGATGATGAACCTGTTCGAGGTGAGCAAGGAGATCGCCGATCGGCTCGCCCGTATCTTCCTGCGCGACGAGCGCGGTCGGCGTCCGGTGTACGGCGGCACCGAGAAGTTCCAGACCGATCCGCACTGGCGCAACCACATTCTTTTTTACGAATACTTCCACGGCGACAATGGTGCCGGACTTGGTGCCAGCCATCAAACCGGCTGGACCGGGCTCGTGGCCAAGCTCATCCAGCTTTATGGCCTGTTGGATGCGAAGCGGGTTCTGGAGGTCGGCAAGAAGGCGGCGTTCGTGCAAAGCCCTGCGGCGGCCGTCGAGGCCAAGACATGAGAACCTGGCCCAGGCATTCGGTCGATGAGGAGATCAATGTCGGTTTGCCCTGCGGTGTGCCGCGTGACGTCGTTGAGGAACGGGGAGGGTGGTGTAAAGCATTTGCGTGATCCTCAATAATGATGTTTATCTGAGGGGTTTCGTTAAGCCAAACAGATTGAGGATAAACATGCGGTTCTATTGGCCCCAAACCGCGTTGTTACACGCGCAACCGACCAAGGTTCCCGTGAAGGGCGCGCTCACCGCAAACACCCGGCCCCGCCCACCACGGGCGCAACCGCTGGCCCTCGTCCGGTTGCTCCTCGGAGCCATTCTCGCGGCCGTGAGCCCGGGAACTCATGCGCAGGATCTCGAGCCGCGACTCTACGCAAACACGCCGATAGGAATGAATTTCCTGATTGCCGGGTACACCTACTCGCAGGGCGGGTTGGCCACCGATCCATCGTTCCCGTTGAAAGATGCCGACCTCGAGATCAACGCTGCCTTTCTTGCCTACGCCCGTTCCCTCGATGTGTCGGGCCAATCCGCCAAGTTTGACGTGGTTGTGCCCATTGCCAATATCTCAGGAACGGCGACGTATGCCGGAGAACCCAAGCAGCGCGACATCACCGGACTGGGGGACCCGCGGTTCCGCTTCTCCTATAACTTCTACGGAGCTCCCGCGCTCGCGCTCGACGAATTCGCCGGCTATGAGCAGGATGTCATCGTTGGCGTCAGCGTGCAGGTGTCGGCGCCTATGGGGCAGTACGACTCGAACAAGCTTGTGAACGTCGGCACCAATCGCTGGTCGGTCAAGCCGGAGATCGGCGTGTCGAAAGAGGTTGGCAAACTGACGTTGGAGCTTAATGGCAGTGCAACCTACTACACCGAGAACGATGACTTTTTGGGTGGCCAAAAACGCGAGCAGGATCCCATTTATGCGATGCAGGGACACGTCATCTACGGCTTCAGCGGCGGCATCTGGGCGGCGTTGGACGCGACCTACTATTGGGGCGGGCAAACCACTGTCGATGGCGTGACCGGAAACGATCTGCAGCGGAACTCGCGCGGGGGAGTCACCGTGGCGCTGCCGGTGAACCGCTACAACTCGGTCAAGCTGTACGCCAGTACCGGCGTGTCCACGCGGACCGGCAGCGATTTCGATACGTTCGGGATTGCCTGGCAAACCCGGTGGGGCGGAGGGCTTTGAGGCGCCGGGAATGCTTGCCGCGGTTTCGCCAGATTGAGGTTGCCGCCGTGAATGCCATGGCTGAACCCCGGCGTGACGCTTCCGACATCGCCAGCCGGCTTCACGCCATGGTCAGGTCGACCGGTTCGCTCGGCAACCTCGGTTACACTTCCTGTTTCTGCTGCCGGCGGGCGGCATGCCGCTCACCGCCCGTCGACCTTTGCAGGGGCGGACTTCCGTTCTGATGGTCGCTCGCCTTAGATCCCTCTCGGGAGGGTGCGGGTGGACTGCTCACTTGACGTCGGCGCCGGAGACCGAATCGTGTCGGGCGCGATGCTCATCGACCGTCGTGAGCACGACCACGCCGCGATCCATCACAGCCTGGAGCAGCGCCTGGTAAAGCGCGGGAGTCGTCCCGTGACTGTGTACGTAACTCGCGAGCGGCGCACCCGCGAGCGCCAGATGTCCAATCATATCGACCAGCGTGGCCCTCAGCGCCTCTGGCAACGTGCAGATTTCCCCAAGCCGCCGCGTTACCCGCGTATCGCCGGCCTGGACCAGCTTCTTCGCATGGGACCTGCCCGGGGTCGCGTTGGGTTCGCCATGGGGCTCGGTGAAATCGCTCACAAGCGTTATGCGCGCCGTGCCGGGACACCCGCCAGGCTGGATCGTCGTCACGTAGACGCGGGCGCCGAAAACAGTCGCCGGCGATAAGGTCACGAATCCGAAGCGGTCTCGGACCTCGACCGTTTCGATGACGCGCAGCAGCCGGCGCGGTGCGGTCTGGGCCCGCACGTCAACGTTGGCCAGCATGTCGAGATAAAACTCGAAATTGGCGTCATCCATGGGGATTCTGGTTCCGGACACTTCCACCACGGCGTTGTCGACGCCGGCGACGCGTAACGCGGCCAGCAGCGGAATCGCGCCACGCAGCGTCACGCCGTGGGTATTGCCCAAAACGAGCTCGTCGCGGGTATCGACCACCGCGTCCCAACGGGCCGCGATGGTGCGCGTGTCCCGGTCCGCCCCGCGAATCACGAAGCGGATGCCGGTATCGGCTTCCGCCGGATGCACCAGGAGCACATCGTCCCGGCGCCGACGTCGCTCGCCGTGCCACGCCGCCGATCGTCCCACAGTGTGCTGGCGAATGGACGGTTTGGAATCGGCACCGGATGCGTTCATCATGATCCGTCTCCCTGGCGTGGCTCCGACAGGCTGGCGCCGCGGACAGACGCGTCGGTCTCGCGGGACAAGGCTTCGTTGTGCCGGCCGTCGGCACGCGGCACGATCAGGCTGGTGGCATCGGCGGCCGCATCCAGCGCGGCCAGCAAGCGATGACACAGCCGGTGCCCCGGTTTGTAGGCGATGAGATGCCCGATCACCGGCACGCCGAAGAGCGCCAGATCGCCCACGCAGTCGAGCAGCTTGTGCCGCACGAATTCATCAGGGAAACGCAGCCCTTCTTGGTTCACGACGCGCTGCTCGTCGACCAGGATTGCGTTGCGCAGTGAGCCACCTACGGCCAGTCCGCGGGCACGCAGCGCCCGCAACCCGTGGGCGAAGCCAAAGGTGCGGGCCGGCGCGATCTCGTTTGCGAAGTCTCCGGCATCCAGCGCCAGGGAGCGGCGCTGGCGGCCGATGGCCGGGCTCGGGAAATCGATCTCGACCGTGATCCGCGGCCGCGGATGCGGCAGGACCACCGCGAAGCGGTCGTCGTCGTACGCCACCACCGGTTGTGTGACGAGCAGCGCACGGCGCGCGGCCGGCTGGCGCAACGCACCGATGCGCTCAAGGAGGGACACGAAAGGCGCGGCGCTGCCGTCCATGATCGGCACCTCGGGACCGTCGAGCTCGACCACCGCGTTGTCGATCTCGCAGCCCCGCAGAGCCGCGAGCAGGTGCTCTACCGTGCGGACCGTCACGCCTTGTTCGTTGGCGATCGTCGTGCAGAGCTCGGATTCGACCACGTTGCGCCAGTGCGCCGTCACGACACGTTTCCCGGCGTCAACGTCGTGGCGCACGAAACGTATGCCCGTGCCGGGCGGCGCGGGCCGCAGGCGCATGGCGACCTGCGCTCCGCTGTGCAGGCCGCGGCCGACGCAGGTGAACTCGCCTGCCAGCGTGTGCTGCCAGGCGAGGTTTTTCGGTGCGGGCTTTGTCAGCATGATGACCTCCGGGCGGATAGAATGGGTGGCGGTGCTAGAATGGCAGCGCACGCGGACACCGGCTTGTCAGAACCCGCCAATCGGTTGTCCCGGCGCCTTGTCCGCGGACGCCAAGTCGTTGTCCGGGAGCGAAGGGCGGGAGTGGGAGGAAATATGCAAGCGACGACTGTCGCCTCGTGGGCCGCCGTCATCTGGCGCGCACTGGAGGCGCGCGGCATTGCGCCGCGTCCGGTTTTCGAACGCGCCGGGGTCGGCGTCGGTAATCTCCACGATGCCGGTGCGCGCATCGCGCTTCCGGCCATGACGCGTCTTTGGAATCTCGCGGTCGAGGTGACCGACGATCCTTGTTTCGGGTTGAGCGCCGGATGGCACGTTCACCCGACAACCTTTCACGCCCTCGGTTACGCCTGGCTCGCGAGCCACACCCTGCGTGAGGCGCTCGATCGGTTCGTGCGCTTCACGCGTCTGGTGTCGACCGCACTGACATTGCGGTCCATCGCCGTGGGTTCGGAGTTCGAGCTAGTTATTGGCCTGGTGAGCGACGTACCGGAATTTTCGCCGGCGGCGGCGGATGCCGGCGCGGTGGCGCTGGTCACGATGTGCCGCACGAGCTACGGCGATGCGTTTCGTCCGCTGCGCGTGCGATTTCGGCGCCCGCGCCCGCCGTGCGAACCGCAGTTCGATGCGTTTTTTCGCGCGCCGATCGTCTACGGCGCGCCCGACAATGCCCTGGTGTTTGCCGCCGCCGATCTGGATCGCGTGCTGCCAACCGGCAACGCCGAGCTGGCGCGCGCCTCCGACGAGGTGATCCTGCATTACCTCGCGCGATTCGATCGGGAAGATGTGGTCACGCAGGTGCGGATGACGCTCGTGGACCTGCTGCCGTCCGGCCAGACGAGCGCGCATCGCGTCGCGGAGGCGCTGCACCTGAGTGAGCGCAGCCTGCAGCGCAAGCTCGCCGAACATGGCACCAGCCTGGCGCGGCTGCGGGAGGACACGCGGCGCGAACTGGCGAACCAGTACGTGCGCAACTCGCGTTTTTCGGTCGGCGAAATTACCTACATGCTCGGCTTCTCCGAGCCCGCGAGCTTCACGCGCGCCTTCCACCGCTGGAACGGCATGTCGCCGAGCGCCTGCCGGCGCACGCTCGGGGCAAGCGGCGAGTCCGATCCCGACTGACGTGGACCAGTTCCGGCGACGCGCGGGCGGGTGGCGGCCGGCATCTTCGGGCGGCGCGTGAACGCGCCGCAGACCGGTTTCGATGCGCTGGCCGCGCGCCGGTCAGTAGCTGAAGCCGAGATCGATGCGGGTGGTGGTGAAACTGTTGCTGCCGCCACCATTTTGCCAATCCAGCCAGCCCTCGCCGATGCCCGCGCGCAGGAACACGTCGCGGGTCACGTCCCAGCGGACACCGACGCTGGCGTTGTAGGAAAACAGGTTGGTGCTGTAGCTGGGCTGGTAACCGCTGCAGGTATAACCCCACCACGGATCCCACCAGCAGGTGCCGACCGGCGCACCGTAGGCGATGTTGCTGTCGATGTAGGTGGAGCCCAATCCGGCCGAAACGAACGGTGTCACCGGACCGGCAAGGAAATTGTAAAACAGGTTGAATTGCAGGTTGCTGATCGACATCTCGGAGCTTGCGCGAGTGAAGGTTCCCGGCGTGTCAGCCGAGGCGATCTTGGCGTCATAAGTCGGCGAGTTCCAGTTGATGTCGAAGCTTAACTCCAGGTGGTCGTTGAAGTTGTACCCGACCCCGAAACCCCAGCCGACATCGGAGTTGGTGGTGATCTCGGTGCCGCCGTTGAAGTTGACCGATTGCGAACCGAGGGGATGCGCCTGCACGGTGAATTCCCAGGTCTCGGCGCGCGAGCGGAAGGCGTCAGCCGCTTGGGCGGCGCTGCTGGTGCCGGCAAGACCAGGCACGATAATCAGGATCGCGACAAAGACGGCAGGTGAACGCATATAGACCTCCAAATATTCAGTGGCACATCGGTTCAGAGTCTTCGACAAAATCAGCTAGCTGGCCCGCATTGATTCCCGGGTATTGCTTGGTGCGGCGCCCATGACGGTCACGAAACTCCATCCGGATTTGCGTGCCGTGCCCTCAATACACTATCACCAATTCGCTCCACTGAGCTACGTCCGGTTCGAGTTCCGGTCCGCCCGAAGCGTTAGCGGGCATTGCGCGGCGCCCAAGGCGTATCTATGATTGGCGACTCGCTGCCGTGCGGATGTGTCGGGTTGCAGTGGGGAGGAACGAGACTCGTCATTGCAACTGAGAAACGATATCAAGGAGAGAACGTCATGAGCAAAGTACTGCGTCTGTTTTGCGTTGCGGTTGTTTTTGCCACCGCGTCGGTTATGTCACGGGCGGCCGAACAGGATGCCGGCAAGAACCGCGCCATCGTGGTGACCGATTCGGTGTCCGCCAAGGTCACGGTTATCGGTATCAACAAGAAGAAGCGCGAGCTTACGCTGCGCGACGAGGGTGGATCCGAGGTCGTTGTGGCCGTTCCCGAGGAGGTGCGCAACTTCCCCCAGATCAAGAAGGGTGACATCCTCGAAGTCGAGTATCACCGCGCCGCTGCCACGCAGCTCGAGAAGGCAAGCGACATCAACACTGCCGGTCACGCCGCCGTCGTCGAACGCGCGCCGGCCGGGGCCAAGCCGGGCATGTGGGCGATGCATACGAAATCGATTGTCGCTACGGTGCTCGAGATCGACGCGAAGGAGCGGATGCTAACCCTGCAGGGACCGCAGGGCGGTGTCGTGACCGTCAAGGTCCCGGCCGAGATGAAGACCTTCGACAGCCTGAAGAAGGGCGACAAAGTTTCCGCGGTCTACACCGAGGCTCTGGCGATTTCGGTGAAGTCGCCGCCCAAGGCGAAATAAACGACAGCCGTAGTCGCCGTGACCGCGGGGCGGCGTCAGCCGCCCGCGGGTTGTCCCGGTCCACGCGGATCACGCATGGCTCGATTCGGCACGCGCGGTGGGGGGGCAGGTACGCTTGCCGTACTTCAGCGTCGGCAAGCCCTCCACGAAGCTCGGGCGACCCATCCCCGACTGATAACCTGCGCCGGCCCCGGTCGAGGGCCATCCGAACGCACGCGTCGCGGACCGGCTCGATCCCCGGGCGCGAGTGCCGGTCGGCATCATGGCTTGGGCTTGGCCATCTCCTGGGCCAGGCTTTGATCGATGAGCTGAATCTCGATGCGGCGATTTTTCTGTCGCCCCTCGGGCGTGTCATTCGAGGCGACCGGCGCGTACTCGCCCCGCCCGGACGCGATCATGCGCTCGGGCGGCACGCCGACTTCCTGGAGGTAACGAACGACGCTGGTCGCGCGCGCCACGGACAATTCCCAATTCGACGGGTAGATGTTTTGTATGGACTTGGCGATGGGCACATCGTCAGTGTAACCCACGACCCGGATGATTTTATTTTCGTAGCCCTTCAATGCCTCGCCGACCTTCTTCAGCACGGCCTTTCCACTGTCCTTCAGGTCCGCGTGCCCGGAGTCGAAGAAGATCTGCTCGGCCACGTCCACGGTCAGCATGTTCTGGTATTGCTTCACCTGGAGCTGACCCTTTTCCACTTCCGTCGAGAGCTTGCTTACCAGGGCGTCATACTGCGCCTTGTTCTGTTCGCTGGAGGTCTGTAACTCCGTCTTCTGCTGCTCCAACTCGGCCACTTTCTTGTTCAGGTTCGCAATTTCCTGGTTCTTGTCGGCCTCCAGCTTCTCGTACTTGCTCGTGCTCACGCAACCGCTCATCGTCGCCAATATCGCCACTGCCGCGGTGATCCGTAGATATCGATTCATGTGCCGCCTCCTTGTTCTGTGATTGAAGCATGTGCCAATCGAGGTTTGCGCTGGCGCAACTGCATGTCGGGCAATTTTGCGCGTTCCTGGAACGCACTTCAATAGCAGGACTTGACACGTAATCATCTTTTTCCCCGGGAGTCGCCTTTCATGATTCGCGTGCGGCGACTCGCGATCATCATCGGCGAGCGGGCGCTTGCGCCGTTCGCGCCGCGGGCAGGCGGCGCCTGCGGACAGCGCCATCAACGCTCGATCTTGTACAGGATGTCCGCGCCGGTGTTAGCGCCGGTGTCAGTCTGGATCTGCCAATGCTCAGTCAGGTCGTAGCGCAGGCGCAAGCTGTTTCCGGTTTCGAACAGACCGATGCCGTAGGACACGTACAAGCGTGGCGACAGGTAGGACCCGAGCATCAAGCTCGTGCCACCCGTGGCGTCGCTCGCGATTCGTACGTCCTCGATGCCGACCGCGCCGCCGATGCCGCGTGCCAGCTGTTCGCCGCCGGCGAGCGTGAGCGCCGACACCGCCTGCCCGAGCCAGGCGTTTTCGGTGCCGCCGCTCTGCTGCGCCGGAGTGCCGAACACCATGTACGACAAGATGTTGGTTTGGTCGAGCGCCGGCTCCGAAATCAGGGTCACCTCCGGATTCTGCAGCCGCCCGCTCGCCTGGATGCCCACGGTCACGTTTTCCACGTGGCGCACGGCACGCAGATCGACTTCCGGATCATCGACCGCGCCACCCGTGAACATCAGGCGACCGCGGTCGATTTCCAGATCCTTGCCGTAGGCGCGGTAGGTGCCGCGCGTCACGCGCAGCTCGCCGCTCGCGGTCGTGGGCCGGCCGGGCCGGTCGCGCACGGTGACGTCGCCCTCGACCAGGCCAGTGACGTTGTAGGTCGCCACGCGCACCTGATTCCCGAGGACCACGCGCACGTCGGCGGTTACCGCGGTGTGTTCCGCACGGGGCTCGGGGCCGGCGCCGAGCACGACCACGTCCGGTGAGCGCCGCGCACCGGCGCGCAGCGTGCGCGGCGCGATCGAGGCCCGCGGCACCTGCACCGTGCCATCGAGTTCGAGCGCGCCCGGCTGCGCGCGCAGCTGCAGGTCGGGCGAGCCGATCAAGGTGTACTCGGGCAGGTGAAGCGCTTCGAAGTCCTTTCCGCGCAGCTGCAGCTGCGCGCGCCACGGAATATCCGCGCCGATATCGATGTGCCCGTCGACATTAAGCGTGCCGGGACCCGAACGCGCTTCGGCCTGAATCGCGATCCGGCGCCCATCGACGCTTCGCGCGCTCGCGCGCATGTCTTCGAGCGTGATCCCGAGACTCGCGAGACCCGCGCGACCCTGTTCCAACCGTGCCTCGCCGCGAACTTCAGGGGCATCGAGGCTGCCACCCAGCTCGGCCTGCAGCTGCAAGCGCCCGCGCGGCTGCAACAGCTGCGGCACTAGCGCGGTGAACAGTCCGAGCTGGTCGAGCTGCGCGCGCAACGACCCGCGCAACGAGCGCTCGCCGGCGGGCTTGGGTTTGAACGGAGCGAACGGGATGCCGAGCTCGGCGTTGGCGGAACCGCCGCCCGTCAGGGTAAGCGCGGCCGAGGCCTGCAGCCGGTCAGCGGCGGCGTGCGCCCGCAGTGTCATACCGTCGAATCCGATCGCCATCGCGGCCGCGCCGGCCTCACCAAGGCGCAGCGCTCCGGCGCCGATATCGAGCGTAAGATCGCCATCGAGATTCCCGTCGGCCGTCACCGTCAGACGCGTCTCGCCGGTGACGCGACCCTCGAGTCGGGCATCGCCGCCGAGCCATGGATCGACCATGGCGAGCGGCACGCCGTCGAGCCGTGCGCTGAAGTGCCCGCCGTGCGCCAGGCGTCCGGCGCCGTCAGCACAGGCCTGGCGCGTGTCCTGCTCCAGGCACAAACGTGCGAGTGTGAACGCGTCGCGCCCGATCGCGAGTGCCGTCGGTTCCCTCTGCTGCCAGGTGCCGATGCGAGCGTTACCAACCTCACTGTCGAGCAAGGTGCCGCGCCAGCCTTGCCCTTGCAGGCTGCCGTTCGCCTCGAGGCGCGCATACGCATCGGCGAGACGGACACTGGCGCGCAGCCGGTGCTCGGACAGCCGGCCCTGCGCCATGAGCTCGACGTGATCGACCGTCTGGCCGCGCGCCCGCAGCCCATCGGCCTGAAGCGTGATGCGCGAGTCCGCGTTATCGGAGAGATCGAGATCGACCGCGGCATCCAATGCCGCGGCGCGATCATCGCGCCAGGCGAGCGAACGCGCGCTGACTTGTGCGTTCACATGCGGCCGCTGGCGCGCTCCGGTCAGACTGCCGCTCGCGTTGAGACGGCCGCTCGCCTGCGGAATAAGCTCGGCAAGATCGGGCGCCGCCAGCTGCCACTCGCACTGCCACTGTTTTTCGAGGCGGCCGGCGGCGCGCAGATGCGAGGTTCCCGCACGCAGCTCGAGCGCGGGCAACGAATACTGATCGCCTTCGACAGTGATGCCACCGGCGAGGTGCCAGGGTTTGTTGCGCAGCGTGCCAGTCAACTGTTCGATCGTGAGGGCCGCGTTGAGCCGCTCGCCGTAACGCCCGTGGCTCTCGGCGCGCAGGGCGAGGCGCCCTGGCCAGTCTGGATGCAGCACGCCGGGATTGAGATCGCGACCGGCCAACTGCAGCTGCCAGCGCAGCACCGGGGCCCAGTGCACTTGCCCGCTTGCCGTCAATTGGCCATCGAGCCACTGCGCATCGGCGGCGGCGATCGTCATGCCGTCACGATTGCCGTCGCCGTGACTGCGTAGCGCAAGGCGTCCGAGGTGCGCTAGGTCCAGCGTGCCGTCGAGTTCGAAGCGATAATGATCGATGGCGCCATTCAGCTCGAAAATCCCCTGCGGACTGCGCGCCTGCGGCACGCCGTCGAGCGGCCAGCGCAGCGCCCGCCAGTTGCCGCGCAACGCGAATGGCGCGGCCGTGCCCGGCCGCCACGCGCCGGAGGCGGTCAGCGTGGCGTCGCCGGCGCGCTCTTTTAATGCGAGTTCTTCGAGCGTGACGCCGGCGTCGGACGCGCTGACGCGAAAGTCGCCGTCGAACGTTCGACCGCTATGGGTGAATCCAACGCGGCCGCGGGCGGTGAGCTGGCGGTAGTCGCCTTGGGCCTCAATTCTTGCGCGCAACCTGACCTCCGGCCACCCCTGATGCCACGTGGCCGGATCGAGGTCGGCGGTCGCCAGCGTAGCGTTCCAGTTCATCGCGCCAAACAAGTCGGTCGCCGAAGCCGTCAAATGTGCGCCCCACGGTGGCGCGAGTTCCTGCTCGGTCGCGAACCCGCCGGCGCCGCGCAACCGGCCGTGGCCGGCGAGGGGCGCGAGCGTCGGCACGCGCGCCGACCAGCGCAGTTCGACATCGATCTGGTACGGCGGCGTAAGGTCGAGCTCACCCGTCGTGGCGATGGAAAATTGCTCGGCATCGAGTATGAATTTCGTCAGCTGTACGTGCGTGCCGCGCCAGCGGCCGGCAAGCTCGACATGCCCCACGGCCACGGGATTTCCGGCGCCGCGGCTGTACGTGAAATGGGTGAGCCGGGCGGCATCCACCTCCACGGCGATTGGCGGGGCCAATTGGGGCGCGGGCGAGGCGGTCGCCGGCGTGGGGCGCTGGCGCCATCGCACGTCGTTCAGATCGAGGCGGGTGATGCGCCAGGTCGCGCGCAGCAGCGCGGCGGGCTGCCAGTCGAGCGCGAGCTCGCCGATGTGCAGCTCGGTGCCCGCATCGCGATACACCACCCCGCGCGCGCGGATCGGACCGAGCAGGTCGCCCCGCAGCTCCTGCACCCGCAGTTCCCCCGGGACGAGCGCGCCGGCGCGCGCGAACACCCAATGCAACGCGGCTTCGCTGGTAAGCAGCACCGTCAAGGCCAGCGTCACGATGGCGAGAACAGCGGCGATGATGAGCAGTGTGCGCTTCACAGTTCGGGTCCGATAACGAAATGTACCCGCCACGGCCGGTCTTCGAGCGTGAGCGCCCAGGCAACGTCCAGGCGGATTAGCCCGATGGGGGACCTCCAGTGTACGCCCACGCCGGCACCGTTGAAATACGGCCCTTCGAAGCTGTCCACGGCGTTGCCGCGGTCGAAGAACGTCGCCAGACTCCACTTCTCGAGAATTTGATGATCGTACTCGATGCTGCCGACCAACAGGCGCGGTCCGCCGATGACGTTGCCGCCCTCATCCTTGGGGCCCAGGGAGTCGTAGGCGTAGCCGCGTACGCTCTGGTCACCACCGGCGTAGAAGCGCAGGCTCGAGGGCAGTGTGGAAAAATCCTCGATCCAGGTGGTGCCGACGTCAAGGCGCGCCACGACACGTCCGCGCCTCCAGAGCGGCTCGATGACTTTGGCCTGCGCGCGCGCCTGCGCAAAGGTCACGTCCGAGGCGATCGCCGAACTTGAGCCGCGCACGTCGAGCTGGGCGCGCCAGCCGCGCGTGTTGACGAGGCGGTTGTCGGTTTCGAGGTACAGCCAGCTCGCATTCGGCTGCAGCATTGTCGTCTGCCCGCTCTCGCTGCCGGTCTCCCAGGTCTCATGCTGGTAGTTGAGCCCGTAGGTGCTGCGCCAGCCGGCAATGCGGCCCTCGGTCAGGCTCCATTGACCGCTGGCATGCGTGTGGGCGACTCCGGCAGTGTAGGTCTGGCTGTCGCTGGTGCCGGGATGCTCGGCAATGGCACCCAC
>Ga0187773_10000455_pt1 | contig 16387 bp, 15 predicted proteins | sample 0216_BV02_MP05_1_FD_133133 | JGI IMG/M metagenome (GOLD analysis project Ga0187773, IMG submission 133133) | Tropical peat soil microbial communities from peatlands in Department of Meta, Colombia - 0216_BV02_MP05_10_MG | ecosystem: Environmental > Terrestrial > Soil > Wetlands > Peat | place...
CGCGCGCGCGCGCGCGATCGCCCCCGAGGTCGTCCGCCTGCTCCTGAAGGGCCAGGAGGGCTAGCCGGGCTCGCCCGGCACGGGGCGGTCACGCCCCCGTGCCGGGATCCGGCGGCGAGACGCCAGGCCGCACCACCGCCCGATGGCCGACGTTCCCGAGTACTGCCCCCCGTTCTGGTATCGCGGCCGCCACCTCCAGACCCTCTGGGGGCCGCTCTTCCGTCACTGGCGCCGCCCCCCGCTGCGCCGGGAGCGCCTCGAGACCCCCGACGGGGACTTCCTGGATCTTGACTGGATCGAGGGGCCGCCCCCGGATGCTCCGGCGGTCCTTGTGCTCCACGGCTTGGAGGGCTCGTCCCGCTCCCACTACGCGCGAGGGTTGCTGCTCGCGGCCGCGCGGCGCGGCTGGCGCGGCGCGGTGCTCCACTTTCGCTCGTGCAGCGGACCGGTCAATCGCCTCGCCCGCCTCTACCACTCCGGGGAGACCACCGACCTCGAGTGGGTCGTCGACCGTCTCCGAGATCGGGCCCGGCTCGGGCTGATCGGCGTCTCGCTGGGCGGCAACGTGATCTGCAAGTGGCTGGGCGAGCGCGGGGACGGGGCCCCGCCGGAGGTCGCGGCCGCGGTGGCGATCTCCACGCCGTTCGATCTGTCCGCCTGCGCTTCGGTGCTCGACCGCGGCTTCAACCGCGTGGTCTACACCGCGAGCTTCCTCCGGACGATGAAGGCCAAGATCCGCCGGAAGCGCCGACTCTACGACGGCGAGCTCGACCTGCCGGCGGTGCTCCGGGCCCGGACCTTCCGCGAGTACGACCGGTTCTTCACCGCACCCCTGAACGGCTTTGTGGACGAGCGTGACTACTGGACGCGGTCGAGCAGCGGCCAGTATCTCGAGCGCATCCGGCGCCCCACGCTGCTCATCAGCGCGGTCAACGATCCGTTCATGCCGTCCGAGAGGCTGCCGCGTGCCGCGGTGGAGCGGTCGCCCTGGCTCGAGGCGGACTTCGTCGGGCAGGGCGGGCACGTGGGCTTCCTCGACGGCCCGCTCGGCGGATCGTCGTGGGCCGAGCGCCGTGCCCTCGCGTTCCTGGAGCGCCATCTGCTACGATGAGCGCCGTGCTGCGCGACGCCTACGGACTTCCGGTCACGACCGCGTCCCGCGCCGCCGTCGATCATCACGACCGCGGGGTGCGCGCGCTCCTGGGCTTCGGGGCAGAGGCGATCTCGGACTTCCGGCAGGCGGTCGCCGCCGATCCGGATTTCGCGACGGCGCGCGCCGCCCTCGCCGTCTCCCTCTACCTCGACGAGCAGATCCCCGAGGCCCGCGCGGAGATGGAGGGCGCGATCGCCCTCGGCACCGCCCAGGCCACGACGCTCACCGGCCGCGAGCGGCGTCACCTGGACGCGCTCGGCCTGTTCGTCGGCGGGAAGAGCAACGACGCGATCGCGGTGATGAAGGAGGTGCTCGGCGAGCACCCGCGGGACATGGTCCTGATGCAGCGCCTCTACTTCATCTACTTCTGGCAGGGCCGCTCCGCGGAGATGCTGGAGCTCACCGAGTCGGTGCGCCCGGCATTGGCCGAGGACGGCTACATGCTCGGCTACCACGCGTTCGCCCTCGAGGAGAACCGGCGCTTCGACGACGCCCTACCGCTGGCGGAGCGGGCGATCGCCTTGAACCCGCGCGACGCCTGGGCCGTCCACGCGATCGCTCACGTGCACTACGAGCGCGGGGACAACCGACGCGGTATCGAGAGCCTACCGCCGCGCATCCACCCCTGCGACCACCTCGGCTACTTCCGGAACCACCTGCTGTGGCACCTCGCCCTCCTCTACCTGGCCGAGGGCGACTACGAGCGCGGCGGGCGCCTGTTCGAGACCGTGTTCGGACGGATCCCCATCGCGATCGCCTCCGACCTCCAGGACTCGGTGGCCCTCGCGTGGCGGCTCGATCTCTTCGGCCACCCCGACCCGGCGCGGTGGGCCCATCTCGGCGCGGCGGCCCGGCGCTGGCTCGACAAGCCCCTGCTCCTGTTCCACGACCTGCACGTGGGCATGGCCCTCGCCGCCTCGGGGGACTGGACGAGCGCGGAGACGCAGCTCGAGCGGCTGCGGCAGCGTGCACAGAAGTCGCGGAACCCCACTCTGGGCGAGGTGGTGGTGCCGCTGCTGGAGGGGCTGCACGCCTTCGTGCGCGGCGACCACGCGCTCAGCGCGGCCCGGATCGAGTCGGTCGAGGGCCGCATCGTCGAGGTGGGCGGCAGCAACGCCCAGCGGGAGGTCTTCCACGACACACTGCTGGCCGCCGCCCTGCGTGGGCGTCAGGAGCGGGCGATTCCGCTGCTGGAGCGGCGGCTCGCCAAGCGGCCGAACCCCGGGCACTACTGGGAGCACGCGGGGTGATCGACTGGGGGGCGCTGGGCCGGGAGACCGTCGATCTGCTCCGGGAGTACCTGACGCTCGACACCACGAATCCGCCCGGCAACGAGGCGATCGGGGTCGGCTTCCTCCAGGCCGCGCTCCGCCGCGACGGCATCGCCAGCGAGACCGCGGAGTCCGCGCCCGGCCGCGGCAACCTGGTGGCGCGTCTGCGGGGTGACGGGTCGCTCGGCGGCATCGTGCTCCATCACCACGTCGACGTCGTGTACGCCGACCGCCGCTACTGGACCGTAGATCCGTTCGGCGGCGAGATCCGCGACGGCTTCCTCTACGGCCGGGGTGCGCTCGACATGAAGTCGATCGGTGTCATCCAGCTGGCCGCGGTGCTCGCGCTCAAGCGCGCGGGAGTGCCGCTCAAGCGCGACGTGATCCTGCTCGCCACCGCCGACGAGGAGGCGGGCAGCCGCTTCGGCGCCCAGTTCGTGGCCGATCGGCACCGGCAGTGGCTGGCCGGAGCCGAGTACGCCCTGTCCGAGATGGGTGGCATCTACCCGGAGTCCGATCACAAGGCACCGTTCGCCAGCATCGTCACCGCCGAGAAGACCGGCCTGCCCCTCCACCTGACCGCGCGCGGCGAACCGGGCCACGGCTCGATGCCATGGGTGGACACTGCGCCGAACCGGCTCATCCGCGCGCTGAGCCGGCTGCTCGAGGCGGAGCGGCCCCTGCGGGTCCTGCCCGAGGTGCAGGAGTACTTCGCGCGGCTGGGGTCGGTGCTCGCGGCCGGTGCGGGGCACGGCTACGACGACCTGGCGCGCTCGCTGCGGGACGGCGACTTCCGCCGCGCGTTCCTGGCCAGGCGTCAGCAGGCAGCGATGCTGCGGACGACTTTCGCGGTCACGATGCTCAAGGGCAGCGAGAAGCGGAACGTGATCCCGCCGGAAGCGGTTGCGGAGATCGACTGCCGGATGCTCCGCGGGGACGACCCCGAGGAGATCGTGGCCTGGGTCCGCGGCGTGATCGCCGACGACCACGTGGAGGTGAGCGTGGCCGGCACGCCCAAGGTGCCCAACGCCTCGCCGCCCGATACGGAGCTGTACAAGGCCCTCGTGGGAGCGCTCCAGCGGCGGGCTCCTGGCGTGGTGGTGGCTCCCGACATCCTGGTGGGCTTCACCGACAACTGGGTGTTCCGCAACTGCGGGCTGCACGGCTACGGGTGGAGCCCGTTCATCCTGGGAGAGGACGAGTGGCGACGCGTTCACGGCAACGACGAGCGGATCTCGCTCGAGAACCTGCGGGAAGGGGTACGCGTGCAGACCGAGCTGCTGCTGGAGATGGCGGCGGCGTGACCGGCAAGCGGGCGCTGGTGATCCGCCGGGGCCGCGTCCGCGACGTTCCGGTCATCCTGAGCCTCATTCGCGGGCTCGCCGATTACGAGCGACTCGGTCACGAGGTCGAGGCCACCGCGGCCCGCGTGCGGGCCCACGGCTTCGGGGGCCACCGCTACTTCGAGACGATCATCTGCCGGCGGGGGCGGCGCCCCGTCGGGTTCGCGCTCTACTTCTTCACCTACTCGACCTTCCTGGCCCGACCGACGCTCTATCTCGAGGATCTCTTCGTCCTGCCGGAGGAGCGCGGGGTGGGTGCCGGCAAGGCCCTGCTCAAGGCCCTGGCCCGCATCGCGGTGCGCCGAGGCTGCGGACGCCTGGAGTGGGCGGTGCTCGACTGGAACCGACCCGCCATCGGGTTCTACCGACGTCTGGGAGCCCGCCTGCGGCGGGAGTGGATCCTCACCCGCCTCACCGGGACGCCCCTGCGCCGGCTGGCGCGCTGAGGGAGGCCAGATGATCCGTCTCGCCCTCGCGGGATCGCTCGTGACGCTGCTCGCGGGGGCGCTGCCCGCGGTCGCCCAGTCGATCACGTGTCCGCCCGGTAGCAAGATCGGAGGCGCCGACACCGAGTCGGGGAAGTTCCAGTGGTGCGAGCAGGTCACCGCGAGCGGGCCGATTCGCCAGGGGCCGATGGTCGGCTTCCATCCCAACGGGCGGCGGAGCTTCGAGCTCACGTTCGTGGACGGCACCCCGCGCGGGGCGATCCGCGCCTGGTACGAGGGTGGTCAGCCGAGCATGACCGGCGAGACGCGGCCCGACAACGGCACTCTGATCCTGTGGGACGAGCGGGGCCGACGGCGGGCCCAGATCGACGTGCGCGAGCGCCAGGTCCTCACCCAGGCGTGGGACGAGCAGGGGCACCCGGAGCGCTACGACGAGAAGAAGCTCCCGAAGACCTTCCCGACCAACCGCAACCTGTCGTTCATCATGAACCTGTTCGCGGTCGGCATCGGGATCCAGTAGCTCCCGCGTCAGGCGGAGACGGCCGAGACGAGCGGCGGGATCCGGTCGGCCCACGGCGCCGCGGCCTCGAAGGCGGCCGCGGCCCGCAGCACCGCCGTCTCCTGACGCCGCCGACCGACGATCTGCAGACCCACCGGCAGCCCGCTCCTGGTGAACCCGCACGGCACCGAGATCACGGGCAGCCCGGTCACGGTGATGCCGTAGGTGAGGAAGAACCACTGCGTGTAGTTGTCGAGCGCCCGGCCGTTGATCTCGGTCGGGTAGGGCTGCTCGACCGGGAACGGTGGCACCGCCACCGTGGGCAGGATCAGGAGATCCTTCGTGGCCATGAACTCGCGCACCCGGTGCCAGAGGCGCGTGCGCAGCGTCTCGCCCCGACCGATCTCCTGGGGGGTCAGGGAGAGGCCCTGCTTGATGTTCCAGACGAGCCCCTTCTGCATGGCGGGCTCCCACTCGGCGAGCCGGTGGGCGTGGCGCGCCACCATGCCGAGGCCCCGGGTGGCGAGCACGATCTCGTTGACCTCGCCGAAGCTCGGGCAGGTGTGCTCGACCTTCGCGCCGAGCGAGCGGAAGATCCCGGTGGCCCGCTCCGCGATCGTGGCGATCTCCTGGTCCACCGGGATCAGGCCGTCGAGGTCGGGCGTCCACGCGACGCGCCAGCCCTTGATCGAGGGGCGCTCGACCGCGGCCGGGAACCCGCGCGGGTCGACGTCGTAGGAAAGGGGTGCGCGATCGTCCGGCCCCGCCATCGCGGCCAGCATCAGCGCCACGTCGCCGACGGTGCGTGCCATGGGCCCGGTGACGCTCAGCGAGTCCCACGCGAGATCGGCCGGGTAGACCGGGATCAGCCCGGGCGTGGTGCGGAAGCCGACGACCCCGCAGAACGCGGCGGGGGTCCGGAGTGACCCCCCGAGGTCGGAGCCCTGCGCGAGGGGGCCCATGCCGGTGGCCAGCGCCACCGCCGCACCGCCGCTCGACCCGCCGCAGGTGAGCGCGGTGTCCCACGGGTTGCGCGTCGCCCCGAAGACGGCGTTGAACGTGTTGCCCCCGGCGCCAAACTCCGGGGTGTTGGTCTTGCCCACGACGATGGCGCCCGCGGCCTTCAGCCGGGTCACGTAGAGCGCGTCCTCCTCGGGCACGTGGTGCTCGAAGATCTTCGAGCCCCAGGTCGTGCGGATCCCCTTCGTCGGGGTCAGGTCCTTGATCGATACCGGGATGCCGTGGAGCGGGCCGAGCGAGCCGGCCCGGCGGGTCAGGGCCGCGGTCGCCTTGCGGGCGGCGGCCAGCGCCGCCTCCCGGGCGACCGTGACGTAGGCGTTCACCCGCGGGTTGACCGCGTCGATGCGCGCGAGGATCGCCTGCATCACCTCCAGCGGGGAGACCTTCCGGGTCCGGTAGAGGCGCTGGAGCTGGGCGGCGGAGACATAGCACAGGTCACGGTCGGACACGGAGGCTCTCCTCGGCGGTGAGGGTTACGACAGGACCTTTCGGGGATCCAGGGCGTCCCGGAGGCCGTCCCCAATGTAGTTGATGCTGAGCACCGTGAGGAAGATCGCGGTGCCCGGGAACAGCGCCCAGTGCGGGGCGAAGTCGAGATTGTCCTTGGCGTCGTACAGGATGCGACCCCAGGTCGGGATGTCGGGCGGGAAGCCCAGGCCGAGGAAGGACAGCGACGATTCGGCGATGATCGCGGCGGCCACGTCGATGGTGCCGGCCACGATGACCGGGCCCACCGCGTTCGGCAGGATGTGGCGGATGACCTGGCGGAGCGGCGCGGCGCCGAGCCCGCGGGCCGCCTCCACGAACTCCTTCTCGCGCAGCGAGAGGAACTGGGCGCGCACCAGGCGTGCGACCGGCATCCAGCGCAGCCCCCCGATCACGATCACCACCAGCACGAACACCCCCATCTCGGGGCCGAGGACCTTCTTCAGCGCGTCGCGGAAGAGGTACACCAGGAGCAGCAGCAGCGGGAGCTGGGGCAGCGAGAGGAACAGATCGGTGACGCGCATCAGTGCATGGTCGACGACGCCGCCGACGTGCCCGGTGATCGCTCCGACCATGGTCCCGACGGTGATCGAGATCAGCATGGCCGCGACCCCCACCGCGAGCGAGATCCGCCCCCCGTAGAGCATCCGGGCCAGCAGGTCCTGCCCGAGATCGTCGGTGCCGAGCGGATGGGCCCACGACGGCCCCTTGAGCTTGGCCTTGAAGTCGATCTCGTCGATCGGCACGCGATAGACGAAGGGGCCGATCACCACCGCGATCACCATGACGAGCAGGACGGCGGCGCCGAAGGTGGCGAGGTGATGCTTGCGGAAGCGTCGCCACGCCTCGCTCCACAGCGACTCCACACCGCGCGGGCGCGCCGGAGCCACCGGGCGCGAAACCGTGTGGGCCGCGACGCCGTTGGGAGGAGGCGCCATGGCCTAGCGGTAGGAGATTCGCGGGTCGAGCCAGCCGTACAGCACGTCCGCGATCAGGGTGAAGAACACTACGAGGCAGGAGAACACGAAGTTGATCGCCATGATCACCGGGGTGTCGTTGGCGAGGATCGACGTGATCAGCAGCGAGCCGATGCCGGGCACGCGGAAGATCTGCTCGGTGATCACCGCGCCGGTGAAGATGCCGGGGATCTGCAGCGTGACCAGCGTGACCACCGGGATAAGGGCGTTGCGCACCACGTGCTTGAGGATCGTCACCTTCTCGGACAGCCCCTTGGCCCGCGCGGTGTTGATGTAGTCGAGCCGGATGACCTCCAGGACGGCCGAGCGGACGAACCGCGTCATCGAGGCGCCCTGGGCCAGCCCGAGCACGACCACCGGCATGAGGGCCTGGCGGACGTTCTCCCAGTACCACCGCCAGCCGGTGGCGCTGATGTCGGCACGGTAGATGAACGGCAGCCAGTCGAGGTAGATGCTGAAGAACAGGATGAAGAGGATGCCGGTGAAGAACGTGGGGAGCGAGAAGCCGATGAAGGCGAAGGTGGTCGAGAGCTGGTCGAAGACCGAGTACGGTCGCATCGCCGCGTAGATGCCGACGGGCAGGGCCACCATCAGGCCGAGGAGCTGCGCCAGTCCGAGCACCCAGAGGGTGGTGGGCAGCCGCTGCAAGATCAGCGTGCCCACGTTGATGCGGCTCACGAACGAGAAGCCCCAGTCCCCCTTCATCATCGAGCTGAACCACCGGACGTACCGGACCGCGATCGGGTCGTCGAGGCCGAACTGGGCGCGCAGGTTGGCGCGCACCTCGGGCGGGACGTTCGGGTTGGTGGCCAGCTCCTCGAAGGGATCACCGGGGGCGAGGCACAGGATGGTGAACAGCACCAGGCTGATCCCCGCGAGCACGGGGACCATGATCAGCAGCCGCCGCAGCACGTACTTTGACATGGTCTCGAGCAGCCCGGCGCCGAGAGGGGGTCAGACGCCCGCCCCCGGCGCCGGGATCGGGCTAGGCTTCCTTGTACCAGAACGGGAGCTGCCAGAAGTCCGAGTCCCAGCCGCTCTGGGTGAGCCTGAGCTTGTTGCTGATCGCGGAGACCCGCGGCCGCCACGCCACCGGGATCACCACCACGTTCTTGATCACCAGGTCGTTCATCTGGATGAACAACGCCGCGCGCTTGACCGGATCCACCTCGGCCTCGGCCGCCTTGTGGAGCTTGCCGAACTCCTCGCTCTGCCAGCGCGTGATGTTGCGGCCCTGCCACTTGTTCTCCTTGGATGCGATCTCCCACGGGGTGAACTGCAGCATGAAGTCCTGGGGATCGGGCATCGTCTCGGTAACCGTGTACATCTGGAGGTCGGTGGCGAAGTGCGGGTAGGTGTCCCAGTTCGCCGGGTCCGAGGAGAAGTACACCGACGCGGTCACCGACTTGATCTCGATCTCGATGCCGGCCTTGGCGCAGGCCTGCTTGACGATCTGCTGGTTCTTCTGCCGGGGCGCGTTGATCGAGGTCTGGTACACCATCTTGAGCTTCTTCCCGTCCTTGGTGCGGATGCCGTCGCCGCCCTTCTTCCAGCCCGCCGCCTCCAGGATCTGGTTCGCCTTGTCCACGTTGAATTCCCAGCGGGTGTTCTTGGACACGAACTGCGCTGGGGCGTTCACGAAGTTGGCGGTGGTGAGCGCGGTGCGCCCGTAGATCTGCTCCTGCACCGAGGCGCGGTCGACCAGCATGCTCAGGGCCTGGCGCACCGCCGGGTCGGTCAGGAAGGGATGCTTGGTCTTGATGCTGGAGCGCTCGCCATCGACCTCGGTCCACGGATCGGTCTGGTTGAGCTGGATGTGCTCGATGTTGCCGGTGGTGACGATGTCGGCCTTGCCCTTCCCGCCCTGCTCGAAGCGCTTGAGGATCTCGTCCTCCACCTGCATGTTCCAGGCGTAGTCGTACTCGCCGGTCTGCATGACCGCGCGGGCCGCCGAGACCGCGTCGCCGCCGCCCTTCATCTCGATCGAGTCGAAGAAGGGCCGGTTGGGGATGTGATAGTTCGGATTCAGCTCGCCGCGCACGATGTCGCCTGGCTTGAAGTCCACGAACTTGAAGGCGCCGGTGCCGACCGGCTTCAGGTTGTTCGGGGCCTCCCGCGACTTCTCGCCTATGTAGGGCTCGAAGAGGTGCTTGGGGACGATCATGCCGTTCACGCCGCAGAACGCGTTGGCCCAGAACGGCACCGGCTTCTTGAACACCAGCCGGACCGTGTGGCTGTCCAGCACGTCGATCTTCTCGATGTCCGTGTAGGAACCGATCGTCCGCGCCGCGGTCTTGGGATCCTTCACGAACTCCCAGTTGAAGACCACGTCGGCCGAAGTGAACGGCTTGCCGTCGTGCCAGGTGACGCCCTTCTTGAGCTTCCACGTCACCGACCGGCCGTCCTTGCTCACACCGCCGTTGTGGACCGACGGAACCTCGGCGGCCAGCACCGGGAAGAGGTTGCCCTCCGGATCGTAGGAGGCGAGCGGCTCGTAGAAGATGCGCGAGCCGTCCTGGTCCTTGGTCCCCGTGGCGAAGTGCGGGTTCAGGAGGGTCGGGGCCTGCCACCAGAGAACCTTCAGCTGTCCGCCACCGCCACGCTTCGTCGGGTTGAACATCCCGGAGCCCTTGGGCTGAGCTTGGGCGATTCCGGCGGAGGCGAGCATCTGACTCGCCAGGGGCGCCGTCAGGCCCAGCGCGACCATGGCCTCGACGAACTCACGGCGACTCAGGGTTCCGGCCTTGACCCGGCCGATCATGTGCCTCAGTTCACGCTCTTGCATCGATGGTCCTCCTAATGGGGATGGTCAGCGGCGACCCGGTTGGATGGCCCTATATACGGCCTCGCCGCCGAAACTGTCAAGTTGCCCAATAGGTTGCCTAGCCCTGCTTGTACCAGTAGGGCAGCCGCCAGAACGTCGAATCCCAGCCGGTGAGGTCCATGCCCATCAGGCTGTTGGAGGAGCCCGAGACGCCGCTGCGCCAGAGGACCGGGATGACCACCACATTGGAGATCACGATGTCGTTCATCCGGATGAACAGGGCCGCCCGCTTGACCGGATCGACCTCGCTGTCGGCTGCCCTGTAGATCCGGTCGTACTCGTCGTTGCGGAAGCGGGTGATGTTGCGTCCCTGCCACTTGTTGGCCTTCTGCGAGACCTCCCAGGAGCAGAACTGGTTCATGAAGTAGCCGGGGTCCGGCGCGGTCATCGTCGTGTTGTACATCTGGAGATCGGCGTAGAAGTGGGGATAGGTATCGGGGTTCGCCGGATCCGAGGAGAAGAACACCGAGGCCACCACCGATTTGATCTCCATCTCGATGCCGGCCTTGGCCGCGGCCTGCTTGACGATGGCCTGGTTCTTCTGCCGGGGCGCGTTGATGGACGTCTGGAAGACGAACTTGAGCCGCTTGCTGTCCTTCACCCGGATCCCGTCCGAGCCTCGCTTCCAGCCGGCGGCGTCGAGGATCTGGTTCGCCTTGTCCACGTTGAACTCCCAGCGCGTGTTCTTCGAGTAGTAGCGCGAGGGCGCGTTGAGGAAGTTGGCGCTGGTCTGCCCGCCGCGTCCGTAGATCTCCTCCTGCACCGCCGAGCGGTCGACCAGCAGGTTGAGGGCCCGGCGCACCGCCGGGTCCGACAGGGTGGGGTGCGTGGTCTTGACGTGCGAGCGCTCGCCGTCGACCTCGGTCCACGGGTCGGTGAAGTTGCACTGGATGTGCTCGGGATTGCCGGTGGGCCAGATGTTCACCCGTCCCTTGCCGCCCTGCTCGAGGCGGCGCAGGATGTCGTCCTCCACCTGCAGGTTCCAGGCGTAGTCGTACTCCCCAGTCTGCAGCACCGCCCGCGCGGCGGAGGCGGCGTCGCCGCCACCCTTCATCTCGATCGTGTCGAAGAAGGGGCGGTTCTGGACGTGGTAGGCGGGGTTGGCCTCGCCGCGCACGGTGTCGCCCGGCTTGAAGTCGACGATGCGGAAGGGGCCGGTGCCGACCGGCCGGAGGTTGGCCGGGGCCTCCCGGCTCTTGGCCCCCTTGAACGGCTCGAACACGTGCTTGGGCAGGATGGACCCACGCGTGCCGCAGAACGGATCGGCCCAGAAGGGCTGCGGCTTGTTGAAGATGAGCTTCACGGTGTGGCTGTCGACCTTCTCGATCTTGGAGATCTCGTGATAGGAGCCGCTGCTCACCGCGGCGGTGTCGGGGTCGGAGGCGAACTCGTAGGTGAAGATCACGTCGTCGGCGGTGAACGGCTTGCCGTCGTGCCACGTCACGCCCTTCTTGAGCCGCCAGGTGACCGCGGTCAGGTCTCGCGCCAGCCCACCGTTCTGCACGCTCGGGGTCTCCGCGGCCAGGATCGGGATCACGTTGCCGTCGGGATCGAAGCCGGCCAGCGGCTCGTAGAAGATCCGCGAGGCGTCCTGATCCTTGGTCCCGGTCGCGAAGTGCGGGTTGAGCAGGGTCGGTGCCTGCCACCACAGCGTCTTGAGGAGCCCGCCGCCGCCCCGCTTCGTCGGGGTGAACGCGGGGGTCCGGGGCTGGGCCCGGGCCACGCCGGCGGAGGCGAGCATCTGCGCGGCGAGCGGCGCGGTGAGACCCAGCCCGACCATCATCTGGACGAAGGCCCGGCGGCCGAGGCGTCCGGCCTTCACCTGGGCGATCAGCTCGTGGAGCGCGTGGTGGTCCATGGGGTCCTCGTGGAGGTTAGAGCGCCTCGATCACGGCGTCGGCGCACCGGCGGATCGAGGCGCTGCCGCCGATGTCGCGGGGATGCGAGCGGGAGGCCTCTCGGTGAGCATGCGGACCGCCACATCGATGGCCTCGAGCATGCTCTCGGGATTGGCGATGCCCTTCCAGGCGCGGTCGAACGCGGTGCCGTGATCGACCGACACCCGCAGGAACGGCAGGCCGACCGTCACGTTGACCCCGGAGAGCCCGGTCCACGTGCCGGACTTCTCGTCGTAGTTGAAGCCGAGCGTCTTCACGGGCACGTGGCCCTGGTCGTGGTACATCGCGACCACGATGTCGAACTCGCCACCGCGCGCGCGGGAGAAGAGCGTGTCGGCGGGCAGGGGGCCGTGCACGTCCAGGCCCTCGCGCCGGGCGTCCTCGATGGCCGGGATGATCTGGGTCTTCTCCTCGTCGCCGAAGAGCCCGTCCTCCCCTGCGTGCGGGTTGAGGCCGCAGACCGCGATACGCGCGCGCGGCCGCCCGAGGCCGACCATCGTCTGCTGGGCCAGCCGGATCACCCGGCCGACCCGCTCGCGGGTCACCAGGTCCGGCACCCGGCGAAGCGCCACGTGCGTCGTCACGTGGATGACCTTCAGCTCCGTGCCCATCAGGAGCATCGCGAAGTCCTTGGTATCGGTGAGCCGCGCGAGGATCTCGGTGTGACCGGAGTGCTGGACCCCCGCCGCGGCCAGCGCCTCCTTGTTGACCGGTGCGGTCACGATCCCGTCGATCAGGCCGGCCTGGCAGAGCCGCACCCCGGTCTCGATGTAGGCGTAGGCGGCCCGGCCGGCCTCGGCACTCACCGCACCCCGTGGCAGGGTGGACGCATCGACGTTGGCCAGGTCGAGGCACTCGATCCGACCCAGCTCGAACCGGCAGGCGTCCACCGACGCGACCGGATGGAGTGTCAGCGGCGAGCGCAGGAGCGCCAGCGTCGCTTCCATCACCGAGCGGTCGCCGATCACCACCGGGCGGCACGCGGCGGTCACCTCCGGCCGTGCCAGGGCCTTCGCGGTGATCTCGGGGCCCACGCCGGCGGGGTCCCCCATGGTGATGCCGAGGACGGGAACGCGAGGAGCCGTCACGAGGTGCCTCCCACGATCGAGTCGAAGAGGTTCGCCGACCCGAATCCGCCCGCCTTGGTGAGCAGGGCGAGCTCGCGGCCGGCCGCCAGGCCGAGCCGGCCGAGCGCGAGCCCATCGGCGGGAGCGCCCAGGAGATCGAAGCGCCGTGGGCGCAGCGCGCGGATCAGCGCGTAGGCGGTGTCGCCGCCGGTGACCGCGACGAGGTCGACGGCGACGCGCGCGAGAATGCCGGCCGCGGCCTGCGCGAGGTGATGCGCGACCGCCTCGCGGGAGCCCGGCGCCGTCGTGCTCGCGACCGCCGCGGGGCGTTCCCTCGCGAGCGCATCGATCGCCGGATCGAGATCGCCGTGGTGGTATGCGTCGGCACGCACGATCGGCCCGTACCCCGCCACCTCGTCGAGCTGGGCGCGGCTGGCCGGATGCAGGCTGCCGAACACCACGAGCCGCGCCCGCCCGGGCGGCAGCGGGACCGTCGGCCCCGCGCATCCGAGCGCGCGGCTCAGCGCCCGCCCAAGCCCGGCCGACCCCGCGACGAGCGTCCCGGGGACGGCGAGCGCCGCCTCGGCCAGGGCGGCCAGGTCGGCGTCGGTCTCCGCGTCGGCCACCACGACGCCCCGGTGCTGCTCCAGCACGTGACGGATCTTCTCTTGCCCGGCCCGGACGTCGTCGAGACCGAGGTGGTCGATCGGTCCCACGTCGCCGAGGAGGCCCGCCACTTCCGAGGTCGGGGCCGGGAAGGCGGGATCCCGGCCGAACGCCGAGTGGTGGACGGGGACGGAGTCGACCAAGAGCCGGCCATGACGGACGACGCGACGGTGAGCCGGGAACGCGGGGCAGACGAGCACGCTCGAGAAGGGAGGGCCGTGCTCGAGCAGCGTGCGCAGCTCGAGCCCGACCGTGCCTCGCATCGTCGAGTCGATCTTCTTCAGCACGTGCCCGGTCCGGAGGCGCTCCCGGAGGCGCTCCACCGCCGCCCGGACCGAGGCGGCGGAGGCCTGCCGCCCGAGGGCGCGGGTCTCGGTGTCGAGAGCGATCACGTCGCGATCGGAGGTGCGCAGGTCGGGCTCGGCAACGAACCCGACCGGGCCCGGCCCAGCGAAGAGGCAGCCCGTGTCGCAGGCGCCGGTCAGGTCATCGGCGATGATCGTGACCACGTGAGGTGCCGTGACCGCCATGGGTGCCGCCTCACCCTACCACAGAACCCGAGACCTCCGGACGCGGCCGGGCAACGGCGACACACTGGACCGAGGTGTATACTGCCTCGATGAAAAGCCGCGCCGTGGTGGCGCTCCTCGCCCTTCCCGCGCTGCTGGCCTCGTCCGGGCTCCCGGCGCCGGCCCGGGTCTTCGCCGAGGATCCGGTGGCCGCTCTCTCGCTGATCCGCCCCAAGCCCGTCAAGGACGCTCCCGAGTTCCAGGTGCGCACCCCAGAGGATCACACCATCCGGCTCACGGACCTCCGGGGCAAGGTCGTCCTCCTGAACTTCTGGGCGACGTGGTGCGACCCGTGTCGGGAGGAGATGCCGGGGCTGGAGCGGCTGCACCGGGCCTACAAGGACCGGGGGTTCGTCGTGCTGGCCATCTCCCTCGACGCCCAGGGCGCGAGCGTGGTGAGCCCGTTCGTGAAGAGGTTCGGCCTCACCTTCCCGATCGGGCTGGACCCGAAGATGCAGATCCGCGAGACATACGGCGTCTGGGCGGTGCCGTCCACGTTCCTGATCGACAGGAAGGGCAAGCGGGTGCTGTTCGCCAACGGGGCGCGTGAATGGGACAGCGGGGCGGCCCACGCGCTGGTCGAGTCCTTGCTCAGATGAGCGAGTCGCTCGGCGTCCTGGTGGCGTTCTCGGCCGGGCTCTTCTCGTTCCTCTCCCCATGTGTGCTGCCGCTCTTTCCGTCCTACCTGTCGTTCATCACCGGGATGTCGGTCGATCGCCTCACCCACGAGGCGGGCGCGGGCGCCCGCACCCGGGTCATGGTCCACTCGCTCGCCTTCATCCTCGGCTTCAGCGCGGTCTTCGTGAGCCTGGGCGCCTCCTTCAGCGCGGCTGGCCAGTTCCTCCTCGACTACCGCGACTGGATCCGGATCGCCGGCGGCATCCTGATCGTAGTGTTCGGACTCTACATCGCGGGAATCCTGCGCGTCCGGCTCTTCGGGCGGACCCAGCAGCTGCATATCCGCAACAAGCCCGCCGGCCTGATCGGCTCGTTCCTCGTGGGGCTCACCTTCGCGATCGGCTGGACGCCGTGCGTGGGGCCGATTCTCGGCTCGATCCTCACCCTCGCGAGCAACGACAAGACGATCTGGCAAGGGATTACCCTGTTGCTCGCCTATTCGGCCGGCCTCGGGCTGCCGTTCCTCCTGTCGTCGGTTGCACTCGGCGCCTTCCTCCGGTTCTTCAAGCGATACCGCCCCCTCATTCCCACCGTCGAGCGGGCGGCCGGTGTCCTGCTGGTGGTGGTGGGCATCCTCGTCGCGACGAACTATTATGTGCTGCTGAACTCGTGGGCGGTCAGCCTCACGCCGGAGTGGCTGCTGAAGCGTCTCTAACCGCCGGAGGGCAACCATGGTCGTCAACCGGATCGGTCCCGTGTCCTGCGCGAAGATCGTGGGCCTGCTCTACGCAATCCTGGGCCTCATCACCGGCGCGATCATTTCCGTGCTGTCCGCGACCCTGGGATACGTGCCCGGACGGGAAGTGGGCAATCCCTTCCTCGGTGTCGCGGCGGTCGTCCTGTTTCCGGTGGCCTACGGCGTCACCGGGTTCCTGATGACGCTGGTGGTCGCGTGGCTCTACAACGCGCTGGCCGGCCTGGTCGGCGGGGTCGAGATCGACGTGCGATGAGAGAGACTCCGGTCAGCGCGTCAGGGTAGCCGCTCGATCCAGCGAACGATCTCGTCGAGCACCCCCTCGAAGATGTGGGCCTGCGCGGTCGGGCTGCTGCGGGCCACCTTGAGGGAGTGATCGCCGCCGTCGACGACGTGAATCGTCGCGGCCCGGCCCAGCGGGGCCAGAACGGGCCGGAGCTCCTCGGGGGTCCCGAAGGCATCGCGTGAGCCCTGCACCACGAGGAAGGGCAGCCGGATGCGCCCCACGTGCTCGGATCGGAGCTGCTGCGGCTTTCCCGGTGGATGCAGCGGGTAGCCCAGCGCCACCACGCCCGCCACGCCGGCGAGTCCCTGGGCGGCCAGGTGCGTCGCCATGCGCCCGCCCATCGACTTTCCGCCGATCACGAGCGGGTGGGACGTCAGTGCCGGGCGGGCCCGCGCCACCGCGACGACGTCGCGGAAGCAGGACTCTAGGACCGGAGCGCGATCGGGCAGGCGACGGTGCTGCTCCATGTACGGGAAGTTGAACGTGACGACGTGGCAGCGGCGGCGGGCC